>ERZ1106944.196-NODE-196-length-47244-cov-13.276675_pt1 | contig 47244 bp, 42 predicted proteins | sample MGYA00403672_ERZ1106944 | MGnify/ENA primary metagenome ERZ1106944 (study PRJEB35170, sample SAMEA104062454) | human gut metagenome | biome: human gut; feature: human-associated habitat; material: faeces | place: Denmark | collected 2012-10-16 ...
TGAACGTAGCTCGTTGCCAGGTTCTCCGGTTCCCTTTCTCAGGGAGCCTTTTTTTGTTTCTCGCTGGATTGATCCGGAAGGGGGGAAGGAAGCAGTTTGTTTCGTTGAGGAAATCCGGAAGCGCTGGAATGGATTTCTATGCATATTGAATCAAGGATTCATAAAATAAAAAAATTCTGTGTTCTTTTATTCTGCTTGAACAAGACAAAGCCAGCCTGTTCTGTTACAATAGGAACAGAGGTGATAACGTATGAAAATGGGAACGATTGGCACAGGAATGATAACGGAGTGGTTAAATACCGCATTTCAGGACAATGGTTTGGAATGCACTGCGGTTTACTCCCGCAAAGAAGAAACAGGAAGACGTTTAGCTGACAAATACAACATGCCGAAGGTCTATACGGATCTGGATGCGATGCTTCATGATGAAGAACTTGACTGTATCTATATTGCTTCACCCAACAGTCTGCATTATCCGCAGGCAATGCGTGCTCTGGAAGCAGGGAAAAACGTAATTTTGGAGAAACCGTTTGTTTCTACGATTGAAGAATGCCGGACCTTGATCGACACGGCGAAGAAACATCATCGCTTCTTATTTGAGGCCATTACGGTTCCCTATAATCCGAATTATCAGAAGATTAAGGAACGCATCGGTGATTTAGGATCGCTGAAGATGGTTCAGTGCAATTTTTCGCAGTATTCAAGCAAATATGACAAATTCAAGAATAATGAAAATCCGAATGTTTTCAATCCGCAGTTCTCCGGCGGGGCGCTGATGGATATCAATATTTACAACGCCCACTTCATTATCGGCTTGTTCGGCGCTCCGAAAGCGCTGCGCTATGTTCCGAATATTGCGGCCAACGGTATTGATACCTCAGGCATTCTCGTCTTTGACTATGACGGCTTCCTTGCCTGCGGCATTGGCTGCAAGGATTCTGCCAGCGAAAATATCTGCCAGCTGCAGGGCGACAATGGATATATCGTCGTTCACAGCGCCTCTTCCATTTGCGCCAAAGCGGAAGTCTGGCTGAAAGGGGCGAAGGAACCGGAAATTATTGACTTGAACGAAGGTCACGGCGGCCATTACTTTGAAGTGAAGAATTTCAAACAGATGATGGAAAACGAGGATTATGACGGCTGTTATCGAATGCTGGAATATTCCTGTCAGGTTATGGAACTGGTTCACAAAGCTCGCTTAGAAGCCGGCGTCCGTTTCGCTGCCGATCAGAAATAAAGTTGCATTCATCCCTGGCAACAGGGATTTTTTGTTTGGCGGACGTACAAAAAAGCTTTGTTTTCAGATGTCCTTCTGCTTTCTGTGGAAAAACAGGTCGGAATACGATACAATAGAAGCCAGATGTGAGCCAGAAGGGATTCCTTCTCTTTTTAAGCCGGACTTGAAATGGATGGAGGCTTCGGTTCAGGAATAGAATAAACAAACGGGCTGTATTTTCAGTCTGCCGCATGCCCGTTTCATTCAGAAAGCATAAAGCAAATGAGGGAAATCCTATGGGAGGTATAAGATGACTGGAAGAACAAAAATAATCCGGAAACCATCGCCCTGGCCGATCTTGATCGGAGCTTTGGGGTGGGTGATCGTCTGTCTGATTCTGCCGATGATCCAGCTATGGCATTATCTGATCGCGCTGGTAGCTGGCGGCGGCGCCTATTTTATCGCCCGAAAACGAATTCCGGATCAGGAAATTGAGGTGGCAATTCCGTTGACGCCGTTAGAACAGCAGCAGCTTCAGCAGCTGGAAGCCGCGCGGGCAGCGCTAACCGGTCTGCAGCAGGCATCCGCGAAGATCGACGATCCGGCAATGACGCAGGATCTGCATAAAATTGATTCTGTCTGCCGTCAGATTGTAGACGAAATGGAACAGCAGCAGCGATTTAATGATCAGGCCCGGCGGCTTGTAGATTATTATCTGCCCATGCTGACGAAACTGCTTCTGAACTATGACGAACTGGAAGCAGATCCGCTGCAGACGCAGAACATCCAGCATTCCCGCGAGAATATTAAAAAAACGGTAAAGCTCTGTGCAGAAGCCTTTGTTAAACAATGGGATGATCTACATGAGCATCAGTCGATGGAAATTCAGGCTGACAGCGACGTTCTGGAAACGCTGTTGGTTAAACAGGGACTTGTATCTCCGGGCGCGAAGGAGGGCAGACGATGAAAATGAATCAGAAAACCGCGCTGCTTCTGGCAATTCTGCTGGTGATCGGCAGCGCCTGGGGGAAAGCACGGCTGACGTTTTGCTCCATGCAGAAGCAGCTGGACGTCATCTATACGGAAGGGATTGATCGTGACGGACAATCTATTGCCCAGGACGTTAAGGAAAAACAGAAGACCGCGCAAAATTGCGTCACGGTAGCCCGCCGATATGATTCCGCAATCAAGGCTTCCCTGATCAGCGCCGTGGAAAGCGCTGCCGACGGGTTGGATCAGACCGGGTCGATGAGCGAGTGTCAGCGGTGGGAGAAAAAACTCGACACGGCGTTTACGGCGCTGACCCGCGCGCTTTTACAAGCGCCGCTTACGGAGAAGGATGAGCAGTACGTCATTGGATTTATGGCGGATTATCTGGCCAGTCAGGATCGGATTGAACGAGATCCTTATCATGAAAAAGCGGCGGCCATGCAACAGAATACATCCGGCTGGTTTCCGTCGCTCTTACAGAAATTGACGGCCAGCTCTCTGGATATTTATCAAATTGGAGGATAGTGTATGAAAAAGCTCGCACAGGGACTGATCGCCTTTCTGGCAATGATCGCGGTGAGCGTCTGGACCGTCAGCGCCTTTACTGTACCGCAGCCGTTGGAAAACTTCTATGTTGCTGACTATGCCAATGTGATCAACAGTCAGGATGCGGAGGCAATCCGCACCATGAATAAAAACCTCGAAGCCCGAAATGGATCGCAGATCGTTGTCGCAACGTTTGATTTTCTGGATGGCGAGGCGATCGACGATGTAGCGTATGACCTGTTTAATGGCTGGAAAATCGGCAGTGCTGACGATAACAACGGTGTGCTGCTGGTTTTGGCGATTGGGGAAGAAGATTATTACTGCCTGCAAGGCAAGGGGCTTGAGAAAACATTGCCGACTTCAGACATTCAGACAATTCTGGATTCCACGCTGGAGCCGGAATTTGCGGCCGGCAATTACAGCAGCGGTGCTTTGAAAACCGTGCAGGCGCTGGCGCAGCGGTTGGAAAAAACAGCGGGAACACCGGTATTGGATCCTTCACAATCCCAGGGCGGAGGCGGGAGCGCGCCGCATTCTGCGCAATCCGCGTTCAGCTTGTTTGCCATGATTCCGTCGATCTTTTTTATGATTTTCGTTTTTGTTATCGTCATTGTGGTTTTGTCCGTATTTACGCCGCGCCGCCGTCATTACTATGGCGGTCCGGTGTTCCGTCCGCGTCCGCGGCGTTACTATGGTCCGCGCCCGCGCCCGATGGATCCTTGGGGACCGGAACGCCGTCCGCGCGAACCGCGTCCGACGTATCGTTCCCATTCCTCAACCCGCAGTTCCTTCGGCGGGGGATCTGCTTCCCGGTCTTCCGGCGCTGGCCGCTCTTTCGGCGGGGGCATGAATCGCGGAGGCGGCGGAGCCAGCCGCGGAGGCGGAGCGGGACGCCGAAAGTAAAAGCAATCGCAGGGGTTTCACAATCGGTTTAACAGGTTTAAGGCAAAGGCAAGAATCAAACTGCTTCTGCCTTTTTCATTTTACGCCAAACCAAGACCGCTTCTGATCATCGCCGCGGTCTTTCTTTTCTCGATCCTGCTTTGACGTCATGGCCTTGATCAGGGGTGTTCGCGAACTGAGATGTCCCATGCCAAAGATCTGGATTTTCCGACAGCCGGCGCTTCTGATTGCCGTGAGCTGTTGGAAATCGTGAAGAAAATCGGGTTTCTAACCATTCTTTTGTATTTTCAGCGCATAGTCCTCCCTATTTTCGGCAATCCTGTTACAATAAAGATAGAGAAGGGCAGAAGACCCTGGAAAAGGAGCGGAATTCTTATGAAGGACAGAAAAATCGTCTTGGTCGGCACAGGCTTCGTCGGAATGAGCATGGCTTATTCATTTCTAACAACAGGCGGAATTGATGAACTTGTCCTGGTGGATGTCGATGAGGAAAAAGCGATTGGAGAAACCATGGATTTGCAGCACGGCTTACCTTATGCCCGCAACAAGCTGGTCATCAAAGCCGGCGGCTATGAAGAGTGCGCGGATGCGGAAATGGTCGTCATCACGGCCGGAACAGCCCAGAGGCCTGGCCAGACCCGTCTGGATATGACGGCGGTCAACACGAAAATCATGAAAAGCATTACGGAAAACATCATGGCTTCCGGCTTCAACGGAATTCTGTTGATCGCGTCCAACCCGGTCGATCTGATGACCTATGTCGCTCAGCAGGTTTCCGGCCTGCCGAAAAACCGCGTCATCGGCTCCGGAACCATTCTGGACACGGCCCGGCTGCGCTATTTAATGAGCGAATATCTGGGCATATCGACAAGCAACATCCACGCCTATATCATGGGCGAGCATGGGGATTCCAGTTTTGTGCCATGGACGCACGCTTACATCGGATGCAAAAATCTGCTGGAAATGCTCGATGAAAATCATCGCGACCTGCAGGATCTCAACGAGATCTATCATCAGGTTCAGCAGGCTGCCTACGAGATCATCAATCGTAAGAAATCCACCTATTACGGCATCGGCCTGTCTTTGAACCGGTTAGTCCGGGCAATTCTGGATGACGAGCACGTCATTCTGACCGTTTCCTGTTATCAGAATCAGGAATATGGCCAGGAAGGACTGTATATCGGCGTGCCGGCGATCATCACGCGTGCCGGCGTGGAAACGATCATCAAGCTGAAACTGAACGAAGTTGATCAGGGCAAATTCGACGCCAGCTGCGAAACGTTAAAAGAAATTATCAGTTCGACGATTACGCCGATCCTGGGCTGATCAACGAAGCCGCAGCGCGGTGAATTCAGACAAGAAAAAGTCAGCTGCAAAAAGAAAATATGGGAGCTACTGGCCCATATTTCTTATTTTAACGGCATCGGCTTTGATATTTTAACAGGAAGGGCAGGGCTGTCAAAGCATGACTTATCAACTCAAAACGAAGGGCGGGAGGACATGAAATCAGCAGTATTGGCAGGATTGAGAACCCGGGAAACGGATCAAAGCTGGGCGCAGAAACTGGATGAAGCCGCGCTGCTTTGTGAGGCTTGCGGGATTGAGGTCAAAGCGCGGCTGACGCAGAAAGCGCAGAAAGGACATCCGCGGACCTTGATCGGTTCGGGAAAAGCGGCGGAACTGAAGCAAAGCTGCGAAGCGCAGAGCGCGGAGGGCGCAGTGTTTGTCAACGAACTGACAGGGATTCAGACGCGGAATCTGGAACAGGAAATCGGCTTGCCGGTCATGGATCGCAGCGCGCTGATCCTGGAAATCTTTGCACGGCGTGCCCGCACGCGCCAGGCTCATCTGCAGGTGGAGGCAGCGCGGCTGGCCTATCAGCTGCCGCGCCTGATCGAAGGTCAGATCCATGCCGATCAGCAGCAGGGCGGGGGCGTCCGCAACCGCGGGGCTGGCGAAACCCGGCTGGAACGCTCACGCCGGACGATTGAAAAACAAATCCGGGATATCCGCGTGGAACTGGAGCAGCTGAAGCTTCAGCAAGCTGTCCAGAGCCGCCGGCGCCGTTTGAGCGGCTTGCCGCGGGTGTGTTTGATCGGTTATTCCAACGCCGGGAAATCTTCGCTGATGAATGCGCTGTTGTCCGTGCGGTCTGTGGCGCCGGCAAAGCAGGTCGCAGCCGTCGATCAGCTGTTTGCGACGCTGGATTCTGCGACCCGAAGGATTAAGCTGGCAGGCCGGGCAGAGATTTTGCTCAGTGATACCGTCGGTTTTGTCCGCGATCTGCCGGATTTTCTGCTTGATGCTTTTGAATCCACGCTGCAGGAAATTCAGGAAGCGGATCTCTTAATCGAAGTGATCGACGCTTCCGATCCGCAATGGGAGATTCAGCATGAAATTGTCATGCAGACACTGCGCCGTCTGCATGCCCTGTCTATCGAACGGCTTACAGTTTACAACAAGGCGGATCAAATCCCGCAATGGGAACGGCAAGACGGCATTCTGTTGAGCTGTCTTACCGGTCAGGGTATGGATGCCTTGATCGGCGAACTGCTTGTCCGGCTGAATCTGAGCGCGTCGCTCAGCCCGGAAATAGGGGATGAATTTTCAGCGCAAGTAGGCTATAATGAGGACGAAAGAGGAGAGTAAACCATGGTGAATGAAAAAAAACTGGAAGCGTTAAAACAATATTTACAACAGTGCGTGGAAGAGGGCATCTTCCCGGGCTGCAACTGCTCCGTGATCACGAAGGATGACAAGTGGACATGCAGCGTCGGTTATAAACAATTAGTCCCGGAAAAAGAAGCGAATGGTCTGGACACGATCTACGATCTGGCGTCGATATCCAAGGTGCTCGTCACGACGACCTGCATTCTCAAGCTGATTGAGGAAGGCACGATTACCTTGAAAACCAAGATTGCGGACATCCTGCCGCAGTTCGGCCAGAAAGAGCTGACGATCAAGGACTGCATTACCCACAGTTCAGGCTTGCCGGCGGATATCAACGGCTATAAGCAGATGAAGGACGATGCGGAAATGATCGAAGCGGTGTGGAAGATGGAACTGGAATACCCAACCGGAACGCAGGTGAAATATTCCGACGTCAACTTCATTCTGCTGGGCTTAGTCATCGCCAAGCTGAAGGGCAGTCTGGACGGCTATGCGAAGCAGGTCATGTTTGATCCGCTGGAAATGAGCGAAACGGGTTACCGGCCGGACGCTTCTCTGCGTTTGCGCTGCTGTGCGGAAGAAGTGATGGAAAGCCGCGGCGGCGTAGTGCGGGGCGTCGTGCATGACGGCAAGGCGTTCAAGCTGGGCGGCGTCAGCGGCCATGCGGGCGTGTTCTCGACGCTGGAAGATATTTCGCATTATATCACCATGCTGCTCAACGACGGCGTTTACAAGGGAAAGCAGTTTTTCAGCAAACGCACGATAGAATTGCTTCAGAAATGCCAGACCGTGGGATTGAACGAAAAACGCTCAATCGGCTGGGTGCTCTCCGATCCGAATTATGCGTTGGGCGATTACGCCAGCGATGCCTGTCTGTATCACACCGGATTCTCCGGGCCCTCGATCATCGTCGATTTCAAATTGGGCATCGGCGTCGTGACGCTGACCAACCGCGTTCATCCGTCCCGTTCCAACACTAAAATCCTGACTGCCCGGAACAATATTCATAATCTGGCGCTGCAGGCGACCGACGACATTTTGTGATGTGATGTGAAAATCGCGCAGAGTTAAAAATTCACGGTATAATAAGGATGTTGGAAAAAGAAAGGAAGCTCTTCTGTGAAATCAAAAGTGCTGAAAATTCGCAATCTGCCGCAAGAGATGCAGGTGCTCAACGAAGTCAAGGTCAAACCGATCGGATCCCTGTTGGCGTTGATGCTGGTTTCCGGAGTTTTCATCATTTCCGGATCTTCCATCGCGATTGTGGGCGTCGTCCTGCTTGCGATTTCTTCGTATGCCCTGATCGTGATGCCGGACCGGATTTTAATGCAGTTTACCGATGAGTTTCTGGTTCTTTACAATCGGAAAAATCGTGATGAATGTATGTTGATTTATTGGGAAGAAATTCTGCTTTGGCAATATCAGAAACATAACAACGAAGATCAGCTGTGGCTGCAGCTGACCGACGGCCAGACGGAAACGATCGAATGCTTTAACCGCAATAAGATCGTACCGTATTTTAAAATCTATGCGAAAGGAAAAGAACGGCAGCTGAAGCCGGCGCGGCGCCGGCGCTCTGCTGTCAGTTCCCGGCAGAAAATATGAAATTTACGTTTAATCATTTTAACTTCAACGTGCTGAACATGCAGCGCTCGCTGGAATTTTACGAAAAGGCGCTCGGCCTGCACATCGCGCGCCGGCATACGGCGGCGGACGGCAGCTTCCAGCTGATCTATCTGGAGGATGACCTGGGGCATTTTCAGCTGGAATTGACGGAATTGAAAGACAGAAAAGAAAAATATGATCTGGGAGAAGGGGAGTTCCACCTCGCCTTTACAACGGATCACTTTGAAGAAGCCCATCGTGAACATCAGGAAATGGGCGTGATCTGCTTTGAAAATCCAGGCATGGGAATTTATTTTATTGAAGATCCGGATGGCTACTGGATCGAAATTGTACCGGCTAAAAGATAAACGTCTCTCTTTTAGCAACGTGGGGAAAACTCTGTTTCACGGGACGATTGAACCTCTGGAATAAAGATTGGACTTCGCCGTAAACCACAGAGAGAAAGACCGTTTTTTCGAAAGTCATCAGCGCCGTTAAGCGGATGATCGAAGAAAGCGGTCTTTTTTGTCCAGACAGTTTAGAACGTTTAAAACGGCTTGAAATGCTAAAAGATTTTTGAAATTGCAAAGGATTAAAGCGGGGGAAACAGAAGAGCGGGACGGCGCTGAACTTTTCTTTTCAGGCTGATCCGGAAGCGGAAACCGCCTGAGTTACCCGTAAGCAAGCGGAATGTGATATAATAATTCCAATGGTGGTGAAGCGCATGGAGAAGGAAGAACTGCAGGAAAAAATCGTCCATCCCGAAATTGTCGCGGAAGTGGAGAAAAAAATGCTTAGCGAAAGTGAATTTGAGGATCTGGCTTTATTGTTCAAAATGTTTGCCGATCCGACCCGTTTAAAAGTACTGAAAGCCTTGTTTGAACGGGAAATGTGCGTGGGCGATCTGGCGGTGCTGCTTAAAATGACGCATTCCGCCGTATCGCATCAGCTGGCTTCGCTGAAGAAAACGCGGTTGGTCCGCAGCCGCAAGGATGGCAAAGTGGTGTACTACTCGCTGGATGACGATCACATAGAAGAAATATTCCAGAAAGCTCTGGATCACGTTCGCGAATAATGAAGTGGGCAGCGATTGACTTCGAAACCGCGAATCCCTCGTCGATGAGCGCCTGCGCTGTGGGACTGACGGTGTTCGATGAGGGGGAGATGGTGTTCAGCGGGAGCTGGCTGATCCGGCCGCATCCTTACTACGACGAGTTCTATCCTTCATTTATTGAGATTCATGGCATCACACCTGATCAGGTGGCGGACGCTCCCTTTTTTCCTAAGGTTTATGAGCAGCTGAAACCGTGGCTGGACGGCGGCGTGTTGTGCGCGCATAATGCCGGTTTTGATATGAAGGTGCTGGCCAGCTGCTGTTCGCTGTACCGGCTGGAGCTGCCGGATGCACCGTATTTCTGTACGGTGAAGTTAAGCCGTAAGGTTTATCCCTATCTGAAACATCACCGGCTCAACGACGTCTGCGATTATATGGGAATTCAGCTTGATCACCACGACGCCGGCAGCGACGCCCGCGGCTGTGCGCTGATCGTTGCGAATACGATGAATCTGATGCAGATCTATGAGCCGCTAAAGCTGGCCGAGGCATGTCAGATTCCAGTTGCTAAAATTCTCGATTAGTCTGTCTGAGCCTGGGGACAGACTTTTTTCATTGACCGCCGGATCTGTTGCCGCAGGAATTTTAGAGAAAGGTGAAAAATAAATGGATTATCCAAAACAAGCGCTGGGCTTTATGCTCAGACAAAACCGGCTTGACCAGAATCTGTCGCTGCGTTCCCTCGCTGAGCGGACAGGAATTTCGGCCATGTATTTAAGCGATGTGGAAAACGGCGTGCAGCGGCCGGCAGAGTACACGCTGCGCAAGTTGTTCAGTGAATTGGCACTGCCCTATGATCCGGCATTGGTCTGGCTTCCGGATTTCAGTCTGGCGCCGCTTTATCAGGCGATTCTGGATTACCGAATGGACCGGCGCGACGTGGTCTTTGAAGATTTATGCAGGAAGCGCGAAACTTTATCAGCCAGCTGTCATTATGCCCAGCTGCTGTTGGCGGAATGGATCGTCCGGATCAGCCGGGGTGAAAACCGGACTGAGGAAGTCTTTGCCTTGCGGGAGGTGCTGGAAAAGGCCGGTTCAGCTCTGACGCTTCAGGATCAACAATGGTATCGGCTTTACCGCGGCATTCATCATAAAGCCCTGGATGAGGTGGAAGCCGCGCAGTCGTGGTTGATCCGCGCTGAAGCTCTGGGGCAGGATGAAGGCGCGCAGGCGTTGATCCGCTACCATGAAGCCGACTGTCTGATGCGTCTGCAGCGGCCGCAAAGCGCGCTGTTGATGAATCAGCGGGCGCTGGATCAGTTTTCGCGCAATGGCTATTTTGTCCGGGCAATCCATACCCGAATTCATCAGGCCGATCTGTTTTTAAATGATGAACCGGAGACTGCGCAGACGTTGGCGCTGCGGGTTCGTCAGGAAGCCGAGCGATTTCAATGCCCGGAAGTTCAGCTGATGGCTGAGGAACGCCTCGCCCTGGCAGCTTTGCTTCTGGATCAGCCGGAAGCAGCGCTGGCGCATGCCCAGGCTTGTGCGGCGGTGATTCATCGGCCGCCGTTATTGATTGCCGGCGCGGTGGCCGCCTGGCTTTGTCATCAACAGGAAGCGTGTCTGTTCTTTTTAAGACGGATGAAGGAAGAAGTTGAGCGCAAGCATCAATCAGACGCTACGCTGCGCTGGCTCATGGCGTTGATCAATGAGGACGCAAAGCAGCTTGTGGAGCTCAGCTTACAGCCTGATCCGCTGGCCGGAGTGCTGCAGAAAAAACTGGTGCAGCTGCGGTTTCAGGCATTGGTCAGATTGCAAAAGCACGATCTGGCCTGTCAGCTGATTCAGCAAGCGCGTCTGTAAGCTGACGCTGCCGGCTGGCTTTCCTTCCGGAACTTTGAAATAATGAACGCAGACGAATGGTCAGGGAGGGATACAGAATGATTCGATGCGTCATGCTTGATCTGGACGGGACGCTGCTGCGGAAGCAGGGCCAGAAAACCGCAGGGATCAGTGAGGAAAATGAGCTTGCTTTACAGCGCTGGCAGGATGCCGGCGGCTTGGCGGGGATTGCGACCTCGCGTTCGGCCGGGTATATTCAAAATTACAGTTTACGAAGATGGGCCGCTGTCGTTGGCTGGAATGGAGCGGTAATCGAGGTGGGAAACAGCCGCCGGCTGCATCTTTTACCAAAGCAGGATGAAAGTCAGCTGTGGAAAATTTCAGGGGGTGACCAACGGGAAAATCGGGTGGCCATGGTCACGCCGGACAACGACTGGCTCGTTTACGATGAACAGTTGCCGCTGGTTCGCGAATATTGCGCAAATCCACGGGGCTGGATTCAGGATCATCGTCGAGTTCGTTTATGGGATCCGCAGCGCCCTGATGCAAAGCTTGCCATGATTCTGGCGGTGTATCCTGATGCATTGGCGGCCCAGGCTGTGCGACTGCGGGTGTTGGCGGTGAACCGGGGGCTTAACGTCATTGAAACCAGTGCCCGCACCTTGATGATGGTCAGCGCGGGCGTGGATAAAGCCCGGGGAATTCTGGAGGCTTGCGGGGAATTGGGCTTACGGCGGGAAGAAGTGGCGGTGATCGGTGATGACCGCAACGATCTGCCGTGTTTCCAGACCTTTCCTTACAGCTTCTGTATGGCTGGGGCGGAACGTGAAATCCGCAAACAGGCCCGCTGGACCGTGGAATCGGCAGCGGAAGCGCTGGCGGTGATCCGGATGGAGAACCAGCGCCGCCTCTGAGTCTGGCTTGCAGGCGGCGGAAGGAATCGTTCCGCGTTATTGCCATTATGCTTCCTTTGTTTTTGACTCTGTATTCTGTAAGCGGCACAGGACATTGCCGCTGCAGGCGCGAATTCTGTCAAATATCGCTTGTCTTCATCCCGCCGGACTCTTATAATGAAGAACAGGGAAAGGGGTTGGCAGAAATGACCTTAGAAGAAATCATTCAGGAAGCAAAGAAAAAATCGCCGAAGTGCCGGGTTTGTCCGGTATGCAATGGCCTGGCCTGCAAGGGGGAAATCCCGGGCCTGGGCGGGAAAGGCAGCGGAAGCACGTTTATCCGCAATGTGGAAAAGTTAAAATCCGTCCGGATTCAGATGGACGTGTTAGTGGAAAACAAAGAAATTGACACGACGTCAACGTTGTTCGGTCATACCGTGGCGCTGCCGGTGTATTGCGCACCGGTGGCCGGAATTAAGAATAACTATGGCGCTGAGATGACGGAGGAAGAATACAACAAAGCGACGGTCGAAGGGTGTCTGGAAGCGGGAACGCTGGCCTTTACTGGCGATGGCATCGACATCGACAATCTGTTCGCCAAGCCGCTGCAGGCGGTGCTGGATCACGACGGCATGGGCATCCCGACAATCAAGCCATGGTGCGAGGAAGGCGTGCAGGCGCGGATCGAGCGGTTCAAGGGACATCAGGTCTTCGCGTTAGCGACCGATGTCGACGCGGCCGGTTTGGTGCTGCTGCGCAAAGGAACGACGCCGGTGGTCAACAAGAGCGTGGCGGACTTGAAGAAAATGAAGGAAATGGCGGGCGGCATTCCGCTGATCGTCAAGGGCGTGCTGACTGTGGAAGGGGCGCGCAAGTGTGTCGAAGCCGGAGCGGATGCGATCGTTGTCAGCAATCATGGCGGACGGGTGTTGGACGACGCGTTAGCGACGATTGAAGTCCTGCCTGAAATTGCGGCTGCGGTTAAGGGTCAGATCACGATTCTGGTCGACGGCGGTTTCCGGACGGGATTGGATGTGTTTAAAGCGCTGGCCCTGGGGGCAGATGGCGTGCTGATCGGCCGGCCGCTGGCCTTGGCCGCCGTTGGCGGTGGTAAAGAAGGCGTACGATTAACGTTGGAGAAGATCCGCAGCGAGCTGCGCGAAACGATGATCATGTCGGGATGCAGCACGATTGCCGAGATTACCCGCAGTCATGTCCATGTTGATTAAGAAAACCCATTAAATAATTTTCATAAAAGGCTGTAAAAAAGCCTCAAACTGACTTGTAAAGAATGATTAATGATTTACAAGTCTTTTCATTTTCGATATAATACTAAAGAGATAGGAGATTTATCAATGGACAATTATGAAAACAATGCGTTCTTTTGGCAGAAGATAGATACTCTCGTATTTTCCAGTAAATTCGTTTTAAGTCGGAAAAAAGGAGAACAGCATCCGGAATATAAGAATTTGATCTATCCGGTGGACTACGGTCATTACGTCGATCTGGCGGCCGAATCGAACGAAGGGGGAATTGCAGTGTACCGCGGCAGCGAAAAATCCTCCATGGTCAAAACCGCGGTCGTGGCTGCGGATATCCTGCAGAAGGAAATTGAGGTAAAGCTGTTGGTCGGCTGCACAAAAGCGGAAGAAGATCTGATCCTGCGGTTTCTGAATCAGACGGATTTCCAGAAAACGATTCTAATTCGCCGCGGCAACGAAATCCCGGAATGGGGCTTAACTGATTAATGAATGAAAAGAGGACAGCGGTCGCTGTTTTTCTTTTTGCCCGAAAAGGAAATCAAAAAACGCCCGGAAGCGGACGCGAAAGAAACAAAGTGAAGCAGAATGCCGGCGGATTGGCTAAAGGAACTAACCGCCGACAGGAAACCGGGTTGCGGGTGAATAAGGATAATCCGCCGATGAACCGCGGATGTCAGCCAGCTTGTCCATGAAAACGCCGACGTCCTGACTGCTGGCATAATAAACTGATTCTTTGAAGTTTAACGTCTGATCTTTGATCGAGAATTTATAGATGATCAAAAGCGGCTGATGCTTGTATGTTTTCCCGGCTTCGCACAGTCGGTAGAGCTGTTGACCATTGAAGAGAATGACGCCTTCCGGATCCAGACTCGTTGGGACATAAAGGCCCGCGCTCTGATTGAAATCATCCGTCTGCACCGGTCGGAGCTGGCGCAGGAAAGTCAGAATCTCAGCGGTTTCCTCATCCGTGGGCTGCCAGACAAGATGTAAAAAATCGTCGGGATATTCCTGCTGCAGGGCGTTGTTTTTGATTCCTGCGGTATAGCCGGTGAAATCATGCCTGGCAACATTTTCGCGAGTATAAGGCACAAAGGTCCAGGATAACAGAAAGACCAGAAACAGGGATAACGCAAGGAACGGCAGCGTTTTCCCGACAGCTTTTTGTATTCGTTTTTTCATCTTCATCCCACCCTGTATTCAGTTTATCATTTTTCAGCACGCTAAAATAGCCTGCGGCGTCAGATTTCATCGCTGTGGAAAAGGGAAGGCCAGGATGGGGATGCTTTTCGGTCTGATCGCAAGAGGGCTGGTGAAAAAAGGGAAGGGGAAGAAATGAAAAGCAATGAAACGAAAGGGGTTAGGAAAAAGTCAAGAAATCGAAAGAAACAGGGGATAGTTTTTTAAACGGGCTTTTGATATAATTCTCATACGATCCGGGGTATACCTGCGATCAACAAGGGGCATGCTAATGCCACGGAGGGATTTGAAAATGAAAAAATTAATCATAGCTTGTGTAGCCGTCGGCTGTTTGATGCTGACGGGATGTTCGAAAAAGAATCCGCAGCCGTCGCCAACGCCGAGCGCGACGCCGTCGGCTGAACCGACGATGACGCCAAGTGCTTCGCCGGAAACCGCGGAAGGGTTAAAAGGCATTATGGAAGCGATTCGCCGCAACGACGAATATCAGCTGCCGATGTCGATGGACGTCGATGATACGGTCTTAGTCGATATGTATGGCTTGTCGAGCGATCTGGTCAAGGATTACGCGATTTTCATGCCGGCGATGAACGTGCATGCGACGGAAATCATTCTGGTCGAGGCGCAGGACGGCAAGCTGGACGAAGTCAGGAAAGCGCTGGACAAACGAATGGAAACTGTGGAACAAACCTGGTCGACCTATCTTCCGGAACAGTATGAGCTGGTTAAAAACCGCAAGACGCTGGAGGAAGGCAACGTGATCGCGATCGTCATCGCCGATCAGGCCGACGCGATTCTGCAGGAGATTTCCGACAGCCTGAACGCGGCCGCGCAGTAACATGGTTTTCAGCAGTCTGCCATTTCTATTTGGTTATCTTCCTGTCGTGCTGGCGGTGCTTAAATTGGCGCCGCTGCATGCCAGGAATTTTTGTCTTTTCCTCGTCTCGTTGATTTTCTATGGTTGGTCGGAACCGGTTTATATTGTGATCATGCTGATCTCCACCTTTGTCGACTATTACAACGGCAGGATGGTGGATAAGTATTGTGACGACCGGAGAAAAGCGAAGCGGTTTGTCTGGTTCTCGGTCATCTTTAATTTAAGTCTGTTAGGCTTTTTCAAATATGCTGATTTTTTCATTCTCAATCTGCAGGCGCTGGGCTTGCCGCTCAGTCCGCTGCACTTATCCCTGCCGGTGGGCATTTCCTTCTATACCTTCCAGACGATGTCCTATCCGATCGACGTGTACCGCAGGCAGGCGCCGGTCCAAAAGAGCGTCGTTTCCTTCGGCGCTTACGTGACGCTGTTTCCGCAGTTAATCGCCGGGCCGATCGTGCGCTACAAGGATATCGCTGAACAGCTGGATCACCGTCAGGAAACGGCGGATCAATTTGCTTTGGGCGTACAGCGGTTTGTCGCTGGTCTGGCCAAAAAAGTGCTGCTCGCCAATTCCATCGGCGCGCTGTGGGATACGATCTCCGCACTGCCGGCCAGTGAGATGAGTGTGGCCGGGGCCTGGTTGGGCATCATCGCGTTCGCCTTTCAAATCTATTTTGATTTCAGCGGTTACAGCGACATGGCGATCGGCCTGGGCAAAATGCTGGGCTTTGAATTTCTGGAAAACTTCAACTATCCATATATCTCCCGTTCGATCACAGAATTCTGGCGGCGCTGGCATATATCGTTAAGCACGTGGTTCCGCGATTATGTTTATATCCCTTTAGGCGGCAGCCGGCACGGCCGGGGAAAGCAGATCCGCAACCTGATGATCGTCTGGCTGCTGACGGGTTTCTGGCATGGCGCAAGCTGGAATTTCATGCTTTGGGGAATCTACTTCGGCGTGATCCTGATTCTGGAGAAATTTCTTCTCAAGCCGGTTCTGGAACGGCTGCCGGGAGTGCTTCAGCATGGCTACGCGCTGGTGCTGATTCTGCTTGGCTGGGTGCTGTTTGCCTTTACCGATCTGGATGCCGGGTTAGCCTATCTGAAGATGATGTTCGGCTGGGGGGCGGTGAGTCTGATCAACGCCCGGACGTTGTTCTATCTGCGGGACTACGGCTTGCTTTTGGTCATCATGATTCTGGCCAGCACGCCGCTGGGTCATCAGCTTTACGAAACGAAGATCCGCGGGCGTTGCTGGGAAGGCGTGATGCCGTTATTGATCGGGGCGGGATTAATTCTCTGCACGGCGTATCTGGTCGACGCTTCGTACAATCCGTTCTTATATTTCCGGTTTTAGAAAGGAGAAAGCAGTAATGAAAAAAGGAACACGGACAGCGATGATCGTTATTTTCTGCGGTTTTCTGGGCTGTTTCACAATTTTAAATCTGTTTTCTCCCCAGCGGACCTTCTCGGACGCGGAAAACCGGGTGCTGGCGCAGTTTCCCGAGTTCAGCTGGAAACGGTTTTTCTTTGATGATTACACGACGGATCTGGAGGAGTGGTTTACAGATCAGTTTATCGCCCGGGATCTGTGGATCGGCGTGAAAGCGGCAGGGGAGCGCGCACTGGGCAAAATTGAAAATCAGAATGTTTATTTCGGACGCGAGGACTGGCTGATCGGTCAGGTGGATGTTGTGGACAGGACGCAAAGTGCGAAGAACATCGCCAAGATCAACGCCTTTGCCGCGCAGTCGGAGATTCCAATCAGCGTCATGCTGGTGCCGACCGCGGCCCTGATGGAAAAGGAGAATCTGCCGCCGGGAGCGTACAATATCGATCAGGACGTGTTGATCGACGTTCTGGAAAGTCAGCTGACGGGCGTTCAAATTGTCGACGTCCGCGCCGCGCTGCAAGCCAGGAAAACACAGCTGAATGCGGATGAAACCTTGTATTTTAAAACCGACCATCACTGGACGGCGCAGGGGGCCTGGGCGGGCTATGAAGCATTGATGACGGCCTGGAATGAAGAACCGCTGAAGCCCGGCGAAGACTTCATCTATCAGCGAGCGGCCGAGGGGTTCAAGGGGACGCAGTATTCCCGCTCCGGTGCATTCTGGCATCCAGGCGATCCAATCTGGACGTGGACCTATACTTTTCCCTTCGACGTGCAGGTCGTTTATGATCAAAGCGGCGAAGCGCAGACTTCGCTGTTCAGCGATCAACGGTTGGATGAAAAAGACAAGTACATGACCTATCTTGACGGCAACCACGCTTTAGTTGAAATCACAACCTCGAGCGCATCCGCAGAGAAATTGCTCGTGATCAAGGATTCCTACGCGCATGTGCTGACGCCATATCTGGCGCCGCATTTCAGTCAGATCACGATGGCCGATCTGCGTTACTACCGGATGCCGATGTCGCAGCTGGCCCAGCAGATGGGGGCTGACCGGATCCTGATTCTTTACAGTGTGGATAACTTCTGTACGGATACCAATTTAAGTCTGTTGAAATAGGCAAACTTGCCCTGTGAGACATGGGGAATCAAGAAGCATACGAAAGGGAGTCAGGCCCATTTGGAGTCTGGCTTTCTTTTCAGGGAAATGGCTGTTCGTTTGACGGCGGCGATGGTAAAATAGAGGGAAGATCGGATAAAGGAGAACGCGATGAAAAAGATCCTGCAGGTTTATGAAATGTTTACTTCGTATGACGGTACGACATTCGTTTACGCGCTGGCGTATTCGCTGTTATTGGCGCTTGCGCCGCTGACAGCGCTGCTGGTCGTGTTTTTCCGTCGTTCGCCCGAGGGTCTGGCAAGTATTCTTGATTTTGCGGAGCAGTATATCCCGCAGGATCTGCTGAGTCCGTTCATTGATTTTTTCTTAGGCAATTCGCCGGTGGAACTGATTCCGCTGATCTTCTTTATCGTCGTTTCTTTGTGGGTGGCGTCGCGGGCGATTTATTCCTTCCTGATGATTTCCGCTCATCTGGATGAAGTGGCGCTGCCGCAGTGGTTCATGCGCGGCGTATCGCTGATCGACTTCGTCGTGCTGCTGGCCAGTCTGGGGCTGATGGTCTTCGTTCTCCAGCAATTTCCATTTACCGGATTGCTGACGCAGATTGCCGTGTTGTTCGTGGGGTTCTGTATCTTTTACCGGCTGTTGTCGTTTCGTAATTACCAATGGCGCGCGGTGGCCCCGGGAGCTTTGTTTACGACGGTCTGCATGTCGCTGCTCGGTACGTTTTTCTTTTTTGTCATCAATCATTTCACCCATTACGAATCAATTTACGGCCCGTTGTCGTCGATGGTGATTTTGTTTCTGAGCGTCTATATCATCGCCTCGATCATCTATCTGGGGTTCTGCGTTAATCAGGTGTTTGTGGAAAAAGATATGGTTCAGCCGCTGAAGCATTATGTGACAGCGGTTAAAATTCTGGAAAAGATATTTCCGTTTTCATTATTAAAATAGAGGGAGGCTATCATTATGGAGAAGCATCGAGACCGCACCGTGACGGTGACGGCGAAAAAGATCGGGATCAACGGCGAGGGAATCGCTTATCTGGAAGGAAAGCCGGTGTTCGTCGATCAGCTGCTGCCGGGGGAGGCGGCCGAGATTGTTCTCCTCGACTCGCAGCCGCGGTATGCGAAAGGACAGGTTGTCAAAAGACTGAATGATAGTCCGCAGCGGGTAAAACCGCAGTGTCCGGTGCAGGGGCGCTGTTCGGGATGTCCATTCATGATTCTGAAACCGGAAGCCCAGCTGCAGGTAAAGCGGGAGCTGGTGCAGGAAGCGCTGATCAAGTATGCGGGCCTTCCCCGCGGTAAGGTGCAGCCGGTCATCGCCAGTCCGTCAGGATTGGGCTACCGCAATCAGTGCAAGCTGCCGATCCGGGAAGAACGGGGCAGACTGGTGAACGGTCTGTTTGAAGAAGGAAGCAACCGCGTGATGCCGATCGCTCATTGTCTCATTCATGACCCGGATCTGGAAGCGTTGCGCAAGCAGGTTCTGGCGCTGGCCAATCAGTTCCGGCTCAAGGCCTATGATCCAAAAAGGGGAACAGGATTGCGCACGTTGGTATTGCGGGGATTTGACGGGCAGTACCAGTGCGTGCTGGTGAGTGGGGAGGATTCCCTGCCTAAGGAGTTCATAGAAAAGCTCAAGGCGATTCCGGGGATGACCTGCATCATGCAGAATATCAATCCGGATAAACGGACACGCCAGTTATTTTCCAATCGGTGGTCGCTGCTGGCTGGGGAAGACCGGCTGCCGGTGCAGTTCGGCGATGTGCGGCTGTCGCTTTCCTGCGCTTCTTTCTTTCAGCTGAACCGGCCGCAGGCATTGCAGATGATGCGGATGGCCGCGTCGCTGATCGAACCGTGCGATACGTTAGTCGAGGCTTACAGCGGCGTCGGCGGCATTTCACTGATGTTGAAAGAGAAGGCGAAAACGATTATCGGAATCGAGTTCGTTCCCGAAGCGGTGGAAAACGCGAAGGAAAACGCCCGGCTGAATCAGGCGGAGAACGTGCGGTTTGTATGCGGCGATGCGGCGAAGGAAATGAAGAAGCTGATCCGCCGGACGAAAATTGACGCAGTTGTCGTCGATCCGCCGCGGACGGGACTGGACGGCGCGATGATCGAAAGTTTGCGGCAGTGTCAGCCGAAGCAGATTGTGTATATTTCCTGCAACCCGGCGACGCTGGGGAAAAACTTGAAGGAATTGATGGATTTGTATGAAGTGAAAACCGTGATTCCGTTTGACATGTTTCCCAACACGCCGCATGTAGAGACGGTGATTAAGATGACATATTGTGGCAGTAAGAAGAAATTGAGAGGTTAGGCCATAAGATGCTGTGGCAAGACTGGTTAGTGGAAAGTAATTGAGTAAGAATTTATAGCGAAGATTAAAATGAAATAAGTCTTTTGAAATCCCGATCACACTCTCAAGCCACGTTATGTGCATTGTCTTGATGTTAAAAATACAGAAGTGGAAATATGGAAAAAGGCTTAATAAGGACTTTTTGAGAGTGGAAGCATGAATTTTTTTGCTGAAGAGATGCGGTATAAGTCTGTTAGAAAACATAACAACGGTTAAAAACATACAATGATGAATCGATGTTCTAAGATAAAACGAAGGATCGTGTACTCACATCGAAAAAGCCAATAAAAGAAACAAGACACGGCAAAAGAATGGATATAGACATTTATGTAATAAATTTTAAAGACGAATTTATTTTTACGGACAAAAATTGCAGAAGATTGAGATTTTTGCAAGCTTGGGAAGATGGGCATAATCTGAATTCGAACGGAGTAATTCGAGATTGGAGAAATAAGCAGGATTAATCGTTTTGGGATGGCGTTAACAAAGCAGGCTGCATCAATGAAGAGTGAATCCAAACTCCAAACTGGAATGGATCAGGATTATAATGTTTTACAAATACCGGAAGTTTGGAAGTGAGAAACAATAACGATCCTAATCGGGATGATCGTTATTTCTTATTTTTATGCCATTCCTTTTGTTAGAAACCAGCCTGGAAATTTCTAAGAATCCCTTAAGAAAAGCCATTTTGCCTTGTAACTTAGTTTGAATTCGTGTACAATGGCAATGCTGTAAATAACGAAAAGAATTGGAGTGCTGAATGTGTTAAAAAAATATTTTCTTGTCTTTCTGATATCCATGGTACCCCTGATTGAGCTGCGCGGCGCCATCCCATATTCTCAGGCGTTTGGCATGCCGCTGTGGTCCTCTTATATTGTTGCGATTGTCGGCAATATGATTCCTGTACCGTTTATCTATCTATTTGCCCGGAAGGTTCTGATCTGGGGCGCGGATAAGCCGGTTATCGGCAAGTTCTTTACTTACTGTCTGGACAAAGGTGAAAAAGGCGGCAAAAAGCTTCAGGAAAAAGCTGGCCGCGGTCTGTTTGTTGCACTGCTGCTGTTCGTCGGCATCCCGCTGCCGGGCACCGGCGCCTGGACGGGAACGTTGGCGGCAAGCTTTCTGGACATGGATTTTAAGTCCAGTGTCTTAGCCGTGATGGGCGGCGTCTTACTGGCCGGCGTCATTATGGGCTTAGCCAGCGCAGGACTGTTTGGCGCACTGAACCACTTTATCCTGGGATAATAAAACAGCGTCGCTTTGGAGCGGGATAGGCATGTCCCCTCTCAGGTAGAGAAGGCAAATAACCAACTCTGCCAGGGAGGTCTCATACCATAATGCTCGCATTCCAAAGTTCCGCTGTTTTAATTTGTTTTTTTCGCCGGATCAAGAAAGCGCTGAGACCAAAGAACACCTGAAAAATTTCATAAAAGTAAGACAATGTTATTAGTAAAAATACTGGAATTATAATATAATTAATGAGAGATTAAAAATTCTGGGAGGCAGACGAATGAATAGAATTAAAATTCAGATGCTTGGCGGTTTTATCTTAAAAACAAACGACCAGACGATCGATCTTGTTGCGTTGCTGGGCAAGCAGACAGCGGCGTTTCTCGCCTGCCTTTGCCTCAATCACGGAACTCTGGTAACCAAAGAACGACTGATCGAATTGTTTTGGGAAGACTCCAAAAATCCCCTCAATGCCATGAAATTTACAGTCCACAGGCTGCGGAAATGTCTGGAGGAGCTAACGGTGACGGGAGCGGCCGATTGGATTGTGACGCAGCGGGGCGGTTACAGCTTTGCCTGTTCCGAGCTGACGCTGGATATTGATGAGCTGAATAAACCGCTGGATCCTTTGACGATTGACTCCGATTATGCGCAAGCGCTGGCAGAATTATATCCGGGCGAGTTTCTGCCCGGCTTGGACCAGAGCTGGATCTATACCTATCGTGAGCAATACTGGCAGCTGTATCTGCAGCGGGTCCAGGCCGCAGCCCAGTCGCTGGCCGACCTTCACCATGAAGCTCAGGCGGAAACCCTGCTGCTGAAAGCCCTCCAGCAGGATTTATATCAGGATCAACTCAATTACCTCTATCTGAAAATTCTTCTTGATCAAAAGAAATATGCCCGCGCCATTCAACATTATGAAAAGATTTCCGATTCTTTCTACAAGGAATTCGGAATGGAGTTTCAGGGGAAGAGTCAGTCGCTGGTTTACTTCATTAAAGCGGATAACGAGGATAAGGAACTGACGCCGCTGGATTATCTGTCGGAACTGGAAGGAACCAGCGAGCCTGCGGCGTTCTATTGCGAGCGGCCGGTTTTTGCCAAGCTGGTCCAAAACAAACGTCTGGAAGCCCGGCGCAGCACGGCGCCGATCGTGCTGGTAATTACGCATCTGAAAGTCACGGACGCTGAATTGTCCGCGCAGGACTGCGGCGATCTGCTCAACCGCATCATCCGCTCCGGTTTGCGGGCTAATGACGTTTATACCCGCTTCAGCAAGACGCAGTTCGGAATTCTGATGACTGTAAAAGAAAAGAGCGATATTGCATTGGTGATGGATCGGCTGACCCGGCGGTTTTATAAAAAAATCGCGTCTTCCCGCTGCCGTCTCCATTATGACTTTGAGCTATTGAACGAGAAAACACCAGCAAATTGACACAAAGTAAAATAATTCTCTGAAAACCGCGTTATCTAACGGATTTCTAACCCACTTCCCGCATAATAAAGAAAAAAGAAAGGGTGGCCTGCCGTGATGATGCACAGATTGTTGACTATGATGAGTTTTGCCGGATTCGAAAGCAGTTGCCTGGCGCTGCCATCAAACGGTTCAGGCATGCGCGGAATCCTTTTTACGTCTGTTTCTCATTCCAATCCGACATGGAACATCGGCTGGAGATGGCTGTTAGGGTGGGGCATTCTAGCCGTCGGACTGGCCGCGGTCCTGCGGGTGATGGTGAAGAAAGATAAGGTTGTGCTGAAATTGGGAAGCGTGGAAGAAAACCAGGACGGCACGATGACGGTTGTCTGCACCGGCTATCAAAACAAGAAGCCGCTGCCGTTGGACTTATCCCATGTCCGTATTCACAAAGGCTCCGCTTTGATATTCCGGCAGTCGCTGACCAGCGATCTTGACGATGTTCAGCTGACGATCGTTTTGGATCCTCTGGCGGAATTAACCGTCGAAGTGGGCGAAGCCCGGCTTACCGTCAGTCAGAACCGACTGCGTGCAAATCGTTAGAATATCCGAACTTTTCAACCGCATACGCCGTCGATATGCGGATTTTGTTTTTCTTCCATTCCACGCGCAAACTCCGCCGTTTGGGAAGGGGTTGGATTGTGCTATAATGAAACAGGAAAAAGGAGGAGTGCCGATTTTGAAAATACGCAGATGGCTCGTTTTGGCGTTACTGCTGTCGGCCTGCAGCTCCTCCGGCAAGCCTTCTTCAACGCAGGAATACCCGACGCCGATCGAGGAAACCCCCGCTCCCACCCTCGCGGGAATTCATCTTCCGGAAGCTTCCGGAAACGTGATTTTGGGCGACGATTTGATCCAGATTGACGCCAGTCACACCGATCAGGGCTACATTATGGTGAAAACCCTGCGTTTTGATCATCGCCGCTTAAAGTTAAAAATCATCAAAGACGGCGAGGAATATCCCTATGATATTGATCAGGATGGAAATTACATCACCTACCCTCTGACACTGGGCAGCGGACAATACGAAATCCGGGGGTATGAGAATATCGAAGGCTCAAGATATGCCGTCTTGTTCAAGCAGACGTTCGACGTCAGACTGAGTGAGGAGACCCTGCCGTTTCTTTATCCCAACCAGATTGTAAACTACTCGCCGCAGTCGGCGAGCGTCCTGAAATCGTTCGATTTGACGCAGGATTGCCGGACTGAGCTGGAACGGGTGCTGACAATTTACAACTTTGTGGTCAAGCATGTCAGCTACGATTGGGACAAGGCCGAGGAAGTCAAAGATCAGTATGTCCTGCCGGTTGTCGACGACACGCTGTCCCAGGGCAAAGGCATCTGTTTCGACTACGCCGCCCTGATGAGCACGATGCTGCGTGTCCAGCAGATTCCGACCCGCCTGATCACCGGTTATGTCGACGAGGGTTACCATGCCTGGGTCGAGGTGTATGTCCGCGGGGCCGGCTGGATCAATCCGGAAATCTATTTTGAAAAAGAAACCTGGACGCGAATGGATCCGACCTACGCGTCGACGCAGATGAAATACACTGGACAGTATCAGGATAAATATCGCTATTAAAGGGGGAAAAAACATGAAAAAAATCTCCGGGAATGAATGCGCGCTGTTGTGCCAGCAGCTGGCGATGATGATCAGCTCGGGCTTATCGGCAGAAGACGGATTAGGTGTGGTGGCGAACGATCAGCCGGACATCGGTCTGCATGACGCGCTGTTAAAAATCAAAAATGAAATAGAGCTGGGAGAAACGTTGGCGGACAGTCTAAAACGGACGGAAGCGTTTGACTCCTACATGGTCCGGATGGTGCGGATCGGGGAACAGACCGGTTATCTGGATCAGGTGCTGGAAGCGCTGGCGCAGTATTATCAGCGCATGGAAAAGATCCGGATTAATTTGAAGAACGCGCTGACTTATCCGCTGATCCTTCTGATCATGGTGATGGTCGTCGTCGGCGTGATCTTATTTAAGGTGCTGCCGGTCTTTGATGAAGTGCTGCGCAATCTCGGTATTTCGCTGCCGGTATCGGCACAGGTGCTGATGCGGGCAGGGTCAGGCTTAATCATCGCGGCAGCGGTGATTTCCGGGCTGGCCTTGATCGGTGCGGCGGTGATTGCCATACGCCATTTCCGCAATCCGCAGCTGTCGTTGACGGCGCTGTTTGCCCGTGTGCCGCTGATCAGCGGCGTGTGCCGCGAGCTGTCGCTGGCGCAGGCGGCGTTCGCGTTGTCCTTGTTTACCCGCAGCGGTGTAGAGATCAGCGAAGCGCTGCAGGGATTGGAAACGCTGATCGAGCATCCGGGAGTGCAAAAACAGATTCGCGCCTGCATGCAGAAAATGGACGAGGGCGAAAACTTCGACCGGGCCTTGCTGGATTGTGGATTGTTTAAAGAAGCTTATGCCCGGATGATCGGCATCGGCCTGCGGGCTGGGCGGGGCGATGAGATGATCGCGCAGGTAGCCGAGCGCTATGACGACGATACCGAAACCGCCGTGAACCAGTTCTTAAATACGATCGAACCGCTGATGATCGTGCTGCTTTCGGTGATCGTCGGGGCGATTCTGCTTTCCGTGATGCTGCCGCTGATGAACATCATGTCCAGCATTGGGTAACCCGATGAAGAAGCTGGGAAAAATCACAGCCATTATTCTGATCTTCGCGGCGCTTTTCTGGGGGATCGTTCGTTCTCTGAACCAGACCTCGGGACAGATCCGGAATGAAGAAGCGCAGCTGATCGAGCAGCGGATCGAACAGGCGGCGGTGCTGTGCTATGCGTTGGAGGGAAGTTATCCTGAGGACGTGAGTTATCTGGAACAAAACTATGGAGTCGTCATCGACCATGGGAAATACAATGTGTTTTATCAATCGCTCGGCTCCAATATGAAGCCGGACGTCGCGGTTTACCGGAAGGGGGCGGCGCGATGAAGCGGTCTGTGACGGAAATGGTCTTCATGCTTCTGTTATTGACGTTGTTTGTCGGCTGTTCGTTTGTGACGATCGAGCGGTGCGCTTCCTTTTATCAGCGGATGCTGCGGGAACAGCGGCAGGATGACCAGGTGCAGCTGCCCTATCTGGTGTTGTTCAATCGGCTGCAGGGCGTCCGCGGCGATCAGGTGCGCGTGCAGCGGATCGGAGATCAGGAGTGTCTTATGATCCGGGAAGAAATTGACGGACGGACGTACGAAACGGTGTTCTATGTTCAGGAGGGTCAGCTGATGGAACTGCTGATGGGCGCCAACAGGCCGCTGGATTTGAGCGCTGGGGAGAAATTGGCGGCTTCGGCGCCGATTCGCTTTGAGCTGCAGGGATCGTCGCTGCAGGTGCAATGGCAGGGCGAATCGGGAATCGCCACGCTGAGCCTTGAGCTGAAGGAGGATGCGGAATGAAAATACGGCAGCGTTCCAGCTCGTTTTATTTCCTCAGCGAGCTGTTGTTTGTGATTCTCTGCTTTGCCCTGGGTTCCGTGCTGTGCGTACGCTTGTTCGCGCTGGCCAGCGCCAGGCATCATTTAGCGCTGGATCAGAATCAGGCGCTGCGGTTGGCCCAGCCGCTGGCCGAACAGCTGCGGACTCATTCCGATACGCCGCTGACCACGTTGTGGCCGCAGCAATGTGAACCCGAGGCCTGTCTGTGGCAGAGCGACGAGAGTGGAAAACTGCAGGAAAACGGCGTTTATCAGATTGAAATTGAACGATCGGTCCACAATGAAGAAAAAGCCGCCGTCCTGCGTGTCGTGCGGGTGAAGGATGGCCGGATTCTGGTGGAAATCGGTCCGATCACAGGAGGCGGGAAGTCATGAGTCATCGTCAGGAAACCCAAACCGCGGTGCATATCGGCACGGGGATCGCACCGTTATTGATGTTATTTTGTCTGTTGTGCATGACAACCTTCGCGGTATTGTCCTATGTTCAGGCTAACGCGCAGCTGCAGCTGAGCGATAAAGCAATCAGCCGGGTACAGGCGCATTACAGTGAAACAGAAATGGAAAAGGAGGAACGCTGATGGACTGTCCAACGATATTGCGGCAGGCGGTCGACCGCCGGGCTTCGGATATTTTTATTGTCGCCGGGACACCGCTGACGATAAAAATTAACGGTGAAATGATTCAGCTGGATGATCAGCGGCTGACGCCGGCGATGACCGAAGCGTTGATTCAGGAAATTTTTAAATTGAGCCAGAATCGGACGATGGATCGGCTGCATCAGACGGGCGAGGATGATTTTTCCTTTTCGCTTTCCCAGATGGGGCGCTTCCGCGTCAATGTTTATCGTCAGCGCGGATCGTTAGCGGCGGTGCTGCGGGTCGTGCGGTTCGTTTTGCCGGATGCGAATGAGCTGCATATCGGACCGGAAATCCTGGCGTTTTCCGAATTGAAAAAGGGGCTGGTGCTGATCACCGGGGCGGCCGGCAGCGGCAAGTCCACGACGCTGGCCTGTCTGATCGACGCGATCAACCATAGCCGCAGCGGGCATATCATCACGATTGAGGATCCGATTGAAGTGCTCCACCGGCATCAGAAAAGCATTGTCAGCCAGCGTGAAATCGGTCAGGATACGCCCGATTATATCCACGCTCTGACCGCGGCGCTGCGGGAAGCGCCGGATGTGATTCTGGTCGGGGAAATGCGCGAACTGGAAACGATGCAGACAGTGTTGTCAGCGGCGGAAACAGGGCATCTGGTCTTTTCCTCGCTGCACACAACCGGCGCGGCGAATACGATCAACCGGATTATCGACGTGTTCCCGGCCGAGAAGCAGCAACAGATCCGCGTGCAGCTGTCGATGGTGCTGCAGGCGATCGTGTCCCAGCAGCTGATTCCGGCGGTTGGGGGCGGCTTGATACCGGCCTTTGAGATCATGAAGGTCAACAATGCCGTCCAGACGCAGATTCGGGAGAATAAGATCCATCAGATCGACAACACGATTCAGGCTAACGCCCGGGAGGGCATGATCACGATGGACGCCAGTCTGTTGAATTTGCTGAAGGCCGGCCGGATCACAAAGGAGACTGCGTTATTGGCCTGTATGGATCCGGATTTAATGCGCAAACGCCTGACGGCGGCCAATCTGGGATAAGCTGGTTGAAGGGAAAATAAAAGAAAGAAACTTGCTGAAATCAACAAAAATCAGAGACATGAGATCAGACGATTCCCTGGAGAACGGGCGATCCGCTAAAAAAACGCGGATCGCTTCTTGTTTATCCCGTGACGTTGGCTTCATTTCCAGCTTTAAACAGTACGATGGGTTTTCAGTATCCTTGATGATTTCATCTTCTTTCATTTCTTTCAGCAAGTTATTTCAGAATTCTGGTATTTTTGCCGCTTAATCAATTTAAAAAAACGTTCGATTCTGCTACAATGAAACTTGAACAAAGGTGGGGAATATCCATGAATTTTATTTTTATATCGCCGAACTTTCCCAAGACGTATTGGAACTTTTGCCGTTGTCTGAAACAGAACGGCGTCCGTGTGCTGGGAATCGGGGATGCTCCATACGAGCAGCTTGAAGACAACCTCAAGCAGAACTTACAGGAATACTACAAAGTTTCAAGTCTGGAAAACTATGAAGAGGTGTACAAAGCCTGCGCTTTTTTTGCGTTCCGCTATGGCAAGATCGACTGGATCGAATCCAACAACGAATACTGGTTGATGCAGGACGCCCGGCTGCGCACGGATTTCAACGTAACCAGCGGCGTGCGCAACGAGGCGATTTCCTTCATTAAATACAAGAGCCAGATGAAGGCGCTGTATGAAAAGGCCGGAGTCCGCACGGCACGCTGGCATCTGGTGTCCGAGCGGGAAGCCGGACTGGCATTTGTCGCGCAGACGGGTTATCCGGTTGTCGTCAAACCGGATAACGGCGTGGGCGCCAACGCGACCTACAAGCTGGAAAACCAAGCGCAGCTGCATGAATTCTACGATCATCTGCCGGAAACGCAGTACATCATGGAAGAATACGTGCCGGGCTCGATTGAATCCTACGACGGCATCGCCAACCGCGAGCGCGAGCCGATCTTTGAGACGTCGCATGTGTTTCCGCGGCCGATCATGGAAATCGTCAATCATGAGGAGGACATCTATTATTATTCCGTGCGCCAAATCCCGGAAGATCTCAAGGATGCCGGACGGCGCGTGATCGCCGCCTTCCCGACCCAGAGCCGGTTTTTTCATTGCGAGTTTTTCCGCCTGACTGAAGATAAGGAAGGACTGGGCAAGCGGGGCGATCTGATCGGCCTGGAAGTCAACATGCGTCCGCCGGGAGGCTATACCCCGGATATGATGAACTATGCCAACGATATCGACGTCTATAAAATCTGGGCGAACATGGTCGCGTATGATCATGGGTATTTCGATCCTTCGCACCGGCCGTATTATTGCGTTTATACGGGCCGCCGTCACCGTCTGGCTTACCGTCATACTCTCGCTGAGGTGCATGAGCGCTACGGCAGCGCGATCGTGATGGCGGAAACGATGCCGGAGGTCTTAGCCCCGGCGATGGGCAACGACATGATCACCGCTCGTTTCGCGGATGTTGACGACATGATGGAATTCGTCAGCTTTACCATGACCAAGGAGTAGAAAACATGCATACAGCGTATTATAACGAATACAGTTATCATCTTGACCGGATGATGGAATTCAAGGTTTACGGTCATGCCGGACGGCCCTGTCTGGTATTTCCGGCGCAGAGCGGCCGGTTCTATGATTTTGAAAATTTCGGGATGGTCGGGGCCGTGCAGGATCTGCTTGAACAGGGCCGGCTGCAGCTGTTTACCTGCGACAGCATCGACTGGGAGACCTGGGCGGCCTTCGACCGCGAATGCCGCGGCCGGATCGAGCGCCACGAGGCTTATGCCCGCTATATTGTGGAAGAGCTGGCGCCGCGGATCCTCGAGATTAACCAGTGGTCCAACGACGGCCGGCGGGCCGGCGGGATTCTGACGACCGGCTGCAGTCTGGGGGCGCTTCACGCTGTGAATTTCATGTTCCGCTGGCCGGATCTGTTCAACGGCACGATCGGCTTAAGCGGCATTTATTCCAGTAAGTGGTACTTCGGCGGCTACATGGACGATCTGGTTTACAACAACTCCACGATCGACTATCTCGATCAGATGCCGGCTGATCATCCGTATGTGGAAAAATACCGGCATTGCGACATCGTGCTGTGCTGCGGTCAGGGCGATTGGGAACAGGAAGCTCAGCAGGACACCCGCCGGATGCAGGAACTGTTAGGCTATAAAAATATCCCGGCCTGGATCGATTACTGGGGCGGCGACGCGGTTCACGACTGGCCGTGGTGGCGCAAACAGTTCCCGTATTTTATCAGCCGTCTTTGTTAAATACTTCAGAATCTGACCGCCGGGCTGTGTCCGGCGGTTTCTGATTCTTTCCCTCGGTTTTCAGACTTGCGCTCGGACTGAAAATTCACTACAATGAAAATGTCAGGCTGGGAATTCCCGGCTAGAAAAGAGGATCACAGAGATGCTTATTCAACAGGAAACATGGATTACGCCGCTGGACGAAGCGCGGACGCTCCATCTGTATATTCCCGACGGACTGACGCCGGGCCAAAAGGTACCGGTGCTGTATATGTTTGACGGTCACAATCTGTTTGTCGACGAGGAAGCGACCTATGGCAAAAGCTGGGGATTGAAGGATTACCTCGAGCTAACCCGGCTGCCATTAGTCGTCGTCGGTCTTGAATGCAACCATGAAGGCAATCGCCGGCTGTGGGAGTTTTCACCTTACGATTTCGCCGATCCCGTCTGGGGCGAGGTACAGGGACAGGGCGAGCTGCTGCTGGACTGGATGAGCGGCGAGTTAAAAGAATGGGTAGACGAGAACCTGCCGGTGCTGACCGATCGGGAGCATACGTTTATCGGCGGCAGCTCGATGGGTGGTCTGATGGCCTTGTACGCCGGCGGCCGCTACAGCTCGGTTTACAGCCGGGCTGCCTGCCTGTCGCCGTATCTGGGATTGGTCATGGAGCCATTGTGCGAGGATCTTGACGAAGCCTGGATTGAGGAAGACACGCAGTTTTATATCAGCTGGGGCGGCCTGGAAACCGGCACCCAGGAAGAACTGGCGCAGGTCACGACCGACAACCTGACGATCCAGCGGATTTTAGAGGATAAAGCGTCGGTATATCTGCATTGCTACCCGGAAGGGACGCATTGCGAGGCGTGCTGGGAAGAAGAAACACCGGTCTGGATGGAAGAATTAGGCATCCTGCAGCGGTGTTGGGAGGAAACAGAATGATAAATTTCGTATTGATCTCACCGCATTTCCCATCCAATTACTGGCTGTTTGCACGGGCTTTGAAAAATCGCGGCGTGCGCGTGCTGGGGATTGTCGACACCCCGGTGGAATCCTTGCCGGAAACACTGCGGGCAGTGCTGGACGATGTGGTCTGCGTCTATTCGATGACCGATCGGGACGCGATGATCCGGACCTGCGGTTATTTCACATGGAAGTACGGCAAGATCGACTGGATCGAATCGAATAACGAATACTGGCTGAATCTGGACGCCGAGCTGCGCGAGCTGTTTCACGTCACGACCGGCATGTTTCCCAAGCAGCTTCACGTCTGTCAGCACAAGTCGCTGATGAAGGCAAAATATGCCGAAGCGGGTGTGCCGGCTGCGCGCTGGCTGATCAGTGAGGATAAAGCCGAGATCCGCGAGTTTGCCAAAAAGGTGAACTATTCCTTAGTCGCCAAGCCGGACCGCGGCGTCGGGGCGAGCGACACGATGCGGATCCACAACGCGGAGGAGCTCGAGCAGATGTTAAAAACGATGCACTCCGGAATGATCGTCGAGGAATTTGTCCACGGCACGGTCTGCACGTTCGATGGGATTATCAACAACCAGGGCAAGGTCGTCTTTGCGACCAGTCATGTCTACCTCGGTTCAGTCATGGATTCGGTCAACGAGAAGCAGCCGATCGGCTGTTATTCGCTGAAAACGGTGCCGGACGATCTGCGCAGCGCAGGCGAGCGGACATTGCAGGCCTTCGGCGTGCGCGACCGGTTTTTCCACCTGGAATTCTTCCGTCTGGACTGCGATCAGGAGGGGCTGGGACGGCAGGGCGACATCATCGGCCTGGAAGTCAATATGCGCCCGCCGGGAGGATTTCTGCCGGACATGATCGACTATGCCAACGATATCGACATCTATCAGATCTGGGCCGATACCCTGATCGATCACGAGCCTTGCTACAACCCGGAACGCCCGTATTCCAGCGTGTTTGTCGGACGGCGTAAGGAACAAGCGTATCAGCATTCGATGGAATGGATCATCGAACGGTATCAAGGCGCGATCATCCAGCGGATCGCGATGGATCCGGCGCTGGCGGAAGCGATGGGCGACGAAGTTCTGATCGCCCGGTTCCCGACTGAGCAGCAGGTGTTTGATTTCTATGCTGACTGCGTCCGCTAAGTTAAAGCGAACGCTTGCGATCAAAGAAAAAGCAAAGATTTCCTGATCATTGCATAAGGCTTCGGCCTGTCAGGAAGTCGGTTGAGTGAAAGCAATAGTAAAAAGCGAGGAGAAGATCATGACGATTCAATGGAATGAAGAAGCGCAGCGCTTAAGCGAGCTCTGCATCGATCTGCGCCGTCAGCTGCACCGCCATCCGGAATTAAGCTCGCACGAGGAACAGACGGTCGCTCTGATCGATCAGTTCTTACAAGCGCAGGGCATCCGCACGCAGATCGTTGAGCACGGTGGGGTGCTGGGCTGGATCGAGGGCGGCAAGCCGGGCCGGACCGTCATGTTAAGGGCGGATATCGACGCACTGCCGATTCAGGAAGAAAAGACCAACGGCGGCGGATCGCAGAAAGCGTGCGTCAGCGAGATCCCCGGCGTCCAGCATGCCTGCGGCCACGACGGTCATACCGCGATGTTATTGACGGCGGCCAAGCTGCTTCAGGCACACCGGGAGGCTCTGGAAGGCACGGTACTGTTGTGTTTTGAACGCGGCGAAGAAGCGACGATGAATATTTATCATCTCATGAAGGCGTTGGAAAAAGCGGGCATCGAACCGGACAGCGTGTTTGGTCTGCATGTTTCCCCGCATACTCCGGCCGGGACGCTGCAAATTCAGGCCGGGCCGCTGATGGCGGGGATGTTTTCCTTCCATGTGCGGCTGCAGGGACGCGGCGGGCATGGCTCCCGCCCGGATTTGTGCGTCAATCCGATTGATTGTTATGCGGCGATCGGTCAGGCGCTGAACGCGCTGCGGATGCGCACGGTCAGTCCGTTTGAGCCGCTGACGATTTCCACGGGTCTGGTTCAATCCGGAACGAAATCCAACATTCTGCCGGATACCTGCGTATTTAAGGGCACGGTGCGGTTTTATAACCGGGAAGTGGGACTGGCGTTTCAGGCCAAGCTGCGCCATGTTGTCGAACACATCGCCGAAGCCTACGACTGCACGGCAAGTTTCGATAAGCTGAACGCGCCCGGTTTCCCGCTGAACAATGACGCGGACTATGCGAAAACCGCGGCCGAGGTCTGTCGTGAAATGTTGGGGAAAGAAGCGGTAATTCAGGCTGAGCCGTGGATGGGGACGGACAGCTTCCCGCTGTATTTGCAGCGGATGCCGGGAGTTTACGCCTTCTTAGGCATGCGCAATGAGGAAAAAGGCATCATCGCCGACGTGCATACCAGCCGGCATGATCTGGACGAAAGCGTGCTGTGGAAAGGGGCAGCCGCGCATGCGGCCTGCGCCGAGGCGTTCTTAAAGCAAGCGCGGCCGCAGGCATGGAAGCCGAACCCGCTCGATCTGGATACGCTGTTTGAGCAGGCGGGCTATCTGTTTCCGGAAGGCCGGGAATGATGCCCTTGCGGATTGATGTCCCCTGGCTGCGGTTTTCCATCCCGGCACAAGCCGAAGGCCAGACGATCGCGGAATTGCTTGCGCCGTGGGGATGTTCCAAGGCTGCGCGCTACAAGCTGGAAATTGAACGAAAAATTACGCTGAATGGTCAGCCGGTTCGACAGCGTGCGAAGGTAAAGGTCGGCGACGAGCTGGCGCTGAAGGTGTTTCAGCAGGAGGAGCCGGATTTTGTTCCGTGGACAATCCCGATCAGGATTTTGTATGAAGACGAGCTGATCTTGGCGGTGTCCAAGCCGGCCGGCATGATCGTCCATCCCGATGAGAAAGGGAAGACCGGTACACTGGCCAACGCGGTGGCGGCGTATTATCTGCGAACCGGCCAGCATTGCACGGTCCGACCGATTCACCGGCTGGACGAAGGCACCAGCGGGATCGTGCTTTTCAGCAAGTGTCCGTTTTTTCAGCCGAAGCTGGATCAGGCTTTGGCCCAGAAGCAGATCGCCCGCACGTATCTGGCGGTGGTCAGCGGCGTCATGAAGCCGAAGGACAGACTGACGCTTGATAAACCGATCGGCCGTGACCGGCATAACGCGAAAGCCTATCGAATTTCCCCGACCGGTAAGCCGGCGGTGACCCATGTCGAAGTGCTGCGCTGCCGGCAAAAGGAGAAACAGACACTGGTCCGCTGTCAGCTGGAAACCGGACGCACGCACCAGATCCGCGTCCATCTGGCGTCAATCCAGCGGCCGATCGTCAATGATCCGCTGTATAATCCACGGCCGGTTCAGGGCCGGATGAAGCTGCACGCGTGGAAATGTGGCTGGAGCGATCTTGTCAGCGGCCGGCGGGTGGAAATCACGGATGAGCCGGAAAATGAATTTTGGTAAACTGAGAAAACACAGAAATCTTCTACAGATTCTGTGTTTTTTTAAACTATGGGTTTATGCGATCTATATCTTGCCTATTTGATAGAATCCTTATCAATTCGTTTCATTCATCCAACAATTCATTGGAATAACTTTTCAATGTAATTATCGTAAGTATGAAAATGATCCGGAACGGTGTCATCGGCGCCGCGCTGCCAAATCTGTATACCCAGACTACAATTAATTATGCTTCCTCTGCTCTTGGCGGTATCGGCAATATGCAGGGCTGAATCTGATGTCGATACGCCTGAAATCCCATAAGATCAAAAGTTTAAGCCATAGTCATCATGCTGAGCATCTTTATTATCAATGAACCGATCACCTTCAAAATCTTGCAGAACAATGGAAAATAGGCACATCAGTTTCGATGCGTTTTTTTATTTTTGTTCTATTTTCTTGATAATAAAGATAGTTTTTCACAATTTATATGAATTTTTGAACTAATTCTTCATGAGTGGACTAAAAAAATAGGAATTCCTGTAAAATTAGTCACAGAATAATTAACGAATGGTTATCTATAGCAATATAATTATAACCATAGAAAAATAGTAGATTTTTTGCTTCATTTTTAATTTTTTCCAGTGTCAATAAATGTGTAGAATAATTGACAGTTTGAAATAAGGGGTGCGGAAAAGATTAAATGACAAGGTTCAGGGAGAAATACATGATTCTTAGTCTTATGAAGTGAGGGGGATTTTTGTTCATGCATATCAGAAACCATGGATGGCGGAAGTTTATTTTCATCATTTTGATCTCGGCTCTGTTGATTGCAGAATATGGGCCAACTGTTGTCTTTGCGAAAAAAAATTCATTCTCTGAAGAAATCATCATAGAAGATTTACAACTATCAGATTCACGCGACCAGTTTGCGCTGATGGAGGAATCTCAGCCGGGGTTAAATCCGGAAACAGATTCCCAAAAGCAGGATGCGGCGGAAACCGAAACGCCGGAGAATCAGAACCTGCTTTTGCCAACTGAGGAGATTGTAGCTGAACCAACACTGCCGCCGGAATTGACAGAATCCTTGGATCCTGTCCCTACAGAAACTCCGGTTTCCGCAGATCAGGTATCGGAAGAAACGGAATCTGAGACGGCAGCGCTTTTTCCGATTGTAGAAAATGATCGCATTCTTCTCTATCATGCCGAACAGCTGTTTTTGATCGGAACCAATCAACCTGTTACAACAATGGACTACGATCCTCAATTTTTGGGGACCGGTAAAAATCTGAATGATGAAAATGGCATGCCGCTGCTTTATTCCAATGACGCTCATTATGTTCTTATGAACGATATTCCATTGCCGCAGGGGCAAATCTGGCTTCTTCCGGAACCCTTCACCGGAACTTTTGAAGATGGTGCGCAGCGGTCAGAGATGACAGTTTACGATTCTCAGACTCAGATAATTTATATTTATCACCCTTATCAACTGCTGACGATAGCTTCCCAGACTGCAGCTGAAGAACCTGTCATGAGCCTGGATTATGACGCGGCTCAGTTTGGCATGGGGCAATGCTATTTTACAGATTCCGAAGCTACTGCCTTTCTGACCTACAGCCCGGATCATCCCTATGTTTTGGCGTCTTCCTTTAATCCGGAATATACTCAACCCCTTGCCGAACAGATCACGCTGGCAGACGACACTAGAACTTCGGATGGCCGCGATTTTGAAGGTCAGGTATATAAAGAAATAGATGGAATTAAATATATCCTAATCGGGAATGCTCAGCAGCTTCAGGCTATCGGCAGTGATCGTAAGGTATATGGAAAAGTATGGCAAAATATTTTGAATACGTTAAAATACGATGGAGATGCGGACATAGCTGCGGATCAAAGTTTGTTTGAACCTACTCTATTCATATCTTATTACGGTCAGAACCAAACGACAGGAGCTCCTGACCAAAAATCTAACGCGGATGTTGGCCTGACGTACAGTATCAATGCAAATTATATTATTTTCCGCGACATTGATTTACAGGATAAACCGTGGACTCCGATCAGTTTTTCAGGAACGTTAATTGGCGCGAAAGCGAACGGAACCGATAAAATTTGGAATGATGACTTAAATAGAATCTCAGAATCTGTTCAGCAGCCTGTGATCTCCAATATTAACGTCACTCAGTCAGGAGAATTGGACACCAGTAAAATAATGGGAATTGGCTTTTTTTCGACGATTACCAATGAAATTAATGTCGAGAATGTCGGTGTTTCTGCGGGAACTGTTCGAGTGTCCAATATCGCTTTGTCCAAGATTTCAGTGAACAATCAATCTCAAAAAGTAAAAAATACAGATTCAATTATTAATTTCTTGCTAACGAATACAGGCTGGCTGGTCGGTAGTTTAATTAGTGGAATTCTAAATATAATCACCTTGGGGAATGTAAAATTAAACTTAGGAGATTTATTAAAAGCCCTTTTAAATGCCAGAGCGGCAGATCCGTCTGCCTTTGCGACGGGGGCGTTTGCAGGAAGAATCATTGGCGATGTCGTTATTTCTGATTGTGTGGTAGATGGAGCTGAGGTTACAAACGTGATGGACAGAACCGGCAGCTTTGTCGGTCATGTAGAAGGGGTAACGCAATACAGCGGTTTGAGTACAGCTTTAGGAACAACCGTAGATCTTTTGACGTCATTGTTGAATGCTATTCCAGGCTTAGGTCTGGGAGATTTAATCACCGTTTTATTAAACAACAGCATTAACGTTGCCAATCTCATTCCTACAGGTTATATCAATCCAAGGATTGAACGCTGTGAAGTGAAGAAACTGACAGGATCAATCGGCACATCCGGGAGAAAGTTCAATGGGGGTTTTGCAGGTATCCAAATAGGAACAATAATACAGGATTGCAGAATTTCGGACAGTGCTTATACGGTAACGGCTGACGAATATGGCGGCGGTTTTGTCGGATTATGTCGGGATGCGGAAATCAAAGGTTTACTTACGGAAGTCGGCATTGATTTAATTCGTCTCATGAAGCCGCAAAGCTTGATTTTAAACTCACAGTTGGAGAATTGTTCTATTGCAGTGGAAGGGACAAATTACTTGGGCGGATTTGCTGGAGCGATGGCGAATAGCTATGCGGTCAATGCCTCAATCAGAAAAAAAGAAGATTCTGCGAAGAATATTGAGCTTAAAGTCAACAGTTCAGGCAGTAACGTCGGCGGATTTGCGGGAACGGCAACGGTGGGCTGGATTACAAACCTCGGTTCTGCAGAAAAAACCGAAAACAGTTTATTATCTGTCGTTAAGGACTTATTATCAGCCATATTAAATGGTTCAAATCCAGAGACAGCGCAAATGCTTCTGACCTTGGTGGGCGCTAATCCATCCGCGCTGTTGGGATGTCAGATTGACGTAGATGCAGTTATTGTGGAAGCTCAGGGAGATTATGCCGGAGGTCTGGTTGGAAGCGGTGACGGGCTCATCGTAGCCGAATCCAGGAATACGTATATCCAGGAGATTTCTTTTGCGAAGTATGCAATAGATTCCAGCGCATTTGTTTCAGCAATATCAGCGCAGCAGCCTTTATTGTCCGGCTTGGTGAGCGTTAAAGCGGAAAACTATGCCGGCGGGATTATCGGAGACGTTAAAACGGCATCGGCTGCCGGATTGGTGAATAATACTTTAGGTTTGGGAAATTTTCTCCCATTTACGCTGCAGGATATCACTGTTAAGGGTGTTGAAGCTGGCTATACTATTGCGGCAAGTGAAGAATATGCTGGCGGAGCAGTTGGAGAAGCCATAGGCGGATCGATCCAAAATGTTTCTCTGGAGGATGCAGGGGCAGTTTCGGCTGCAAGCAGGGTTGGAGGATTCGCGGGTTTAATCGGGCCTGGAGATCTGGCAGGCACCGGGGGCTTAGAGATCAATTTGTTGGGGATACCGCTGCTAAAGGCCAGTAATCTTCTCTCTGTAGGTCAGGCATTGGGCGTTGAAATTCTGAACTGCCATACGGTCGGAATTCCGAGCGGGATGACGGTCAGGGCCGCAGGTTTGCAATCACCGTTTGAATCTACGGCAGGCGGTTTTGCGGCACAAGCCAACAGCGCAAAAATTCATAACGCGTCGGTCAGTCAGTTAGACTCTGTGACGGCGGATTTCAATTTGGGAATTGCCGGCGGCTTTGTCGGTAAATCCGTTACGGGCGGATTGGCAGAAGTTTCGGATAAAACGGAATTATCAGGAATCATCAACGCAGGAAATCTGATCTCTGCAGTTGAGTATATGATTCCCCAATATGAGGATTGCACTGTTGGTTTTGTAGGAAAAAGCTTAGTTGAAGCGGATATTGCCGGCGGTTTTACCGGAGATTTTCAAAGCGGAAAAGTGAACAATACAGAAACTTCGGACACTACGGCGGTTAGAAATTTAAGTGAGGTTCATGGCGGACGGTATGCCGGCGGATTCGGCGGGAAAGTAACGTCGGGAGCGCTGGCATCGTCAAGTGGTGGCGTCAGTATTTTAGGAATATTGGGGGAGGCTTCAATTAAGATCAATGATTTATTAGGCGTTATTGAGGCTTATGTGCCTATAATTAAACAAGCTTCCGTCCAATCTTCAGAAACAGGATTGATCGTCATTGCTGACAGAGTGGATGACACTGATTCAGATTCCGGCAGTGCTGGCGGGTTCATCGGCTATGGCAGCGGCGTGCAGGTTACTTCCAGTCATGTCAACAAGTTAAAGCACACGATTGTTACACCGCCTGAAAAGCTGGAAAGCAGCCAGGCACCGGAGTATTTTGATCCTAAATTGAGTGCTTATTCGGTAACCGGCGCCCGTTATGCCGGCGGATATATCGGAAATATGGATGTTGGTTCAGCCGCTTCAGTTGGAGAAAGTTTAAAAGTATTGGGATCCAGTCTCTCTTTGAAGGATGTCTTAGGCGCTTTGGCGGTTGTTGTATCCACAATCGAACATTCCAGCGTAACAGGCCAGCCTGGCGGTTTCTCTGTCCTTGCCAGTAATGTATCAGATTCGGGCGTTCCTGCGGAAGGAATGGCCGGCGGTTTTGCCGGCATTATCCAGGGCGGGCATATCCAGGACAGCAGTTCTTATAACTTTGCCTATATCGTCGGCCAGCGGGCAGCTGGAGGCTATGTGGGCAATATGGAGCCCGGCAGTGTTGCCAAGGTATTGGAAAGCACTGAAATTCTCAAGGGCCTGGTCAGTGTTGGCGGTCTGGCTTCGGTTGCCGAGGATTTCGTTCCGACGATTCGCAACAGTGCAGCAACCTGTATTCCCTGCGGCGGAGTTGTCCGGGCGCAGGCTCCGGCGATCAATGGAATTCGCAGCGGTGTTGCCGGCGGTTATGCAGGACGCAGCGCCGGTGGACAAATCTGGGGATTAAACAAGTCTGCCTGGAAAAATGAAAACGACGAGAATCAAAATTATACCGGTCCTGTCCGGACCTGTTCGACTGATCGGATTCTGTCCGTATATGGCGCAGAGATCGCCGGCGGTTTCACCGGGTTAATGGAATGCGCGGATACTGCTGAGGGCGGCAATTTATCCCTGTTGTATGGATTAGTGAATGCAGAAAACCTGTTTGACGCACTGAGTATTGTCTATCCAACTGAAGAAAATACAGAAGTCAGCGGACCGTTAAGTAAGCTCGATTTGGAAACCTGGAACACGTGGGTTGATTATGTTGGAATCTATGGCGGCTTTGGCTCTGAATTGGCAGAGAACGGAAAATTTGTCGATCAAGAGACGCTTGATAAAAATCTGAGCCGCTATCTGTATGGTTATCATGTGGCTGCCGGCAGGAGTGAGATTTCCGGGGAAATCATCGCTTCTGAAGGCGGCAGTGCCGGCGGTTATGTGGGCGCGATGCACAGTGGCGTCATCACCAACGGCCAGGCCAAAGAGGTTAAACAAGTCTCTGCAATGCGAACTGCCGGCGGCTATGCCGGAGAAATGCTGAGCGGCGGTGCCGCATCGTTAGGGAGCGTAAGTATCCTGGGATTAAATTTAAATTTGGGACAGATGATCAAAGCCGTCGAGGTGTTTGTGCCAACGATCAAGAGTTCGTCTGTCCGGGGATACCAATCCGGTCTGATGGTAGCCGCAACCGGCGTTGATCCGAATGCGGAAATCGGCCATGCCGGCGGATATGTTGGCTTTGCGTCGGGCGGCCAGATCTGGGGTGATGTCAAAAATGAGCAAAATTCAACAGGAAACTGCGACGTACTTCGGCTCAGAGCGGTTAAGGGAACGCGATCTGTCGGCGGTTATGTTGGCAAAGCTACTTCCGCAGCCGCAGCCAGCGTCAGTACGCAGACTTCTGACGGACTTTTACAGAAGCTGCTGGATGCTTTAATAAAGAATACATCTGATTTAACGCGGATCTTGGAAGCTTCAATGACGACGATTCGCCAGGCCAAGGTCAGCGCTGCAGATGAAGCTTTTGGCTTTGTTGTCGAAGGACAGATCCATTCCGGCGGTTATGCCCGCAGTGCCGGCGGATTTGCGGGTACGCTGGAAGCTGCAGTTCTGGGGGATCGACATGGCGATACGCGACTCTGCGTTGAAAACTTACGCGGTGTGATCGGCGGCAACTATGCTGGAGGTTTCTTTGGCTTGGCTGATGTTGGCAGCGTTGCTTCCGTTTCCGGCAACGATACAACAGAAGGAAAAACAAGTATTCTGGAGTTCATTCAAGCTGGTGAGGTCAGCGTTCTGGACGCTTTCCGCAGCTATATTTACTCCGCTTCTGTTCAAGGGATCAGCGAAGGCTTCATCATCCGCGCTTATACTGAAGATACGGAAGGGACGCTTGACTCGAAACGCCTTACCGGCAATGCCGGCGGCTTTGGCGGCGGCTTGTTGAACGGAAGTGTGAAGAACTCGTCGGTTACCTCTCTGTCTTCCGTTTCCGGTTTAAATTATGTCGGCGGATTTATTGGACATTTAGGAAAGAATGGCGCTGTGGATGTCGATCGAGCTCAGGTGGCAGAAAAGTTAAACTTATTAAACGCTACCGCCGGTTTGTTCGATATCTGTGGATCTCATGTGGAAAGTTGTACGGTAACGGGCATTCCTGCCGGATATACCGTCACGGCTTCCAGTCCGCAGGCCATTGCCGGAGGGTTCAGCGGTTATGCCGATTTGTCCCGTATCTATGATTGCCATAGCGAACTGCTGAAAAAAGTGACCAGTGCCAACATTGCCGGCGGTTTCGTCGGGAAAACAGATATGAACTTTGTTGGAAATATCCAAATAAGCAGTTCCGCTGTTAACGTATTACTGATGATTGTAAATGCTTTATTAAAAATTTTGTATCTTAATGAACTTGAGAATATTGATCTGATAAAAATTGATTTTCCACCGATTGAAGAACTTAAATTATTCAATTTACACTTACTGACAGACGGGGATCTTTTATATGTCAATCTGCTGGGGTTAAAGATCGGGGTTGCCCTGGTTAAAAAAAGCGGCACAGATCCGGGGACAACCGATGTTGCGATCATAACTATCGGCGACAGCACAATAAAACTTCCGTGTACACAAGAGGGCGTTGATCGTAGTCAGGCCAATCTGGATATTCAACTGATCAAAGGCAATCGGACCAATCTGATCAATAACCAGGTCAGCGGTATCCATATCGGTTATGATGTCTTTGGCGCAGGCGCTTCCGACCTGGCGGATGGAATCAATCTGAACGGCTACAGCGGCGGTTTTGTAGGATATAACAACGAAGGCTTATTGGAAGACAACCGTATGACTTATTGTGATACTGTACGGGGATATGGTCAGGCTAATGCGCCGCAGGTTGGCCCATTTACCGGAACCAGCGTTTTAAAGACTGTGTATGATAATTACAATATGAATGTTATTGAAGGTAAAGGAAATATATACAGTATTTACCGCAAACTGGCTTCTACCTTCAATTTGATTCTCGGAATAGATTCTATAATACCATCGGAAGATGATGCAACGTATCAACGCTATGATCTCTCGCATTATACTCAGGTTGAATCTTATGATGATTTAAAGAATGCGAAACTAACAGACAATACGACGACGATCCCGTTAGAGGCCTATGTCAGTCCGGCGAAAGCCGTCCTGATGTTGGATACGCCGGTCATTGATAATTCGGAAAGTTTGCTTCCGGAACCCGGAGAAGTCCAGAACCCTTGCAATGAATATATCGAATATACAATTCAGAAGATCTGGAAGGATTGGGGAAACTGGGATCATCTAAGACCGGAAGAGATTCAAGTTATGATTTATCAAAGCTATGAGAATGCTGACGGGACTATTCAGAAAAAGCTCTATGCGGCAGATAACTTTACCAATCCATTTACATTGAGTGCAGAAAGTAATGGTTCTTCCTGGTCCGCAACCTGGAAAACCACTGAGGGTCAGATACGTCTCCCTGTCGCTTTCGAACAAGATGGAAAAATTTACTACTACTCATATACCGTTGAGGAAGTCCCCGTCAGCGGATATACGTCAACGATTAAATATGATACAACAGGCTATATTGCAACGATCACCAACCGACATGATCCAAAACTTCCCTTGACAGGCGGCCCGGGTGGAATCGCTCTGGCAGGGTTGGGAACTGTGATGATTCTGGCCGGATTGGAAAGCAAACGAAGAACAAAGAAGCGGAAAAAGCGAAGGAAAAGACGAAGAAGGAGACGATTAATCCACAATACAAAGAAAAAATCAACAGCCGTCAGAAACCAAAAATAGTAAAAGGAGAAGAAATAATTTATGAAAAAATGGATGACATGTCTTGCAAAAGCCTTAACCGTTTTTGCCCTTGTGATGGGATGCTTCATGAATGTCATGGCGGAAGAACCAGCCACAGATCCTACCGGTACATTAACGGTAAATGGAAATCAAAGTTCAACAGGCAAAACAATAACCGCTTATCAGATGTTTTCTGTAAAGGTAAATACCTCTGAGCCAGATAACTTGAGCTATACGTATGAATTGAATTCTGGATTTGAGGAGTTTTTTACAATAATAACAAAGGAGAAAGATTCAACAAAGATAAACGATGCGGCCTATGCTTATGTTTATGAGCTACAAGATGATAAGGCAAAAGTTGAATTTGCCAAAAAAGCATTAGCATATATTATTAGTCATTCTACTCAGTTCCCAGTGGACAATGGTGGAGTAAACAAAAGCGAAAAATTCGCGAAAGATGGAAATGGGGTTACTGCAACATTATCTAATTTACCGTATGGATATTATCTTGTGTATGCAGCAGGAGCTGCCGACACTACCGATTCCGCGAAACCTGGATCTCCGGCTGTATTAGTTTCTTTAGTGAAGGCAGAGACAACCATCGAATTAAAAAGTGCCTATCCGACAGTGGATAAGAAAGTTGATGATTTGGAAGCGACAAGCGCTGAAATTGGAACACAAGTAACATACAAGTTGACCTCAACGATTCCGGATATGACAGGATATTCATCTTATACATTCAAATTTGTAGATACTTTATCTGAAGGATTAACTTTAAATGAAGACAGTGTAAAGGTATATGTAGGCGAAGTACCAGACGCAATTCTAACAGATCCAGCGTATTCGAAAGAATTTGATAAGAACAGCAGAACTTTAACTATTTCAATGGATTTATTAAAAGAAAACTTTGCTGATCGAACTGGTGAACCGATTATTGTTACTTACACTGCAACAATCAATAAAAATGCTATTATATACAATAATAATTCAGCTGATCCAAGCAACAGTAACAACAACAGCGCCTATATAGAATACAGTAATGATCCATCTAACTCCCAAAACACTGAGAAGTCCCCGGCAGAAGTCGTTGAAGTTTATACATTTGATATCGTAATTAACAAATTCGCCGCAGGAAGCAAAACGCCGTTAGCAGGTGCTGAGTTTAGTTTATCGAAGAAATCTGATTCAACAAATTTAGAAAGCGATGCAATTCAGCTTATTCAAGTAACCTCTGACTCTGATGTATACCGACTCGCTGAATCAGGTGAATCAGGTTCAACCAGCACAATCGTTACAGGCTCTACCGGTGAAATTACCATTCAAGGACTCAAGGCGGGAACATATTATCTTTATGAAACGAAAGCTCCGGAAGGTTATAATAAACTTACAGCTCCCATAACAATCGTCATTGAGGCAGAGTATGACTCTGAAGGTAAATTCTCAAAGAGACAGGTTATAGTTGATAACAACACGGCATCTAAAAGCAATGTCGTCAATATTGAAAACCGGGCGGGCGCTGTTTTACCGGATACCGGTTCGATGGGGACGATGATTTTCTCCGCTATGGGCGTAGTGATGGTTATCCTGGGTTCGATCTGGATGAGCCGCAAAAAGAAGGGTAGTCGTGCGTAACAAATTTAAAAAACTGAGTGATTGGATTCCGGGACTGATTATTGGAACTGGAGTTTTGATCTTACTTTATCCGACAGTCAGTAATTATCTGAATTCGAAAAATGCCAGCCGCAGCGTGGATTTTTATGAGGAAGCCGTTGAGGCGTTATCTCAGGATCAGCGGCTGGAGCAGCTGGATGCAGCGCGTTCGTACAATGAGGTGCTGTATGCTCAAAATGGATCAAATACGCCGCAGATGAGCGAATATGGCGAATATGTGGCGGGAGAAAACTATATGGAACTGCTGAATGTCAGCGACGACGGGATCATGGGATATTTGATGCTGCCAAAGCTGGACGAAGCGGTTGCCATCTATCATGGTACGGATGAAGCAGTATTGCAGACTGGCATTGGTCATCTGGCTAATACGTCGCTGCCAGTCGGCGGGTCCTCAACACATGCCGCCTTATCGGGACATCGGGGACTGCCGTCAAAACAGTTGTTTACTGATTTGGATCAGATGCAGATCGGGGATGTATTTGTGATCAGGGTGCTGGGACAAACTCTGGCCTATCAGGTAGATCAAATCCTGACTGTATTGCCGGAAGAAATGGATGCCCTGGCGATCCAGGAAGGCCAGGATTATGTAACGCTGATCACCTGTACGCCCTATGGGATTAATACTCACCGATTGCTGGTAAGAGGAACCCGAATTCCAGATGCGGAAGCAGTGAAAGAAGTCGACGCAGCGGAGAAAACAAAAGTCATCCCGCAGGCTGTGAAGGAACTGTTGATCGCCCTGAGCGTATTAGTTCTCTATTTTACTCTACGATGGGGGCTGAAACATTTAAAGAAATGGAGGTAAGCTTATGGAAAAGGCAAATCATCAACGAAGAATTGCGATCATCCTGAGTGCAGGATTTGTCTTTTTCCTGATGCTTTGTCCAGTCCTGGCCGAAACTCAGCGTCAAGGGGCCATTCTCATTGAGGCCCAAATTCAGACAGAGGAGGGCCTCCAGGCGCTGGCAGAAGACACATATTCTTTAGTGAAGATTGCTGACCGCATCCAGGGAGAAACCGGAAAAGAAGATTATCAGATCGCGGATGCGTTTGTCAGTTATGATCGTAATTGGACGCAGCTCAGCGCTTCAGAAATGAGAGACGCAGCGAATGTGTTAGCTCAAGCTGCCGCAAAACTACAGATGTATACTGCTTCTGTAACAACGAATTTGCAGGGAAACGCCTGTTTTAGCGAATTGCCGGCAGGATTATACCTTATTGACAGAACTGATGCATCCATTCAAAACAGAGCGTATCAATGTAGTCCAGTGCTGGTCTTTCTTCCATATCCATTTCAAGGAAAGGAACTTTGGGAAGTCAATGTACAACTGAAGTTTGAACATCAGCCTTCATCGCCAGTAGCGCCGGAGGGACCGATTTCAAAATGGTCAGGGAAGGTGCCGGGAACTGGAACAGGAGTGTTTGACACGCTGGTATGCCTGGCGGCCGGCAGCGGAGTTGTGTTAATTGGTTTGTTGGAGCTGCGCAGACGGCTGAAGGGAAAAACGGCGACTGAGGACGATAAACAATGAATCCGCAGCGGGCATTACGATGGATCAATCGCTTGATCGTTATGATAACGCTTCTATTTTCTCTGGCACTTGGGAGCATTGGTTTATTATGGTACTCTGCCCGGCAGGGGCAGGCTAAGCTGTGGCAGTTGGCGCAGGAAGTCCATTGTGATGATCTATCTGATCAGGAAAACGTTTTTCTTCAACGATTGCAGCGGCTGCATGAGAAAAATGAGGATCTGTTCGGTTGGTTGAAAATCGAAGGAACTACGATTGACTTTCCTGTGATGGCAACGCCTCGAGACCCGGAATTTTATTTGCGGCGAGACTTTGATAAACGATGGTCGCACAGTGGACTTCCATTTCTTTCCGATAATTGTCTGGATTCTTTGAATTGCGATAATTGGATCATTTACGGACACCATATGAAAACGCACAGTATGTTTACGGATTTATTATTATACGAAGATGAACAATTTGCCAGGGAACATCCAATACAATTCAGCACATTAGAAGAAACGGGCGTCTATCGTGTAATAGCGGCATTGCAGGCGGATAACAATTCAGCCTTGCCGTTTTATAAAACTACGGATTTTTCCGATCTTGGTCAATTTGAACGCTGGATTCAGACTGTGGAATCTGCCAGTTTATATGATATGAACATCGAGGCAAATGCGGGCGACACCTATATAACGCTGATTACTTGCCGCGAATCTTCGTCTGTCAATGAGCGGTTTATCGTAGTCGCTCGCGAATCTGGGGAAAAATAAACTCACTCGATTATTAATAATTGAAAAATATTACAAAGGACTGTCCTTTCAAAAATAGTGTTGAACGAAACAAGAAAGACGCAGACGGGTTCCAGAAATGGGACTCATTTTTAAGGCTCTTTCAAAAATAGTGTTGGTGAGAGAAAAACCGAAACAAGAAAGACGCAG
>ERZ1106944.212-NODE-212-length-44751-cov-4.502864_pt1 | contig 44751 bp, 53 predicted proteins | sample MGYA00403672_ERZ1106944 | MGnify/ENA primary metagenome ERZ1106944 (study PRJEB35170, sample SAMEA104062454) | human gut metagenome | biome: human gut; feature: human-associated habitat; material: faeces | place: Denmark | collected 2012-10-16 ...
TTGCTGCTATTTCTGAAGGCGAAACTAAATACGAAATCAACGATACTTGCATCGATTGCGGTTCTTGCGAATCCGTTTGCCCAGTTTCTGTAATTTCCGCTGAATAGTACAACAAATCTAAAAGACCAGTAAACGCTTATGTTTACTGGTCTTTTTATTTTTGCAAAACGGTAAAAATCACCTAATTTCTTCTCGGTTGCTCAACCGTTGCTCACCTTTTAATAGGTCATCTCCGTAAGGTAACTTATTCACCGCATCAATATATTGTTGTAGTGTTTTATGTGTATACACGTCTGCAGTGATATTATCCTTGTTAGCGTGGCCGACGATCCGCTTGATTATAATCTCATCAATACCTATATTGCTGCACATTGATATAAAAGTATGTCTGGTATCATGTGGCTTGTGATTTCCTAGGTTCCATTCTTTACATCTTTTTTGCAATTCCTTGCGGTATATGTCCTTATGTATCACGCCGTCTAGTAGGCACTCGGAGCGTTTAAATTTTGCTTGCTGGTAGAGTTCCTTGATGAAAGGGGAGATACATTCCGCAATAGGGATAGCTCGATTACGGCCTGCTTCTGTTTTAGAGCCGCCGGTCATATATCGTTCTTTGATGCGGATATCATCAACTCGGATTGTTTGTAATTCGTTCAATCTGAGTCCCGTGTAGGCGTATATGAGTGTTAGCTTGGATATTATATCGTCATCGTGCCGCCAAAGCTCATAGAGCGCTAAATTTGTAAATATGTTAGCTTTCTTAATCGGCGTAGCATTTTTGTTGATGATAATATCAGAAAGGTAGTTACGAGGGATGACTTCCTGCTTTACGGCAAGTGTGCCGACCGAAACTATGATCGCTTTAATTAACTTTTGATAAGATTTTGTGTGTGTCGAATTGTCGAATATAGACTGCAGGTGAGCCGCCCTAAGATTTTTCATTTCAATATTGAATAGATGCTCTACTAATTTTCGTACAACGTGCATGCTTTTAATTCGCCCTTTAGATAGCCCTTGGCGTTCAGCTTCTTCCATACGCCAATCAAAGCACTGCCCAAAAGTAATTTTGCGTTCCTCCTGGATTTGCGGATTAGTAGAGAATAGAGCAAGGGCATTATACGCCTCTTTTTGCGTTGAGAAAGTACCTATGGATTTCCGTAAGGGTTTACCCTCAGAATTGTATCCAAGAGTCACCACGGCTCGATATGGCTTACGTAGGGCCTTGTGTTTCATCTTATATACGGTGCCTGTACCATTGGCGCGTTTCATGGCCATAATTTCATACCTCCTAAAATACCCCTATCGTGTGATAGGGGTATTATTTTATTTAGATAGCTTATTTACATCTAAGTTATTATCAACAATATCTCCGAGTTCATATAAGGTTAGCGCAGTTTTTAACTGTTCGACTTCTTCAGAGGATAGGGCGTAGTCTTTATAATATTGGGCGCCTCTGTATCTGATTATTGGATTGCTGCCTTGCGTTAAGATGCGCAGACCTTCATCTATTTCAGGGATTGTTAGTAGGGCATACTCATAAGTTCCAGAATCATCTAACCTAATATTCTTACCGCCGCCACTTTGCCCGGCGATGACGCCACGCATCGTGTAATCAAATTTACCTGAAGAACTGGAGAACGTTAATTTATCCCAAAATATCCAATTTGTAGATATATCTAATGGGGCGAAAGTAACAAATTTGACAAAAGGTCCTACTAAATGGCCCGAGGAGTCTACGAAAGCAACCCATGATACAGAGTTATTCGGTTGTATCGCTCTTTGACTAGAACTGTAGAATTTATATTCCCTGTCTACTTGATCATATTCAAAGTTTGTATTGTTTAGAATAGTATATATTTCCTTTTCTGCATCAGCCTTTTTCGTCAGCTCGGCTTCCTTGTCTTTTTCTTCCTGCGCTTTGCGAGCGTCTTCTGATGCGGCATAAGCTGCTCGATTAGATGTATTTTGATGGTAATCAGTTATTACATATCCTACCAATACAGCCATAATTACCCCTAAAATAGCTGTTACTAACACTCTTTTATTCATATTCGTTTCTCCCTGTTTATAATAATTAATTATGAATTCATTTCTTTCTCTACGTATTCTTTAAACTGCAAATCTATATCCGCGTCATAATACTGATTAATAATGAAATCTTTAAGGTTAATTAACTTAAGTTCACTGGTGAACTTGAGGATTGCTGCCAGTTTAATTAACTCACCTTTATTGTCAGACTTTAAACATTCTATCAAAGCTTCTGATAATATTTCAGTAGCAAATTTTTTGGCATGTAAATTATTACCACCCATGGCTTCGTGGCTTGTTGCTATCTGCACAAGCGCATCTGTGGCAATTTTTGCTTTTTTAGTATTGAATAAATCTATAGTATCTTGGCTTTCAATTAAATGTGATTTAGGAACACCAAAATAGTTCGCCATCATTTCGATCTTATCAATACGTGGATAAGTGTTTCCCTTCACCCAATCCGTAAAAGTCGTGTACTTAAATCCCAAATCTGCACAGATTTTATTTCGATCTATTCCACGACTATCCATTAGGCGCTGAATATTCTCGGCCATAATCGCCTTGTTTCCTAATTCGCTCATTATTTAAACCTCTCTGTTTCTCTCATATAAAATGGTATTACTATACCTATATATTACGTTATTTCCGTAAAAAAATCAATAATTTACGGAAATTTTACAATTATTTTATGGACATTACGGTTTATCCGTAGTAAGATAATAACTGTAAACAGGATGTGAAAAAGAAAGGGGGTCACCTATGAAGTACACGTTGAAGATGTTGCGGGCATCAAAAAACTGGTCGCAAGTAACTGCTGCAGAACAAGTTGGTGTATCTGTTGATACGTGGGGAAATTGGGAACGGAAACGATCTTTTCCTGATGTGCTGCACATTAAAAAGATACAAGAAGTGTTTAATGTGGCATATGACGACATTATTTTTTTATAGTGTATTACGGTTTAACCGTTACGAAAAAGAGGGCAGCAAATGACAGACATGGAAATTTTGTATAACGCCTATCGTGATAGCGGGTTGCAGACCAACGAGGAAATGGAAAATTTACTCGGATGGCCGAACGGTAAGATCAGAACCATGAAAGCCCGACTAAAGGCGAGGGGCCTTATCGACTATGAATTCGGCAAGCCGGTTACGATTTTAAAGCCGTATCGAGAAGATGTGGAGAAACCGGAAAGCTTCAAAGCAGCTATATACAGAGAGATGCTAGAAGTTTATATGGATGATTTCCGTAATCAAGATACTTTTAAAGATCGCTTACAAGTCGGGCAAGAAATCAGAATGATTTTGAAAGCTATATAAAAGGAGGTGCAAGTATGAGGCAAAAGCAATTCACGACAAGAATGTACGGCGATGCCATACTTGAACAATTAGACGCGTTAGGCATGTCAAAAGCAGATTTAGCTAGGACCGCAGAGATTTCAAGGTCAACTTTGAATCGTGCAATTGAAGGGCGTTCAGTCCGCATGGGTACAATTGTTGCCATTTGCCACGCTCTCGGGGTTGAGTCCGTCGAGGATACAGACTTTTGGGAGACGGATTACTACAATCCGAAAATTGACGCTATTTAGAATAAGGAGGAGGGGCAGTGCACATGATTAAAAAAGTGATTTCGGTTGCCCAAATGTCGACCGTGCTCGGTGTTAGTCTAACAGCTATCCGAGAGGGCATCGCAAGAGACCGATTTCCGTTTGCATATGCTTGGCAGTCGCCAGGTAAGAAATCCCGTAGCTTTGTTATTGACAAAGAAGGGTTTAGGACGTTCCTTGTCCATTCGCTTGGATGGGACGCGAATGTAGTTGATGCGGAGTTTAAATCCGCAGGAATTCATTAGGAGGAATTAATCATGACATGGATTGACGCAGGAATGCATTTGAGCTTAGCTGCAGCAGCAGTAGCATCTATTTTATCAATGATGATGTTATAGGAGAAACATAATTATGAAAGATATCCCAGTAAACGAAACAGCAATGGCTGCACATCTAAAAGCAATCGAATCAGATCGAATTTTAAATCACATCAACAGCAATATTATGGATGCGGCATATGAATTACAAAACTTTATGTGTGATTATGATGAGACGGAAATCCGTATTATCGTGACCACAGATGGTATTACGGCCGAAAGAATTGAAGAAGAGGAGGACGAGTATTAATGGGTTATATGTTAATTGGCACGTTTCTGGTCGCAGGCTCTATGGGAGCTTTAGAACTCGACCAAATAGGATATGTACAGTTCTGTGTGCAGGCTCTCATCGGTTTGGCCATATCCATGTATGGTTACAAAAAGGATATGGAGGAAGTTGATGCTGAAGACCGCGAAGATGTCGAGTACATCCCGCAAGTAAGAAAATGCGGCGAATACTGTCGCAATCCATATTACAACTAAATGCATATAAGGAGGTGATTAAATTGCGAGACTGTAGCAAATGTCCAAAGCGAGACTACTGCATTCCTGATGAATGCGAGGATTTGGGCATAAAAAATGAGCCTGATGATGCGGCAACATCAACAAGCTCAAATTAGAAAAATAATATTCTACGTTGATTATACCACAGAAAGGACATCTTATGGAATTCCTATTAGTTACTTACGATACCAGTGATTATTACTGGCAAAATAATACACCTGTACATAGTCCAGATGAATTTTGGTTTAGATATTACGAATCCGATACAAACGTTCCAATCGATAACATTGGTGTTGGTGATTGGGTTGTTGTTAAATCAAGAAACGGCTTAGGCGTTGCTCGTGTTTTGAAAAAGGCAAAAGACCTTGATACTGTTCGGATGCAAGGTTTCAAAGGAAATGTAGTCAAACAGGTCATTGCAGTTATCGATACTTCTAAATGCGATAAACGTGAAAGCGATCGAGCTAAGTTGGAGGAAATAGAAAAGAAACTCGAGCAAAAGGCTAAGAACGCTGAGCGCTTGACCATGTATCGGTTGCTTGCAAAAAATGACCCAGAATTCTCAGCATTACTTACTGAGTATGAATCTGTGAAGGCGTCTGTCAATGAATTATAACGCTTTCATCAACTCCAAGTCTAAAATGTCAGAATCTCATGGATTTGATATTAATACAGGTATGTTAAACAATCATCTATTTGACTTCCAACGAGATATCGTTAAATGGGCCTTGGCAAAAGGTAAAGCTGCCATATTCGCAGATTGCGGATTAGGTAAAACTTTAATGCAGCTGGCCTGGGCGTATGAGATTTATCTACATACAGGTGGATCAGTACTCATATTAGCACCGCTAGCTGTAGCTGCTCAAACACAGTCCGAGGGTGACCGTTTCGATATTCCTGTGACTATATGCGAATCTGATGATGATATTGTGCCAGGCGTTAATATTACAAATTATGAGAAATTAGGACGATTCAATACCGATAATTTGATAGGTGTCGTGCTTGATGAATCAAGTATCCTAAAGTCATTTACTGGTAAAGTACGTACAGATTTAATAAATCGATTCAGTAATACACCATATCGGTTGGCATGTACGGCAACACCTGCACCGAATGACTATATGGAGCTTGGCAATCATGCAGAGTTCCTCGGCATCATGAGCCGTAATGAGATGTTATCTATGTATTTCACGCACGATGGTAGCGATACCGCTAAATGGCGATTAAAAGGCCATGCAGAGAATACCTTTTGGGAATGGATGGCGTCATGGGCAGTCGTGCTAGATAATCCGGCATCCCTGGGGTATGAAGATGATGGCTATGAATTGCCTGAGTTACACGTACATGAAATCGTAGTTGATAAAACTGGCGAAGATATCCCTACTTTATCATTATTGGAACGCCGCAGAGCCCGCAAAGCATCTCTTGAATCAAGATGTAGAGCAGCAGCTGATTTAGTCAATGCATCTAATGAGCAATGGCTAGTGTGGTGCGACCTTAATGATGAATCGACTACTTTGAAAGAAATGATTGATCTCGCAGAGGACGTCAAAGGTAGTGATAAGGCGACTCGAAAACAGGGCATGATGTTAGGTTTTGGTTCTGGATTCCTAAAATGCTTGGTAACAAAACCAAGTATCGCTGGATTCGGAATGAACTGGCAAAACTGCCACAATATGATTTTTGTTGGACTATCCGATAGTTATGAACAGTATTATCAAGCGCTTCGTCGATGCTGGCGATTTGGTCAGAAGCATGAGGTGAACGCTTATATCGTAATTTCCGAAAAGGAAGGCGCGGTTAAAGCGAATATCGAACGTAAGGAAGCGGATGCTATAAAAATGAGGGACGCTATGATTGCGCTAACCCGTGACGCTGTTCGTACTGAATTATCTAAAACTAGACGGGAATCAACGGAATACAATCCGTGTGTGCCTATGGTGTTACCTAACTGGGCAGAAATGAGGGCTGTTATATGACTAAAATTTACGTAAGCCATCCATTCGGAGGATTGGCTAAAAATAAAAAGAATGCTGACTCTGTATTAAAGTGGCTGCAGGACGATATGGGCGTATTTCCGATAAAGGAACCTTTTGGCAGTGATACGCATAACATATTCCTATCACCTATACATATGTTTGGGCATTTATATAACAAGGTTGATTATGATACTGGCATAGGCTGGTGTATTGACCTTCTAAGTGGTTGTGATGCAATCATAATGTGCAACGGATGGGAGAACTCAACCGGGTGCAATTTGGAGCTAGCTTATGCTAAGGATCATAACATAAGAGTCATCCACATCAATGAATTAAAAGCAGCCAAATTGACTAGATTAGCTGTTGAGGCAGGAATGGATAAAGCTATAGCCGCCCTATCTGGATTTGCAATGCTGCAAGCGTTAAATAAGAAAGCAAAGGAGGACCTACAACGTGAACGTGCTAAATCAGTTAATTGAGTCCCGATTTGCAATTTATAATGGCGACTCTGTAGAAGTGCTGAAAGGGCTGCCTGATGATAGCGTTCATTACTCCATATTTAGCCCTCCATTTAGTAGCTTGTATGTGTACTCAAATTCCGATAGGGATATGGGAAACTCATCTACTGATAGTGAGTTTTGGCAGCACTTCAAGTATTTGATTGCAGAACTATACCGCGTAATAATGCCTGGGCGATTAGTATCAGTTCATTGTATGGATTTACCTCTCACGAAATCTAGGGATGGTATTATCGGAATGAAAGACTTTCCCGGTGACATTATTCGAGCCTTTCAGGATGCTGGATTCGTGATGCATTCCCGAGTCACGATTTGGAAAGACCCTCTTGTTGAGGCTACTCGGACAAAGGCTCTGGGTCTTTTACATAAACAAATTGTAAAAGATTCTGCCATGTGCCGTATGGGGGCGCCTGATTACATCGTGACATTGCGTAAGCCTGGTGACAATCCGGAGCCCATCGCACATCCGGATGGATTTACCCAGTTTTTCGGGCAAGAGGAACCTGAGGGTATCAAAGGAGTTGAACGACCTGCGCCCGATCCAGAGTTGTTTGATAAAAAGCAGAAATATAATACGGAGCCTATGTATAGCCATCAAGTATGGCGCCGATATGCTAATCCTGTATGGGCGGATATCCGCCAAACACATACGCTGAATTATAAAGCAGCTCGTGATAATAAGGATGAACGTCATATTTGCCCGTTACAGCTAGATACGGTGGCTCGTTGCATAGAATTGTGGAGTAATCCAAATGATATCGTACTTGATCCGTTTGCCGGTATTGGTACTGTACCAGTTATGGCACTTCGTATGGGGCGTAGGGCTTTAGGTTTTGAGCTAAAAGAATCGTATTACAACCAATCAATTATTAATATTCAGGAGGATTTAAACAATGATTAAAGTTGAAGTTCAAGGAGTTAATGTACTAGATGTATATAACCAGCTAAAAGCTGTGTTAAATCAATTCAGAAGTTTTGTAGATAACGACAGAGCAATGGATGATAAAGCCCCTGGCATAGTAGATACAGTGGTATCTACAGTAGCGACACCGTCCGTGTGCGTATCTAATCTCACACCACAAGATACGAATCAAGGTGTGCCTACTACAACAGTAGCAGTGCAACCAAACTCCGTATCCATGACGGCTCCTAATGCGGCTGTACAAGTTACTCCTACTCAAGTAGCTGTTACGGCACCAACTGTCAACGTGGCAACTGATGCCCAAGTACAAACTGCAGCACCTTTGCAAACACCTGTTACTGCTCCGGTATCCCAAGAAGTTAAGAAGTATACATTGCCTGAAATTCAAGCGGCTCTTGCGCCATTACTTGACGCAGGGAAAGCTGTAGAATTGCAACAATTAATGGCACAATTCGGTGTTCAATACTTGGGTGAAGTACCTGAGAACAGATACCCTGAATTAGTAAATGCAATTAGAGGATTGGGGGCAAGAATCTAATGGCACCTCGATCACATGCATTATTAAACGCATCGGGGTCGCACCGGTGGCTGCATTGTACAGCCGCCCCTCTTCTAGAGGAGAACTTTCCCGATAGCACATCTGTATATGCAAAGGAAGGAACCCTGGCACACGAACTGTGTGAGTTAAAACTACAGAAGTATACCACGGCCATGGCGAAATCCACATACACTCGCAAGTTCAACAAAATCAAAAAGGATGAATTGTGGCAACCAGAAATGGACGATACCTCGGAAACATACCTTGAATATGTCAAAGGTGTCATGTTAGGTTGCACAGCAACTCCAGTAGTAGCCATTGAAAAACGCGTTGACTTTAGCCGTTATGTACCCGATGGATTCGGAACGGCTGACTGTATCATCCTATCCGGCGACACTTTGCACATCGTTGATTATAAGCACGGAAAAGGGGTAGTTGTTAATGCGGAACACAATCCACAAATGATGTTATATGCCCTCGGCGCGATTGACGCATATAGATTACTCTATATGTTTAATACGGTCAAAATGACTATCGTGCAGCCCCGTGTTAATAATATCAGCGAATGGGAAATCCCTACGGCAGAACTACTGGAGTGGGGTAATACATTCGTCAAACCTCGTGCAGACGAGGCTATGTCTGGCAACGGTAAATTTGAACCTGGCGACTGGTGCAGATTCTGCAGGGCGAAACAACAGTGCAAAGCTCGATATGAGGCAAACGACTCATTGCACAGTGCGCTAGTTGCTAATCATGATCCTCGACTTATCTCGATGACAGAACTCGGTGAATATCTTCGTCGAGGGAAAGACGTCGCTGCTTGGCTCGAGGATATGAAAGACTACGCACTCACTGAATCTCTTAATGGGGTGACAGTCCCTGGCTGGAAAGCCGTAGAGGGTCGTGGTAGTCGGGCATTTCAAGACACCGATGCTGCGATTGACACTTTAATCAAAGCAGGCATCGATGAAAGCATTCTATATGAACGCAAGACATTAACATTGGCTCAGATGGAAAAGACCATCGGTAAAACCCAATTTAATGATATGGTAGGCGACATGATCGTTAAGAAAGCAGGCAAGCCTACCCTAGTTGAGGAATCCGATAAGCGCCCTCGGATTACCAATCAACCTACTGCGGCGCAAATATTTAATGTATCTAATGATAATAATGGAGGTAATTAATTATGTCATTCGTTCCACAACCAACTGAAGTATTATTGCAAAATGTTCGTGTATCCTATTGCCATCTATTAGAACCTTGGGCTAATTCCACACAGCCTGGTGCTAAACCTAGATATTCAGCTACTATTCTTTTGCCTAAAACTGATGTAGCTCAACACCAAGCACTTATGAATGCTATCGAGGCTGCCATTCAAGCCGCGCGTACCAAATTCGGCGCACGTGTTCCAGCACAGCCTAAAGTACCAATTCATGACGGTGATGGTTACACGCAATCTGGTAAGGAATTTGGCCCTGAATGTAAAGGTCATTGGGTATTTACAGCAGCGCAAGACGCTAGTTATAAAGTTGAAGTAGTAGATCTTCAAGGTAATCCTCTCACAAATCCTACGCAAGTATACTCCGGCATGTATGTCAATGTACTTGTTCGATTCTTCTTCTACTCCAATCAATCCACTGGTATCGGATGTGGTTTAGGTCCTGTTCAAAAAGTACGCGATGGTGAAGCATTGGGTAGCATGCCTGTAGCTGCATCCTCTGTATTTGGTGCACCTCAAGGTAGCGCAGCTAATGTATATACTGGTGCTCCAGTAGCAGGTCAACCTGTGCAACAACAAGCACCTCAACAAGGTTATGTACAACCGGCATATGCTACGACACCTCAGCAATCCGTGCAGCAGGCTCCTGTAGGGATTAACCCTGTAACTGGTCAACCTTACTAATAGGTGCCTGATATGAGGCATCTAAGTATTGATATAGAAACATATTCATCGACTGATATCTCATTCGGAGTGTACAAATATACTGAATCGCCTGATTTCGCCATATTACTATTTGCGTATTCCTACGACTTTGGTTCTGTTGAAGTTGTAGATTTAGCGCAAGGAGGGGTAATTCCTGACAGTGTAATTCGTGATTTATTAAGCCCAGATGTAATCAAGCACGCTTACAATGCACAATTTGAAATTACATGTCTAAATCGTGCAGGGTTACTCACATCGGTTGATCAGTGGCAATGCACGATGATTCACGGTGCCTACCTAGGATATCCTATGGGCCTAGCCTTACTCGGCAAGGCCCTGGGATTACCTCAGGATAAGAAAAAGGATGCATCGGGGAAAGCACTTATCAAGTACTTTTGTACGCCATGTAAGCCTACTAAACGTAATGGGGGTCGTACCCGTAATCTACCTAGACACGATATGGATAAATGGAATGCTTTTATCGAGTACAACCGCCAGGACGTTGTGACCGAGATGGAATGTTATCATAGATTAGCTTCTTTCCCTGTACCTGATGATACGTGGAAAGATTGGTATCTTGATATCCAAATCAATAGTAGGGGGGTGCGCATCGACCATGAATTGGTTGAGGGTGCCTTATACATTGATGAAGAAAATCGCGAAATGTTGATGAATGAGGCTTATCAAATTACGGGACTTAGCAACCCTAACAGCCGGAATCAATTACTTGATTGGCTAAACAATAATACTAATGTTAGTCTTGAAAAGTTAACTAAGGACACTGTGGCCGATGCTCTGACGGATGCTGATGACGTTGCAGCAAAAGTGCTTATGATTCGGAAGAAACTTGCGAAGTCATCAGTATCTAAATACACCATGATGGATGGTGCTATGGGCGCAGATCTTCGTCTTAGGGGAACGTTACAATTCTATGGTGCCAACCGTACCGGACGCTGGGCGGGTCGTCTTATCCAGGTGCAGAACCTGCCGAGAAATTACATCGAAAACCTCGACACGGCTCGGCATCTCGTTAAGACCAAAAACCGTCAAGGGTTAGAACTTCTGTACGGTGATGTATCGGATACGCTATCTCAATTAATTCGTACCTCAATTATTGCTGAAAAGGACAATACATTATGTGTGGCCGACTTCTCGGCCATTGAGGCTCGTGTTATCGCCTGGTTATCGGGAGAACATTGGCGGCAGCGAGTATTCGCTGAGGGCGGAGATATATACTGTGCTTCCGCATCATCGATGTTTGGTGTTCCCGTTGTTAAACATGGCGAGAATGGGCACCTTAGACAAAAAGGTAAAGTCGCTGAATTGGCACTCGGCTATCAAGGCGGAGTGAATGCATTAAAAGCCATGGGAGCTCTTGATATGGGACTCCATGAGGAGGAATTACCAGAAATCGTAAATTTGTGGCGTAACGCATCACCTAGAATACGAGATTTATGGTATGCCGTTGAGAACGCGGCCGTGTACACCGTTACTACCGGGAATCCTATAGGCCTTGACCACGGCATTATGTTTCGTTTGGAAATTGATCCAATATATGGATACCGATATATGACGATTGAACTACCTAGCGGACGTAAGCTGTTTTATCCTAGCCCAAGCATTAAACAGAATGCATTTGGTAAGGATGCTGTGCATTTTAAGACTAAGGTAAATGCTGCATGGGTTACTGAAAGTACCTATGGGGGTAAGTTAGTCGAAAACATCACGCAAGCAGTCGCTCGCGATTGTTTAGCATTAACATTACGCCGATTGGAGGATGTAGGATATCAAATTATCATGCACATCCATGACGAAGCTGTACTTGAAATCAATAAGCATAACGCAGAATCAATACTGGATGATGTTAATGCTATATTCTCAATCGCCATACCTTGGGCAGACGGGCTGCTATTATCATCCGCAGGATTTACTAACGACTATTATATGAAAGATTAGGAGGGGATACACTTGCAAAACGATAAACTGATTACCATCAGTATCGGTGCGAGTCGCACATCAAAGCAATGGACCCGTACGGAGATGTTATGGTCCGAGTTTTGTGAACGCCTCAAAATCCCCGTTCGTACAACAGAAACCGTGGACGAGTACCACAGATTGCCAAAATCTGAGAAAAGTAAGTTAAAGGACATAGGCGGCTTTGTTGGTGGTACGTTAAACGGTCTACAACGTAAAGCTATTAACGTGTCTGGGCGTGATCTGATTACTCTTGATATGGATGCCATATCGCCTGGGGAAACTGAGAACGTCGCCCGCACGATTGACAGCCTCGGCATGGCTTATGCCATCTACTCAACCCGTTCTCACACTGTGCATCGTCCGCGGTTACGCGTTATCGTCCCGACTGATAGAACGATGACACCTGACGAGTATGAGCCTATCGCCCGTAAGTTAGCGGAGCTCATCGGCATTGGTATGATGGACGGAACTACGTTCGAAGCTTCTCGGCTTATGTACTGGCCGTCATGTCCTAACGATGCTCAATATGTATATTATGTAGGCGATAAGGCTTTCTTATCTGCTGACGGTATGCTCGGTCAATATACTGATTGGCGCGATGTACGTTCTTGGCCACAGGTACCTGGTAAGGAAGCATCGCAGCATGAGAAACAGCTACTTGCGAAACAAGCTGATCCGAGAGAAAAGCCAGGTATTGTAGGTGCTTTTTGTCGAATATATGGCATCCGTGAGGCGATTGATAAATTCATACCTCATGCATATGTCGATGTTGACGGCAGCGAGGACCGTTTAACGTTCGTTACTGGCTCAACGGTAGCAGGGGCGGTTATATATGATGACGATACATTCCTGTTCAGTCACCATAATACTGACCCGTGCAGTGGTCAACTGGTTAACGCCTTTGACCTTATCCGGCTGCATAAGTTCCACAGCTTAGACGAGACTGCTAAGGACGGAACACCTGGGCACAAACTGCCATCTTACATGGCTATGTCTAAACTAGCTATGCAAGATACGGTAGTCGTTAATGAACTCAACATGGCTCGCGCCCGAGAATCGGCATCAAATGTATTTGCTGATATTATCACGGACGTATCGGCTCATTCTGAGACATCCGATCTCGACCCTAATGCGTTGACGAACGTTGACTGGATGAAAAGCTCGACATTAAAGTACGACGAGAATGGTCGACCTAAGAACACATTAGATAACATGCTTAAAATCATGCACCATGATCCGGCGCTTGTCGGTAGACTTGCCTATGATAGATTTGGTTCGAGATACGTGGCAAAAGGAGCCCTACCATGGAACCCAACACCAGGACTTCGCATATGGACAGACGCAGATGATGCGGGCTTACGGTGGTACCTAGAAAATAAATATGATATCACCGGCAAAGATAAAATCATGGATGCCCTCATTATGTGCGCTGAGCAAAATGGATTTAATGAAGTACTAGATTACCTTAACGGGTTATCCTGGGACGGCATTGCTCGATTAGATACCATATTCATCGACTACTTAGGGGCTGAGGATAATGTGTATACTCGTGCAGCCGCTAGAAAGTCATTTACGGCGGCAGTAGCGCGAGCGTTTGAGCCTGGATGCAAGTATGATACGATGCCAATTCTTATCGGCGGTCAGGGTATCGGTAAAAGTACTCTTATCCGCACGATGGGTAAGAAGTGGTATGCTGATGGCTTAAACACCTTTGAAGGTAAGGAAGCTGCAGAAGGTATTCAAGGTAAATGGATTATAGAAGCTGGTGAAATGGCCGGGTATTCAAGGGCTGAAGAAAATGCATCTAAGCAATTCCTAAGTCGTCAAGTAGATGTATTTCGTCAGGCTTATGGCCGACGTACGCAAGAGTACCCACGGCAGTGTGTATTTTTTGGCAGTACGAATCAGTATGAGTTCCTAAAAGATATCACAGGCAATCGCCGATTTTGGCCTATTGATCTTGAAATGACGACTCCACGAAAGAACATATTTGTTAATCTTCCAGGGGAAGTTGACCAGTTATGGGCGGAGGCCTTGTATCGTTATAAAAGCGGGGAAAGCCTCATTATCGAGGATGACCCGGCTGTACTAAAACTGGCTGATGCGGCAAGAGATGCACATATGGAATCAAATACCAAAGCAGGACTGATTAATGAGTTTTTATTAATCAAGGTGCCTTTAAATTGGAATGTGATGAGTCGGAGCGCCAGGAGGACGTATCTTAGCATGAATGCTAAACCTGCCGAGGGTCAAGAGTTAGTATACCGTGACCGTATTTGTGCGGCAGAGGTTTGGTGGGAATGTTTTGGGAACGACCCAAGTCGAATGAAGAAGATCGAGACTAGGGAAATTAATCAGATATTGGCGGACTCCCCGTACACAATGGGCGGAAGTCAGTTGATGAGATTTGGTGAATATGGACATCAAAGAGGGTTCAGAATCAACGAGTCAAAACTGAAATTATAACGTTAACATTCTCAATTAAGCGTTAACATTCTCAGTATTTTTGTTAACATTAGAATGTTAACGTACTATGTTAACGCATAAAGTCAGTAATTATCTATATTCATATAGGTTGGTTAACATTGTTAACATTATATACTGGTAAATATCAAAACAAAGAGTTTTAAGAAAAAATACGCCCTTTACAGCCTTAATTTGAACCCTCATATACGCGTATGTAAACATGTTAACGTCTAAAAATTTCAGAGGTGAGAAATGTTAGAAAAGGATATCGAGAGAAAATTAGTTGCAGGCGTCAAACGTTCGGGAGGTAAAGCATATAAGTTTGTATCCCCTGGCAATGTCGGTGTGCCTGATCGTATCGTTATATGGCCGAATGGTGTTATTCATTTCGTAGAATTGAAGACATCCAAAGGTGTACTTTCGAGATTGCAGGGAGCCCAAGCCCGTGAACTTCAAAAACTAAACCAAAAAATATTTGTGTTAAAAGGTGCTGATGCCGTGGCTGGTTATTTGGATCAATTCGCAGAAGAATTCGGGGTGAAAGCGTAATGCAGTTTATCCCGCATGCGTATCAGCGATATTGTATCGACAAGACCGTTAATCAAAATAAGATAGGGTTATTCCTAGATATGGGTTTAGGAAAAACGATTATCACGTTATCTGCCATATACGAATTAAAGTACTCCCGATTCGCCATTCGTAAAGTGTTAATCATAGCGCCTAAGAAAGTAGCGGAGGCTACATGGCAACGAGAAGCACGAAAATGGGACGGTGTAGGTATATTAAGGATATCTACTGTATTAGGTAGCCTGAAAAAGCGTATTAAGGCTTTAAACACACCTGCCGACATATACATCATCAATCGCGAGAATGTAACGTGGTTAGTTGATTACTACAAGAATGCGTGGCCATTTGACATGGTAGTTGTGGATGAATCTAGTTCCTTTAAAAACCACACAGCTAAGCGTTTTAAATCATTAGCCTATATGCATAACCACATCAAGCGTATGGTGTTGTTAACAGGTACGCCAGCCCCTAATGGGTTAATCGACTTATGGGCACAAGTGTATTTATTAGACCGCGGCGAGTCGTTAGGTAAAACGTACACAGGATTTAGAGATTACTATTTCGAGCCCGATCAGAGGTCACGCGAAATGGTGTACTCCTATAAACCTAAATCCGATTCAAATGACAGTATCATGGCGGCAATATCTGGGTTATGTATATCCATGAAAGCCAGTGACTATTTGGAGCTACCTCCAGTCATCAACGATATTAAATATGTGCAGTTAGATTCAAAAGCTAAAAAGGCATACGAAGATATGGAACGCACATCTGTATTAGAGTTGATTGAAGCTGGCGAAGATATCACAGCTTTGAGTGCAGCAGCATTATCTACAAAGCTACAACAGTTAGCGAATGGCGCCGTATATGATGGCGATAGGAATGTTCACGAGATACATGGCTGTAAAATTGAGGCTTTTATGGAACTTGTAGAACAGTTGAACGGCAAGCCTGCATTAGTGTTTTACAATTTTAAACATGACTGTGAACGACTAAAAGCAGCATTAGCTAAGACTAAACTACGTGTCCGTGAGTTAAAGGGTGCCGATGATGAGATAGCGTGGAATGCTGGAGAGATTGATATTCTATTAGCACATCCGGCTAGTACGGCATACGGGCTTAACTTACAAGACGGCGGGAACCATGTAATATGGTTCGGGTTAAATTGGAGTCTTGAGTTATATCAACAAGCTAATAAGCGGCTACACCGCCAAGGTCAAATGGAGAAGGTAATTATCCATCATCTAATATGTGAGGGAACTCGTGATGAGGATATGATGGACGCACTAGCGCAAAAGGACCGGGCGCAGGAATATGTGCTGCAAAGTTTAAAAGCGAGAATTGATAAATACAGAAAGGATGATTAATATGGATCATTTTATAATGGCGGGATTATTCGGAGTTATTGTAATAATAGTGTGTTACACGACTATTCAAGTTATAGATATTGTTGATAAACGAAAATACAAGACTGTGTACGGGTTAACCCCAGGTAGATTGTATGAGCAACCAAAGAATCCCCCGCCGCCACCTACTAGGCTATCAGCTAGTGAAGAGCTAAGTCGTTACATAGCGAATGAAGAATTGAGACGTTTCGGAGAAGCAACGAATCGATTTGGTATAAATATGGGAAGAAGTATACTAGATAGACCTCATAGACCTTCCAGACCTTCTGAACCTCCTAGACGCATAGATAAGCAATGTGATGATATCAACCATCCTAGTCATTATACACAAGGCGATATCGAGGTTATCGATTACATCGAAGACAAGAAACTAGGATATCGATTAGGTAATGTTGTGAAGTATGTATCCAGAGCTGGGCATAAGGATGATGCTATTAAGGATTTGAAAAAAGCCCGTTGGTATTTAAATCGGGAAATTGCAAAGAGGGAAGAGCATGACAAAAGTCGAGCGTCTACTAATTAACAAAGGGCACTATCTAGATGACACGTATCAACTTGTCATGGATATAGTTAAGGTTGTAGATAATCTCAAAGATAATGTTGCCGAGAGATTAGATGATGACCTGAGTGATGATGCATACGCCATGTGTGAGGAGATGTTCACTGCTGTCGAGCAATGCAAAGCAGACATGGTAGAAGCCATTGAGGATATTGTCGAACGTATGGAGGTAAAGAATGCAAAAGCGTAGGAGTAGGGCAGATGTGATTGTAGGTGCCATACAGTCAGATTTAAGTCTTGCCATCATACGAGCCCGTAATAGGCAACTGAGATCACCTATGCTAGATGATAGAATTCGTGAAAGCGGATACATTGACGGATTACTACGAGCACAGATGATTATCAGTAAATATGGAGATTATCGAGTATGATGGCTAAGGAAGAACTACAAGCTGTCCGCCATACTGAGCAGCGAATGCGTGCGTTAGAGATTCAGCTAGGTGCGATTAACCGAGATTTACATTCAGAAGCTATACAGATATGTGAATCGGGAGATGCTATGCCACGAATTAGTAAGCACTTACAAGAATGTAGGGAGGAACTGAACAGAGAATGGGATGAGTTGATTGATTCTCGAAACAAGGTCAAGCAAGTCATCAACCAAATAGCTGACGGACAATATAGGGATGTATTGAATCTCAGATATATTAATGCATTGCCATGGGAGCAGATAGCTGTCGAGTTAGGGTATTCGTGGCGACAAGTTCACAGACTTCACAAGAAAGCAATCGCTGAATTTGAAAAGATGGCATAGAATGGCACACTCTTAATTTAATATAATGTAAGTGTAGTAGATAGCAGGCAGTGTCTGGCCCGCACAATATGTCTGCCTGCTGCACTGCCCCGGGGTAGACCTTACTTAGTTGAGGTCTACCCTTTTTTATTGAGTATCAATGATAACTCCTAATTGAGAAAATGAAAATTTGGAAAAGGTACTCCGCGGGCGAAAAATGGCCGCTGGTCGCCCCCGCGCGAAGATTGTCTCTGTGTGGGAGAAATTTTACTGTTGAAAGTTGAATGTCAAGAGACAGAAAGGAGGTCGTCAATGGCCGACGCAAAACCGAGAGTCAAATTCAATACCGCAGGCGATTTGCTCGTATCGACCGCACAACTTTGCGACCTTCTTCGAGTATCACCTGAAATTATTTCTAGGCATCATAAATCAGGGATGCCGAAAGCTGCCACTGGGTGGTGGAATCTTAGGGAGGTGCTTGCTTATCTCGGACATGCAAAAAGTGATAAAGCAAAAGACCAATCTGCAGCCACTCGAAAGTTAGTTGCTGAAGCTGACTTAAAGGAGTCTAAAGCAGCGCGTGAGAAAAAGTTACTCGAAATATTAGAGGGCGAATACATATCTCGTGCCGATGTCGCAAAGGAATGGTCTGGGCGAGTACTCGAATTAAAGTCGTCGTTTATTAAACTGGCGAAACGAATTGCGAGTGAATTCACGGATCCAGAGGAACGGGCGAATGTAGAAAAGGTGGTGAATGACGTTGTCGAAGACTACCTCGAAAGCTACGCTCGCAAGGGCGAGTACACGCCGGAAATCAAAGTCAGTCGAAAAACAAAGGCCAAGGGTTGATTGGTTTCCTGAAGAGCTTGAAGCGTTCAAGCCTCCAGAACGATATACGGTTTCGGAATGGGCGGATAACTTCAGGGTACTAACAAGTGTATCAGCGGAGCCAGGTAGATGGCGGACAAATCGAACACCGTATCTCAAAGAACCGATGGATAGATTCACTGATCCACTCATTGAAAAAATAGTTCTTTGCTTTGGGGCACAGCTAGGTAAGACAGAAACAGAACTTAACATGATAGGGTATGCACTAGATCAAACATCCTCCCCTACCATGATGGTGTATCCAACAGATACCATCGCTAAGTTCGCTAGTGATAAGCGTGTGCAGCCTATGATTAAATCTGTCAAATCAATTAGTGACAAGTTTGATGAGAATAGTAAATTGCTGGAGTTAGATTTCAACAACGGCAATTACATGGTGCTTGTGGGGGCGAACTCTCCGAGTAGCCTTTCAAGCCGTTCAATCAAATATCTATTTTTCGATGAAATCGACAAGTATCCCGCCTTTGCAGGTAAGGAGGCAGACCCAATCAAACTGGCGACAGAACGTACAAAAACGTTCGTCGATAAAAAAATCGTGATGGTGTCTACTCCTACGGTTGAGTCGGGTAATATTTGGCAGGCGTTCATGAGTGCAAATGAGCGTCGACAATATTACGTGCCATGCCCGCATTGTGGTGTGTCGCAGACCTTCAAGTTTAAGCAGATAAAATGGCCTGAAGAACACAATGATAATGCGGACATGATACGTGATACAGCGTACTACGAATGTGAGCATTGCGGCGAACGTATTTACGACAAGCACAAAATGGAAATGTTAAGACGTGGCGAATGGAGAGCGGTAAACGAATCGCAAAGTAAAGTCCGCTCGGTATCGTATCACTTATCGTCTATATATTCACCCTGGGTCACATTCGGGGACGTTGCCTATGAGTTTAAGAATTCAAAAGACACGCCTGCTACGTTGATGAACTTTATCAACTCGTGGTTAGCGGAGCCGTGGAGAAGTTCTAAAACTAAAAACACACAGAATCTGGAGTTTACACAATCTTCGTATCCGTGTGGCGTCGTGCCAGATAAAGCAGTATTACTTATAGCTTCGGTTGACGTACAACTCGATCACTTCTGGTGGGAAGTAAGAGCATATGCACCAGGTGTCAAGTCTTATCTGATTGATTATGGACAGGCAAGCACATGGGAAGATTTAGAAGAAATAATCATTAACCGCGAATATCCATCAGAGTACGGCGAACCTCGACAGGTGATGAAAGCCGGCATTGACTCAGGCTTTAGAACGGATGAAGTATATCAGTTCTGTTCTAGATTCCCTGAAGTTTGTATTCCAGTTAAAGGTTCTTCAAATCATAGTACGATGGCAGCACCATACACTATGACATCACTAGAAAAGGGTGTCGTAGGCGGATTGAAGTTGTATGTGCTAAACACTGATTATTGGAAGGACTTTATATTCGCAAGGATGATAAGACCTGCAGACGAAGTCGGTACGATTCATTTATACAAAGACTGTCCACAAGAGTATTCTGATCATTTAAGGTCAGAAGAAAAGCAAGAAATCAGAAATGTGAAAACAGGTGCGGTAACGGTGCAATGGAAACCGCTCACTAGCCATCCTGTTAATCACTTACTTGATACATGCACCTACAATGCTGCTGTAGCAGATATTGCGGGCGTTAAATATTTAATTGAACCAGAAGCTTATGAAGAAACCGAAGAGGTTGAAACCTACGATGATTATGGTGGTGGCATAGGCAATACTGGACATTGGTTTAGATAGGAGGTGAACCATGGGCGATGTAAATGAACAATTGGAACGTGTCCGCCAAGTTATTGAGGATATCGAAACAAAAGGATACTCCGAGCTACAGATTGGCGGCAAACGATTCAAGGCAATTGACTTGCCTGTACTTTATGCACGCGAACAAACGTTAATGCAACGTGTACATGAGGAGGCAAATGGCTATCAAATGGATGCATTTGTAACATGGGGTGGACGATGAATATTATTGACAAAGTAATTGGATGGGTGAGTCCACGACGTGCGTATGAGCGCCAGTCCTACCGTGATGCACTACGTCAATATGATGCGGCATCTATGGATAGGTTGAGCAGTGATTGGCAACCCGCATATGGCACTGCCGAACAGCTTGCGACTGGTTCACGTGATATTATTCGCGGACGTGCAAGAGCTGCAGAAATGAACAGTGACTTAGCTGAGTCCGCTGTTATTGCTTTATTGCGAAATGTAATCGGAGCGGGTATTGTTCCGCAGGCGAAAGTTAGAAATCGTTCAGGAAAGTTGAACGGTGAACTAAATAAGAAAATCGAGAAGGCTTGGGCCAAATGGTCTGAACCTGAAAATGCAGACATTAGGGGTATTTCTAGTTTCTATGAATTACAAGAAATGGCCCTAAGACGAATGGTGTATGATGGTGAAATTTTGGTAAATAAAACCTCACAAGGCGAGTACATACCTCTATCTATTCAACTAATAGAAGCTGAAAACATAGGGGCGGTGAGTATTACAAACGGTAAGAATAACATCATCAATGGTGTTGAAGTGACTGAACATGGCAGACCAGTAGCTTACCATGTGAGTCAAACTGATCCAATGGGTTTACGAACTTTTGATACGGTTAGACTAACAACCGAACAAGCATTTTTGTTATTTAAACCTAAACGACCTTCCCAAATCCGGGGTGTAAGCTTACTGGCGTTAGTCTTACGTAGAATTCACGATATCGATGAATACATGGATGCTGACTTAATTGCGGCTCGTGTCGCAGCATGTTTTAGTGCTTTTGTAACCTCACAAAACTCGGGAAAACAAGCCACACTATTACCACGAGATAAAAAAGGTAGACCTAACATCACAATGGCACCAGGCATGGTTAGACATCTCAGCCCTGGTGAATCGATTGAGTTTGCAGATCCTAAACGTAATGCAGGGACTGCGAGCGAATATTCGGCAACTCAGACCAGACGTATTGCGTCCGGTCTTGGTATGAGCGCTGACATCGTAGCGCGTAATATATCTGGGAATTTCTCAGCTGCAAGGCAAAACTTGTTAGAGGACCAAAAGACATTCCGTCAAGTACAGAAATTTGTAATCAGACACTTCTGTATGCCGATTTGGAAAGCTTTTATTGATGCTCTTTACTTAGTCGGCGAATTACCATCAGACTACTTAGCGAACAAGGACAAATACCAAGAGGTAGCTTGGCTTGCTCCAGGGTGGTCTTGGATTGATCCTGTTAAGGAAGTTAACGCCAATAAAGAAGCAATCAAATCCGGACTTACAACATTAGAAGATGTATGTGCAGCATCTGGCCGCGATTGGGAGGAAGTTCTTGAACAAAGAAAACTCGAACAAGATAAAGCCAAGGAGTTGGGGGTATTGCTAGATTATTCCAGTGAGTTGCAACCGCTAACGATGGGCGATGATGACACTACAAAGGAAGGAGCTGATGGCTAGTAATGAGTGAACATCAAAAGCGCAGCATTCTTGGTAATTATTGCCGAGAATCTACTATTGACAACGTCGATACCGACAGTCGGACAGTAGAATTATCTTTCTCTTCCGAAACGCCATATGGCCGTTGGTTCGGCGATGAAATCCTTTGCCACGACGAAGAGTGCATCAACCTTGAGCGCTTTAATAATGGTTTAGGAACAGCGTTGTTTAATCACGACAGGGATGCAGTCGTGGGACACGTTGAGAAAGTTTGGATTGAAGATAATCGAGGAAAAGCGTTAGTGCGTTTCGATGAAGACGAAAAATCCGACATGATTTTCAAAAAGGTACAATCCGGGACGCTACAAGGGGTAAGCGTTGGGTATTCCATTAAGCGATATGAAGTACTTGATGATAAAGATTCTATATCCAGTAATGGCAGATTCAAGGGCCCTGATACTTATGTAGTTACGGATTGGGAACCTTTGGAAATCAGCATTGTATCTGTTCCTGCTGACCTAACTGTAGGGGTAGGACGAAGTGCTGAAGAAATTCATACGAGTATTAACACACAGGAGGAAGAAAGAAGTATGGATCCAAAAGATGTTTTAAAAACTGAAGAAGTAAAATCTACAGAGCCAGTTGAAACTGGTATCACACAGGCAGACCTTGCTAAAGCGATGGAAGCTGAACGCAAGCGTACATCCGAAATTACGGCCTTATTCCGAGACTTCGACGTAGAAGGTGCAGACGAAGCAATTGTAACGGGTGTATCTGTTGACGAAGCGCGCGAAATGGTAAAGGACCAATTACGGGCGCGTAACAAAGGTGTATCCGTAACAATGGGCGAAGCTGAAACTGATAAGTTCCGTGCTGCCGCACAAGATGCGGTATTAATGGCAGCAGGTTTATCTGTAGCAGAACCGGCACCCGGTGCTAATGAATTGCGCGGCTATTCCATGATTGAGTTGGCTCGTGAGTCCTTACAACGTGAATGTGATACTAAAGCTAAATTTGGCGATAATATGGAAATGGCACGTGCGGCTATTAATTCCACATCTACATTCCCTGCAATCATGTCTAACTTGGCTAATAAATCCGTAATGGTTGGTTTTAATGAAGCAGAAACTACATTCCAAATTTGGGCAGGCAAAGGCTCTAACCGTGATTTCAAGGAAGCTGCACGCGTAGCATTGTCTGAAGCTGGCAACCTTGAGTTAGTACCGGAAGGCGGTCAATTCCAACAAGATGTCTTCAAAGAAGCATCTGCTCGTACTAAAGTGGCTACATACGGCAAAATTTTTAGCTTGACCCGTCAAGCAATCATCAATGACGATTTAGGCCTATTCTCCAAAATCGCTACTAAATACGGTTCTGCTGCAAAGCGTTTGGTAAATAAAATGGTATACGCTCAATTAACTGGCGACGTTAAAATGCAAGATAACATAGCCTTATTTGACGATAAGCATGGCAATGTTGCTAAGACAGGCGAAGCATTATCCATTAAAGCAATCGCTAAAGCGATTACTGCTATGCGTCGTCAAAAAGGTATTCAAGGCACAGCTAATTTAAACATCACTCCTAAATATTTAGTAGTACCACCAGAATTGGAAGTAACAGCTTACCAAATTGTTAACTCTACTGCAGCAGTAGATGGTACAAATCCCGGTGTGGTTAACCCTTACAAAGGTCGCTTCGTAATTGTGGCAGATGCAGAATTAACTGATCCAGATGCGTGGTACTTAGTAGCTGATGCAAGTCAACATGACACTATAGAAGTAACTTACTTGAATGGTGTTGAAACTCCACGTTTAGAAACTCGTCAAGGTTTTGATGTAGATGGCATTGAATATAAAGTAGCATTTGATTGCGGCGTAAGTGCACTTGATTTCCGTGGTGTATATAGAAACGCTGGTAAATAATTAGGGGGTAACATATATGATGACACAATTCGTAATGGATACTGATCGTATCAATTTCACAGCTACCGCTCCTGTAAAAGTAGGCGATATTGTAGAAGTCGGTAAATTGCATGGAGTTGCAATTACTGACATTGCTAAAGGTGAAGTTGGCGCTGTAAAAGTAACAGGCGTATTTAAAGTAGCCGCTAATAAAGCAGATACTTACGCTGTTGGCGATTTAGTTCAATTTTTAACAGACAAAGCAGTAAAAACAGGTGGTAAAGTTCTTGGCATGGCTGTAGAACCTAAGACAGCTGCACAGGAAACAGTGACAGTAATGTTGTTACAACCTACTGCGTAAATAATTACAAAGCGCCCTTTTTGGGCGCTTATGAGGTAAAACTAATGCTGAAATATGATGATAAAGCGTTACTATCTGTATTCGGTGAAAAGATTACCTACAAAGGCCAAGATATCAAAGCAAGTGTGGAAATTGGCGAATATGATGGCAAGGGTTCCGGATTCGTCGATAAAGCACTAGCCGATAAGGCTCAAATTTGGGTGCGTGCTAAGGATGTTCCTGAACCACGATCAAAAGACGAAGTATATATCAACGGCGCTAAATGGTACGTTGACCATGTATCAAACTTTGACGGCACGATGTATTGTTTGGAAATTGTCCATAACGTGAGGGCGGTGAGACCGTAATGAGTAATGAGCCGATTACAATTACAGACACAGCCACGCCTTATCTGAATTTCATTGCGGAGACTAAGCCGGATTGGATGCGTAAAGCGTTAAAATCCACAGGTTGGATGATGCAAAAGGAAATCAAGCAGGGCATCCGGTCGGGTGCACCAGGTGGACGTAGATATCCTAACTTCATGGCGCCGGCGCGACGTGCTGCATTTGAGTCAGCATTTGGTGCTAAACTTCGCAAAGCATACCAAAGTGGCGGACGAGCTGAACGAGAGGCCTGGGGCTCGAAATCGCGAAATGCCTTACTTGATATGGGTATTAGTGCCAGGACAATCGGATATAGTCCTCTTGGTAAGCTATCGAATGCAGTCGGTTATCAATATGACAAGGGCAAACAATCCGTTCGTGTCGGGTGGTTATCTAATTCGGCTAAACGGTTAGGCGAACGTATCGAGGAAGGATATACCAAGCAGATTACAGAGCCTATGCGCAAAAAGCTATTTGCCGCAGGCGTACCGCTACCGAAGGGAAAATCGATGTTTAAAATTCAGCCACGTCATACTTATGGTCCTATGAAAGCAGCGTTACAGCCTAAGCTTAAACCTTATATCGAGGATAAGATAGGCGACTATGCCATTTATGGCCCAGCTGCACAATCAGCATCTCGACGTAATTACAAGGTAAGGTGATTTGATGCAACAGACAATTCCACTGTCACGCATCGTTGAACGCTGGGCTGAGGCTCTAGCGAACGACGAGACGTTGACTAAATTTTGCAATGACAAATACGGAAAGCCGGCGCAACTGTATGTCGGATATGATGACGTAGAAGCACCGCTTGAAGAAGATTGCCCTTGCATCATATTGCTACCGAGTAATAAGAACGAAGGGCTTGCTGATACCTATACATACTCGTTAATGATTGTATGGGGGATCGTCCATGAAGGTGCAACGCGCATTAAGAATATTATTCGTTACGATGGAGCGCTAGAATCGGATAACCTAGGGCAGTTAATCATCGAATGCATTTGTAAGGTGAATCCAGCGTTTCCGATAATCGGCATTGATTATGAACTTGATAGCATGAATTGGCGTCCAGTATTCACTGGACGGTTAACAGCTACTATAGAAATTCCGCATGTAATCGGCGGAAATATTGAATATTAAAGGAGGAAATGCATATGGCAACAGCAAAACGTGCACAGGGCTCTCAGTCCCATGTGGCGATTGCGTTTGAGGCGGATTTTGGTACAACGCCATCCACTGGCGGTGTAATCACGCCAATCATATCTAGCTCCGTGAAAGCTAGTCAAAACTTAAATGACTCCACTGTGATACGTGGTGATCGTAATCCTGCAGCGCCATTCCGTGGCAACATCGACACGTCCGGTAGTTTAACCGTACCGGTTGGTGTTATTGACATCGGATACTGGCTAAAAGCTGCATTCGGGCAACCGACTTCTAATACGACTGGCCAAGCGCCAAATAAGAAGTCTGAGCACACATTTAAAATCGGCAACACAATGCCATCGCTAACTATTGAACAGGGATACCCTGATGTTAACGTATTCCAGCAATTCGCTGGGGTTCGAGTTAGTAAATTAGGTTTTAAGTTTGGCGGTGACTCCGAACTTACGGCATCTGTGGATGTAATGGGCTGCAAGGAAACATTAGCTGCTACTACATTCGATGCTGCAGCTAAGGCGGTAAATTTCTTACCGTTCCAAAACCTTAACGCGACTATCAAAGAGGGTGGCGTTACGGTAGCCAATATTCTAAGTTGTGATATCAACTTTGACTTCGGCTTGGACGGCGACTCTTACGCTATCGGCGGTAAAGGTTTTAGAACATACATCGACCCAGGAATTGTTTCAATCTCCGGAACGATTAAAGCGTTTTTCCAAAACAAAGACCTTTTAAACAAAGCGGTTAACGGTACGGAATCCAGCTTGGAATTGCGACTTGAACAAGATGACTGGTCGCTTACATTCAAGTTGCCTGAACTGGTATACGAACGACAATCTCCAGGTATTGACGGCCCTCGTGGTGTCAATATTGAATTACCATTTAAGGCGTACTATCGTGCAGATGCTGGTCGTTCTGCATCTATCATTACATTAGTTAATAATCAAGAACAATACTAGGAGGTGCCAACATGGCATTTGAAGATATCAAAGTAAGAGGCTTAACATTTGCTGAACGTGGTGAATTAATTAAATCTGGTTTAGACCCATTGTATACTCCAGTTCCGGAGGAAGCACCGGACACAGAACGTCTATTACGTTCTCGTGACCTTGCACAATGGATTATGCAACACATCTACGGCCTAACTGAAGATGAAATCAACGCAGCGCCAGACAATGATCTTATGGAAGTTGCGCTTGATACCATGCGCTTTACGCATGAAAAAAAGGCTGAAATCGAAAAAAACTAATTGATGCGTGGAGTTGGCTCAGTTCCGATAAGCCGAAATACTGCTCTGATTGTATCAAGATGCAACGTGAGACTAAACAACATTTTGATTGTTCGGAGTGTGAGTTTAATTCCCCGCATCAATTAGATGGAACGAGACAGGCAATGCGAGTATACAATGCCAGCCGAATGCAGCGACGTTGGCATCCAGGCGGTATTGCTGGATTCGATATGCCAGCGGTGTTAGAAGTGGCGAGGGCTTACGGCATTGAGCCACTACCGCACCTTATCGACTTACTCGTATTATTAGAAGCCAAAGAATTGGAGGTGGCGCACAAGAATGGCCAATAATTTAATTGATATTGTCGTTCAGCTGACCGATAAGAATACGGAAGCAGGACTCAAGAAAATTACAGCTAGTGCCGAAGGCGCCAAATCCGCCCTTGGCAAAATGAAGAATGACCTTATGGCGATAGGTGCTGGTGTTGGTGTTGTAGGCATCGGTGCCAAACTTGCCAAGGAGGCTATTCAATGGGATGTAGCCGTTAAGAAGTTATCAGGCATTACCGGTGCTACGGCTAAAGAAACAAGCGAACTATTAGCAGTGGCTAATTATATGGGCGTTGCTATGGAGGATAGTGCTGGTGCATTTGCTAAGTTTTCTAAGAATGTTGGAGCGGCCAAAGAGAAAATGGAAGTCGCTCGGGCAGAAGGAAAGCTCGGTACCGATATATTTAGTAAATTAGGCTACACGCTTGAAGATATCCAAGGCAAGAATACCGTTGAAGTATTCAAGATGATACAGGAACGTCTAAGAGGGATGAAGGACGGGGCTGAAAAGACTCGTGTCGAAATGGAACTCTTTGGACGTACTGGCTACCAAATGCACGCTATGCTTAATATGTCTGCTGAACAGATGGACAAAGTGGCTGAACGTGCCAAAGCAATGGGGCTTATCATCGACGATGAGACTGCAGCTAAATCCGCAAAGCTAAATCGGGAATTAAAGGATTTAGAGAATACAGGAAAAAGGCTTGCAGTATCCATCGGTCATGAGTTAGTTCCGGTGTTTAATGACTACGCAAAAGGCGTATTGGATGTAGCTAAAGAATTCGAGACAATGACCACCGAGCAAAAGGAAGCTATCGGCGGAATTGTTAAATTCGGTGCAGAAGCTGGGGCAGTAATCATAGTCATGAGATCACTGACTAGTGCGCTCGGATTTATGAGATTAGCTACAATTGCTGCCGCGGGTCCATGGGTAACATTGGCTACGGTAGCAGGGCTAGCAGCTAAGAACATATATGATGCAGTGTATGCATCTAAAACAGCTGGTTCTTATCTAAATGTTGAAGTTGACGGCAAGCGTATTCACAAGAATACGAACTCAACAGCAGGTATGTCTGATAAGTTCCGTGAATCACATGATGCACGTTATTGGATAGAAGACTCAGCTTTATTAGGATTCATTAAAAATGATCGCTTAGCTACAAAAGAAGAAGGCGCTAGAATCGATGCGGCTTTGAAGCAAAAAGAAGAAGCTGATGCTGCAAAAGCGAAACTCGATGAGGAACTTGCAAAAGCAAAAGAGGACCTTGCTAATGGTGGAGGTTTAACCAATACCGAGGCTATCAATAAGGCGAATGAGGAAGCAGCGAAAGCGGCCAAAGCCCAAGAGCAGGCAGCTAAGAAAGCCCAACAAGCGGCTGAAAAGTTGACGAGTGCAGTGGAACGCATGGCCGATTTGTATCGGTCACTTACTTTACAAAGCCTACAAATTGACGGCAGTCAATACGAAATTGATAAGTTAACTGCTAAGAACCAGTTTGAAGCCAACAATAAGAATATCCGTGATATCATCCGTTCTGTTTCTGGATTGAGCGGAGGCGTCACCGGAGAAGCCGTGAGCGTGCTAGACGCAGCCAATGAACAACTCGGCAAGGCATACGAGTTAGGCGCAGATGGTACATGGGCAACGGATTGCGGAAAGCTATTCTCTGATTCGGTATTGCAGGCATTTGGTAAGGACGTACCTAGATATGTCCCATCTATCATGGACGCAGCAAGAGCCGCTGGTGCTTGGCATGATGAGGGCGATGGATATGTTCCTAAAGCCGGAGATGGTGTGGTTGTACTTGGCGATAATCATATTGTAATTAGTGACGGAAACGGCGGATATACTGGCGCTAATTCAAGCACAGGTGTAATTGCCAAACCATCTGTTACAGGCGATTTTGGTGCTATTACAGGGTACGTAGACACTAGCTTATTAGCAGGTGCTTCGAGTTCTATGGCTGATACAGCAGGTAGTGCGGCAAACGCCAAAAAGCTCGCTGAGTCAAATCTAACCGCTCAAGTTAGAGCTAAGAACGAAGAGCTGTATCAAAAACGACTTGCCGAGGCAGAACGCAATCAAGCTATCCGTGTTCGTAAGATGAATGAGGATATCAAGAAACTCGATCTCGAACGCACAGGCGACCGCTTACAATTACTCAAAGCTGAAGCCGAAGCACAAAAGGCGCAGATTGATGATAGCGTTCGCGAGTATACAAAAGCCGTAGGCGATAAGGAACTCGCTGAAAAGAAAGCTCAGGCAGAGCGCCTAAAATTGGCTTCTGATACTGAGCAAAAAATCAGAGAGTTGGCATACACGCAAACAAGTGAAACCGTTGACCACTTAACCAATATGGTTACACTTGGTCGATTATCTCGCAGTGATGCGGATGTACTACTTGCTGAAGAGCTAAAAGCTTATATTGATTATGCACGTAGCGAAGTCAATGAGGCCCAGTTAACAGCTACGCAAAGACTGCAAATTGAAAAGAACCTATTAGAGTCTCAACAGAAGCTATGGGAACTTGCAGGTCGTAGTCTTAAAGCAAGCCTACAAGAAGCGGCTCGGCAATATAAGCAAGAGACTACCAATTATGCTGATTTAGCGAAATCTACTTTTGACAGTACGATGAGCTCTATTAATTCTGCTTGGACAAATAATCTCGAAGCTATGGCAACAGGAACGAAATCATTTAGTAAAGGCATCAAGGACATATTCAAGGATATGACGAACGCCATTATTAAGATGATGATTCAGTTAACGTTCCAACAATACATCATGCCTAAGTTGCAAGGATTATTTGGTGGTGCAGTAAGTGGTATTGGCTCACTAGGTGCTGCAAAAGGGACATCGTCCTTTGCCGGTGGTAGTTCGTTTAGTTCTGCATTTACAGGAAATCGATTCGCTGCCGGAGGAAAAACGAATCCAGGGCTTATGTTAGTTGGTGAAAACGGGCCAGAACTATTACAATCATCGGGATCACATCGTATTTATACTGCAAGTGAAACACGTAGATTGATGGGCGGTACTACAAGTAACAACGTAGTTGTTAATATCGTTAATCAGTCTGGCCAAGAACTCGAAAGCAAGCAACAGAACTCTCGTTTTGATGGTGAGAATTATGTTATCGATGTAGTAGTTCGTGCTATGGAATCAAACAAAGGAGGTATGCGTGACGCCATCAAGGCATCCGCAGTATAACTATGGCAGTATTTCCAGATATTCGATGGCCGATATACCCAATTCAGGAGACTACTCCAGATATTTCGTATAAAGGCCAAGTTGAAAATATGACGCTAATCACCAGGAAGAAGACGACAAAGACCCGGCGGACATATTCCGTAGGGTACAAGTTGCCAACAGCTGATTATTATAAACTTCGGTCATTCTTCGATGAAGTCAACTGCTCCGGTATTTTCGATTGGATCCATCCGGAAACTCGTGAAACTCTTCACGTGCGATTCGCCGACCAGTTAGACTTTGCAGCGAATGACTACGGAGTGTGGATGGGAACCGTGAAATTACAGGAGGTATAACATGTTACCGCTCTCAACGGCATCGATTTTAGAGAAAAACCAAATATCGGCCACAGGTGTGTGGTTAATGCTGTTAGAAATATCCTATAAAGGGGATACGATTCGATTGGTATACAATACGGAGAATATCCAATTTCAAGGCAATACCTATATTGCATTTCCATTTACCATTCAAGATGTTACAGAGAATGCGACGGATTTACCTAATATCAAGCTATCCGTGTCTAATGTAACTCGGACAATCCAGCGTATGGCAGAGTCTAATAATGGATTCACTGGAGCCAATGTCATCATTCGTGTAGTGAATACGAACATACCTGATGTGTGCGAGCAAGAGGAGCATTTCGTAATTACGGGAACTCATGCAAACGCAGAATGGATGGAGTTTACACTGGGTACTGACTTTAGCTTTACTCGACGATTCCCGTTAATCCGTGTGATGAAGGATTTCTGCCCGTTCAAATTTAAAGGGGTTCAATGTGGATATAAGGGTCACGAAAATCAATGCAATAAAACCCTAGCGCGATGTCGTGAATTGGGGAACAGTACTCGATTTGGAGGAGAACCTACTATTCCGCAAGGAGGACTATATGCATCCAATAAGTGATTTGACTGATATGATAGGTACCCCATTCTCGGAAATGAAATGCTGGGATGTAGTTGTTGAGGTATATCGGCGTAGTGGAATATCACTACCCGAATATACCCAAATCCAAATGGATGAATGGCGCGAGGTTCGTGAGCCAATGTCAGGGAGTGTTTTGGTATTTGCGCTATATGGTAAAAATCTCGATCATGTAGGGGTTTATCTTGGCGAAGGTAAATTTATACACGCTACTGAACACAGCGGCACCTGTATTGAGCACATATCAAAGTATGTGCCTCGATTGAAGCACATTTATGAAAGGAAGGAGTAGCAGATGGTTAATGTAATCATTGTAAATAATCCGTTCAAGCCAGAGCAACGGGATACAAAATATTTGCCACTTAAACAGGGCAAGTCTATCAGCTATTACTTCAGTGCACCTGGTGAATGGGCGTACTCAGTAAATGGACATGAAGCAGCGCCCGATACAGTTGTGAATGATGAAGACTACATTGTAGTAATGCCCCGAGTTGAGGGTAAATTCTTTGGTGTTCTTTTATCAATAGGGATGGCTGCATTTACCGGTGGTATCGCTTCGGGTGCTATCTTTGGTATCAAAAGCTTAATTTGGCGGTCAATAATTGCTATGGCGGTAGGGATGATAGGTAATGTTATCATTTCAAAGTTAACTGCTCCTAAGGTTGACCGTTCGAATTCCGAACAGTCAAATACATATGGCTGGGGAGGTACCGAAACTGTTACCGGGCAGGGCTATCCTTTAGCCGTGACGTATGGCCGGATGAAAAGCGCTGGGTTATTATTATCCCGCCATGTAATTAGTGATGGCGAAAAGCAATACCTTAACCTTTTATACTGTGCGGGTGAGGGCGAATTATCAAAAATAGAAGATATTCGTATTAATGCTAACCCAATCAGTAATTATAAAGATGTGCAGGTGGATATCAGAAAGGGCACAAATGACCAAACAGTTATCCCAAATTTCAATGATAACTTTGCGGATCAATCCCTAAACTATGAATTGACTGAATCATGGAATACACAACAGGTGCAAGGCGATGCATGTGACGCTATAGAGTTAACTGTTGGATTCCCAAACGGATTATATTATTCAAATGATAGCGGCGGCGCTGACCGTACGTCTGTCACGTTGAAAGCAGAAATTCGTAAGGTAGGCGATGAGTCCTGGCAGGCATTACCTTTAGCAAATCAAAAGGGCATGGCCGGCCATATTAAGCGCCGCGATGCGTGGAATTTTATCAAGTCGGATAATAGCGTGACGAATACATCCGATTATGCAGGACGAATTGAAGAGGCGACAAATAATGCGTTTTATCGTGTATTTCGCTTTGACAATCTTGAAAAGGCTCGCTACGAAATCCGCATGCGCTGCAGTTCGAAAGATGGTAAAAGCTTGCGCCATGTTAATAAGGTCTACTGGGTACAGCTAACTCAAATTATCTATGACGATTTTGTGCATCCAGGAAAAGCCCTCATTGGAATTAAGGCTTTAGCTACATCTCAGCTAAGCGGTACCGATCCAAAAGTGACATGGATTCAAGAGCGTTCAGAGGTTTATGCGTTCAATCCGTATATCAATAAGTATGAAGCACAACCAGCTAATAATCCGGCTTGGGCTGCTTATGATTTAATCCACATCTGCCGTAAGATTGGCGGTGAATATATTGTATTCGGACAGCCCCATATGCGCCTTGACTATAACGCATTTAAGGCATGGGCAGATAAGTGCAAAACAAATGGGTTTACATTCAACTATATATACGACACCGCTATGCGATTATGGGATGCGTTAAAGTATCCAGAAGCAGTAGGTCGAGGGAAAGTAATTCCTGTAGGAACCAGGTTCACATGTGTTAGTGATTATCAATCTACACCAGTACAGTTGTTTACTGTAGCCAATATCAAACACGGCAGCTTTACTGAAGAATTTCAAGGTGTGGAGGCTAGGGCTAACTCTGTTGAAATATCGTTCCTTAACAAGGATAAGGATTATGAGCGAGACGTCATTCCGGTATATGGGGATACTTACGACGAGTCGGATACGCTAACAAATCCGGCACAAGTTGAACTCATGGGGTGTACTAGTCTTGAGCAGGCCTATAAACACGGTAAGCATTTCTTGCGATGCAATAAATATGAAATACGTACTGTGACAATAGAGGCGTTTACGGATGCCATAGCGTGCACGGTAGGAGATATTATTTTAATTCAGCACGACATACCTGAATGGGGCGAGGGCGGTCGTGTGGTTGCGGTAAGTGGCCAGACGATTACACTTGACAAGGAAGTGTCGGTACAACCAGGGAAGAATTATCAGTTGCTAATTCGTAGCAACTCTACGGATATCGTCTCTACGTTTAACGTAGTAAATGTATCAGGTCTCAATGTGATTGTTAAAGAGGCTATACCGGTGCAGCCTGATGCGGTATATGCATTCGGAGAGGTCTCTAAATCGGCTAAGCCATTTCGTGTGTTGGCTATTACAAAGACACTATCAGAAATGACCCGTAAGATCCAATGCATGGAATATTATCCAGAACTCTATGTATCAGATGATGGCACGGTGCCAAGTATTGATTATACGAATCACGGTGCATCTGATATTCAATCAGTAGGGTTAGTGAGCGATGTCTATGGTGCTAATGGCATCATGTATTCACGCATAGGTGTAACGTGGCAGTTACCTCGCGATGGAAAAGTCTCAAACGTAGTCGTGAATTACCGAAACGTAAAAAGCGATACGTGGACATATATCGGAAACTACCCAGCGTCCACAAATACTACCACAATATCCGATGTGCTGCTAGGCGCGAACTATGAAGTACGCGTGCAGGCAATTAATGAGTTAGGCCAGCTGACTACTGGCGTGACAAAATCTATAGCCATACCTAAGATGCAGACGCCAGAGGATGTTCAGAATTTACGTGTCCTAAGTCGGTACAATCAAACGGCCGATAAAAGTGTTTACTACGACTTACAAGTGCTATTTGATCCGCCTGCTAATCCGGCTAACTTTGATGTGGCGGAGGTTTGGTATCTCTTAAAGTCGAAGAGCGGAAAGCCTGTGCCAGGGCAAGAATGGCAGTACGCTGGCAGTAGTAATAGTCAGGTTATTATCAAATCATTAGGTCCAGGTGAGGAGTATAGAATCAAAGCGATTTCGGTTGACCGATTTGGTAACCGGGCAGAAACAGCTCAAATGGTTGATGTGATAGTCAAACCGATGGACGCGATACCTGATATGCCTAGCAACTTCGGTATTACTTTCGGTAGAAATGCCACCGCATCATGGGATGAGGTACTGAATGCTGACGTCGACTATTACGAATTACGTACCGATAATAATCCTGGTAAAGATACGAATGCTTTATTGGCAAGAGTTAAAGGTACCTCTGCTGTACTTACCCTATCTAAACGAGCGGATACTGTTTATTTATATGCTCGCAGCACGTTGGGCAAATACTCGACTGCAGCAACGTACGAGTATAACGTTCCGCAGTTGGCCGCGCCTAATCTTGTAGTAAAAAGCCAGTTAGGTGGATTTAATCTTTACTTCTCTACTAAGCCGGCACAAGCATACGCAATCAGATGCCACGTGATCGGAGATGAGCGCACTGATGATTTTGAAACTACTAGCACCATGCTGACGTATTCGAACTCTGCCGGAATATACCGGATACGTTGCTCGTTTGTTGATGTGTTCGGAGATGGACTTGTTAACGAGAAGCAAGTCGTGATTAAGACACAAATTGATGCGAGCTTGCTAGACCTTGAGTCTCTTGGATTGAATAAAGTTGATGAGCGAATTAAAGAGCTTGATAAGAAATTCAATAAGAATTCTGAAGAGACCACTAGAAGAATTACGAATTTGGCGTCACATACGGAATCTCGCATTACTGAGTTAGCTGGTAGCATTGATTTGCAAGTTAAAAAAAGTATTGGTGAGATTGATGGTGGTGAGTTGGTATCTCGCATTAACCTCAGTCAGTCCGGAGTATACATTGCGGGGAAATTGATTCACATCACTGGAGCGACTAAGTTCGACGATAACGTCATTGTTAATAAGATGATTCAGGCTAACGCAGTTACTGCCGACAAATTACATGTTGATAATTTAGCGGCGGTATCCGGTACAATCGGGTTACTTCGTTCAAAAGAGACCGGCGCTCGTGTTGAGATTCAAGATAACCTTATTACAGGTTTTGATGATGATAATAACCCTCGGATTAAACTTGGGTGCTGGTAGGAGGTATTATGGAACCGCATGTATTAGCTTATGACGTTAACGGCAATATCATACTAAATCTCAAGGAAAGGCTTACACGTATCGAGGGGCGGATGTATGTATCTGACATCCCTAATCGACGTCAACAAATTACCGTGAATGGATTGCAGCCTGGGCAACATGTCTGGGTCGCAGCCATGGGACAGTACTTAGTGGCAGAGGTTAGGGGCAATATCATAACATATTACTTTGCCGTGTCCCAGGATGAATATAATATCAATCGTCAATTTAAGGATCTTACGTATGAAGGGTGGCTGGCGTATGGAATTTATTAATATCCAGAATAAAGAAGGTGTCACGATTATAAACGATACTTATGACAATCTAGTATATCTTAGTTTCCCTAAACAAAAAGATGCGGTTCTCTACACCGGGGCGATGAGGGGGATAACGCCAACGGTTCAAATCCCGCTCAAACCTGTAGCTTACGCACCTATGCTGGTGCCTACAAGTAAATACCAATACGGATATATTGCGGGAGAGGCTAATGTAATCCAGGTCTTTTATGTCACTAATTACGCATATCATGGTGATGCACCTCTTATAGCAGTATCAGTTCCACAAGGATATGAATTTGCGGCTCAATGGGTCCACAAACGTCGTGAGCGATTAATGGTGCTGGTAGTGGATGTGATTAAGCCAGGCGAAAAGGTAACACAAGTAATAATTGACGAAGTGAAAGCTGGCATCAAGTTCTACTGCTTCGGTTATTTCGAGGATGTTACGGCTAATGCAGACACGCCTCGTATTCGATTTGTTGATAAGGTAGGAAGTAGTAAGCCTAATACGGCATTGCAAGTTCTTGGTCGTCACAAATATTATAAAGCGTCTTGGGCAACAGATTACAATCTGCAGAACGATGTGATATATGATAGCCGCATCAGGTACCTACGTGTAATTGATCACTATGCGCATGATTGGTATAACCAGTTATCAAACTACGTTCCAGATACTTTTACAGACATGGCCCGTGATCCAAAGTCATATGGCGTCAAGGTTGCAATTATACCTATGTCCGTAATCGATGTATCCGTTTGGGGGCCAAATATCAATAATGGAGATAAAAAGTCACACACGGGGCGAGTGTGGCAAACGTTCAGATTTCACGATGAAAGTACTGTATCGCTGAAATCGTATCAGTTCATTGATTGGAATACAGTCACCACGTATCCTGTAGGTTGCTCGGGTAAAACCACATCTCAGTATTTGGTAGTCGATGTGACCGGGTACGATAAACAAGGTACGATTCCATTCAATTAAGGGAGATGATAAGTAATGAATGTAAAGGATATAGACCTCAACATTGGCGAGGATTTCGGGATAGTTTACGCGGTTCAAGATGACAATGTGGACTTGACCGGGTTTAAGTCAGTATTCGCCATACGAAAGCGAGCAAGCGGTCCGCTTGTTATTAAAGTGCAAGGGGTAGCATCTGGGAAGATTGCGACATTCAATATTTCCGGAAAGGATACCCTAGAAATTAAGTCCTTTGGTGAGCATGTGTATGATGCTTTTGCATATAAGGAATCGGAACCTAGCCGATATTACAAACTGGGTATGGGGGCAGTCAACATAATTCAGGATGTGGCCATGCATGATTAGAGGAGGAATGTATTATGCAAAACAAAACGTTACCAGTAAGACTTGAAGGTCCGATTAAAGTAGAGGCGGAAGTAAAAGCAACCTTGGTAGGCGATAATGGAAAAAGTGCTTATGAAATCGCTTTAGCACATGGATTCGTAGGAACCGAGGAGGAGTGGTTGGAATCCTTAAAAGCGAAGATGCCCAACTTATCAGGCGTTGTTTCAGCACTTCAAGGTAAGAACATTCTTATAAATAGCGGTACCCTTGAAGCGATATTAACTGCTATTGTTCACGCGTTGGCGGATCAACCTTACGCACCACTTACCTTTAACGAACCAAGAAAAGGGGATACTGAAATTCGAGTATCCGGGCAAGATGGCTTTAAAGTTCGAGTGAGTGGCACTGCAGAAGCTGTTGAAATTCAATCCGGAAGTGCAACTATTAGAATTCAGCCTTACGGTGCAGATGATATTTATCTTGAATATCTTAACTTAATCGATCATGTCATTGACACTGTTAAAATCAAAGGTCTTTTTGAATTCAATCCGGAAACGGCTACAGAGATCTTGCCTAAGCAATTCTATGGCCGTAGCGATTTGGAGGGCGAACTTACATGCCCGAACGTTGTTAAAGTTGGTGCATTAGCATTCGTCGGAACCGAGCACAATATTATCAATTTGCCAAAGGCCACTGATATTGACAGGGATGCTTTCGCTAACAGTTCTCTTGCCGTAATCAATATCCCCGCATTTGTATGGGCAGATGATAACCTTGATTTAAAATCTTATGATCTCATTAGGGTTAATAAAATGACTGTTAGTGAGAAATCTCACCCACCGAGAGAAGTTATGATGCAGAAAATTTCATTAGAGGTCTACAATCCAGATCACACCAAGAAATGGAATCTTTACAGTGAAAAATGGGAGAAAGCGGAGGCCTAAATGGATGAAATTAGATTATTGCTAATGGATTTCGGTATCCCTGCCTACTTCGCTGACATTGGATTCTGGGTAACCCTGTTAGGGGTTATCTGGGCCGCCCTTCGGGGCTCGTTTCGTGCGATGGTGTGGTTTTTAGAACATACCTCGCTAGTTGCGGTTAAGCAAGAATTAGACGACCATTTGGCTCGACGTATGGATAAGCAGCGTAAGGACTATGACGATAAGTTATCCGATGCTATCAATAGTATCGCTGATTTAACAAAAAGTAATCAGGAGATATTAAAGCAGTTGGTCAAGCTGGAAGAACGAGATGCTGCGAAGTTTCATAGGCTTAACAACCTAGAAACCACAGTTCAAAGTCTGAGTGCTGAACTGATGCATATCCAAGTTTTAAACAATATGCCAATAGGAAGAAGTATCACACTTAATACGGACGATATAGGAGGTGACTGATAATGAAATATCAAATCATGAACCGACTGAAATCAGCATATGGTGCTGTTCGTGTTGCTAATATTAGACCTACTGGAGTACTAGCGACACGGATTCTAGTACTTGTTATGCTAATTCCTATTTGGCTAGTCATAACAGAGTATGTTATGGCATTTGCTAGGGGTTATGTATCAAGTGAAACTAATAAGTTGATTGATGTTGGGCTCAATATTATTGACCACATATTCATTCCTAGCGTATTGACGGCCGTAGTAGGCTTCCTAGGCCTTTGGTTGGATAGAAACAATAATGGTGTCCCTGATAAATTAGAAGGAGGTAGTAGTAATGACGAAAATATTTATAAATCCAGGTCATGATATTGACCTGGACTCTGGAGCAGTAAATCCTAACACAGGACGTCGTGAATGCGACGTTGCTCGTGATGCGGGTAAGTTATTGGCTTGTTATTTACAAACTGCAGGATGTGAAGTTAGATCTTTACAAAATGATGACTTAGGTCTCGTATGTGCTGAGTCCAACGCATGGGGCGCAGATATCTTTGTGTCGCTTCACTGCAATGCATTCAATACGCAGGCACGTGGCACTGAAACATTGTACAAGTCTTTCAACGGCCAACAATTAGCGAACGACATCCAATCGCAAATCATTCGCAGCATTAATACCGTGGATCGCGGCGTTAAGGAACGTCAAGATTTATGGGTGCTAAATGGCACAGATGCAACAGCCGTGTTAGTTGAAATGGCTTTTATAGATAATGATGAAGACCTAGCACTACTTAACAATGATTTAGACACTATAGTGCGTGCTATCGCAAGGGGCATTACTGATTACGCAACAGGAGGGGAATAATGTATGACAAAATCAAAGTACTACTTGATAACCCTGCTTACCGCCATATTATTATCGGTGGTATTGGGCTCGTCATCTGCCTTTGCATCGGATACATATTCTACCAACCAAGCGGAACCGACTATCAACGTGCCATTAACGCAGTGGAACGAGCTCAAGAGCAACAACGAGAAAGCGTTGAACTTAATCAACGCGTCCAACATTCCATTGACAGAAGCACAGACTATAGCCGTGAAACAGCGACAAGAATTGAACGAAGCACACAATACAATCACCAAATTAGAGAACGAATTGAACAAAGCCAAAGCGGACTTAGTGAAGCAAGAAGTTACCTTAAACGAAATGCAGAACTCTTTGACCGAATTGAAAGAGAAAGTCGAAAAAGACGAGAGGACTATCAAACGTCTCAAGATGCAACGCAACCTATCCCAAATACTGGGAGCGGGTGCGACAATCGGAATTGCGATACGCGGATAGCGAGGTGATCCAAACATCTCCCTACCATACGAGGGCGGACGTATGGATTGACAGTAATAATGCAAAAGACCTTACTGGGAATATGTCCTGGTAAGGTCTTTTTTTATATTTAATTTATTGCATACAATCTAAAAATATGGTGTAATTAGGTTACATAATAGGAGGTGGGAGTAATGCTGAAAGTATTTTATAAAGACCCACATTTTATGAGGGACGCAGTAATTGTAGATAACTACGCTGCTGCATGGGATATAATATGCTCCATGCAACAGAGGCTAGGGAAAGGCATACTTCTTGTTGGTAGGGAAACATGGGAGGACCTTAGATTGGTCGAGCATTTTCCTGATTTTATTTGGACAGACGATGTAAAGGCAGTATATGTTAATAGTGATAAAACATTAATAATTTCTGCTCCGTCAAAGTATAATCGAGCCAACGTTTTAAAGCTTATCAAATTCTTTAGACTTCACTATTCTATTCGAGAAATATAAATGTGCGAGCTTTAAAATGAGTTTAAGTTTAAAACGGTTGCTTAACCGTTGCTCAACCTAAAACACATAAAATCCAGTAATGACGTGGATAGATGGCACTTTTGAATGATTTCCGCTGAGTAATCACAAATAAAACACGCCCCTCATTGAGGGGCTTTTTATTTTGCCTAAATTTGCGTAACTTAGTATAATAGGACTATTAAGACTTATATTATAGTAAGGGAGTTAATCTTGTTTTATACAGTACTTATCATTTGGTTATTATTGGACCAATTAACTAAATATTATGTAATGAATCATTTTTTGTTAGGTGAATCTTTACCTATTATTCCTAATGTATTTCATCTTACCTATATTATTAATCGCGGTGCAGCCTTTGGCATGTTAGCGAATCAACGATGGTTTTTCTTACTAGTAGCTTTTGTTCTATTAGCTGTTTGTGCTTTTTATTGGAAGCGATTAGCTAAGGGCCATTGGACTTTGCAAATCGGATCCGCCTTATTAGTCGCAGGTGCAATTGGTAATGGCATTGACCGATACATGATTCATGGGGTAGTGGACTTTTTTGATTTTCGTGTATGGCCTATTTTTAATGTGGCAGATATTGGTATTTGTATAGGTGTAGCTTTTGTTGTATTTTATTTGTTTTCATTGAAAGAGGACCATGAATAGCTTTCATTATTAGGGCTCTTTATAAATCATTGACTTGATTCGTCAATAAATATATATCTTATACTTGACTCAAAGAGGAATAGAGGATGAATGAATATATTGTAAGTGCTGAGCAAGAAGGCATGAGACTAGATGTATTTTTAACTGAACAGATGGAAGGATCTCGTAGCTATATTCAAAGTTTAATTAAAGGTGGTCATGTTACAGTAGGTGGTAAAGTAGGGAAGGCTAATCTTCGGCTTACACCTGATACTATAATTCGTGTAGAGATCCCAGAGCCTGAATCGATTGAGGTTAAACCCGAGGATATTCCTTTAGATTATTTATATGAAGATCACGATATTGTTATTGTTAATAAACCTCGTGGCATGGTGGTGCATCCTGCAGTAGGAAATTATTCTGGTACACTTGTAAATGCTCTATTATTCCATTGTAAGGACCTATCAGGTATTAATGGTGAAATTAGACCGGGTATTGTGCATCGCTTAGATAAAGATACGTCTGGTGTTATGATGGTTGCAAAAAATGATGCAGCGCACATTGGTCTAGCAGAACAAGTAAAGACACATTCTGCAAGACGTACGTACTGGGCGCTAGTACAAGGCAATATTGTAGAAGAAAAGGGGACTATAAAGGCGCCTATTGGACGCCATCCTAAGGACCGTATGAAAATGGCTGTTGTCTTTGAAAACAGTAAAGATGCAGTAACACATTTTAAAGTATTGGAGCGTTATGGTCATCAAACCTTGGTAGAGTGTAATTTAGAAACAGGTCGAACCCATCAAATTCGTGTTCACTTTGCTCATATTGGACATCCTGTTGTTAATGACCCGTTTTATGGATATAGACATATGGATTTTCCTATAGAAGGGCAAGCATTACATTCTAAATCGTTAGATGTTAAACACCCTATTACAGGTGAAGAAATGCACTTTGAAGCACCGATACCAGCTGATTTTAAGGCGTGCTTAGAATTTGCTAAGACTTATCGTGAAGATAAACGAAAATAGTCTAAATGGTTACATTGATTATTTAAGTACTTATTTTTACTACTTATTTGGATATAGGGGCATAGAACAATCCTATGCTGTAAGGGCGTATATATGGAGAAGAAACGCTTACTAATGGATCAAGACGCTATAATGCGTGCGATTCGTCGTATTAGTCATGAAATTTTAGAACGCAATAAAGGTTTATCTAATGCGTTAATTGTAGGCATTGAACGGCGTGGTGTCATTTTGGCAAAACGTTTACAAGCGGAAATCGAGCGTATAGAAGGTATTCATATTGATTGTGAGTCTTTGAATGTTGCAGTGTATCGTGATGATCGTGATGCTCGTCCTAAAGAGGGGGAACCGTGTACGATTGATACAACGGAAAAGACAATTATTCTTGTAGATGATGTTTTGTATACGGGCCGTACCATTCGTGCTGCTTTAAATGCATTAATGACGGCTGGTAGACCAAGATCTATTCAATTGGCCGTTCTCGTCGATCGTGGTCATCGTGAATTGCCTATACGAGCGGACTATGTAGGTAAAAATATTCCTACATCACATCTTGAAAGTGTACGCGTTGCCGTCGCTGATCTGGATGGTGAAGAAGGGGTTACAATACAGGAATAATCTGTATTGTAACCCCTTCTTCTTTTTGAGTATTACCATATAATAAGATGATTAACTTAATAAAATTAAATTATTTGACTCTTATATTTATGTGCAGAATGTTTCTACTAGATCGTAGTTCTGCTTATTTTATGTATTGTGGCGTATAGGTGTAGTCCATATGACCCATTCGTTTAACTTCATTATGTAAGCATAAGGCCTGTATATCTGTAGCTAATGTATCAATTTGATGCATCGTTTGTCCCAACGTATTTAATTCATTAGGTGCTTTGGCCCATTTTTGAATAAGTGGTATTTCAAAATCATTTCGAAGCCATTGACGACCTCTATCGTTGAAGGCAAGTAAACGAGCATATTGTGGACCTTCTTGCATAGCATTTTGCAATACATCTTTTTGGATTCCTAGAGCGAGATAGGCCCCCATCCGTTGTAAACGTGCATAGGTATAGCGCTTTGATTTTATATGCTCCATAGCCAAGTTCCACGTAGGTTGTTGAGCTGCTTTAGACCATAAGTGTTCAATACCTTCGTTGAACTCCCCAAAGCTTTCCAGCTTGGTTGTTGATGTACGACGACTTAAGGAATGGATTATATCATAGTAGCGGTTATAGTTTACATAGGCACCATTAGAAATTATATTAGTCATATCGTCTGCAATAGTCTTAGGAACGATACTGTTTATATTACAATTATTACTACTCGTAGCCATATTTGTTATAAGTTTACGCAATGCTGTACCAGAAGGGAAATCTTTTATAATATTTGATTCGTGATGATCTGATGTGCGTAAGATTGGCATGTATTTTAAGGTAGGATGATAGTTAAGTCCTGCCCGAATATATTCAAGTCCTAATAGTGCATTGGGTGTGTTTAGTATCTCTGTATCGAGGGCTTTACGAAAGGCAGAGCCATAGGACATGCCTTCGTTAATATAGGTGCGTAATACTGCTTGAGTACTTTCACAATCCATACGTTTAGCTATATCTACGAGTGCATCTAGATTAGCCGTTTCAGAACCAAAGGAAAGGGCGTCGATATGTAAAGCTTTTACCATACGAATAGCACCTGTTCCAAAGAGTTGTGCGCTACCCAAAGAATAGAGCGTAGGTAGCTCAATAACAATGTCTGCACCACCGAGAATAGCCCAACGAGCACGATCAAATTTAGAAAAAATAGCAGGTTCGCCTCGTTGTACAAAGGAACCACTCATGATACAAATGCGCAGCGCATCTGGATGCTCTTGTGCTAAGGTATATAATTGATGGGCATGTCCATTGTGAAATGGATTATATTCACAGATAATACCGATTGTTTTCATAGTGTCTCCTTTCATTAGTGTTAGTGTAACAAAGCGAGGAAATACTGTAAACAACATTTCATTATATCTAAATTAAAGGCTTATTTAGATAGGTAATATTGTGTGTAAATATTAAGTTTAGTATAGATTTTCTTGTCTCTATAGGCTATAATTAACTGTAAATGCTGAATTGATGTGAGGTATATGATGAAA
>ERZ1106944.226-NODE-226-length-42422-cov-5.664904_pt1 | contig 42422 bp, 36 predicted proteins | sample MGYA00403672_ERZ1106944 | MGnify/ENA primary metagenome ERZ1106944 (study PRJEB35170, sample SAMEA104062454) | human gut metagenome | biome: human gut; feature: human-associated habitat; material: faeces | place: Denmark | collected 2012-10-16 ...
CGCCGAAAGTACTTAGGGGGAGGCCCCTTGGGAGGATAGGAAGCCGCTGATTAAGGTAAGAGGGCGTACGCATTAGCGTACGCCCTCTTTGTATGTAAGGGATAAACGTAGAGCTTTTCGGTAGTTGTAATTGGCTTACATCATCGTATCGGGAATCTGAACTATGAGAATGAACCTATGAAGTGACGGCATAGAGTAACAATAAATCATACACAACTTATATGCATAAAAATATTACAAAAATGCATTAAAGTGCTATAATAAAACAAAGGCAGACAGGAACAACGGTACACAGTATCGACTCCGTCTAAATCATAATATCTGCCGATTTACTGTATGTATATATCACTCCCCCCGATGTATCGTACAGCATTCGCTTTTTGTTTCAGCCCATGAAACATGGTAAGCGTCTCTTAAGAATAGAGCCGGTCTGATTTAATCAGGCCGGCTCTATTCTTGTTGAATGGAGTGAGAAAAAGGCGGAAACATTGGGTTTAAAGCCGTTTTATGGTATACTGAGGAAGTAATTCATGTGTAAAATATGCTACATATATTCTTGTCAGGAGTTATGATTATGACAAAAAAATCAACGGAATGGATTGAACGGGAAGTGGATTCACTGGTTCGGGAGGGGCTTATTTCCGAACAGGCTCAAGACAGAATTCGTGCACGTTACGGCAAGCGGAATCGACGTATGTTGTCTGTAATTCCCGTGGCTTTAATTCCTTTAATTATAGGGTTGGCACTAGCGGTTATGGGCATTTTTTGGGCAGCTGCCCATGTATGGTATGACGTGTCCATGACGACCCGGCTTGTTGTGGCCGTGTTAATTTTAACAGCATCGCAAGTCGGTATGATATTAGCTTTAATACAATCGCAACAGGCGAAGCCGGCGGGAGAGATTGCCGCATTGGTACAGTATATCTCTGTTTTTGCTTCCGTAGCTATTGTGGAACAAACTTTTTATACAGGTTGGGATGGAGATTTTTATTTACTGACTTGTGCCGTTTTGGGACTACCTGCCGTATACTTGTTGAGATCCTTGGCTGGAGCAATTTGGTACGCTCTTTGCCTTGTCATTTGGGCTTTTTCCGGAGGTATGTTGAATGCCTCTTTAGGAGTCGGGTCCGTCTGGATTCTATTGATATTAATGTTACCCTTATATGGTGTGTTCTTTCGTCATGGTGATGAAGTTCGCTTATCCTTGTATTCGTGGATTATGACGATTACCGTATATGCGGTTTTTGCAGCTGTCATGGTGGAAAGTGATTATATTCCTTTCTTCGTTCTCGGAACCTTAGCTGTCGTCATGATGCTTACCGGCTATTCTATCGATATACGGCGGGCTTACGGAATACCTTTTCGGTGGGTCGGTCGTATGGCGGCTTTAGGGGCCTTAGTAATCTCTACCTTACCTGAATCTTGGGTGGGAATTGCTTCTGTGGAAGGATTTCACTGGTCGACAATCATTGTTACGGCTCTTTTATTCTTTGGTGTTATAGCACTGTTGGCAGTAGGAGTTAAGAAACGCTTCTGGGGTCCTGTGTTGTATGCGGCGATTCCTGTTATCTTGGGAGCTGAAACTTTTTTGGTACGTAGTGAAATATATTCATCGTTACCTTTGATTTTATCGTTCATCTATACGATTTTCCTGTCTTTTTATGAAATTGTACAAGGCCTTAAGGCGGAATATATCAATCATTTGCGCCTCGGCATAGTCACTCTTATCGTTCTCATGGTAGCCGTCGTCTTCGGGAATGCTTTTTCGCCGCTTGTGCCCTTGGCGGTTATCGTAATCGTGGCTCTTATCGTAACTCAAGTACGGCGCAATCATAAGAAAAACGGCAATCGCATTGTAGGGAGCGGCGGCAGTCGCACTGTCTCATCCGTACGTAGGGAAAACAGGCGGCGCAATCGCAAAGAAATGAAGGGGGAAGACGCTACACTGACAGCATCCGGAAGAGATACGTCGACAGTTCCCGAGTGGATGCAAGAAAAGTCTGATGTGACTACAGTAGTTCGTCGGCCTCAAGAAAAAACACAATTTGTGGCACCTGTATTCAAGGCTCCTGAAGATATGCCGGCACCGACGTATATGACGGAAAACCCCATTAAAGCTCAAACGGAGGGAGTGACGCGGAAGATGGCGTCACCTTGGGCTGACGGTGCAGAGGAAAAACATAAGGAAAAGAAAAACTCCGTATCTCCGTGGTCTCATAAGGGAGGGCAATCATAATGAAAGAAAAATTGTTGTCTCTCTTAGATAGTCGACGAGCCGTTTATTTTATTATTATTATGACCATTATTGTACAAACCGGCTTTTTGTTCTATTGTAATTGGCGGTGGCACAATATTACGGTAGACGGCATTGCCTATCAAATGCATTGTGTCCCGCGTCTTGAAAACGGATCTTTCGGCACGGACTATATCCGAGTTGTCTTTCCCGAAGATACGACGAAGTGGAATGATTCGGTTTTGCCCGTAAAGGGACAGGAGGTTTACGTAGCTATTACGCAAGATACGAGGGGAATGATGGAAATCCTCGGAGCCTCTGCGGAACCTCCGGCCGATCGCGGTGATTATATGAAAGTTAAAGTTGTGGATGTTCGGGAGAATGACCGTACTATTGTTTTTAAACCGCCTTTTGATCGATACCGAATTGCTCCTGAATATATGGATGGGATTTATGATATTACTTCTTCGGACAATGTTATTGCCAGCATCCGTATGAAAAAAGGTGAAGGGGTTATTGAAGGGATTTTTGTTAACGGTGTTCCCCTCGAAGCCGGCAGTACCGGTGCGGCTATGGCGGCCAAGCAGGTAAAAAACGAAAAAACGACAGCTCCTAAGGTTCGTATTGTAGAAAGTTCAATGGTACCGCCGAAGGAAGAATAAGGCTATACGTGAAAGCAGGGAGATAATGAAATCATATATAAAACCGGCGATGACAGCCGTCCTGGTCTTAATGTTCATGCTTTTAACGGGATTCCGGGCGCAAACGATTATTCATGATGACGGCAGTGAAACCCAGGATGTTTTGAAGGTATCGGACTCGGCTAGGGATAAGAGTGCTCTTGAAAGTGATGCCGATGAGTTCCAAAAGCGCAACTATACAATTATGGATTATGACAACGGCAACGGAAAGGGATTCCGCGCCATGAAGACCCTTACCAGCGAAGCCGCAAATAAGCGATCTGTAGACCGTATTGTGCATAAAACTTTTGACGGGATTATATGTACCATGTATTACATAGACTATACATATACGGATGGGAGTATTGACTATTTAAGACTTGGAAAGGCGATGCCTGAAGACGGTGTAGATTTGGAATATATCGTCTCCTTCCCGTCAGGGACAGATGTACAGAGTAACAGCCCGTCCCCAGATGAACAAGGAAAGACATATATGTGGAGGTTATCCGATAATAAGTCGGAGAATATTCGTTTGCAAGCTACGGTGTGGCATAAACTGACTATTTATGCTTTTCTGTTTCTCATAGTGCTTATTGTTTTTGCTGTTGTGGTTATGGAGCATCGCCGAAAGCGGTCCGGCGATTGGGATACGGCAAAACGATTGCGCCGTTATGAAGTGTTGCTTCTCTTTATACCCTTGTTCATACTCGCTTATATGGCCTATGAATACTATGAAGGGACGCATATTACACCGGGGACGTTGACGAAAATTTCCGAACAACAACAGGAAGAACAACGCGAACGGGATGATGAAGAAAAGCGGGCCAAGGACTTGGAGGAAAAGAAACAAAAAGACAGTAATGAAGCTGTTGCCAGAATTCGTGCTAAGGCGACAGATTTAACAGATGCATTGAAGACTTTGGCTCGTGACTATGCCGGCGGTAAAATCAGCGGTTCTGAAGCTAAATCACAGGCTGCTTCCGTGGCGGCCAGAGCCAAGGATTTGGTAGGTAATGAAAGTGCCTTAACCGAGGCGGATAAGGAAGTGGTCAGCCGGCTGGTGGATACGATTGTAAGCGAAGCCAATGCTTTGGCAGCCAAGGCTGAGGAGGCGGAAGCCAAGGCTAAGAAGGCGGAAGAAAATAATAGGCAATCAAATTCTAAAAATCGTAAGGGCGACACTCAACAAAATAAAACCAAAAATAACAGGTAACTTTCTTAATGGATATTACCTATTTGTCGAAAAAGTGGTACAATGAACAGAGCACATTTGCCATAGAGTTTTAGTGAACGGACATAGAGGAGGAAATAAGTTATGCATAGTGTAGAAGAAATTAAAAATGGCGTATATTGGATGGGATGCAATGATTTTCTCACCCCTTTATTTGAACGGATTTTCCCGATTCCCGACGGTGTAAGTTATAACTCGTTCTTTATTGATGATGAAAAGACTTGTGTACTCGATGCTATGGATAAGGTTTGCCGTGATGAATTCCTGGAAGACGTAGAATATTTGCTCCATGGCCGCCAGCTTGATTACTTTATTATTCAGCATATGGAACCGGATCATGCCAGCTCAGCATTGGCTTTGGTTGAAAAATATCCGAATGTCAAAATTGTCGGTCAGGCACAGACCTTTAAGTTCTTCGAACAATTTTACAGTGAAGATTATAAGTCAAATTATATGACCGTTACGGAAGGCGATCAGCTGGACTTAGGTAAACATAAACTCCAATTCATTAAGGCGCCTATGGTTCATTGGCCGGAAGTTATTATGACCTACGATTTGACGGATAAGATTCTTTTCTCGGCAGATGCATTCGGCATGTTCGGCACAGTCGGTAATATTTTTGCCGACCAAGTTGAATATGAAGAAGAATACTTGGATGAAGCTCGCCGTTACTACGTGAATATTGTCGGTAAATACGGGGCTCAGGTTATGGCCGTATTGAAAAAAGCATCGGGATTACAAATCGATTACATTTGCCCTATTCACGGTCTTGTTTTCAGAACGCCGGAAACTATTCAATATATTATTGAAAAACACCTTCATTGGGCGCAGTACGTTCCTGAAAAGAAGGGTGTTGTTATTGCCTTTGCTTCTATTTACGGGGATACGGCCAGAGCGGCTTGCGTGTTGGCCAATAAGCTCAGTAAAGCGGGCGTTCACAATGTAATGATGTATGATGTATCAAAGGTTCATCCTTCTTATATCAATGCTAAGGCCTGGGAATACAGCCATTTAGTGTTGGCTGCGCCTACGTATAACCTGAACTTGTTCTTACCCATGGAAAATTTCCTCCACGATCTCAGCACCTTGTCTTTCCAAAAACGAAAAATTGCAGTTCTCGGTTGCCATACATGGTCGTCTGTTGCTCACAAAGAAATGGTTAACTATGTGGAAAATGTTTTCAAAAACTGCGAACTCTTCCCGACAACCTTAGATATGAAGTCCTCGCTGCATAAGGATCAAGAAAGCATTATTGATGCTATGGCTAAAGAAATTGCCGATGATGTAGCTGCATATCCCGACCCGAACACCCTGATTTAAAAAAGGACGGTTAGAGTCTATGATTATTCGAGATGACAGTGCTAAAAACGGTGACCTTCACAATCCGGATAAGGCGAAGAATAAGGGCGAAGAAATACAGGTTGACTTAGGTCGACCTTTGACGGAAGAAGAAGAGAAAATCTTTGCTAAATTAAAAGAAGGGTTACACTTGTAAGGGTAAAAGTACCGGAATGGATGTTCCGGTACTTTTTTGCGATATAAGAATTATTTCAGGAGGCTCTGTTATGGCTGTCAGCATTGTACTGGGAAAGGCAAATAGCGGAAAAACCGTATGTTGTTTTCGTGCCATGGAAGAAGCGGCTGCAAAGGGAAAAAAGGTACTGCTGATTGTTCCCGATCAGGGAACGTACGAGGCGGAACGTCGTTATGCCGAATCCTTGCAAGGTCGGGGATTTATGGGAACGCGAATTTCCGGATTTTCGCGCTTGGCACGACAGGTGACACAGGGGGGCAGCGGCGATACGGTCGTGTTGAACGACTTCGATAAACGCCTTGTGTTACGACGTCTGGCAGATGCTTGGGCGCCGTCTTTTACAGTTTTGCAACAAGCCATGGGACAGCCGGGTTTTGCGGCAACGGCCTCCGCCTTTATTACGGAATGTCGGTCTTTCGGTATTGATGCCGAAACGTTGAAGAACGCCGGTAAAGCCTTAGAGACGGGGGTACTGAAACAAAAGATTTCCGATATTTCTCTGTTGTATGAAAAGTATGATGAATACTTACAGACACGTTTCGGATCAACTCGTGATTTGCTGACGGCACTGGCTGAAGATGCATGTCGTGATGAATTCCTTCAAGGAGCATATATTTGGATCGACGGATTTCAGTGGTTTACGCCACAACAGATGCAAGTCATACAGGCTCTTGCACGTTGTGCCGAAGAAACGGTCATTACTTTGACGATGAATCCTGAAGCCTTAGACGGACAACAGCGGGAAACCGCATTGCATCGTCGTGCTTACGAGGCTTATGAGTCCTTATGTCGCCTCTTTCCGGCTGTTCATGTTCGAGCCGTAGGTGACAGTGTATATTCAACGTTGCGAGCTTTTCGCGATGACTTTTTTTCGACAGTACCGAAATTTCGAGATGCATCTGTAGAAGGGATAAGGGCTGTACAGTGTAACACCCGTTATGAAGAAGTGCGATATGTGGCCGGACAGATTTGTCATCTGTTGCGCCAAGGCAGACGGCTAAAGGATATTACTGTCATTACGCGTACGTCCGACCCGTATAATCGTATTTGTAAACAAGTATTTGCAGAATACGGCCTGCCCTGCTTTACGGACTACAGACGACCCATGACTACTCACCCGTATGTGGAGGCTGTAACGGCTGTTCGGGAAATTTTGTTTTCCCATCTTAATAATGATGCTCTGTTTCGCCTGTTAAAAACGGATTTACTGTCTTTTTCGCGGCGTGAAGTAGATGACTTGGAAAACTACAGTCTTGCGGCGGGAATCAGACCTTTGCGCTGGTTGAAAGACGAAGATTTTACATATATGCCCGAACGATTACGAAATCGGTGCGGAGATTTATCGTATATAAACGACATTCGGCGCCGGATTTTTCACATTATGGAGCCGCTGCTTCCCTTCAGGGGAGAGAAGAAATCTCTTTATGAATGGGCCGGGATTTTATGGCAATGGACCTATGATACGCAGATGCAAAGTCTGTTGGCGTCGTGGCAGGAAGAGGCGGAAGCTGAGGGACGGCAAGAAGAAGCTCGCGAACACGAACAGGTGAGCAAAAAGGTAACGGCCTTATTAACACGGATGGTAGAGCTTTGTGGTAATGACGAAATAAGGGGCAAAGAGTTTTGCGACTTATTGGAAGAAGGCTTGGCCGAATCGGAATTTACGCTCATACCGCCGACACTGGATCGAATTACCGTTACGTCCATTGACCGCGGCTATACAATGCGAAGTCCTATTGTCTTTGTCTGCGGCGTTAATGACGGTGTTTTCCCCGTTCATTACGGAGAAGACGGCCTGTTAAATGATAAAGAACGAAATTTTTTGAAAAATTGCGGCTTGCCGCTAGGTCCCGACAGCCGGTTTAAGACCTTCCAGGAACGATTCTTTTTCTACTTGGCCTTGACGCGAGCAGATGAATATTTGCATATAACCTGGTCTCTTGCCGATGAAGGCGGTGAGGCTTTAATGCCGTCGCCGTGGGTCGGATTGCTTGTAAATCGCGGTTACGTGAAGGCCGAGAGTGATACGGGAACGATTACGGTCAAAAATAGGGCTGACTATTTAGTTAATGCACGGGCGGCGTTGCATTTCTTACCGTCTGCCTTAAGGTCAGCCAAAGACGGCAAACGGATCGATGATATTTGGTGGGCCCTGTACGATTGGGCACTGCTGAACGGATACTACGACAGGGTACATACTATAGGTGCAGGCCTGTTTTATAATAGTCGGGCACAGGCCTTGAGCAAAGGGTTGATTGAGTCCCTGTTTTTAAAAAATAAAACCTTACGTGGGTCTGTTACTTTGCTGGAGACATATCGTAAATGCCCCTTTGCCTTTTTTGCCAAGTACGGCTTAAAACTTAAAGAACGGCAGGAATACGATTTTGCAGCACCTGACTTGGGCACGCTGGTGCATGCCGTGCTACGGTGTATAGGAGAACGGCTCTTGGAAGAAGGGCGGCCGTGGCGAGAGTTAAAAGATGACGAAATCCTTTCTTTGTGTACTGTCGAAACGGAGCGAGCCGCAGCAGAAGCGGCAAATAATATCTTGATGTCCGATGCCTATTTCAGACAAATCAAGAACCGCGTCGTCGCTACCCTTGTGCGCACAGTACGACAGCTGAGAGACTTTAGTGAAGGTTCCGAATTTTCCGTGCGTGCTTTGGAACAACCTTTCGGTACGAAAGGTGCTTGGGAGGGGTTAAGTTTTAACCTTCCCGACGGCGTTAAGGTAGAACTGGTCGGCCAAATTGATAGGGTCGATACCTTGGAACTGGACGGTCGTACCTTTATCCTCATCGTAGACTATAAGTCGGGTAAGAAGAGTATTACCTTGCCCGAAGTTTATAGCGGTCTTGAATTGCAGTTGTTCTTATATATGGCTGTGGCTCGGCGTAATTTGGGCAGTAAGGCCGTGCCGGCAGGAGCCGTGTATTGTCGTGTCCGTAACGACGTTCAGCGCTGTTCAGCCGAGCCGACGGCAGCGGAAAAGGAAAGGGCTTATATTAAAGCCGGCCAATTATCCGGGTTTTACTTGAACGACAGCGATGTCGTGCGAGCCTTAGATGATTGTACAATGGAAGGTAGGGCAGCGTCGCCTTATTCGGGATTGAAAATAAATAATGACGGCACCTTGAAAAAGGCGGCCAATGTAAGTGATGAAGCAGAGTGGTATAGGTTGCTGAGGTTAGTGGAAGCGGCGGCCTGCCGATCGGCAAGCGAATTGACGGGTGGCTGTATCGATATTTATCCTGCCCGCTGGGGTTCTTCCAATGAACACAAAGCCTGTGATTACTGCCCCTATGCCGCCTTATGTCGTTTCGACGTAACGGCTGAAGACGGGAACTCATGGAATTATTTGGGGAACCTAAGTATAGATGATTTATTTCCGGATACGGTAATAGTGAAGGATGGTGGACAAGATGGCGTGGACTGAAGCACAGGAAAAGGCGATTACGAGCAGAAATCAGAACCTGCTCTTGTCCGCTGCCGCCGGATCGGGGAAGACGGCCGTACTGGTAGAACGAATTATTCGTCGTTTAATTGACGCAGACAATCCGGCGGACATTACGGAGATTATGGTAGTTACCTTTACGAAAGCGGCGGCCGGAGAAATGCGGGAACGAATAGGGGCAGCTTTGCTCAAGGCTGCTGAAGATGAAACCTTGTCTGCTACTGTGAGAGAATCGGCACGAAGACAGGCGGCCTTGCTACCGTCAGCCCGTATTTCAACCTTTCATGCCTTTTGCCAGTATGTGTTGCGCACCCGGTTTTATACGATTGATTTGGATCCTCAATTCACGATTGCCGGTACGGAAGAGTTGGAACTTTTGAAGCAGTCTGTATGGGACGACGTAGCTCTTTCTTATTATGAAGATGAAGAAAAAGTCCGTACGATGACGGCACTGACGGATGTTTTCGGCACTGATCGCGGTGACGCGGGATTGACGGAAATCGTTATGAAGGCATATGAATACATTCGCAGCCAACCGTGGCCTTTACAATGGCTTGAAGAAGCGACGGCTGCGTACGAAAAGGTGGATTCGAGTACCGACCTCGGCTCATTGCCGTGGGCGTCTCCTATTTTGGCAAATATTCGCTCGGCCCTTAGTCGTTGCGCTGACGAATATGATGAAAGCCTTAAAATCTTGGAATATGTAGAGGCATTAAACGGGCAGTACGAGCGGTTTAAAGAAGAAAGAAACAGCTTTAAAGCGGCAAGTGAAATCAAATCGTGGAGTCGCATGGAGGACTTTTTCAGCGACTTTGATTTCGGCCGATTAAAGTCTATGAGAAATTTGGTTACCGATATTGCCGATGCCTGGAATGATTGTAAGGCTCATCGTGACAAGGCCAAAGATACGGTCAAAAAGATTCGGGATACCTATTTTACAAAGACGTCGAAACAATGGGTTGACGATTTAATACAAGCCGGTCATACTATGTCGGCCCTATCCGGTTTAATTCGCGACTTTTATAAGGCGTACAACGCGGCGAAACGTGAAAAAAATTGGCTTGATTTCGGAGATTTGGAACATTATTGTCTGCAAATTCTGACTGTTCGTGATGAGCAAACGGGAGAGGTTCTTCCGTCGGCCGCCGCTAAGGAAATGAGAAGTACCTTTAAGGAAATTCTTATTGACGAGTATCAGGATACGAACGGTGTGCAGGAATTGATAACTACCTTGGTATCCGACGGCACGAATCGCTTTATGGTCGGGGATATTAAGCAGAGTATCTATCGCTTCCGTTTGGCGGACCCCACCTTGTTTTTGGAAAAATATATGACCTTCGAACGCCGTGCCGAAGCAGTCAATCGGTGCATCGATTTGTCCATGAACTTCCGCAGCGCTCCTGCCGTAATTGAAGCGGTAAACGATATTTTCTCGTACGCCATGACTAAAGAGGCGACGGGCATGGATTACGGTGATAATGAAAAGCTGTATGTCGGGCGGACGGACGATGAACCGGGCGTGGCGGAATTGCATATCTTAGATGAAGTAACGACGTATGAATCGCTTGAAACCGACGGCGGCGAAGAGTCGGACGACGATGATGACAGTGCGGAAGAGTCGTCGTTTATAAGACAATGCCGCTTTGTGGCAGCTCGTATCGGAGAATTAAAAGCGGCTGACCCGTCTTTACAATATAAGGATATTGTTGTTTTGTTGCGCTCCGTGAGTCGCAAAGCCGAAGATCTCCTGACAGTTTTACAGGATGCGGGTATTCCCGCTTATGCGGAACAAAAAGGCGGTTACTTTAATGTAACGGAAGTGCGACTTATGACGGCATTGTTGGCGTGTATCGATAACCCTTGTCGGGATATTGAATTGGCTGCTGTCCTGCGATCGCCCATAGTCGGCATAAATGAAGCTACCTTGGCGGAGATTCGCATGTATAGGGACGGCTATTTGGTAGATGCTCTGGAAGCGTATACGGCGGGATTACATGACAGTGTACGCAAGGAACGTCTGAGCGAATTTTTGTTCCGCCTCGATGCGTGGCGTACGTACAGTCGCCGTGCCGGCGTAGCTGAGCTGTTGCGGCGCATTTATGAAGAAACGTCATATATAGACTATGTGGCGGCCATGAAGAACGGTGATTTGCGACGGGCTAATCTGGAAGCTCTCTACGAACGGGCCGGCCAGTATGAACGGGCCGGATTCCGCGGTCTCTTTCGCTTCTTGAAATTCATTGAACGCATGAAAAAGAAGGGCCTCGACCTGGCACCGGCTCGCGTTGTCGGAGAAGAAGAAGACGTCGTACGAATTATGACGATTCATAAGAGTAAGGGCCTGGAGTTTCCCGTCGTGTTCCTTGTGAATACGGAAAAGGCATTTAATAAAAAGGATGAGCAGGAGCCTGTATTGTATCACAAGGAGCTCGGCATCGGTATCCGCGCCTTTGATGCCAAGTGGAGAATGACTTGGCCGACGCTGGCATATAACGGTATAAAGGAACGGACAGTTTGGGAAAATCGAGCTGAAGAAGAACGGCTTTTATATGTTGCCATGACTCGTGCCAAGAATAGGCTGATTCTGGTAGGAACCATAAAAAGCCGAGGAAGTAAGAATGCGGATTGTCTCTATGAGCGATTGGAACGATTCCGTAACGATGTACATGCCGAAGCGGGGACCTCATACCTGGATTGGATTTTGCCGCCCTTGTTGAGGAAGTTGCCCGATGTGACCGTTTTGACGGCAAGTGATGAGAACTCTGAATTTGTTCATGCCGGAGTCTGGCAGGTGACCGTGCATACGGAACCTGTAGATGCCGGTAGGGCAATGGCGGATGTACTAAGACCGGAAGAAGCCCATTTAGAAGCCGTAAGGGCCGATATGCCTACGGGGACGGCTATTCCCGCTTGGCTTGATGAGGCCTTGTCCTTTACCTATCCCTTTGAGGCGGCAACGCGCACGGTAGCAAAACTGTCCGTTTCGGAAATTAAACGGCGCCTGGCTGAATCGACAGAAGAAGAGGATCTGTTGCAGGAAGGAGAGCATCGCTTTTCGACGGGGGTTGAAGACGATGAAACTGATTTGACGCGACCGCCTTGGCTCTGTGAGAAAGCCTCGCAGTCACCGACCTTTGCCGGTACGGTATTTCATAAGGCTGTGCAGCTTTTGGACTTTGCCGACCTCACCAAGGAAAATATCGTAGAACAGGTAGAAGGCTGGAAAAACAGTGGCCGCTTTACGTCTGAAGAATTGTCATGTCTGCGTATGAATGACTTATATCACTTTGCCGAGTCACACTTGGCAGCCAGAATTCAGGCCTCGCCCGACGTGCGACGAGAATACGGATTTACTTTTTTAGCAGATAGCGATAAAGTAAGTAGTGTCGAAGGTGAGAGAATTCTCGTCCAAGGTGTTGTAGATTGCCTCTTTGTCGAAGGTGACGAGTGGATCATTGTCGATTACAAAACGGATAGACTGAGTACGGCAGATGAGTTCAAGAAACGGTATGCCGTGCAGTTAAACTTATATAAGCTGGCTGTTGAACAAATCAGTCAAAGGAAGGTAAAGGAAATGATTATTTACAGTTCGCGATTGGGAAAAGAGATTTTTATATAAGGGGAAAACAGTATGGGTATGTTTGATATTATCGGACCGATTATGATCGGTCCGTCCAGTTCACATACGGCCGGTGCGGCACGCATCGGCCTGATGGCCCGTCATATTTTTCAGGAAGAACCGAAAAAAGCCGATATTATCGTATATGGATCGTTTGCTAAAACGTATCGAGGGCACGGCACGGATAGAGCCTTAGTCGCCGGTATACTCGGTATAGGGGCCGATGACGTACGCTTGAGAACGTCTTTTGAGATTGCGAAAGAACGGCATGTAGAGATTAATCTGCATCCGTCGGATGCGGAAGTAAGGCATCCTAATACAGTAAGAATTTGCCTGACCGGTGAAGATAATCGGGTCTTGGAAGTGCTCGGCGTATCTTTAGGCGGCGGAAAGATAGAAATACGTGAAATCAACGGGTTTGAAGCTGTTTTAACGGGTGAAGACCATACATTAATGACTTTTCATCACGATAAACCCGGGATTATTGCCCGAGTTTCTACGTTACTGGCAATGAAGGACATCAATGTTTCGACTATGCGAGTATTTCGAAGTGGTAGAAATGAACGGGCTGTTATGATTATTGCGACAGATGGCCGAGTCCCGAATGAGTCGGTAGAAGAAATAAAAAAAATAGACGGCGTTAATAATGTTATTACCATTTTGCCGTTATAGGAGTCTCATATGTATACATACGAATATACAACGTTACAAGAATTAGCGTATGTGGCCCGAAAGCACGGAATTACTCTTTCCGAAGCGGCGCTTCGTCATGAAACGGAAACATCGGAGCGTACGGTCGAAGAAGTTCGGGAGACGATGGCGGAACGATTGAACGTCTTTCATGAATCTATTAAATCGGGTTTAGAAGATACAGGCAAATCCGTAAGCGGTCTTGTGGGCGGTGATGCAGCGAAAATGGCTGCCAAAGGCCCCCGTCTCTTGGGGACGGCCGCTCACAAAGCTGCTACTTATGCAGTGGCTATTAATGAGGCTAATGCCAAAATGTTTAAGATTGTCGCATGTCCTACTGCCGGTTCGTGCGGAATCTTGCCCGCCGCTGTCATTGCTGTAGCCGAAACGGAGGGATTTACAGATGATGACTGCTTAAATCCCCTCTTTACGGCAGCCGGTATAGGGGCTGTCGTAGCTCGTAACGCATCTGTTGCAGGAGCTGTCGGCGGTTGCCAGGCTGAATGCGGATCGGCAGCCGCAATGGCGGCTGCCGCCGTTGCGGAACTCATGGGAGGGACGAATGATGAGGTATTACAAGCCTTTGCCTTGGCTATGAAAAATATATTGGGCCTTGCGTGTGATCCCGTTGCCGGGTTGGTAGAAGTTCCTTGTGTTAAAAGAAACGGCGTTTTTGCAGTCATTGCTCTGACGGCAGCGGAAATGGCTTTGGCCGGTGTGCGTAGTGTTATTCCGCCGGATGAAGTTATTGCGGCTATGGATGAAATAGGGCGCTTATTGCCTGTATCCTTGAAAGAAACGGCGGACGGCGGCTTGGCTAAGACCGAAACCGGTAAGGCTATTGCTGAACGATTGTCGGCAGAAGTGGAAAAAAGTAAGTAAATATAGTCTGTAAACAATACAAAAGTCCCCGCATTGACTATGTCGATACGGGGACTTTCGGATAATGGGGTTATTCGTTAACCGCTTTGGTGACTCGAACATGATGAGACGATATGACTGTATGTGCATGACCGGAAATATCGTTAGATTCAAAGACGGGAAGGCCTTCCAAGCGACGATAAATAGAACGGCATAAAGTTGCCGGTAAAGGACGCTCTGAAGCAACGGGAATATATTCGCGGAGTATTTCGCTTTCAAATCGGCTTAATTCAATGCAACGTGTTTTCATAAGGCCATCTCCCTGCTTCTTACGTCAAAATACAACATATCGTTTAATATCTGAAAATATTCTACAATAAATCCCTTATTTTGACAAGTAAAGAAGGAAACCTACTGTGTATAGTAGCGTTCGGATTTATATATGAAAAAACGACTCGAATTTAAATGATTCGAGTCGTTTTATATTACAGAGTTGTTTGACAGTGCTGAAATCATATTAGACTTGAAGACTGGCGACATAAGAAGGAATATCATTACTTTCCATAAGGCCCGACATTAAAGCGATTCCTTTGACGGGGGTGGCATTCAACTCACCTACTGTAGTCGGATTCACTCCGCCTAAGGCATAGACGGGAACGGATACGGCGTTACAGATGTCTTTAACCGTAGAAACTCCGATAGGTGAATAAGCTTCCTTTGACGGCGTACGGAAGACATGCCCCGCAATGACATACGTGGCTCCGAGCTTTTCGGCTTCATGGGCTTCTTCAGCTGTATGAACGGATACGCCTAAGGTGGACATATAATAGCTGATGGATGTATGCGTTTTTAAATAGTCGAGAGAACACTGAAAGCGAGGAATATGCAGGCGTACGGCAACCCGACCGAAGTTATGCAGAATGCATTGCTTACCGTGTATATTGCATAAACTTAATGCTTTCTTTGCGTAATCAATATATTCATCTTCGCTGAGATCTTTTTCACGGAGTACGAGAGATTCGACGGGAGACGCTACGATTTGTTCCAGTTGATCCCAATAATCCCTGTGTACAAGGTGCCTATTGGTAATTGCAATGACTTTTCGCATGATTCGCTCCTCAAAATAATAGAATAAAAATCGCTATATAAATAATAATTAAGAATACCGAACATCCATCATTTCAATTATTACTATACTGTAATATGCGTACATAGTCAATCAAACCATGCGTTAAACGTATATTAAATAGTAAAGATACACTTTACATGAAGAGATATAAGTCAAGTATGCTTTGACTTTAATTTTTTGAAGCGAATTACGGCTCTTTTTCAATGCAGAGTTGAATTGCTAAATTGGCTTCATGAGCGGCACAGATAGCCACGCGCGCCGACATGAGTCCGCCATCGCTTGCCGGGCGGGGTGTCTCGTCGCCGCAGACGTATAAACGTGAAGAAATTCGTCGTGTGCGAATATCATTACTTCTACCGTAGCCCGACATTCCTGAAGCGCTGATCACTGTCGTATCTTCCAATTCGCTTAAGACCGTATTAACCAATAAGGCCTTGGCTTTCGGGTCATCAAAGGCTTCAATGACGATGGGGGAACAAGAACACAAGGAAGGAATGTTGTTTCGTGTAAGGCGAACCGTTTTCGTGTAGACTCTAAGATAGGGATTAATGAGGCGTAATTGGTTGGACAAGGCTTCGGTTTTATAAGAGCCTATGTCGGATAAGAAATATGATTGGCGATTTAAGTTGCATAAATCTACCTTGTCAAAGTCATACAGTCGTAAAGTTCCGATACCGCTCCGACACAAGTGGACGGCAATATGAGAACCGAGGCCGCCTAAGCCGGCAATGGTGATATCCGCCTTACTCAACTTTTCCTGAATGGCTTGGGTGTGACGCCGGCAAAGTCCCGTTATTATATCTTCTTGTGAAGGAACGGACGTCGCGGTGACGAATGTAATATCGTCTCCGTCTTTTAGTGTCATATTGTCGGAGCAAGGACAACCGTTAACGAGAACTGTCGTTCCGGTCATGTAGCGTTCTCGGTAGAAATCATATAGGGTGGAGGCGGGTGTTTTTGTCATGCACCCGTTTACCGTAATTATAGGCATGAGTAGTCCTCGCAGAATTTAAAGATAGATATAATCACTGGTAACGGGTTGCATCCCCGCTGTTTTTACAGCCTTATACATTTCTTCGAATGAACGATTATCGGAGATTTCGAATTGTTCATCTCCCTTAGCTTGAGGCTCTGCTTTTATATGGCCGCCGATGCCGACACAAACGCCGGCTGAAACTTTTGTCGCCGCAATTTTTATGATGTTATTACGAAAGGCTGCATTTTCTCGACTGGAGACGGTAATAGATGCAAAGGGCAAAAAAAGACGATAGGCACAGATGATTTGCACTAATCTTCGTTCATCTACATCTTTCGGGTTGATTTTATTGTTGTTAATAATGGGACGCAGACGCGGACAGGAAAGGGAAATTTCGGCATGCGGATACTTCTTTTGTAAAAGACTTGCATGAACGGCTGTGGAAAGGGCATCTTTTTGCCAATCATCCAGACCGAGAAGTGCGGCCAACCCGACACCGCGCATACCGCCCATAAGCGCTCGTTCCTGAGCGTAAAAGCGATACGGGAAAACTCGTTTATGGCCGGCTAAATGGAGTTTTTCATATTTATCGGAGTTGTAAGTCTCCTGGAATACCGTTACATAGTCGGCGCCGCATTGATGTAAATAAGCATATTCATCACTATTGACAGGGTATATTTCAATACCTATGACGCGAAAGTATTGACGAGCTTTCTTTATGGCATTACCGATATATTTTACATCGGACATGGACCGGCTTTCTCCTGTAAGAATTAGAATTTCTTCTTGCCCTGTAGCGGCAACGGCCTCATATTCCCGGCATAGTTCTGAATCCGATAATTTGGCGCGTCGGATAGTGTTATGCGAATTGAAACCGCAATAAATACAATAATTTTCGCAGTAGTTGGCCAGATACATAGGAGTAAAGATACAGACGGAATTACCGAAATGGCGTCGCGTAGTGTCTTTAGCTCGTTGTGCGATTTTTTCTAAAAAGGGAGTAGCCGCTGTAGACAGCAGAGCCATGAGATCGGATATTTCCAAAATCGGTCTAGATAAAGCGGCTTCAACTTCTTTTGCCGTGTAGTCAGAGTCGTTAAAGGCATTGCGGTAGTGAAGTACCGTGTCCAGCATACGGGATTCAATAACTTCCATTCCCGGCTGATAAACCATATGGTCGTTTTTCATGGGATTACCTCCTTAAGAATCCAAAAAGCCCGTTAGCGGATCGGAGGCTACGGCATTGTCACTGACGGGACCGAGACCTGACAAATAAGCGTTTCTCCCGGCTCTTATAGCTTCTTTAAAGGCTTTAGCCATAAGGGGAATGTCGCGGGCCGTAGCAATGCCCGTGTTGGCCATGACAGCTGCAGCACCTAATTCCATGGCTTCACAAGCTTGCGAAGGTTTGCCGATACCGGCATCGACAATGACAGGAAGAGGAATTTCACGAATAAGTATTTTAATGAATTCTTTGGTACATAGACCTTTATTGGTTCCGATAGGAGCCCCTAAAGGCATGACAGCTGATGCCCCGGCAGCTTGAAGTTCACGGGCGGCATACAAATCGGGGTACATATAAGGGAGTACGATAAAACCCTCATCTACCAATTGTTTCGTAGCTTTTATCGTTTCGTTGTTGTCGGGCAATAAATATTTACTGTCATTCATAATTTCGATTTTAATGAAGTCACCGCAGCCGACTTCACGGGAAAGGCGAGCAATGCGTACCGCTTCTTCAGCCGTTCTGGCACCGGAGGTATTCGGCAATAAGGTAATACCTTGCGGAATATGATGTAAAATATTATCTTTCGGCCCCGCTTCTGCCCGTCGCAGGGCAAGGGTAATAATTTCCGCTTCTCCTTCCGTGACGGCAGCGTGAATCAAGTTAACCGAATATTTCCCGGAGCCTAAAATAAATCTTGATGTAAACTTATGTCCGCCTAGACATAAAGTATCCGCGTTCATATACAACACTCCTTTTATGTGGAAGATTAGCCTCCACCGACAAATTGAACTATCTCTACCGTATCTCCGTCTTGTAAGACTGTTTTGTCATAATCGCTTCGCTTTACAATAGAACCGTTTCGCTCGACGGCAATGAGGTCGCAATCGTAGTCGTTTAAAAGCAACCAATGGGACAGGCACAGGGACTTTTTATCAATCCCTCGGCCGTTAACAATAATCATACGGACCTCCCTTCTTCGCAAAAAACCGCACGAAAAAATACACCCGTGGTGGTGTACCCCTTCGTGCGGTCGCTGATACGAACTCACTCTATTTACAATTATAATAAAGCATATGCATAATATCAATTTATAATCTTGCACACTATTTGCCGGTTCGGTGACTTTTGGGAATACCGTTTTATGGTAAAATATACATATAGAGGAGGAGCGCCATGGAAAAGAACAATGAATGGTATGCCATAGGTAAAGATTTTTGCTTATCTGACGAAGCACTCTATCAATTTACGGCAGCCTTTCGAGAAGATATGGAAGCGGCGTTAGCCGGAAAAGAGTCGTCCTTATCTGCCGATCGGACCTTTATCGGATTACCCACCGGTCGTGAAGGCGGGCGATATATAGCCGTCGATTTTGGCGGGTCTACCTTACGCGCCGCCCGTATTCTCCTGACCGGTAAGGGATATTATGTTATTGAACGGAAGGCACAAATGCCATTGGTTGTACCGGGAAAACATGACTTTACAAGTAAGTCGACAACGGCGGAAGAACTATTCGACGCGTTGGCCGACTTGGTAAGCCAAGTGGCTGATAAGAATAAGCATTATGTATTGGGGCATACTTTTTCCTTTGCTGTAGAGCAACATGAATTGGGAGACGGTAAACTATTGTCATGGGTAAAGGAAATCGGAACGTCAGGAGTCGAGGGGAAGTATGTGAATCAGTTGCTGACCGAAGCATTGAAGCGCCGAGGGTACACGCTTATCCGACCGGTAGCCTTACTGAATGATACGACGGCTACCTTGCTGACGGCCGCTTATGCCAATGAAATTTGCAATGTAGCCGTTATTTGCGGTACGGGATTTAATATGTGTTTTTATGACAATAGAAAAAAAGAGATTGTCAACTTGGAAGCCGGTGAATTTTCTCGTCTTACCCGCTCTGCTTGGGACTTGGCGGTAGATAAAGAAACCCAACATCCCGGGCGACATCTCTTGGAAAAAATGCTTAGCGGAGCTTATTTAGGACGGATTTTTCGCAGCCTTGTCATGGCCTATTTTAAAACGGATCAAATTCCTCACATCTCTACTGAAACCTTGGCGAACCTGATTCGCAGTGAATCGCCACAGGAGACACGGCGTCTCATGTCGGCGGCATGGGGACGTATTCTTACCTTTGAAGATACGAAGGCATTGAGCAATCTGGGGGCTTCCGTTTTTGTTCGCTCGGCCCAACTCATGGGAGCCGCCGTAGCCGCCGTGCTTCTTCATATGTACGGACATGAAGAAGTTCCCGACCAAACCATTGCTGTTGACGGTAGTGTGTGCACGCGTGTACGCGGTTGTCTGCCTGTTATGACGGAAGCGGCATTCAACTGCTTTCACAATGCGGCAGGAAATATGAAAGAAATGAAGGCTCTGCCCGAATTTTTGGAGAATTCGTCCCTTGTCGGGGCGGCTATTGCGGCGGCTATCGTTATGAGAGACAGGGAATAGCGGGGCGACGATTTAAATCTTGCAACATTTGACGGTCCACGTGAGTTTCATTTCCTTTTGTCGTCAAATAGCCGCCGATCATAAGGCCGTCGGCACCGGCCGTTAATGCATAGGCCTGCATGGAACGGAGATTTATTTCCCGTCCGCCGGCCGTGCGTATTTGAGCTTTCGGCAAAATAAAGCGAAGGACTGAAAAAATACGAAGAATTTCCCAAGGTGAAGGGGGCTGTACATTTTCCAGTGCAGTCCCTTTTATAGGATTTAAAATATTGACCGGGACGGAGTCGATACCCAAGCGCTTTAAGGTATAGGCCATTTCAATACGCTGGTGTTGCGATTCTCCTAAGCCGAAAATACCTCCGCAACAGGGCCGTAATCCTGCGGCTATCACTTCTTTTACCATTCTTTCCTTATCGGCAAAGGTGTGGGTTGTACATATTGAGGGAAAATAGGACGGTGCTGTTTCAATATTACTGTGGTATCGGGTAATGCCGGCAGCCTTTAAGGCCTTTAACTGAGTTTTGTTAATCAGGCCCAAGGAGCAACATATCTCAATACCGATAGTATCCCTAATGACCGGGATGGCTCTTATAATACTTTCAAAGTCGGGGCCCGGTTCGACAGAACGACCTCCCGTGACGATTGAAAAGCGAGTGGCCCCGGCAGCCTTGGCCTTGCGGGCGCAAGTGATAATTTCTTCTGTAGAAATAAGAGGAAAAACGGGGATATTTGCGTGATGGAATGCCGATTGGGCACAGAAACTGCAGTTTTCTGAGCATTTACCGGACCGGGCTGCGGCAATAGCGCAGCAATCGACATCGTTACCGCAAAAATGTTGTCGTATTTTATCGGCAAAAGCAGCTAATAACGGGGTGTCTTCATCATTTACGGTCAAAAGTTCAAGTGCTTCTTCAGGCGTTATCTCTCCACCGCCTAAGATGCGCTGAGTGTAGGCTGATAATTTTGAAATCTCCATGCTGGTCCTCCCGGGTGCAGTTTTATTCATAAAATCAGTATAGAATAAAGAAAGTGTAAGGTCAACTTAAAAAACCTTTAAAAAGGTTTACGTAGGAAGCGAATATCGGAAAAATATAGCCTTTTCAGGCTCTTTTTTTTTCGTTACAATAGGTATATCTTTTATGAAGGTGAAGAAAAATAATGCTCCAAATCGACAAAGTATCGAAAAAACCGTATTATGTACAAGTTTATGAATACTTTAAGGCTGAAATCGAAAGCGGACGTATGCGGGCCGGAACAAAGTTACCGTCTATACGTGCCCTGGCTATGAGAGTCGGAATCAGCAAACTTACGGTTGAAAGAGCGTATTTTCAATTATCAAATGAAGGCTATATACAAGGGCGAAGTAAGGCTCGTTTTGAGGCCGCCTTTTTAGGTGATAAGGAGACAGCGGTTAGGGGATTTCAGGTGTGTCCGGTGGAGGAGAAACGTCGTATTTTATACGATTTTACGAGTGGTGATGCCGGGGCGGAAGGGTTTCCCTTAGTATTATGGCGGCGTTATATGCATCGTGTGCTTTCCGAGCCGGTCATGCTGAACGAAGCACAGGATGAACAAGGGGTCCCGGCTCTGAGGGAAGCGTTGAGTCGATATGTGTATGAAACCCGTGGCGTTTATACGGATAAGGAGCATATTGTTATCGGTAGCGGTGTTACGGCGCTTTTGCGTATTTTGGGGTATTTGTTGAAACAAAAAGGGGCATCGAATATAGCCGTAGAAGAGCCGGGCTTCCGTTTGGCCAGAGAAATTTTTCGATCCGGCGGCTATACTGTTTATCCCGTGCCTGTAGGCGATGACGGAATCGATGAGTCAAAATTGGTTGCAAGTGCGGCGAATATGGTTTACGTTACGCCGTCTCACCAGTTTCCGACGGGCTCAGTCATGCCCGTTGCACGTCGTCGCGGATTGTTACGTTGGGCAGCAGCCCGGGACGGACTTATTATTGAAGACGATTACGATAGCGAACTTCGTTATGAGGGACGTCCCGTGCCGGCATTAAAGAGCACGGATGAGACGAATCGTGTCGTTTACCTCGGCTCATTATCAAAAGTATTGCCTTTTTTCGTCCGCATAAGTTACATGATTTTGCCTGATGAGCTCATTTATGCTTACCGTCATGAGCAGGAGCTGTTTCGTCAAAGTGTATCCGTGCCTGAACAATGTGTAGTAGCCGAGTATATTCGTAGCGGTGAAATGGCGAAACAAACTCGGCGGTTGCGTCGTCTTTACCAGGAAAAAGGGCGTCAGACGGAAACGTTATTGAAAAAATACTTCGGACCCCGTGCCGAAGTGAATCGCACCGGGTCGGGTGTGCGTCTGCGATTGGCTTTTGAGTCATCTTTGAGTGAAGAGGAACTGACAGAAACGGCTATTTTAAAGGGGTGCCTGGTGAAGCCCATGAAAAGTTTTTATGAAATATACAGCGAAGGTACAAAAAAAGTGTTTTTTTTATCCTTTGCACGTATTCGAGAGGCCGATTTGGAAGATGCCGTAAGAACATTGCATGAGGCATGGACGGCAGAAGGAGTTACTCATGGCTAAAACATTTCGATTTATTCATTGTGCCGATTTACATTTAGGTTCGCCCTTTCGCAGTCTGGCCCCGTTAGAAGATCGCTGGAAGCGTATTGTCGGGGATGCAACCTTGAAAGCCTTTCATAAAATCGTACAGTTGGCCATCGATAAACGGGTACATGCCTTAATTATTTCGGGGGACATATATAACAGTGCCAGTCACAATTTGACGGCTCAACTTGATTTCGTACGCCGCCTGCACACCTTGGCAGCACATGAAATTCCCGTATTTATCGCTTACGGTAATCATGACCCGGCTATATCCTGGCAAGCGGAAATTCCTTTTCCGCCGAATGTGCACGTTTTTTCGACGGATAAAGCGGAACGAATTCCTCTCGTTGTCGAAGGGGAAGAATTGGCTGCCATATACGGTCGCAGTTACGAACGTCGCGAGTTACGTGAAAATGCGTCGCGCGACATGAAGCGTCAAACGGGTGATCGTTATGCCGTCGGTGTTTTGCATACACAAGTGGACGGTACCGATTCATCGTATGCACCGTGTTCCCTTACTGATCTAAAAGAAAGCGGTATGGACTACTGGGCCTTGGGACACGTACATAAGCACGGTATTCTTTGCGAATCGCCGTACGTCGTTTACGCCGGCAATCCTCAGGGATTGGATTGTACGGAAACCGGTCCGCGCGGATGCTATTATGTAGAAGCCGGCCCCTACGGTACGACGAACGTGCAATTTGTTGATACATCCGTCGCTCGGTGGGAAACCGTGAGTATCCCCATTGATACCTTGGAGTCGGTTTCAGCTTTGCGGGAAGCGGTTAGATTGGAAAAAGAAAAAATTCGTCGTCAGGCGGGAAAACCCGTATTTCTGACTGTAGAATTTACCGGTGCCGGGAGTATGTATCGCGTTATTAATAACGCTGAATCGGTACAATACTGGATAAACAGCTGGCAAGAAGATGAAGAAGGTAAATATGCTTTTATTATGGTAACGTCTGTCAAGAATAAGGCCAGACCGAAGCTTAACTTAACGGAGAGAAGTCAGTTACCGGATACGGTCGGAGATTTTTTGAATATTGCCGAGCAGATAGAAGGCTTGCCGACCGCTGAAAAAGCGGAACTTTTGCGGCGTATATTAACAGATCGCCCTGAGTTCGAACGGCTCGGAGCCTATGGCAGAAACCTTACGGATGAGCGGCTGATAGCCGCTTTTGAACGGGCTAAATGGTTCGGAGTACAGCAGTTGACGGAGACAAGTAGAGGGTAAGCGAATGAAAATAATTCAAATGAATTTAGATGACTTCGGCATTTATCATAATGTCATGTGGAACCCTCCCGAAAAAGGGCTTATCGTTATGCACGGTCGTAATGAAAGCGGTAAGACGACGTTAATGAAATACGTTCGCTCCATGTTTTTCGGTTACCTGAGAGGTGAGTGGAAAGGCTATTTCGGACACATGGATATTCGCCGGGAGAACGGACGGGAATATAGGATTTATCGTAATGAAAAGGAATCTTATATAGCCGATGGAGACATGCTTATTCATGAAGAGCCGGCCCGTCTATGGTGGCATGACTTGGAACGTGTAACGTATGACAATATCTTTGCCATGGGGTTGGAAGATCTTCAAGGATTTAAGGTCCTGTCCAATGAAGCTGTGCGCAGTCGATTTTTCAGCATTGAAAGCGGCATGAACCTGGGGGCAACAAGTCGTGATTTACAGCGGCGTATGAGTGATTTACTGGTTGCTTCCGTTCAAGGAAAAAAGCCGATTAATCAGCTTTTATCGCAACAGCGAGATTACGATTTACGTATTGATCGTCTGGCTTATGATGAAGAAGAATTTGCCGCCTTGCAAAAGGAAGAGGAAAAAACACACGAAGAAGAACGTCGTATTCGCTTGGAAGCGGAAGAGATCAAGTTGCAGTTAGAGCGAATTTCTATGCCTATTTCCGCATGGCAGGTATATCGTCGCGGTCGGCAAGCGTGGAATCATATGCAGGAATTGGCCGATGTATCCCAATTTCCGCCCGAAGGAGCTAAGGAATTTACTCAAACGGAAGAGAAAATAGCCTCTTTTACGGAACAAATAGAGTCTATCCGCCGCTCGTACGGAAAAACGGATGAAGTTCCCGAAGACGCACAGTGCTGGAAGGCGGCGGCCCCTCAAATCGAAAGTCTACATGCAGAAATCGCTCAATGGAAACAGATGGCGACTAAGTTGGCTGAAAACGATGATGCCCATACGGACCGCAGTTTTGATTGCAATCGCATAGAACGCACTTTGCGGGAATGGACGGACGGGGAGGTTTCACGCCGGGTAGATTGGGAAGAGGGCTTGAAGGCCGTTATGATAGCCGAAAGGCTGGAACGAGAGACGGAAAAATGGCAGGCTGCCAAACCGAAGGCGGTCGACGGAACGGAAGAACGGAAAATCACCGGCCCTGTCCGCACAAAAATTCAGTGGCAGGACTTGGGAAAAAATCTGGGGGCTGCACGTGATGCCTTAGCGGAGAAACGCCGACTTGCGGAAATGCTCGAATGGATTAAGGCGACTCCGGCTCCGTCCGTCAGCGCATTGACCGGTTCCGTGATTGTCACTCTGGCGGTTACCGTTGCAGCGGTGAGCGGTGCCGTCGCGGAAGACTTGTCCTATTTATATGTAGTGGCTCTTGTTTTTTTCTGTATCAGTGCGGTGCTTTGGCATAAACGTCATAAAGCCGTATCCTATCGGCCTCAAAGAATTGGCGAGTTAGAAGCTCACTTGGAAGCGGCACAGAGTCGACTGCAATCCTTTGCAGAAGAATATGCGCCCCATCTCGATTCAACAGCAAGTGTTGAAGAGTGGACCGGCGTTTTGGACGGTTTACGCCGTGAATATACGGATTGGCAGACGCGCTCGACCCGTGAGTCATGGGAACGGGAACAACAGGACATGTATTTGGCTCTGTATGATAAATGGCAAAAAGAAGGAAACACTCGTCGGGAACAGTTGGAGAAAGCTTTATCGACATGGCGCACATGGCAGAGTCATTCGGGATTTACACGCTTGCCGTTAAACCGATTTAACGAAGCTCATAATCTATGGGAAACATGGCATCGTTTATATGAAGCGAATCTTAAATGGGAGAGCGAACGGAGCGAGCTGGAACAGCGTGTAAGTCGTATGATTGATAGGGGCGAGCAGATCTTCAGGGAACTGTCCGTAAAAAAAGAGGTTACGCCCGATGCAGTGGAAGCAGTATATAAACAGTGGAAAGCAGTGCAAGTTCACCTTGAAGTAGCTAAAGAACAAGAGCGACTACGCCGCGAAGGGGACGCCCGTATTGCTGAATTGGAAGCGGAAAAACGACTGCGGGAAGCTCGATTACAAGAATTGTTGAAGCAGACGGAATGCCGTAGTGTGGGCGAGTTTCGTACTAAGGCCTTACAATTTGAACGGTTTTGTCAGTATAAAGAGGTTTATGAACAATCTGAATCTCATATAAGATTAATTGCTAAAGATGCGAAGACTTATGCAGAATTGCAGCGAGAATTGAGCATTCACGACTTGAAGACCTGGGAAGACGAGAAGGCTCATTATGAAAGTCGCTTGGCCGAATGTGACAAAAAACTGGCGGCTATAGCAGAAAAAAGAGGAATCGTCGTAGAGCGTTTGAGTGCCATGGCTAAGAACAAAGTATACTCAGAATTGTTACAGGAAAAGCAATCTACCTGCGCCGAGCTCGATAAACTGATGGATGAATGGCTTACAGAGTTATATGCTCAGCATATGTTGCGTGAAGCTCAGTCATACTATGAACGTGTACGACAACCGGCAGTTATCAAAAAAGCCGGTGAGTATTTGTATTTTATGACAGGCGGTCGGTATACTTTGCAGTCTGCATCGGACGGACGGCGTCTCTTTGCCGTCGACGGTATGCAAAGACGTACGTCCGAAAAAGAGTGGAGTAGCGGATTGGGGGATCAGATTTATCTGGCCGTTCGTGTGGCCCTGGCCATGGCTTTCGCCGGACAGATAGAATCTATGCCGCTTATCTTGGATGATATCCTTGTTCGATTTGATGAAGTTCGGCAAAAAGAAGCCTTGAGATTTCTGGCCGACCTGGGAAAAACGGAGCAAGTGTTTTTGTTTACTTGTTCTGAAGAAACTCGGCGTCTGGCCGTTGAAGTTCAAAAAGAGTTGGCAGGAGAAACGGACAGCGTTCACTTATTTGAAATATCTAAGGGAACCATAGAAGCTAAGGGAGTATAAAAAAGCCTTGCTTTACAGGAATGTAAAGCAAGGCTTTTTTTCAGTCTCCGTATTTCTGATAGACTCTTTGTATGTGGTTTAACGTATATAAAATACTTTTGCCCAAGGGTAGTAATTCATAAAGACCTTTTTCATTTTTTTGAATTAAATGGCGGGTAAGAAGTGCTTTAATCTTTCTATTCAATTCTGTTTCGCTAATATAAGGAATGTTTATCAAAATAACGGAAAATGAGTTTTTGCCGGAATCAATAGATGCCAGTATTTCGGGAATCCATTTTAGCCTGAGAATATCTTGTATATCTTGGAATTTACTATTAAATTCGACCATAAGAGATTCACCGTCCTTTCATAAAACCTTATAGTTCTTTATAGTATATCATGGGTCTAACCTTTTTGTTAGTTGAAAATAAAAATCAATAAAGTTAAAATAAAGAAAATCAATTAACAGATAGGGGGAGTTTTACATGAAAAACTTAAAGACTGTAAATCAATATATTGCGAATCTTGCCGTTCTCAACATTAAGACACATAACCTTCATTTTAATGTAGTAGGATCGAGCTTCAAAAATGTTCATGAATACTTGGAAAGTATCTATAATACCTATTTCGAGTATTATGATGCCGTAGCGGAACTGGTTAAGATGCAAGGGCAAATGCCTTCCGTATCTACGGAAGAGTATATGAAGGCGGCTACAATTAAGGAAGTCCCGGCTAAGGAATATCCCGTGGCGGAAGCCTTGGATATTGTGTTGAAAGACCTGGAAGTGATGACAAAGGCGGCTTTAAAAATTCGCGAAGGCGCTGAAAAGGAAGATAACTTCCTTCTTGCCAATATGATGGAAGACCATGTGGCATATTATATGAAACAACGCTGGTTTATTTCGGCAACACTATATAAGTAATATCCTTCTGATTTTATGCAACATGCAAAAAGGGGCTCTTACGAGTCCCTTTTTGCATGTGTAAAATAAATTGCGGTTTTTGAGGGAGAATGAAATTTTTTTAAAATAAAATCTTGATAATATATATGACTATAGTATACTCAAACGGTCGTGAAATAAAAACCGGGAAGTATATCTATTGAGTAGCGCTCTTTAAGGAAACTTATACCGGCTCCGGGTTCTGCTTTGGAAAGAGGCATACAGTCGTTGATTCTTCATAAAACAGAAGACGCGTCGGCGGGTTACTTGGCGTTGTTGCCGCAGTAGTATAACCTTATTTATTGAGAATTAGGGGACGAAAGGATTTCTATATGTACAGTGAATTAAAAGGAAAGGTAGCCGTCATTACAGGCGGATCCAAGGGAATCGGAACGGCTATCGCCAAGCGTTTCGGGCAAGAAGGTATGAAGGTTGTCATTAACTATAATTCCGATGCAGCCGGTGCAGAGTTGGCTGCAGAAGCGGTTCGATGTGCCGGAGGAGAGGCGGTTGCTGTCAAGGCTCATGTCGGTACGGAAGAAGGCGTGCAGTCTCTGGTCGATGCGGCTGTAGAAAACTACGGAGGTATCGACGTATGGATTAACAATGCGGGCATGGAAAACAAGGTGGCGACTCATGAAATGCCCTTAAGCGATTGGGAACGAGTTATTAACGTTAATTTAACAGGTGTATTTCTCGGTACACGTGCAGCTTTGACATATTTTATGGAGCATAATGTAAAGGGAAGTATTGTAAATATGTCATCCGTTCATGAGCAGATTCCTTGGCCGACCTTTGCACATTACTGTGCATCCAAAGGCGGTATTAAACTCTTTACGCAAACTGTGGCCATGGAGTATGCCAAGTACGGAATTCGTGTAAATGCCGTCGGTCCCGGAGCTATTAATACGCCTATTAATGCGAAAAAATTCTCCGACCCCGTTCAGTATGAAGAAACTATGAGTATGGTTCCTATGAAGCGTATCGGTAAGCCTGAAGAAGTGGCAGCTTGTGTGGCTTGGCTTGCTTCCGATGAAGCGTCATACGTAACAGGAATCACCCTTTTTGTAGACGGCGGCATGACCTTGTATCCGGCTTTTCAAGACGGTAAGGGTTAAAACTTTGTAAAAGAGTATACGGGTCGGCGATATGATTTTGCCGTAGCCGATTTAGAAAGGAACATATATGAAAAACGTATTGGCTATTTAGGGACACACGGATTTACAGCACGATTCGTTTAACAATAAGCTTATTATGGCAGATTTGGAAAAGGCTTTGCCTGAAGTTCGTTTCGAGTATTTAGATGCCATGTACCCCAATTTTAAAATTGATGTAAAAAAGGAACAGGAACAATTGGTATGGGCCGATGTTATTCTACTTAAGTTCCCCATTTTTTGGTACAGTATGCCGTCACTTTTGGCACGTTGGATGGAACAGACCTTTGAACACGGGTTTTCGCACGGCTCCAAAGGAAAGGCCTTAGTGGGAAAGAAACTGTTACTCTCCTTTACTGTCGGTGCACCGGAAGATATGTGTCGTGAAGGAGGCTTTTAACTCTACCCTGTGGAAATAATGACGACTCGTTTTATTCAGACGTCTCATTTGTGCAGTTTGGACTATGAAGGTGCCGTGTATACGTGCGGTCTCGGCTATGTGAACCGTGATGATGCGGAAGCTTGCAAGGCTATGGAGTCGGCAGCTTACGAACATTCACAACGCGTAATTAACCGCATTGAAGAATTGGCGAAATAGGATATCTACATGACTAAACCCGCTTGTCCCCATAAGGACAAGCGGGTTTTATAATGCGTACTATTTTAACTTTTTAGTGAAGCTGCGGTGGCGGTGTTCTTTCTTATCGGCTTTTACGCGGAAATAGTTGTGCTTAATGGCCGTGTTTTTGTCGTCCGTCGTCGTATACACGTCGAAGAGGTCGAGAGATTCGATAAAGGGAACAAATTTTTTAAAGCCGAAGTTTCTTACATCAAAGTCGGAGAATTGTTTATTCAATAAATTCCCTAAGGTGCCTGAGAAAATCCAGCCGTCTTCATCCGAGTTTTCTTCTGTCAGTTTGATAAGAGCCAATTTAATAGTCGATAAATCTTTGCCTAACGTATTATCGAATGCGTCTTGCCCGTTATGACGATATTCGGAAGGATGGGAGGCCTTTTCACGGTCGTGCGGTACCGAAGTTTCAGGTTCGGTCGGTTCTTCGCAAGCTTCTTCAAAGAGGACATCCAAGTAGAGAAACTTGTTGCAAGCCGAAATAAATGAGCGAGGTGTTTTGCTTTCACCCATGCCTAAAACATACTTTTGTGATTCTCTTAAACGAGAAGCCAAACGAGTGAAGTCGCTATCCGATGAAACAATACAATAGGCATCCAAATCGCTTTGGTAAAGAAGATCCATTGTATCAATAATGAGTGCCGAGTCGGATGAATTTTTACGAATAGTGTTGCTGTATTGTTGAATCGGCTGGATGGCATTATCGAGAATAATATTTTTCCAAGAAGCCATTTGAGGTGTTGTCCAGTTGCCGTAAATGCGTTTATAAACAATATTTCCCAAGTTGTTGGCTTCAGACAAGATGACATCGATATACTTGTTGGAAATGTTTTCGGCGTCAATAAGGACAGCCAATTTCATTTCTTGGTTCATCGTCTCCCTACTCCCCTTTGTATGGTCATTAAATGAGTTGTTGTAAGCGGTTCGTCAAGTCTGTCGGATTTTGCGCAGCCGAAAGATCCATAATCGGTTGTGCCCCCACGTACAAGAGATTGTCGCTGCCGCGGTGAACGTCGGTGGCAGTCGGTTTTTTACCGTCGTGGTAGACGGCCGACAAATTGCCGGCAATGAGGTAGGCTCGTTCTTTACCGCTCATAGAGGAGATGGTTTCCGGCTGGTACCAGTCTTTTCCGTGGAGAGAAATCATTCCTGTATCGGCATTGACCTTAACGACACCGCCACTCCACTTTGTAATATCTTCATTATACACGTTACGGCGGGAAATAGTGGACGGATGGTCATTAAAGAGTTCGTTAATACCGCCCGAAGACTGGCCGGGGTTCTTGTCCAGAATTCGCTGCCATACGGCAGCACCGGCTCCGATGTTGTATCCTGCATTAACGGCGTATGTGAATGCCAAAGCATCGGCTTCTTTTTCCATCGGTTTCGTAATTAATTTAGCCGTGCCGACTTGAGATAAGATACCTGTAATGAGCTGAGTAGATGTATCACCGCCGATAGCCGCACCGGCAAGGACTAAAGGCATTTGTTTACGAATGCCTTGGATAGGGTGTCCTTTTTGGCCGTGTCCCATTTCATGAGCCAAAACAAAGGCCAGTTCGTTTTCATTGTAATTTAAAGGTTCAAAGGCCCCTATATTAACGCTTAGGTTATGGCCGATAGTACAAAAGGCGTTAAAGCTTTTGTCGTCATTAACAAAGTAATTGTACGGCTTTTTCGTAATAGACGGATCCGTTTTTGCAATGGAAGCGGATAAACGCGTCATAATACGGTCCAACATGGCGTTGGCACGAGGATCGTTGTTGACACCGTATTTTTTCTTCATTTGTTCAAAAAATTCGTTGCGGCCACCGTTATCGAGATGTTTTAATTCTTTTTCAAGGGCGAAGTATTGTATGCCCGCACCGGCGAAACTTGTCCAGTCTATAGCTTCGGCTGTTTGCAAGGTTGAAGAGGCGGGACTGAGAGACACTGCCAGAATACCGGCAAGAATATATGATTTTATAGATTTTTTCATGAATAAATCCCCTTTCGAGCGGGTAGAAAAATATTTTGCACTTACGAGTTTTATTATACCACATAACAGCCCGTAAACAGCAAAAGGAAGAGGAGGGTTATGTATTTTTAACACATTGAATACTTTCTTGCAGTAAAAATGAGACAAAGGAAAAATATAAGGTTTGTGAACAGACCTTTTTAGATTGATGAGCAAATAGGGTATTGACGTAAAGATATAAGGACGATATGATGAATGACATAATTATATACCGTCCATAAAACCGAAGAAGCGGGAGTAACGACGTTATCGTGCACTTACAACGAGCCGGAACGGTGAAAGCCGGCAGAACGCAGACCGTCAAATGGGCCGCAGAGGGCGCAAGGAAAGGCAGTAGCCGAGTATTTTGCGACGTAAGGCATACGTCAGTTGCCGGGAATATGTTAGTATTCCGTTGAGAGCAGGGAGTTTCTCCTGAACCAAGGTGGCACCGCGGAACCGTATCCGTCCTTGACATGTATTCTTGTCATGGACGGATTTTTTTGTACGCCGAATAGGAATGACAAAAGGAACACCCCGTCTGCAGGAGACATCTGCAAACGGGGTGTTTTTCAACCATATTCAATTGTCGTAAAGTCTTATCTTAGTATGTCTATAAAATATACAAGCAGATTACTTCCATTTAAACTTTCTTACACGACCTACATAAAATATCCTTTGGCATAGCACGCACAACAGGTAATCGAAGAGATACTTTTGAAATACGTATTTATTTCTTAAGAGTGTTGTGTGTAAAACGGTAAATTGTCGTCATGCTATACGTCCATCCGTAATCCTCTCTTACAGAGAAAGCTTTTCTTGCAACGTAATGCGCGACTCTGTTTCCAAGTGGAGGTGCAGTCAAGAAGTACCGCCCGAAGGAGTCGTCGATTACAGGTTCTTACTGATGGTGCGAGTCCGCCGGCCGTGAGAGGAACAGCCGCTATATTGCGAAGGCTCACTGTGTTGTTCTGCGTCCAACGGAATCACCTCATTTCCTTGATTTTGCCTACAGTATAACATGGGAAAGGGGCGCGTCAAGAGCGAATTCATACGGTTAATGCAAGACATGAAGACCTGCATGCATAAAAGTAAATAGAATTTAGACGATAAAATTTAAAGTCATAAAGTAAATATGATAATTATTTAAATAGTTTAAAAATCAGATTATAAGTGTCGGCGTCGATGGATTAGCATTTCTCGGTGCTCCCGGGTATATAGTAGTGTAGAACGAAACAGCCTTCAGCTCATACCGATTAGTGAGTTGAAGGCTGTTTCGTCGTACCTGATCAGTCATTAATAATAAGGGCCATGAAGACGAAGTCTTCCGTTCCCTTTGTGTTGTCTACGCCGTGTTTAAAACCGTTAGGCGTGAAGGTGACTTCGCCCGGACCGATTTCCCGGATCGAACCGTTGTCGTTGTAAAGTGCATGCCCCTTGAGAACATAGTAGGTTTCGCTGTTGCCGACGTGTTCGTGGTAGCCCAAAGCGGAACCGGCAGGGATGGTTACTTCCGCATAAAGTCCGCATTTGTCGTTCAGTTCTTCCTTACCCAATAAATGCTTAATATACATAGGACCTTGACCGCCGGCGTGATTCATCTTTTCATCCGTCCGCAAATCGGATGTTACGAAATTTTTCATATTCATAATCCTCCTTCTGAATTGAAGCTCTGTTTATTATACGGCAAAGCGGGTGGAAATAAAACAGACCTGCACGTTAAAGAGCAGGTCTGGCCTATGGAATCTAGTATTCCGTATCTTCCGTTAAAGGTGTTTTTCCGAAGCGGGTTACCAAGTCCTTCTTTTCCCAATGCCATTTGGGTGAAGCCAAACTGATGGAGTCGTCATAAGCAGGTGATTGCATATTGAGGATACCGCAAACCAGTTCGTATACGAGGTCATTAGTGAAGTACGACTGTGCATGAGATTTTAAGGTTGCCGTAATTTCCGGATTACGTTGCATGTAGTCGTCGGAAAGCCATGTAAACATGGGAATCCGCAAAACCTTAAAGCTGGCTCCGTCAGGTTGACGGGCAATGCTCGGGTCCGAACCGTGGTCGGAGAAATAGAGCATGGCATCTAAGTGCAGATTATCTTTTGCGTAGTCGAAGACTTGGGACAAGAACCAATCGGTATATAAAATGGTATTGTCGTAGTCCGCCTCTTGATTTATCTTGCCGTCATCAAATTTTTGGAACTCTGCCGGATAGCGGTTTCTATATTCTATGTGGCTGCCCATAATGTGGAGAACGACAAAGTTCTTTTCATTCGGGTTCACCTTCGTTAAGAACTGTAAAAGCGCTCCGTCCAAGGTTGATTCTTTCAAGTCCTGGTCGACCCATTCCGAGACATCTGCTGTCTTGGCAATGAGTGAAATCGGTGTATCGGCCACGCCTACGGAGCCTTGATTACTAAACCAATACGTTTTATAACCGGCTTTTTTTGCCATGTCGATGATAGAAATGGATTCATTAAACTGTTTTGTATTGTAGAAATTAGACTCCGTCAAGGCATGTTCCAATACGGGAACCGTATACCATACACAGCTGTAGACATTAGTAAAGAGGGTAAAGTGCGGGTCTTCTTTTACGGCACTCAACCAAGGCGTATTGTCCGGTGCTGACGGGTTATAGGCATTCATGAGTGTTCGTGTTTCTGATTCGCCGATAACGACGATAACTGTATTGGGTCCTAGGCGAGGATTGAGTTGTACTGCCTGTAAAGCGGCATATTTATCATCATGATTTTCCGCATATAATTTAGCCCGTTCCAAATAATCGTGAGTGTCTAAAAAAGTTCGTACAGGAAAAGAATTAGGCAAGAGTTCGTCATACAATATCCAGACGGACGGAACGATGACGAGGAGGGACAATAAGGGTAAAATCTTTTTGTATACTGTCGTTTTCGGCAAAGACGGTATCATATAGTGGGTGCCGAAAAAGAATGCGATAATAAGGAATAGTAGAAACATCGTACCGATGATCATTCCCGCACCTAACGAATGCAGGTATTCCAGTGTTTCAGCCGGACCGGTTTGGAAGATAATCAAAGAACCGGATGTGGTAATACAAGACTGATACAGACTGTAGTAAGCCCATTGCATGACGTTGACGGCTACGACAAGAAGCAGCAGGCCGGTCATAACTAAAGCGCTTATTACGCGCGGTAAGAATTGCTTGGCCGTCATGGATAAAAGAAAAAGTACGGCAAAGAGAAAGAGGCCGTTATATATGTCGTAAATATTATTTAAGTAGACCGTGTTGCCGTTAATTAGAGTTATATAGGCCAGATACGGTCCCGTGATTATCCATGACAATCCCACGAGAGCCGGTGCGGCAAGGGTGCGAAACGACAAATTTTGCACGTATAAGGCCAAAGCAACTACGACAGCGCCGACAGCGGGAATAAGGCCTCGCAGCATAGCGTCTATATTATCCTGACCCAAACCGAGGGACACGATAAATTGCCACTGAATACATAAGGCATATAAAATGATGAAGACCCCAATGAGGGATAAGATTCGTTTTTTTGTGTATATCTTATGGGGGCCTTGAATATATTCTGAGTCTGATGATTGATGCATGTAAATAAATCCTCCTCCGGTAACACCGCATTACGCCACTTATTATACTCTAATGTATATGAATTACATAGTATTTTTGCTTTTTTGGTGTAACGGCTCGGGAAAATGAAAAAAATGCTCAAAAAATCGGAAGTTTGTTTGAATATATAAAAGAATATGATACACTGAGTAATAAATAATACACCGATGGATATAAGTTCTATGCGGACGTCGTCATATAAAGGAGAGTGTATTGGAAATGAGTACTGGTGGTAAAAAAATAGCCGTTATCGGTGCCGGACCGGCAGGATATACGGCAGCGCAGGAATTGTCGAAGAACGGTTATACCGTCGATATTTATGACAAAGAGGATCGACTTGGCGGGGCTATTTACACGGGTATTCCCGAGTACCGTATGTCCAAGATCTTTTTGGACAAAGTTTTTGCGTCTATGAAAGAAGATAAAAATATTACTTTTCACTTTAATACGAAAATCGATTGTGAAAGATTTGAGGGTCTAAGGAAAAATTATGATAAAGTTCTTGTCGCCACAGGAGCTCAGATTGAAAATACGTACGGCTTTGAACCCGGAAACGGGTTATATGCCGGGCTGACCCTTTTATATGACCTGAATATTCGCGGCAACCATGAGTATTATAAAAAGTATAAGAAGGCCATGGTTTGGGGCGGCGGTAATGTCGCTATGGATTGTGCTCGATCTCTTGTTCGTATTATTGATGACGTGTCGGTTGTTTACCGGCGCTCGGAAGAAGAAATTACGGCTAATAAGAGCGAAATTCGTGATGCACGTAATGAAAATGTTAAATTCAACTTCCTTTGTAATGTAAAACGCGTTCTACGTGATGAATCAGGCGCCGTTACGGGTGCCCAATTGATTCGCCAGGAACTGGGTGAGCCTGATGCATCGGGGAGACGGTCGCCGCAGTCCGTGCCCGGATCGGAATTTAATATTGATGCGGATATTATTGTCATGGCTATCGGGCAGAAGGTAGATTTATCAGAACTGGCCGAAGACTTAAAAATAACGGAGAATTACCGGACAACCTTGGAAAATGTCTTTATTGCCGGTGATGCCAATGTCGGACCCGCTACTATCGGTAAGGCCTTGATGGAAGGACGTGCCGTTGCGGCAGAGATGCAAAAGGCTTGATTTCTTGTAATACGAACATATGTAAGAACTTGTTTTTTGCATATGTTCGTTTTTTTATGTAAATCTATTGCCAAGGATCAAGAAAATATGATATAATCTCACTTGTTCGAGGCGATTCAGTCGCCCGGAGAGTGTAAAACGGCCTCGTGGTGTAGCGGTTAACATGTCGCCCTGTCACGGCGAAGATCGTCGGTTCAAATCCGATCGAGGTCGCCATTTTTGCTCAGGTAGCTCAGTCGGTAGAGCAGGGGACTGAAAATCCCCGTGTCGGCGGTTCAATTCCGTCCCTGAGCACCATTAATTTCATATGCGGTCGTGGCGGAACGGCAGACGCGCTACTTTGAGGGGGTAGTGAACGTAAGTTCGTATGGGTTCAAGTCCCATCGACCGCACCATCAGTAAATAAGCGCTTCTCGAGAGATTCGGGAAGCGTTCTTTTTGTTTGACAACATTTTATATTGAGGTGTTTGACAACATTTTGACAACACCCAAAGAAAAAGCTTTGACCACATTATGAAGATGCAGTCAAAGCTAGGTTAAAAAATATTCTGTATTTTTGCAATAACATCCGTTTCCATAGTAGGAGTTACATGGCTATAGGTATCCCTTGTTTCCTTAAATGATGAGTGACCGAGACGAATTTGGATGACTTTGAAATTCATGCCGGCTTCAATAAGTAATGTGGCATGAGTATGCTTTGTTCCGTGCATGAAGAAGCCGTGAACGTCTATCTTCTTGGCATATTCTATTGATATCTTGGTTAACTCGTCAGGATTACGAGGACCGCCGTCACGGCCGGGGAAAACCCAATTGTTGTTGATCCAGTCGAAGGTCTGAAACCGCCTGGAGTCAACCGCTTTTCTATGAGTCTTTAAAATTGCCAATGTTTCACTGTCCAATGTAATGGTTCGTCTTGAAGACTTGGTCTTTGTAGTAGGCGATATTTCGCTGTGTCCATTGATTTTAATGGCCGTCTGATTCACAGTAAGCGTGCCGGTCTTGAAGTTAACATCTTGCCAACGTAGCCCTAATAATTCTGAACGTCTTAATCCGGACGTAAAGGCAAGCTTGAAAATAGCATAAAGTTCTTTATTGGTGATGACTGACAGATATTCTTTTACCTGTTCTTTTGTGAGAGTAATCATTTCTCTTGTTTTACGCTTTTTGGGGCTGCTTACTTTATCCATGGGGTTTAGATATAGGATTTCATCGATTACAGCCTGGCGTAGAATTGATTTTAGCAACGTATGTGTATAGGCAATCGTCCTGGGAGACAAATCCATTTCGTCGATTAAATTTCGCAGCACAATATAGTTAATATCGACTAGTCTCATGCTACCTAGTCTAGGCAATATGTATCTATTAATTGTACCCATATATGATTGCATGGTATTGGCTGTAACTGATTTTTCCTTGATGGACACCCATATATCCACCCAATCCCGGAAGAGCAGCGTGTCATCAAAATGGGCAGCCTTTTTAATTTGTGACAAATAAGCGTCGCATTTTCCTTGGGCTTCTGCCCTTGTCCGGCCATAAAAATATTTACGCTTTCCATTAACAGTAGCCGTTGCGGTATATCGGCCGTCGAATCGCTTTTTTAATGCCATAAAAAATACAGCTCCTTTCTGAAAAGGGGCTGATTATGATATACTGATAGCGTAATCAGCCCTGGTAGGTGGATTATATCGCCGTGGTATTGGTAGTGCCTCGGCCGCCCGTATTCTGTTGGTAGCAGAGTACGGGCTTTTTGTTTGTTACTGAGATTTTTGATATTTGGGCAGACTTATCCAAGGTTTTTTTGTCTCCCAATCTTTTGGAAATCCCATGTGATAGGGTTTAATTAAATAGTTGTCTTTAATTAGATTTCGCATAAAAAGAAGAAACGGGAATTTAGGGTCTATAGTTTTTAATACTTCATTTATCATAATAATGGTATTATATATCTTTTTGTCAGCTCCGTTTTGCGGTGAGTATTTAAAAACGGGAGATAGACGCTTTGGTAATGTAAAAGCCTTTTTAGTTGTTCGATTCCACAGCCTTCCGTTATGAGCACAAATATTACGCACCTCAATCAGATGGGTAAGGAAAGGAATCATAATTTGTTCGTCAAATCCATATTCATCTAAAATGGCTGTTCTGTTTTTTGGGTTTCTTAGGTGTTTTGTCCAGTTGACAATATCACCAAATGAAAACATTAATGGGACGATCCAAACAGGAGGGGTAGTTAAATTTTCATAGCTTTCCCGGTAATGTTTAGCATATAAGGCGTTACTTCTCTTATAATCATTTACTAGACGTGTATATGGAGAGTCGTGGTCGTTTGTATCATTAAAAATATAAGAGCTAAATAAAGCTTGATTTTCATGAGCAAATGCTCCATATTTCATAGATAAGTATTGGGACCAGTGCGCTTTTACGGAGATTTCTATTTTCTCAATGGATGTCCATAATAGCCGTCGAAACTTTTGATCGAAGATGTAAGTGTGCTTTATATCCTTCCACGTAGTCCCCTGTTTAAACTTATGATTCCGACCTGAACCCGACTGGTTTTTCTCTTCAAAGATTAACCAGTAGCCACTTAACTTATAATAGTTTACGTTTTTAAGCCAAGTAGCAATATCTGTCTCCTCATCGGGATTTACTACTAGTCCACGTGTTTTTAGTAAAGATATTTGCTCGTCAATCGACAAAGGTTTCTTAAAGGACATAAGTTACTCCTTTTCTTTTGGAATAAAAAAAGACCCATCCTGGTGCGCTAGTGCTTAAAGCACAAGAAGCGTGATGGGTACTGTCGTCATTATACTATCACGCAAGTAAGTAAAAATCAAGTGAAAAATGTAATTTTATGCTAGGTAAAATCACATAAAATTACTTTATTCACATAAAATAACAGAAAATACTACAAAAACAGAAGAAAACACTACATTCTGTATCATTTAACACATAGGAAAGAATAAAAATTCTAGAATATAATTAAAGATACAATGTGCCACTCCTAATAATAACTACCTGAATTATATTGGAGTACTGCGCGATTATAATCAGAAATAGCTTTTTGTTTAGCCTCTTGAATACGCTCAATATCGCTGTTGGCGTCTTTTATGTATTTTTCGACGTCATCACGATAGGATTGCATTTCATATGAGCTGGCAGTAGCCGGGTTATACGGCGCATTATACGACTTAAATTCAGGATAACCGAAAATATCCAAATTGCTACCACCAAAAACCATTGCGTGAGATGTCCCGGACATTACTGTAAACAAGGCAATTAACAGAACTTTTTTCATTTTATCCCCCTAGCGGAAAAGCCCGGCATTTAGATACGAAAAAATATTATCCAGCCGAACCTCAACATCCGAAATACGACCATCAAGCATTAATATTTCAGACTCATTAGAAGAAACTTTACGTTCCAACCCGCGAACGCGCCGGTTGAGATCGGTTATATCGACATCGGAAGAAATATTATTAACCTGCCTCGTCACCTGATAAATAAACATTCCTTGAATAGCAATAATGATAAACATAATAACAAATAAGGCCACAAATTTCTTATTCATAAGCACCACCCATAATTAATTATTTTTTCTAAATTTTGAGAGAATAAAACCGACAGTGCCTGAAAAGGAGTAGATTGCAAGAAGTCTTTTAAGTCGCAAGATTGAGAAGCCGTTTCGGGAAATAAATTGTTAATCGAATTAATATCCACAAGCACCTACCTTCCTACGAACAGCCCTTTAGTACATAATAATGAATACACATCCTTTCGATGCCCAATATTAAAATTTACCGCTTAGCTCAACGACTTTCCCCAGGATCTAAACGGGAAGGTCGTTTATTCCTTCATTAGAGTAAAAGTGTGGCTCGTTATGTATGCTGGGCTCCATACTTGGCCTGCACCTCCGGAGAGAAATACATGTTGTACGCCTTGTTGAAGATGTAATTGGCTATCCACCAGTTGGTTTGATTTTTACTAACGTCATCTATCCTTGTATATTTAATGGGATTACTCCAAGGGGAATCTTCTTTTCTTGCTTTCATGCTAACATATCGTTTTTTAATAATCTGATTATCATAGTCATAGAGATATTGGCTCGTTATTTGAGCCCATTTTCCCATTGTAAAACTGTGAATTCGTTCATCACATTGAATAACATAATATGGTGGTGCATAGCGGATTACAGAAATACTATCATTGTCGACAAAGGCAGCTGAGTCTATATTCTTTGAGATCTGGACGTAATTAACGGCGTTAACCGCAAGGGGGCAAAGGAGTACGCATAAAATGGTTAATAGCAATTTTTTCATAAAATCCTCCTGATTTTTCTTCTTACATAAACCCTGTCATTTACACCACATGATAGTAAAACTCGACGTCTTCGGCTACACGAGGGCAGGGAGTTGCATTATGTAGTAACGACTCTACCATGTCAGCGTGTAAGTCGCTACTGAAGTCATCGTTCTTAATATGTGCCAGTTCGTGTAATACGCCCTGAATTTGCCGTTCAGGGCATTTATTTTTGTTGATTAATATAGTATAGGAGCCGTCTTCATTCTCACGGACTACAGCTGTCTGAGACGGTTTTCATTCAGCGTACAATAGCGTAACGTTCAAGTTTTTATTCCTTCCCTTCACGGGCTTTTAGTCGTTCTATCATATCGACCACGAAGTCTATATCTTCCTTGCTTAAATCCTTGCTAGCGTCGAACAGCAGCCGGTACTTAGGATTCGTCCTCAGCTCTTCGGCGTATTCGGCAACTTCCGGGTCGGTGTAGTAGCCTTGTTCCGATTCTTCTTCCCACCCCATTAAGTATGCCGGGGTAACTCCAAGGGCGTCGGCAAAAAACTTGATTTTTGCCCGTGATATATCAATCTTTCCAGCTTCAATTTTATTAATCGTACTGCGAGAAGTATATCCGGTTTTCTTAGCTAATTCGTCTTGAGACATATTGTTTTCTTGTCGTAGTCGCCGAATGCGTTCATAAATAGTTTCCATATGAATATCTCCTTTTGGAGGAATTATAACAGACTGTTTCTAATTAATCAACAAAAATTTACGAAATAGGAAAATTGTGTTGACAAGATGGAATCATAAATGCTATCATGTGATTGTAGATTTTAAATCAACATTAAGAGGAGGTGCAAAGATGATAGATATAGAAAAAGCCCTTCAAGATATTGCAAATGTAATCGGAATCCTGGCAGGAGCGATTACAATCGCAAAGCTCTTAAAGGGCAAAGCCAAATAGAAAGGACGGGGCAACAAGCCCCGTTCTTGCCTATATCTATTATATATCATGAAAATTTTAATGGCAATGTTATTACTATTAAGCGTAGTACGAGCCTTCGTGGCTCAAGATTCACTATCCATTTTATCGACAATCGTTTTGACGATAGCACTATTGTTATTGATAAGAAAGGATTAATACAATGAGATTCGATGATGTTATGACAATAGCCGAAGCAAGCGAACGCTTCGGTCGTGCAGCAAGTACACTTAAGCAGGCGTGCCTATCTGGTCGCCTGGTTGAAGGTGAAGAATGCCGCAAATCCGGCGGCGTATTGTTAGTAACCAAACAAGGCTTGGAACGGCTATACGGGAAGGAACAGCCGAAACAGACATACTATTTCGCCGAATTTCAGAACGCCGGCAGTTACCGGCAAGCGGAAAAACTCAAGGCCACAAGCCTTCGTGCTGCAAAGCGTGAAGCAAGTATGCGGCAGGCATTTTACGGCACTGTCCTTGAAATCGGTTGCGAGGTAAACGAAGACGGGTTCATTTTAAATCCAGTCGCTAGAAAAGAAGTAGGTAAGCAATGGAAAGATGTTGAAGTCAAGTAAACCGCAAGTGACTTATTAAAAATACCATTATTAAACACATAAAAATTCACTTAGTGCTGCCGCTATTTTTGACAACATTTTGACAACATTGTTGTCAAAAATATAGTAAGTTATATGGAAATATAAAGAGTGAAAACGGCTTGATAGTGCAAATATCGAGTTGTATAGCTACTCTTAAAAACGTGTTTAACGGACGCGCTACTTTGAGGGGGTAGTGAACGTAAGTTCGTATGGGTTCAAGTCCCAT
>ERZ1106944.258-NODE-258-length-38672-cov-10.342362_pt1 | contig 38672 bp, 29 predicted proteins | sample MGYA00403672_ERZ1106944 | MGnify/ENA primary metagenome ERZ1106944 (study PRJEB35170, sample SAMEA104062454) | human gut metagenome | biome: human gut; feature: human-associated habitat; material: faeces | place: Denmark | collected 2012-10-16 ...
TATGCTCAAGAAAAAAAGGCGTTGGTTTCCACCAACACCAAAATTTATAGAACCACAAAAAGAAGATATCGGAAAAGGTTTCCGGTGTCTTTTTTTATTCTTGTAGATAAGTTGAAAATAATTCAATTAAATTAAGAAACAGGACTTGATTTATTCTGACACATTTCGACAAAAAGCCTGTGTTTAAGCCAAATGGTAAAAATTGGTTAACAAATTATGACGACTTAATGACGTTTTATTAAAATAAATTCTTGGCATTTGCGGGGACGGTGTTATAATTGTGGTATGAAGTGGCATAAAGTGGTAGATTGTGGGTGATTGATCATGTTCATGGGCGAATATCGGCACAACATTGACGCCAAGGGCAGAATGATCATTCCTGCCCGCTTTCGCGATGAGCTTGGCAATCGCTTCGTTGTTACCCGCGGTTTGGACGGCTGTCTGCGCACCTATACAATGGCGCAGTGGGACGCCGTGTTCGAGCAGCTGAAACGGCTGCCTTCCACCAAGCGGGAAACCCGGATGTACATTCACATGCTGACGTCGAAAGCGTCGGAATGCGAACTGGACAGCCAGGGACGAATTCTGCTTCCCGCCGCTTTGATCACCGAGTCCGGAATTGAAAAAGAATGCGTCGTGGTCGGGGTTGCCGATCACGTGGAAATCTGGGCCAAGGAACGCTGGGACAACTACTATGACGAAGCCAGTGCTTCGTTTGAGGATGTTGCCGAACAGCTCACGGAGTTTCTTATATGACAAGACATTACAGTGTATTGCTTCAGGAGTCCATCGACGCCCTGAACTGCCAATCTGACGGTATTTATGTTGACGGCACATTAGGCCGCGGCGGCCACAGTCTGGAAATTGCCCGCCGCTTGCAGACCGGTCATCTTTACGCGTTCGACCTTGACGAACAGGCACTGGCGGAATCCGCACAGCGATTAGCCGAAGTCAGCGACCGCGTGACGCTGATCCGCGCCAATTTCGCGCAGATGCGTGAGGAATTGAACGCGCGGGGCGTGCTGAGTGTCGACGGTGTGGTCATGGATCTGGGCGTTTCCTCGCCGCAGTTTGACGACGGCGAACGGGGATTCAGCTACCGCTACGACGCCCGTCTGGATATGCGCATGGATCAGAGTCAGCCGCGCTCGGCCTGGAATCTGGTCAACGAACTTGATGAAAAAGAACTGAGCGCGCTGCTGTGGAAATACGGCGAGGAAAGCTATTCCCGTCCGATCGCCCGGCAGATCGTGCGGGCCCGTGCCCTGCATCCGATCGACACGACTTTCGAGTTGGTCGACGTGATCAAAAAGGCGCTGCCGGCGAAAGTGCTCAATAAGAAGGGACATCCGGCCAAGCAGACGTTTCAGGCTTTGCGGATCGCCGTCAACGGCGAACTGGAATCGCTGGAAACCGGCCTGCGGGCGGCGATGTCGTTAGTCAAACCGGGCGGCCGGATCGCCGTCATCACCTTTCATTCGCTGGAGGACAGGATCGTGAAGGAAACCTTCCGTCAGGCGTCCAGCGTTGAAAAAACCGACCCGCGGATTCCCTTGCTGCCAAGTCAGATCCGGCAGCCGGACTTCCGTCTGGTCAGCCGCAAGCCGATTTTGCCAGGCGAGGAGGAGCTTGCGGAAAACAATCGTTCACATTCCGCGAAATTACGCGTATTAGAAAGGATAGGGGATTAGAATCATGGCTAAGTTAGTGAAAAAGAAGAAGAAGCTAAGGTTAGAAGGATTGGCTGCAGTGCTGCTTTTTTTCGCCTCAGTTTGTTATGTTTCTTCTTCATTATTCTTAAGAACTTACAATAACTCATTGAGCGCGCGTCAGCAGAGCGTATCCCGCGACATCGCGGCACTGCAGACTGAGAACGACGCGTTAAAGATTGAAGTCCAGAGCTTGAGCACGCGCGACCGCGTCACCGGCATTGCGGCCGAGGACGGCATGACACAAAATCAGGGGAATATTGTGACAATCGCCAAAACTGGAGAGTAATTCTCATGCGGCAAAGCAATCGCATGATCCTGCTGATCCTGGCGACGATTCTGTTGATCAGCACTTTGGTCACGGCGAATGTTTTTTTAGTGGCCGTCGTGAAGGTCCACGCCCGCAGCGGAACGGATCTGACCGATTATGTTTCCGCCAGCAACGTGCACAGGACGGTTCAGCAGGCCCGAAGGGGATATATTTTAGACCGCAACGGAACGATCATCGCGCAGGACAACGTGACCTACAACATCATCGCTATTCTGGATAAGGACCGTCAGAGCCGCAAGGGTGAGATCGCTTATGTCGACGATCCGCTGGCCACGGCGCGTGCGCTGGCGCCGATTTTAGGTATGGAGGAATCGACGCTTTACGGCTATCTGACCAAGAGCGCCAAACAGGTGGAGCTTGGCAGCAAAGGGCGCAATCTGCCGCGGGAAACCAAGGAAGCGATCGAAGCGCTGGATCTCAACGGGATCGAATTTGTGCAGACGACAAAGCGGTCCTATCCGTTAGGCACGTTTGCTTCCTATCTGATCGGCTTCGCGCAGGCGGACGACGACGGGGAAGTCAGCGGCCGGATGGGCATCGAACAATATATGAATGCCGCGCTGAGCGGTGAGGATGGCTATAAACGCTATCAGGCAGACAAAAACGGCAACATTCTGCCGGGCATGAAGATGGAAGAAAAGAGCGCCGTCAATGGCAACGACGTGATTTTAACGCTGGATCAGGGGATTCAGGAAGCGTTGGAAACGGCGTTCATGCAGACGCAGGCCGAGTTTAACCCGGAAAAGGTATGGGGTTCGGTCATGGAAGTCGAAACCGGCAAGATCCTGGCATGGGGCCAGTCGCCGTCGTTTGATCCGAACACGATGAATATTGATGATTACGTCAATTATGTATCGCAGATGCCTTACGAACCGGGCTCGACGATGAAGGTTTTCACGTATGCCGCGGCGATCGACAGCGGAGCGTATGACGGCAGCGTACTGGTGGACAGCTCGAAGTTTTGTTACGCGGCGGCCAACCGGAAGCCGTACCGCGTTTCCCAAGGTGATTCCCGCAAGATCGGCTGCATCGGCAATGCGTCGGGCAAAAGCTGGGGCATGATCCCTTACGATCTGGGCTTAGTCTATTCGTCCAACGTCGTGACTGCGAGCATCATTACGAATTTAATTGAACCGTCGGTCTATGAGGAGTATCTCGACCGTTTCGGTTTTTTCAAGCTGGTCGATACCGACGGCATTGCGGAAAGCACCGGCGTGAAGAATTTTACCTGGCCGGCGGACAAGCTGGCGCTGACCTACGGGCAGGGCTCGACCGTCACGATGCTGCAGATGATCCAGGCCTATTCCGCAATTTTCAACGACGGCACGATGGTCAAGCCGTACGTCATCGATCAGGTGCGTTCCTCTTATGACGATCAGAATGTGTTGTATCAGGGCCAGACGCAGGTTGTCGGCAATCCGATCAGCGTCGAAACCTCCAAGCAGGTCCAGCAGCTGATGTACGACACAGCCAACCGCGAGGACGGCACCGCCCGGTTCTATCAGATTCCGGAAACGACGATCATCGCCAAGACCGGAACCACCCAGCTGGCAGCGGTCGGCGGGGGCGGCTACAGCACGGGCAAGACGATCGTTTCGCTGATGGCGGCGATGCCGGCGGAGGATCCGAAGGTCTTGGTGTATTATGCGTTCCAGGCCGATTATGATAAGAACGCGCACGTCAAATCCGACGCGATCAAATCGGTGCTGCGCAAGGTCGCGATGACCTACAATTTTGCCGGGCAGCAGGACGTCAGCGAGCCGGGTGCGCCGTCGGCGGAAATCGTACCGATTCATGAATCCACGATGCCCTCGCTGATCAATCACACGTTAACCTACGCGCAGAACAAGCTGGCCGACAGCGAATGCGATGTGATCGTCTTGGGCGGAGGCGAGGAGATCATCGATCAGTTCCCGCAGGCCGGCGAGATGGTGGTGACGCGCCAGAAGGTTTTCCTGCTGACGGACACCTATCAGATCACGATGCCCGACATGAACGGCTGGACGCGCAAGGAGGTCAGCGGCTTCTGGAAGGCCAGCGGTCTGCCGGTCAAGATCGAAGGCTACGGCAAGGTCGTTTCCCAGAATATTCCGCCGGGGACGCTGGTCAACAAGCAGACGGCAATCGAGGTCGTGCTGCAGGAATAGACGTTTCATCCTTTGCAAACAAAGAAAGATCCGCATGAGCGCGGGTCTTTTTTCATAGGATGAAACAGAGGTGATCGGATGCTGAGCACGCGGATAAAAAAACGCATCAACAAAATCGTGATCGGCGGCACGGTCATTTTTGCCTTGATCATCGGCAAGCTGGCTTACGTTCAGATTCTGGATCGGGAAACGCTGTTTTCCAAAGCGCAGGATTTATGGGAGCGGGATTTCCCAGTGTCCGGGCTGCGCGGGAATGTTCTGGACATCAACGGCGAAGTGCTGGCGACGGATATTCCTTCGACGTCGGTCATGGTTGTTCCGGCTCAGATCACCGATCCCGACAGCACCGCCCAGCAGCTGGCGGACATTCTGGAAACGGAAAAAGAGAACATCTACAAGCAGATCACCCGCAAGGTTTCGACCCAGCGGATCGTCCCTTACGGCCGGCTGATTTCCAACGAACAGGCCAAGGCGATCGACCATCTGGATCTGACCGGCGTGTATCTGGTGCAGGACTCGCTGCGCTATTATCCCAACGGCGCCTACCTGGCGCAGGTGCTCGGCTTTACCGGCGTGGACAATCAGGGGCTGGCCGGACTGGAGCTGCAATATGAGGAAATTTTAAAAGCGAATAAGGGAAGTATGAAAATTCCATTCGACGCGAAGGGGCATCCGGTGAAAATCTATTCCGAGCGCTATGAAGCCCCGGGTCAGGGGATGGACGTCATGCTGACAATCGACACGCGGATTCAAAGTATTCTGGAGCGCGAGCTGAACAACGCAATGGAACGCTACAACCCGGATTCTGCCTGGGGGCTGGCGATGAACCCCAACACCGGCGAAATTCTGGCGATGGTGTCGAAGCCGGACTTTGATCCCAATCATTACCAGGACTACGACGAATCCGTCTACAACCGCAACCTGCCGGTCTGGATGAGCTATGAACCGGGTTCGACGTTTAAAACGGTGACGTTTTCCGCGGGGCTGGAGGAAGGACTGTTCGATATGGAACACGACGGTTATTACGACCGCGGTTATGAGATTGTCGAAGGTGCGCGCTTAAAGTCGTGGAAAGCCGGCGGTCATGGTCAGCAGACCTATATGCAATGCCTGCAGAATTCGTCCAATCCCTGCTTCGTGCACATCGCGCAGATGCTGGGCGGCGACAATCTGAGTAAATATCTTGACGCCTTCGGCTTCGGTCAGAAAACCGGCGTCGATCTGCCGGGCGAAGCCAAGGGCATCCTGTTCAATACCGACGACTGGGGGTTGCTGGAACAGTCAACGACGGGTTTCGGCCAGGGCATTTCCGTCACGGCGATTCAGCTGGTCACGGCCTTCTGCGCGATCGTCAACGGCGGGACGCTGTACCAGCCGTATATCACCAAGGCGATCCTGCATCCGACAACCAAGGATCCGATCGTCGAGGTGAAGCCCAACGCCGTACGCCAGGTCATCAGCGAGGACACCAGCTTCAAGATGCGCTACGCGCTGGAAAGCGTCGTGGCGTTAGGCGGAGCGAAGGGCGCGTATATCGACGGCTACAAGATCGGCGGCAAGACCGGCACGGCCCAGAAGGCGAAGGACGGCGCGTATATGAGCGGCGAATACATTCTGTCGACGATCGCCGCGGCTCCGATCGACGATCCGCAGATCGTCGTGTATATCGCGCTCGATGCGCCAAAGTCCAACATTCAGTACGGCGGCACCGTCGTTTCCCCGATCGTGCGCAATGTGCTGGAAGATGTGCTGACGCTCTATGAGGTCAGGCGAACCGACGATCAGATGGCGAAGATCAAGCTGTGGACCGATCCGGTGACCATCGAGGTCGGCGATTATATCGGCAAGGAATACAAAAAGGTGAAAAACGAAAATCTGAAGCTGGTCAAGATCGGCGAGGGCGACGTCGTCGTCGACCAGCTGCCAAGTCCGGGGGTGAAAATTGATGAACAAGGCACAGTCTGGCTCTACTGCCCGGCGGCGTCGGCTGAATGAGCTGCTGCGGGTGATTGGCATTGAAACGGAAGACACGACGGAGCTGACCGCACTCAGTGACCGGGCGCAGGAAATCGGCCGCGGTGGGTTGTTTGTCGCGCTGCGCGGCGACCGCGCGGACGGGCGGCAATGGGCTGACGCGGTGCGCTCGCGCGGGGGGTACGTGCTCAGCGATCAGCCGGGGGAACGGACGATCGTGCATCCCGATCCGCGTGCAGTCTATCCGCTGCTGCTGCAGGCATATTACGATTATCCGGCGCTGAAGCTGACGATGATCGGCGTGACCGGCACCAATGGCAAAAGCACGGTTACCCAGCTGCTTTACGACATGTTAAGCGGCGCCGGACGGCGCTGTTGTCTGATCGGCACCGGGCGGATTGTGATCGGCGATGAAATTCGCTTCAGTCCGAATACGACGCCCGATCCGCTGACGTTAACGCGCTTGCTGGACGAAGCGGTGAGACGGGGGATTGGTACCGTGATCATGGAGGTCAGCTCCCAGGCGCTGGCGATGCACCGGGTCGACGGGCTGTTGTTCGATCTGGCTGTGCTGACAAATCTGAAACAGGATCATTTGGATTATCACAAGACATTAAAAGCGTATCAGCGGGCGAAATTCATGTTGTTTGAGAAGCTGAAAGAGAAAGGCACGGCGATTTTGAATCAGGACGACCCGGTGACGCAGCGCTGGCTGAGTCAGCTGCACCGGCCGGTGTTTACCTATGGCCGGGACAGCGTCAATTTCCGGATTCATCCTGTCGCGGAAACGCTGGATTCGATCACGTTTGATCTCAACGGCCACCGCGTCGAAGCGCCGCTGGCCGGAATCTTTAATGAAGGGAATCTGGCGGCCGCACTGGCCTGCGGGTTCGCGCTGGATATCCCCTGGGCGGCGATGCTGGAGTTCGCGCGTCATGCGGCGTTGCCGGAAGGCCGGATGGAAATCGTATGCCATCAGCCGGTGCTGGCCGTCGTCGACTACGCGCACACCGCCAGTGCGCTGGAAGCGATGCTGAAGCACTGGCGTAAGGTGGCGGATCAGCGGCATACCCGCTTAAGCGTTGTGTTTGGCTGCGGCGGGGATCGGGAGGCGGATAAACGCCCGCTGATGGGCCGGATCGCCTGCACCTATGCCGATCAGGTTGTGTTGTGCGACGACAATCCGCGCACCGAGGATCCAGATCGAATTCTGGCGCAGATTGCCGCGGGCTGCGACGGCTCTGAGAAAATCATCCGCGACCGGGCGGAAGCAATAAAATTTGTACTCGACGGCGCGCAAACTGATGATATAATAGTAGTCGCTGGAAAAGGCGGGGAGACTTCCCTGATCCAGAACACGGCAAAGACTTGCCCCAGCGACCGCGCGTTGATCGAGCGGTACTTCGGGTAAGCGGGGAGGACAGAAACATGTTTCTAACACTGGTCAGTGCTTTTGGAATCAGCCTGGTCGTCGTGCTTGCGACGATGCCGCTGCTGATCTCCTATCTACATAAAATCAACTACAACCAGACCGTCAGCGAATATTCGTTAGAAGAATACAAACAAAAACAGAAGACGCCGACGATGGGCGGCATCGTGTTCGTGCTGACGCCCTTAGCCGTAACGCTGCTTCTGCAGCCGGGGGCGATCCGCGACCTGCAGGCGATGATCGTGATGCTGGCGTATGTCGGCTACGGTCTGATCGGCTTTCTGGACGATTATATCATCGTGATCCGGCAGAACAACGAAGGCCTTAAGCCGCAGTACAAATTCTTTTTACAGCTGGTCTTAGCGGTGTTGTTCTTCTTCATGTACCGCCAGAACGCGTCGACGGATGTGATCCTGCCGTTTCTTGAATGGGTGATTCCGTTAGGCGGGCTGTATATGCTTTTGGTGTTCTTTATGTTCACCGGCGCGTCCAATGCCGTCAATCTGACGGATGGCATGGACGGTCTGGCGGCGGGATGCAGCTTTTTGGCCTTCGCGCCGTTTGTAATGTTCGCTCTGCAGCAGGACAAGCTGGCGATCGCGACGTTCATCATGGCGGTGATGGGTTCGCTGCTGGGCTTTTTGAAATACAATTCGCATCCGGCGAAGATCTTCATGGGCGATACCGGCTCGCTGGCTTTGGGCGGGGCGCTGGCTGCGGTCGGGATGATTCTGAAGCAGGAGATCGCCGTAGTGGTGATCGGCGGGGTGTTCGTCTGGGAAACGCTGTGCGTCATCATTCAGATCTCGTCGGTGAAGCTGCGCGGCAAACGCGTATTCCGCTACACGCCGATTCATTACAGCTTTGTTTTAGGCGGCATGCGCGAGACGCAGGTCGTTGTGATGTTCTGGATTTTACAGCTGGTCTGCACAGTGGCCGGCTTTCTGATTGGAGTGTTGTAATATGAAGGTTTTAATCATCGGCGCGGCCCGCAGCGGGACGCAGGCGGCGTATTTGCTGGCAAGTCATCATCATGCGGTCACGATCACCGATATGAAGCAGATCGACGCGAAACGCGAACTGGAAGAAGCCGGAGTTCAGGTATTGGATCACGGACATCCGGAATTTTTGAAAATGGAAAACTGGGATCTGATCGTCAAGAATCCGGGAATTCCTTATCATGCGCCGTTCGTGCAGTATTTCGTGGAGAAAAAGGCGCGGATTGTCAATGAAATCGAGGTCGCTTCGTGGTTTACCGATCAGTTTACCTATGCCGCCATTACCGGTACTAATGGCAAGACCACAACGACAACTCTGCTGGGCGAGCTGCTGAAACGCAAGCGTCCCAATGCCCGGACAGCGGGCAATATCGGCGTGCCGTTATCGGAAATTGTGCGCCAACAAGGTGATCAGAAGACGGACGTGGCGCTGGAGGTCGCTGCCTTTCAGCTGGTCGCGATGGAAAAGTTCCATCCAGCGGTGTCGGTCTGCATGAATCTGACGCCGGATCATCTGGATTATTTCGGTTCGCTGGACGCCTATTACGACGCCAAGATGCTCGTCTGGAAAAATCAGACCGGCGACGACTGGTTTTTAGTCAATCTTGACGATCCGGAAATCGTCAAACGCTGCGTGGATCTGCCGTGCCGCAGGGTGACGTTTTCGCTGGATAAGCCGGCCGACGTCTGCGTAAAGCAGGATCAGGTCTGGCTGTTTGATCAGCCGCTGTTTGCGCTGAGTGATCTGCATCTGCCGGGCCGGCATAACCTGCAGAATGCGATGGCGGCGGCCGCGATGGCGGTGAAGATGGGCGTGGACGCGGATCAGATCCGCGAAGGCATCCGCACGTTCAAGGGCGTCGAGCACCGGATCGAATTTGTGGCGGAAATCAATGGCGCGCGGTATTACAACGATTCCAAGGGGACCAACGTCGACGCGACGACGGTCGCCCTGAAGGCTTTTGACAAACCGGTGATTCTGCTTGCCGGGGGGTATGATAAAAAGACCGGCTTCGAGGGTCTGAAGCCGGTTCTGGACCGGATCGCGACGATGATCGTGTATGGCGAAACCCGCGATCAGCTCAAGGCGCTGCGGCCGGATGCGATCGTCGTGGAAACGATGGCGGAGGCTGTTGATCAGGCCTGTCAGCTGGCGAAGAAGGGCGATATTGTGCTGTTGTCGCCAGTCTGCGCCAGCTGGGATCAGTTTACCGACTATGAACAGCGCGGCCGCCAGTTCAAGGAACAGGTGTTGGCGCTGACCGGGCAGGCTGATGAAAAAAACGGTCTGTAACGCCGGTATTGTGCTTTAACCTTGAGCGATCCGAGATCATTGGCGTATCCGGTCACGACAGGTCATGCAGCGGATGTTCTTGAAGAAGACCTGATTTTCATACTTGAAACAGCTGCGATAAAATAAAAAAGATCCGCCGTCGAGCACTTGATCGCGAATATCCCAGGGCAGCTGCCCGGATTCGTTGATCGTTGGCTTCAACGGCGGATTTTTGGGTTGCGCATAAACCGGCACGTCTGAACCTGTTCAGCGGTTCAGATAATCGCAGACGGCCCAGAGGAACTCGGCGTTGGATGGTCGGCCCTGATCCGGATTGACGGAATACCCGAAAATCTCACTGATCAGGGAAGCATTGCCGCGCAGCCATGTTCGTTCAATGGCGCAGCGGATGTTTTTCTCAACCCGGTCTTTGGTGCTGTTAAACTTTTCGGCAATGATCGGATATAATCCGCGGTCCAGGTTCTTGAGCAGGTGCGGCTGTTCCGCGAGCGTGATCATCGCGAATTCCAAGAACCGGTAACCGGAAAGACTGCTGGGCATGCCCAATTCGTGAAGCAGCTGAGCCGAACGGCTTAACTGCGGCCTCCTGTGATTTTCAGGCGCCCGAAATAATTCACGGACGCAATAAAAAAGTCTGTGATGAAGCACAGCGTTTTCACTAATTGTATTCATGCTGAAAAAGTCATAACTCATATCCCTGGCACCCTCTTTTCTCCTGATTTGTTTGGAATCAGAATAAAAACAGAGGTCTGGCTTGCAGAAATGATAAAAAACGGTGCCATTTCAGATTACACTCTTTTTGTGACCTTGTCAAAGGTTTAACCGGAAATTTGGGAAAAGAATATTTGTAATTTCCCTGACTTTCAGATAAGATAAGACTGTGAAAAAGAGGGATGAATCATGAAACAACAACGTCAGTTTCCGACGGTGACCGTGACGAAAAAAGCGCAGCGCAGCCTGCAAAGCGGTCATCCGTGGGTTTACGGCGGCGAAGTCGTCGAAGTCAAAGAAACGGCGGACGGGCAGCTGTGCGATGTCGTCAATGAAAAGGGAACTTATCTGGGAACCGGGTTTTATAATGAACAGTCGCTGATCCGCGTGCGGATTGTTTCGCAGAATGCCAACGACGGATTTGACGAGGCGTTCTGGCGCCGCCGGATCGGGTACAGTCTGGATTACCGCCGGATCGTCATGGGCGAGGATTTCGGCTGCTGCCGGCTGATTTTTGGGGAAGCCGATCACTTCCCGGGCTGGACGGTCGATCGGTTTGGTTCGGTGCTGGTCAGCCAGATCATGTCGCTGGGGATCGAACGGATCAAGGATCAGCTGTTTGCCCTGTTGTGGGAAGAAATGGAAAAACGCGGTCAAACAGTCGCGGGAATTTACGAGCGCAACGATATTGCGCTGCGCAAAAAGGAAGGACTGAGGGAAGGTACGGGCTGGGCCGCCGGCTTCCCGCATCCTGAAAGCACGACGACGCAGATCGTGGAAAACGGAATCCGCTATGAGGTTGATTTTGGCGAGGGGCAGAAGACGGGATTTTTCCTCGATCAGAAATACAACCGTCAGGCAGCGGCCCGGCTGGCGAAGGGAAGATCGGTGCTGGACTGCTGCACGCATACCGGATCATTTGCGCTCAATGCGGCGAAGGCTGGGGCGGCGCGGGTGATCGCCGCCGATATTTCCGCCAGCGCATTAGCCAGCGCCAGAGACAATGCGCGGCTTAACGGATTGGAAGAGAAGCTGGAGTTTGTGCAGGCCGACGTGTTCGATCTGTTAGCGGATCCGAAGTGGAAAGCGCAGGGCATTGATTATGTCATTCTCGATCCGCCGGCGTTTACCAAATCCCGCAAAACGATCCGCAGCGCCTATCAGGGCTATTGCCAGATCAACACGCTGGCGATGAAGCTTTTGCCGCGGGGCGGATTGTTCGCAACGGCGTCATGTTCGCATTTTATGGAAGACGCAATGTTTGAAACGATGCTGCAGGAAGCCGCGCGGAACGCAAAGGTCGAGCTGCGGCAAATCGAGGTCCGTCATCAGGCCCCGGATCATCCCATTTTAATAACCGTGCCGGAAACCCGGTATCTTAAATTTTATTTATTCCAGATTGTGTGACGAAAGGAGAAGACAAACATGAAGGAAATTATGGACGCCAGTTCCATGAAGCGTTCGTTAGTACGCATGGCGCATGAAATCGTAGAAAAAAACAAGGGTGTGGAAGGACTGGTGCTGGTCGGCATCAAGACCCGCGGCGAATTTCTGGCGGAACGTTTAAAAAAGATGATCGATCAGTTTGAGGAATGCGACATTCCCTGCGACAGCCTTGATATTTCTTCGTGGCGCGACGATATAGAACGCGGCGAGGTTCAGCCGCCGGCCTTGCGCGTGCCGGTGCAGGACAGAATCGTGATTCTGGTCGACGACGTCTTGTATAAAGGCCGCACAGTGCGCGCAGCGATGGACGGCATCATGCACTTCGGCCGGCCGCGGGCGATTCATCTGGCGGTGTTGGTTGACCGCGGACACCGCGAGCTGCCGATCCGCGCCGATTATGTCGGCAAGAACGTGCCGACTTCACTCAATGAGGATGTGAAAGTGCTGGTCAGCGAAACGGATGATCAGGACGGAGTCTATATCAGTTAGTCTGGTTCAGAAGGAAAAGAGGAAACGCAATGAAGAAGATGAACGAACAAATTCTGGCGGACTATGCTCAACAACTGCTGAGCATCGACAGCCCGACCGGTTTTACTCAGCATGCGATCGACTGGATCGAAAAACAGGTGCAGGCGTTAGGCTACGCCTGTTATCGCAACGCCAAGGGCAATCTGATCGTGGAAATCGAAGGACCGGCCGATCAGCCGGCTGTTGCGGTGAGCGCGCATACCGATACGCTGGGGCTGATGGTCCGATCAATTAAAAAGGATGGCAAGCTGGCGTTTACCCGGCTGGGCGGGCCGTGCCTGCCGACGCTGGATGGCGAATATTGCCGCATCATCACACGCCAGGGAAAAGTCTATACCGGTACGATTCTGTCGACGGCCCCGGCGGTGCATGTCTACAAGGAAGCTTCGAGCCAGGAACGCTCGGAGGAAACGATGGAAGTACGGATCGACGAGCTTGTCCGCAATGAAGAGGATGTGCGCAGATTGGGAATCCAGGCCGGGGATATCATCGCGATCGACCCGAAGACGACGATCACCCCGAGCGGCTTCATCAAATCCCGCTTTCTGGACGACAAGATTTCCGCCGCGATCTTTCTGACGCTGCTGAAAGCGCTCAAAGATGAAAACGTGACCACGCCGCAGAAAACCTATTTCCTGTTCTCCACCTATGAGGAAGTCGGCCACGGCGCTTCGTGGATTCCAGGTGATGTCCGGGAGCTGTTGGCGGTCGATATGGGCTGCGTCGGTACAGATCTGAGCTGTACTGAGACCGATGTGTCGATCTGCGCCAAAGATTCCGGCGGCCCGTATGATTATCAGATGACCAGCCGGCTGATCGAACTGGCGCAGGCGCACCAGCTGCCCTATGCCGTCGACATCTATCCGTTTTACGGCAGCGACTGCGGCGCGGCGCTCAAGGGCGGCAACGATATCCGCGGCGCTTTGATCGGCCCGGGCGTGCATGCCAGCCACGGTATGGAACGGACGCACATGCAGGGCGTCAGCGCGGCTTACACGCTGCTGGCGGCCTACCTGCTTGAAAAATAAGCGAAGGATGCTCTGAAAGAGACAAATCCCGTTTATTGGACAGGATTTTCAATATCGAAGCCCGCAGCTGAAGTGGAAGTTCGATCTTCCGGCGGCGGGTTTCTTTTTTTTGCGCTGAGGATAGGGTGAAAAAATCAGGCCGGTCCGTTTCCCTTAATCAAGGGCAGAACTAAAGACGCATTTTCTGAAGAATTATGGTAAACTATTCGGTATAGAATTGAGGGGGAGTTATAAGTGGACGCAATATTGAACTTTTTCCGCTGGCAGGGAATGATCAAGCCGGCTCAGATCCGCGGCGAAATACCGAGCAACAAAGCGATTTACAAGCGCACCTATCAAATCGCCTGGCCCAGCGCCGTCGAGAGCGTGCTGATCGCGCTGATCGGAGCGGTCGATTTGATGATGGTCGGCAACCTGGGCTCGGCGTCGATCGCGGCGGTCGGCATCACCAACCAGCCGAAGTTTCTTGTGCTGGCGACGATCCTGGCGCTCAACACCGGAGTTACCGTGCTCGTTTCCCGCCGCAAGGGGGCGGGAAAGCAGGAAGAAGCGAATACCTATCTGCGCCAGGCGCTGCTGCTGAGCGTCGGGTTTTCTTTTCTGCTTTCCTTCTGCGGCGCGCTGTTCGCTCCGCAGATTCTGGCGTTTGCCGGGGCGACGCCGGATTATCTGGGCCTGGCGGTGACCTATTTCCGGATCATCATGTTCGGTAATTTCTTCTACTGCATCGGTCTGACGATCACCGCCGCCCAGCGCGGCGTCGGCAACACGCGGATTTCGATGGTGACCAACATCGCGGCCAATCTTGTCAACCTCGTGTTCAACGCACTTTTGATCAACGGTCTGTTTTTCTTCCCGCGCCTGGAGGTGGCGGGCGCGGCGATCGCGACGGCGATCGGCAATATCGTCTCGTTTCTGATCGCGGTGTATTCCGTCACGCATACCGAGGGCTTCTTAAAGCTGCATCGGCGGCAGTCGTGGAAGCCGGATATTCCGGCGATCCGCGATCTTTATAACATCAGCTGGTCGGCCTTTGTTGAACAGATCTTTTTGCGGATCGGCTTTCTGATGTACGCCAAAGCGGTGGCCGGCCTGGGCACGGTCGCCTTCGCCGCCCATCAGATCGTCATGAACATCATGTCGATTTCGTTCTCCGTCGGCGACGGGCTGTCGATTGCCAATACCTCGCTGGTCGGGCAGAGCTTAGGCGCCAGCCGCTCGGATATGGCGATCATCTACGGCAAGGTTGCCCAGCGGATCGGCTTGATTCTGGCAATTCTTGTCTCCGGTTCGATCACGCTGTTCCGCGCCCAGCTGATGGCGCTGTTCACCAACGAGGCGGCGGTGATTCTGGCCGGGGAAACACCGTTGATCATTCTTTCGATCACCGTGCTGTTTCAGATCGTGCAGGTCATCATCGTCGGATCGCTGCGCGGGGCCGGCGACGTCAAGTTTGTCGCGCTTCTGATGTTTGTCAGCGTCACGATCGTCCGGCCGGTTCTGACCTGGGTGCTGTGCTATCCGCTCAATCTGGGATTGCCGGGGGCGTGGCTGTCGGTGCTGCTCGATCAGTTCACGCGCTATATCGTCAGCTACTGGCGTTTCCGCGAAGCGAAGTGGACGCGCATTCAAGTGTAGGCAACAGAAGGGGGAAATTCATTGATTTCCTCCTTTTTTGACGGCCGGTTTTCAGGCAAATTGTAAAGTTTAAATCATCTGATGGAAAGCGCTTGAAAAAAATGGGTAAAAATCGGAAAGAAGCAGGAAGAAGTTGAAAATCGAGGTTTAAAAATCAAACCTTTTGTTTTATAATGGTAACGGTTAGAGAGTACAGGAGGTTTAACCATGACAAAAACTTTTATGTCCATGGATGGCAATACAGCTGCCGCTCATTGCGCGTATGCGTTTACTGAAGTAGCTGCAATCTATCCTATCACCCCATCCTCACCGATGGCTGAAGTCGTTGACGCATGGGCTACTCAGGGCCGTAAAAACATTTTTGACACGATTGTCAAAGTTGCGGAACTGCAGGCTGAAGGCGGTGCCGCCGGCGCGGTACACGGCGCTCTGCAGGGCGGTGCGCTGGCGTCCACATTTACGGCAAGCCAGGGCTTACTGTTGATGATTCCAAATATCTATAAGATGGCCGGCGAGCTGCTGCCAGGCGTTATTCACGTCGCAGCGCGTTCTCTGGCAACCCGTGCACTGAGCATTTTCGGCGATCACAGCGACATTTATGCCTGCCGTCAGACCGGCGTCTGCATGCTGGCGTCGCATTCCGTTCAGGAAGCAATGGATCTGGCCGGCGTCGCGCATTTAGCGGCGATCAAGGGCTCCGTACCGTTCGTTCATTTCTTTGATGGCTTCAGAACTTCTCACGAAATTCAGAAAGTCGAAGTCATGGATTATGAGTTCTTAAAGAGCTTGATCGACATGGACGCGGTTGAAGCGTTCCGGGCCAATGCGCTGAACCCGCATACCAACGCGGTAACCCGCGGCGGCGCGGAAAACGACGACATTTATTTCCAGGGCCGCGAAGCGCAGAATCTGCACTATGAAGCGATCCCGGATATCGTTGCCGATTACATGAAGAAGATCAGCGAGCATACCGGCCGCGAATACGCACCGTTCACTTACTATGGTGCACCGGATGCGGAACGCATCATCATTGCGATGGGTTCCGTTACCGAAACGATTAAAGAAACGATCGACGAGCTGACCAAGCGCGGCGAAAAAGTCGGCCTGATCAAAGTCCATCTGTATCGTCCGTTCTCCGTGAAGTATCTGACCGCGGTGCTGCCGGCTTCGGTCAAGAAGATCGCGGTTCTGGACCGCACGAAGGAAATGGGCGCCCGCGAACCGCTGTACCTCGACGTCTTAGCCGCATTAAAGGGCATGGATCTGACGATCATCGGCGGCCGCTACGGCTTAAGCTCCCGCGATACGCAGCCGAACCAGATCAAGGCTGTTTATGACGAACTGGCGAAAGATGCTCCGAAGGCGGAATTCACCATCGGCATCAACGATGACGTTACGCACCTGAGCCTGGAAGTCGATCCTGAATTCCATGTCAGCGCGGACTACACATCCTGCCTGTTCTTCGGTTTGGGTTCTGACGGTACCGTTTCGGCGAACAAGTCTTCGATCAAGATCATCGGCGACAACACCGATCAGTATGCGCAGGCGTATTTCCAGTATGACTCGAAGAAGGCCGGCGGCGTTACCCGCTCCCACCTGCGTTTCGGTCATTCCCCGATCCGTTCCACCTATTATATTGAAAACGCTGATTTCGTTTCCTGCAGCTTAGACGCTTACTGCTTCAAGTATGACATGGTCAGCTGCCTGAAGAACGGCGGAACCTTCTTATTGAACACAACGTTCTCCGCAGAGGAACTGCAGGATCACCTGCCGAACCGCATGCTGGCGCAGCTGGCGAAGAAGAACGCGAAGTTCTACATCATCGACGCGACCAAGATCGCTCAGGAAATCGGCATGGGCCGCCGGACCAACACGATCCTGCAGTCGGCGTTCTTCGCGCTGAACGAACAGATCATGCCGTATGATAAAGCGGTTGAACTGATGAAGTACATGGCGAAGAAGTCCTACTCCAAGAAGGGTGACGAAATCGTCCAGCTGAACTACAAGGCGATCGACCAGGGCAAAAACGGTCTGGTTGAAATCGAAGTGAAGCCGGAATGGGCTGAACTGAGCTATGATTCCGGACGCAAGCTGACCGGCGACGAATACTTTGACAACCATGTCATGGCGATCAACTCTCTGGAAGGCTATGATCTGCCGGTATCCAACTTCATGAAGTACGATATCCTGGACGGCTCGATTCACAACAGCGTTTCCTTCAAGGAAAAGCGCACGATCGCGGTTCAGGTTCCGACCTGGGATCCAAACAACTGTATCCAGTGCGGATTCTGCTCGTTCGTCTGCCCGCATGCGACAATCCGTCCGTTCTTACTGACGGATGAAGAAATCGCCAATGCGCCGATGGAATTCAAGACGATTCAGGCGATGGGCAAGGGTGTTGAAAATCTGAAGTATCGGATCCAGGTTTCTCCGGCGAACTGCGTCGGCTGCGGTCTGTGCGTTGTTGAATGTCCGGGCAAGGGCGGCAACAAGGCGCTGAAGATGGTCGATATCAACGAAAAGCTGGATCAGGAACCGCTGGCCGATTACCTGTTCAAGCACACCGAATACAAGACGAACTACTTCCCGGTGGACACGGTCAAGGGCTCGCAGTTCGCAATGCCTTACTTTGAAGTTTCCGGAGCCTGCCCGGGCTGCGGCGAAACGCCTTACTACAAGCTGGCTTCTCAGCTGTTCGGCAAGGATATGATGATCGCCAATGCGACCGGCTGCTCAATGATCTACTGCTCCTCGACACCGTCAACTCCGTTCTCCAACGATGCGGAAGGCAACGGCGTCGCCTGGGCGAACTCCCTGTTTGAAGACAACGCTGAATACGGCTACGGCATGGCTTTGGCGCAGAACTTCAAGGAAGCGCGCATCCTGTCGCTGATGGAAAACAACCTGGATTCCGTTGAACCGGAACTGAAGGCGGCGTTCGAGAAATATCTGGCGGCGGGCAACAACCGTGATGCACAGCGTGAAATCAAAGATGAAATCATTGCCGGCGTCAAAGCTTCCGCGAATGAAGCGGTCAAGGAACTGCTGGATTACGAACGCGACCTGGTCGGCAAGTCGATCTGGATCGTCGGCGGCGACGGCTGGGCTTATGATATCGGCTACGGCGGATTGGATCATGTTCTGGCCAACAACCTGAACGTTAACGTCCTGGTTCTGGATACCGAAGTTTACTCCAACACCGGCGGACAGGCATCCAAGTCTTCGCAGTCGGCAGCGATCGCGAAGTTCGCAGCCGGCGGCAAGAGCACCGCGAAGAAAGACCTCGGTCAGATCGCGATGGCTTACGGTCATGTCTATGTCGCTTCCGTTTCGATGGGCGCGAACCGGGCTCAGACGCTGAAAGCCTTCAAGGAAGCTGAAAGCTATGACGGACCATCCCTGATCATTGCTTACGCACCATGTGCTGAACACGGCATCAAGGGCGGTCTGGCGAACCATCAGAGAGTTCAGGCCAAGGCTGTTGAATGCGGCTATACTGTTCTGTACCGTTTTGATCCGCGCAACGAAGAACATCCGTTAACGATCGATTCCAAGGAACCGAACTGGGATCTGTTCCAGGCGTTCCTGCTGAACGAAACCCGTTACAGCCAGCTGCCGAAGCTGAAGGGCGAAAAAGCATACGAAATGTTCGAAAGAACAAAGAAGGATGCGCAGCGCCGTTATACACGCTTAGTCAAGCTGTCAGAAGAATAAGCTGAAGATCGTATAGAAAGCTGACCCTCATTTTGGGGGTCGCTTTTTTTTGCTTTTCAGCCGCTGTTGAATGGAAGCATGGAATTATTCCCTGATCGATTTTGATACATCTGAATTTGAATAAAACAAGCTCCTCTTTGCAGAAATCTGGCAAACAATGTCCGCCGGATGTCTAAGGCTCAGGATGAAAACCGCGGAAGGACTTGATAATTGATAGGGTTTTCATTATACTTGATAGTGGATTCGAGGTATGTACATGAAAGTATTGTTGTTTTTTGAAGGAGAAAAGGTGATCTCGACCTCCGGAATCGGACGGGCGCTGAAGCATCAGAAGCAGGCGCTGACGATGGCGGGGATTGAGTACACGCTGGATCCGAACGATGATTTTGATATTCTGCACATCAATACGGTCGGACCGGCCAGCGCGGGGGTGATTGCCAAAGCCCGCCGGGAAGGCAAACCGGTCATTTATCACGCACATTCAACAGAAGAAGATTTCCGCAATTCGTTTGTGCTGTCCAATCAGTTTGCCCCGCTGTTTAAGAAGCATCTGGTTTCGCTCTATTCCAGCGCCGATGCGATCATTACGCCGACGCCCTATTCCAAGAGCTTGTTGGAAGGCTATGGCATTGACTTACCAATTTATGCCGTGTCCAACGGCATTGATCTGGACCGCTTCAGCTACAATCCGGAAAAGGTCAAAGCGTATTACAAGTATTTCAGCCTGAATGAAACCGATAAGGTCGTATTGTCTGTCGGCTTGTATTTTGAGCGCAAGGGACTGCCGGATTTCATTGAGGTAGCGAAGCGTCTGCCGCAGTATAAGTTTATCTGGTTCGGCTATACGCCGCTGATCTCCGTGCCGAAGAATATCCGCGAGCTGGTTGAGGATCATCCGGCTAATGTGATCTTCCCAGGCTATGTTAAGGGCGCGATTATCGAGGGCGCGTATGCCGGAGCGAATGCTTTTTTCTTCCCGTCTTACGAGGAAACGGAAGGCATCGTCGTGCTGGAAGCGCTGGCCGCTTCCCAACAGGTCATCGTCCGTGACATCGGGGTGTTTGATCCTTGGCTGAAAGATCGGGTGAACTGTTATAAAGGCCAGTCTGTAGACGAGTTCGTCGAGCTGATCGAAGGAGTCGTTGAGAAGCGTCTGCCGTCGGTCAGCGACGAGGGGAAAAAGACGGCACAGGAACGCAGCATCGCCAGCGTGGGCCAGCAGCTGAAAACCATTTATGAAACCGTGCTGGAAAACAACCGGCCGGAGACGTTGTAAGGAGAGCAAGGCTCTCTTTTTCTTTGATTTGACGGGGATTTCTTAAGAAAGAAAAAAGAATCGGCGAAGGCGGTCTTAAGAGCGCGGGGCAGGAAGCCTTATTCCTTGTGTAACCTTGTTTTTCATTGTATAATAAGTTAACGAGGCTGAGGAAGTATGAAAAAAGCGCGAAACTATGTGATTAATATTCTGCTCATCGTAGGCTTCACAGCCGGAGTGCTGTGGTTTACCTTGAAGGATAATTTTAACGAAGTCATGGGGATTCTGCAGCAGGTGAACGCCGGCTGGCTGATCGTGATCATTGCGATCGCGATTCTGTATCAGTGTGTGATCGGCTGGATACTGACGCAGCTGACCCGCATCAGCAATCCGCATTACAAGTTGAATTATGGGATTGTCAACGCCCTGGTGGCTTCTTTTTTCCATGGCGTGACTCCGAGCGCCTCGGGTGGTCAGTTTGCCCAGGTGTATGTGTTTAAGAAACAGGGCGTGCCGTTAAGTGATTCGGCGAGCGTGCTGTGGATGGATTTTATCGTGTACCAGTCGACGATGATCGCGTCGGTTTTCATTTTGATCCTGCTGCGGTTTCATCATTTCTACACTAACTATTCGCAGTTCTTTTTGCTTGTCCTGCTTGGCTTTCTGGTCAACAGCCTGGTGATCATCGGGTTGTGGGCGTTAGTCCGGTTCCCGAAGGTTTACACATGGATCAGCACGACCGGTCTGCATCTGGGCTGTAAGCTGCATCTGGTAAAAAATCCGGAAAAAGCGCTGGCTTTATTAAAGGATCAGCTCGACCGGTTCGGTAGTGAAACCGCGAAGCTGAAAGGCCACCGGCCGCTGATTGTGCGAGTGACGCTGGCCAACTTTGTACGGCTCGGCCTGTATTATGCGATCCCGTTTTTCTGCGCGCAGGCGCTGGGCCTGAACGTCAGTCTTGATCTGATTATTGACTGCATGGCGCTGTCAGCGTTTGTGTCGATGATCAACGCATTCATTCCGATTCCGGGCGCCAGCGGCGGTACGGAAGCTACGTATGTTTTGATGTTTTCAACGATCTTCGGAAAGCTGGGTGCGACCAGCTCGATGATTTTATGGCGGTTTGCCTCTTATTACTTTATGCTGATCCTGGGCGGTCTGACCTTTATCTGGGTTAAGAGCCGGCCGGCGATCGTTGTCGAACCGATGCAGGAGGAAAAGAAATGAGAATTGGATTATTTACAGATACCTATCTGCCTGACGTCAACGGCGTCGTTTCTTCCATCGTGACGCTGCAGCAGGAACTAGAAAAGAATGGTCACGACGTGTTTGTGATCACGACCCATCCGGGACTGCTTCAGGTCCAGCGCGAAGGCAATGTGCTGCGGCTGCCGGGGGTGGAATTAAAAAGCTTATACGGCTATGTGCTGACCAGTCCGATTCATTTCGCGGTGCTCAAGGATATCCGCGAGATGGAGCTGGATGTGATCCATGCCCATACGGAATTCGGCGTTGGAATCTTCGCCCGCATCGTAGCGAAAATGCTGCAGATCCCGCTGGTGTCGACGTATCATACAACCTATGAGGATTATACACATTACGTCAACGTCTTTAATCTGGAAACGATTGATAAGGTCGCCAAGAAAGCGGTCAGCAGCTTAAGCAAGCTGTATGGCGAGACAAGCACGGAACTGATCGCTCCATCCCAGAAGACCAAGGAAATGCTGCAGCGCTATGGAATTAAAAAGCGGATTCACGTGATTCCGACCGGACTGGACCTGCAGCGCTTTGACGCCCACCGCACGGATGCGGAAACGATCCGGCAGCGGCGCGAAGAGCTGATGGCGAATCCGGAAGAGACGCTGATCATTTTCGTCGGCCGGATCGCGAAGGAAAAAAGCATCGACTTTGTGATCGACGGGTTTACCTATTTAAAAGAAGCCGGGGTGCCGGTTCATTTTGCGGTGATCGGCGGCGGGCCGGAGCAGGAAGCCTTGGAGAGCCATGTGCGCGAGCTGGGGCTGGATTCAATGATCACCTTTGCCGGGAAGAAGCCGGCGGACCAGATTCCTTCCTACTACCATTGCGCGGACGCGTTTGTTTCCGCTTCGCTGACTGAAACGCAGGGCATGACCTACATCGAAGCGTTAGCCAGCGAACTGCCGGTTTTTGCCCGGCCGGATGAAGTGCTGGAAGATCTGGTGCTGGAAGGCCAGACCGGTTTCCTGTTTAAGAAACCTGAACAGTTTGCCGAGAAAGTGCAGCTTTTCTTAGCGATGAGCGCAGAGGAGCGCGCCGTGATGAAGGCTGCCGCGAAGTCTCAGGTTGAAGTTTATGACAGCCGGATTTTCTATCAGAAGGTGCTGGAAGTCTATGAAAGCGCGACTGCGGAATACCGTGAGATGTACCGGCTGGAATCGATCCGGCCGAAGGACGACTGCGTTGAGCTGAAGGTCTGCTCGCCCAACGATGAAATCCGAATTCTTGTTTCGCTGGAAACGTATTTCAATAAGGGACTGCGCAAGGACGTGCTGATCAGCAGCGATGAGCTGGACGAACTGATCAGCGAGGAAGAAGCGGTCAAGGCGTATCAGAGCTGTCTGAAGCGGATCGCGGCGAAAGACCGCACGCGCAAGGAAATCTACGACTGGCTGACGCAGAACACGCAGCTGGATATCAAGCAGATCAACGAGATCGTTGAGAAGCTGGAAGAACGGGATCTGATCAACGACCTGCGCTATACCAAAAATCAAGTTTATAATCTGAAGCTTCTGATGCAGGGCAAAAACAAGATCAGCCGGACATTGCGGAAGAAGGGCATCCCGTATGAGATGATTGAATCCGTGTTCGCCGACGAGGATGAACAGTCGGAATTCCGCAACGCATTGAAGTGGGCGCAGAAGCTGCAGCCGACGATCAAGGAAAAATCAGTACGGATGAAGAAGAATATGATGAAATCCAAATTGATCGCTCAGGGCTTTGCGGTCGACGTGATCAACGAGGTCATGGACAACCTGAGCTTTGTCGAGGAAGAACGGGCCGAGCTGGAGAGCCTGCGCAAGACGGCGGCGAAAGCAAAGAAGCGGTATCAGTCGAAGTACAGCGGCACCAAGCTGCGCAATTACGTTTTCCGTTACTGTTCAGCCCAGGGCTTCGACGTCGAGGATATTTATTTAATTTTAAGTGAAATGGAGTGGGATGATGAATAAGAAAATCAGTGAGTTTAAGGAAGGTGAAAGCCTGACGCTGCCGCTTTTGCTTGTGCAGGTCACCAAGGGCGTGACGAGCAATGGTTCGCCTTATCTGTCTTTGACGCTGCAGGATAAATCCGGGACGATCGAAGGCAAGATCTGGGATGTGAAGGAAGAACAGGCGGCTGCCTGCGTGCCGGGACGGGTCGGCGAGGTCAGCTGCGAGGTGCTGCGGTACCGGAATTCACTGCAGCTGCGCGTGCACCGGCTGACGCCGATGGATCAGCAGAGTATTGAATTAAGCGATTATGTTATCGCTTCGGATATTCCCAAGGAGCTGTTGCAGCAGAAGATTCAGGACGCGATCAGCTCGCTGTCCAATCCGGTCTATAAGGGGATTGTCAGCGCATTGTTCGCGGAATACGACAAGCCGTTCTTCGATTATCCGGCGGCGGCGAAGAACCATCACAACTTCGTCGGCGGCCTGGCGGTGCATGTCACCGGGATGGTCGATCTGGCGAATGAGATCGTCAAGCTCTATCCGCTGCTGGATCGGGATTTGTTGGTCAGCGGCGTGCTGGTTCATGATCTGGGCAAGCTGACGGAACTGTCCGGCCCGGTCATGACGGAATATACGCTGGAGGGCAAGCTGATCGGGCATATCTCGATCATGCAGGCGAAGATTATGGAAGTCGCCGTTCAGCTGGGCTACGAAAAGAGCGAGGAAGCGATTTTACTGCGGCACATGGTCTTGTCGCACCATGGTCAGCTGGAATTTGGTTCGCCGGTCATGCCGATGGTCGCGGAGGCGGAAGTGCTGCATCTGATCGACAATCTGGACGCGCGCATGAACACACTGGATAAGGCGTACGCGCAAACGGAGCCGGGCAGCTTCACATCGCGTCTGTTCCCGATGGAAAACCGGGCGTTTTACAAGCCGAAATCGAAAAAGAATGAAAAACAGGATGAAGTGGATTGAGGCCACAGATTTCGGAAAGCTGAGAGGCATTATAAAATAAATATCTGATCATGAATGAGGTGCTGGATAATACCGTCGAAGTCAGCTTGTTTTCGTCACCGGATGGGTTTATGAAATTTATGTATCGTATGCGGGCATGGATGGGATTGTCTATGTGAATGAAGCGGACGCGTATCTGCGGCGGGAGGAAATCAAACGAGTCCTGGCTGAGGACTATCATAAGAATAAAAAACCGTCAAATGAGTTTATTGTGGAATTCGAAAATAAATACGAACTGAAAATTTCGTCTGATCTTTATTTTGACGGTTCCGCTTTGTGAAATGAAGACTGAAGAGAATCTTGCGGGATTCTCTTTTCTTTTTTGTACACTCTATTATAATAAGGATAGCGATTGCGGACAGAGGAGGAAAAAATGGAATGATTGATATTCATTGTCATGTGTTGTGGGGCGTCGACGACGCGTCGCAGGATCGGGAAACAACGAAGAAGATGCTGCAAATTGCGGTAGAGGATGGAATTGAGGCGATCTTGTGTACGCCGCACAGTCTTCCTTATTATAAATATGAAAACGACGCTCAAACGCTGGCGGCGCCGTTTGCGGCGCTGCAGGAGCTGATCGCCGAAGAAAACTGGCCGATTGAAACGGCGCTGGGCTGCGAGTTCTTTTTGACCGATGCGTCGCTGGAATGGATCCGCAGCGGTCGGGCGCTGACGCTGAACGGTTCGCGGCGGCTGTTGATCGAATTTCCCTGGTATCAGAAGGTCCATCTGGGCAGCAGCGAAACCGAGCTGTTAAAGCAGGTGTTGGATGCGGGCTATGAGGTGATCATCGCGCATCCGGAACGGTATAAGAGCGTGCAGGAGGATTTCTCTACGCTGAAGCGATGGCGGGCTATGGGCTGCGATTTTCAGGTCAACCGGACTTCGCTGATTCTCAACGACGATAAGGAACAATGCGCGCTGGCCTGGCGGATGGTAGAGGAAGGCTATTGCGACGCCGTCGGCACTGACGCGCATCATTGCTGGGGCAAGCGGGTGATCAAGCTGAGCGATGTTCAGGCCGAGATTGAACGGCGGACAGACCGGGATACTGCTCTGTTGCTGTGCCATGAAAACGCGCGGCTGATCACGGGTGACGCCTTGATCCATCGCTGAGGTGAAAATCATCAGGAAAGGAATAGGACAATTTGACCGGCGTGAAAGCAGAACAACCAAGATCCGGGGCCAAATGAAAGGGAAAGGGGAAGGAAAATGAGTAAAAATATCATCGATCAGCTCTATCGTTTTGAAGGTCAGCCGGAGGCTTCATTTGCGGAAACCTTCGTCAGACAAGTCAAGGCTTTTAGCGGGGATGTCGTTGTTTTCGTGACAGCAGGCGGGTGATACCGAGGTACAGATAATCACAGCTGAGCGCTATTATGCGCGGGTGAATTCAGCAACGGGCGTGACGATCACCTTGGTGATTCGAGAAAGGGAGATCACGGCTTATGTTGCGGTTGTGGCCGGCGGCGAAGGACCGTTCAATATCAGCTGGGGCAACTATGAAAATTATTTGAAAAAGGTGGAGAAGCTTTTGCTTTCGTATGCTTTCAAGCGGATCCCGGGCGCGATCAGCGTTCGTCCTTAAATCATTTCAGAAAAAAGTTCATCCTGCGGGATAAGGATACGCCAGGGATAAAAATGCTCCATAAACAAGTGCTTTTTTGATTGTTGACAAGGGAGGAATTTATGAGTATACTTTTTGCAGTGATCCTTTAAGAGAGTCCCGTGAGGCTGCTCAAGGAAGATGAATACGTTTCGCCTGTTCATTTACTCCTGATCTTAAAGGGTCAGGAGTATTTTTATGAAAGGGGAACTGTATGAAAAAAACAGAGAAAAAAGGCAATCATCTTGCCGTCAAAATGGCGATCGCGATGGTTCTGGGGCTGATCTGCGGCCTGGCCATGCTGATGCTTCGTGAAAATCTCTTGACCTCGGGCCAGACCCAGACCTGGGTGGCTATCAACAATCTATTATTCCAGGATATTACGGCGGAGGCCGGCAAGAATGCGATCGGTTTGTTCTACATCGTCGGTCAGCTGTTTGTCAACGCACTGCAGGTCATCATCGTACCGATGATTTTCTGTTCGATTGCGTTGGCGATCTGTCAGATTACGGATACGCGCAAGCTGGGGCGGATTTCCAGCAAGACGCTGGGGACTTTCTTACTGACGACCGTGGTGGCGTTGGTGATCGCCGGCGCTGTCGGTCTTACCGTTTATGCGACCGGGGCTTTCAATGCGGTGGAAGTCAGCGGCTTGAATGTTTCGACGGGGTCCAGCGGAAGCAATCCGCTGTCAATCTTGTTGTCGATCGTCCCGAACAACATGACCAGCGCGTTCTCAACCAACGGGCAGGTGCTGGCAGTGGTGTTCTTAGCGGTAGCGACGGGGTTGGGCATCAACGCCTTAGGTTCCAAGGTAACCGTTTTAAAGAAGCTGCTGCAGGAGATCAGCGATATCATCACAGTTTGCTTAAGCTATGTGATCAATAAATTTGGTCCGCTGGCAATCTTCGTCCTTTTGACCCGGACGTTTGCGATCTACGGCGTCGATCATCTGAAGCCGGCGCTGGCCTATGTCGTGACGACGGTGCTGCTTCTGCTGGCCTTCCTGATCGTCGGCTATGCGATCTTTGTGGCGGTCTTGGGCCGGATCAATCCGATTCCGTTCGTTAAGAAGATTGCGAAAGTTGCGGTGTTCGGTTTCTCTACTTCCTCCTGTGCGGCAACGCTGCCGCTGAACCGCAAGACGGTAACCGAGGAACTGGGCGTCAGCGATGAAATTGCATCGTTTACGCTGCCGTTAGGCATGACGGTCAACATGGACGGAACGGCGATCATGCAGGTCATTGCCGCGATCTTCGTCGCGGCCTCCTCCGGCTATTCTGTGACGGTTTCCAGCATTGCGATCATTGCGATCCTGGCGCTGATCGCTTCGATCGGCACACCGGCGGCTCCGGGGGCTGGAGCGGTCATCCTGTTCACAATTTTGACGGGGATGGGTTATACCAATGACGCGGCGTTGCTGGCGTATTCGCTGATCCTGGCGATCAACCGGCCGATTGAAATGCTGGTTACTTCGCTGAACGTCGTCGGGGATGCCGCAACGTCGGTCATCGTCGCCCGCAGCGAGAAAATGCTGGATGAAAAGCAGTACAATGCCGAACAAAATTAGAGTGTGAAAAGAGTTGGCCAGAAGCTGAAAAATGCTTCTGGTTTTTTTCATATTTGTTCGTGACAAACGGAAATTTCAGTGCTATTCTAGTATTCAGTTTAAGGGGGAGCATTACTGATGAGAAAGCATCAACATCCGACAGTCAATGAGATTACGGAAGGGGTTATTTGGAAACAGCTGCTGTTGTTTTTCTTTCCGATTATGCTGGGAACGTTCTTTCAGCAGTTATACAACACGGTCGACGCGATTATCGTCGGTCAGTTTGTCGGCAAGGAGGCGCTGGCGGCGGTTGGGGGCGCGACGGGGACTTTGATCAATCTGCTGGTCGGCTTTTTTGTCGGCTTGTCTTCGGGCGCGACGGTCATTATTTCACAGTATTATGGCGCGCGAAAGGTGGAGCAGTCAAGCGACGCCGTACACACGGCGGTGGCGATGTCGTTGATCGGCGGGGCGATCATGATGGTGATCGGGATCTTCGGCGCACCGGTGGCGTTAAGGGCGATGGGGACGCCGGAGAACATCATGAATTATTCATTGATTTATATGATTGTCTACTTCGTCGGCTTGATTCCGAATTTGTTGTACAATGTCGGGTCCGGTATTCTGCGGGCTGTCGGAGATTCCAAGCGGCCGATGTACTTTCTGATTGTCTGCTGCCTGGCCAACGTGGTTCTGGATCTGCTTTTTGTTCTGGTCTTCCAATGGGGTGTCTTCGGTGCGGCAGCGGCTACCTGTCTGGCGCAGTTTATCAGCGGCGGACTTGTCTATCTGAGCTTATCTCAGGCTGAGGATGACCGTTACCGGCTGATCCGCAAGCGAATTCGGCTGCATGGCGAATTGTTGAAGGAAATCGTCGTAATCGGGATCCCGGCTGGGCTGCAGTCGGTCATGTATTCGGTATCAAATATTGTGATTCAGGCCAGCGTGAATACGTTTGGGACGGACACGATCGCGGCATATACAGCGTATGGGAAGATCGATGGGATCTTCTGGATGATCATGGGGGCTTTCGGCGTGGCGATCACGACGTTTGTCGGGCAGAATTTCGGCGCGCGTAAAATCGACAGGATTCACAAGAGCGTCAGGGTGTGCCTGGCGATGGCATTTGGCACGGCATTGGGAATGAGTGGGATCTTGATGGTGACCAGTCGCTGGATCTATCATTTGTTTACGCAGGACGCGGCGGTGATTGAGGTGGGGATGCAGATGTTGTTGTATCTGGCTCCCTATTATTTCACTTATGTGTGTATTGAGGTGCTGTCAGGGGCGGTGCGCGGCACAGGAGATTCTGTGATCCCAATGATTATGACCTGCATGGGTGTGTGTGTATTGCGCGTCGTCTGGATCTGGATCGCCGTACCGCTGAATCCTACGATTGAGAATGTTTTGTTCAGCTATCCGTTGACGTGGAGTCTGACTTCGATCCTGTTTGTGCTGTATTATCTGCAGGGCGGCTGGTTAAAGCGCAGGTTGAAAAAAATATAAATGATAACGTTAAAATAGCTTAGACATAGAAAATCATTTAGGCTATTAGGAAATGATTTTCTTTTTCTTGCTTTAAACAGCATGAATTTTGACAAAAATTTATGTTTCTGCAATTCAACAAATCTAGACTTTAATTGACATGTACGATACAATGGTAAAAACAGATTATTTGGTATAATTTACCTGTAAAAATAACTGTCAAAAAAAGTCTGATTAAATTGACAGAAGGGGATTGGATACAAAGAAGTGGACGGAGAAGGTTGGAATTTTTTTTGCAATAGAAGGACGTTGAATTGTAATCAGAAGATAGAAATTATAGTGTTCAAGGGGAAGAATATGACTAATAAGAAAACAGAATATTATTTAGCAGGATTTATATTTTGTCAAATCATCTTAGTTTCAACCGTTTTTTTCGTTCAGAAGGAAACGAATGTTTTTAATGTGTTTATTATTATATTATTAACAATTTTGATTACATTGATAGGGGATTTATGTATTTTTGGAATTATTCTGTCTGTTATGGCTTATAATGAAGAAAAATTAGAAATACAACATCTCATGGAATTAAATCAGCGGAATTATCAATTTTATCAATTTGCGGTTATGCAGCAGAAAAATATTCGCTTCTTTTATCATGATTTGTCGAATCACTTAATGGCCTTGGAAATTTTAAGAGAACAAGGTAAAGAAATAGAAATGAAAGTTTATGCTGAGAAAATCTTGAAGCAGTATAAAAAACAGCTTCCAGAATTTAAGACAGGAAATGTCATGCTTGATATTTTGATTCAATATTATCAGATAAACAAAGATACTTTTCATCTGATAGTCATCGGAACAGTTCCTGAACAGTTTAATTTTGAGAAAATTCTTTCTATTTTACAATCACTTGAATCGGTCTATTCAGGAAAAACGCTGACGCTGCAATTTGGGAATTCTTTGCGCTTAGAGGTCCCTAAGGTCCAAGATATAAAGATTCAAGAATGTTTAAAACAGCTTCGAAAAGAAAATTCAGCTTGCGAAATTGTTGAGGTGGATGACTAGATGAATAATCCTTTATTCTATTATTTGAACCATGTTCCGTTGATGATGATATGGGCCTATATTTATAATGAAATTTTACCGATTAAGAAAAGTTGCTGGATTGATTATATCCGGCTTACGCTGACTTTAGTTTTTGCAATTATGGTGCTTCTTTGCATTTATGAAATACCAGGATCAATGCAGGATAACGCAGCAATGCGAATGACGCTGTCGGCGTCGGTTGTCGCCAGTGTTGTATATGTAGTAAAGCGTCCCCATATTAAAGCTATGGTTTTCGCTCTATTTATTCAGCAGATGCTTTCGATTACCGCGGAAATGCTGACAATGCTGATCACTCTATTGTTAATGAGATTAAACAATGGAATTATCGAGAATACGTTTTATCTGAACGTTTATTCATATATCCTTCTGGATTGTATGAGCCTATTTATTTTCTATATTGCTGTTCGCTTGATTAAACGTAAAAAAGTCAATGTGGAAGGCGAATACTCGGTAATCGGTGCTTTACTTTGTACATGCCAATTTTTATGGATTTATATTCTGTCTTATAAGTTGATTCAAACAAAAGAAGCGGATGTTTTATTGATTTTTCAGTCTCTATTTATTTTGATACTGACCGATCTGCTTGTATTTCTTTATGTAATCCGAATTGTAAATTTACGCCGTCGGAAATTCGAAGCGGAAAACAAAAAAAAGATGTTTGATGAACTCACATCGCATTTAAAAAAACTAACAGAGAAGCAAAGTGTGCTGGAAGATATCTTTTCAGAGCTGACACATGTAAATTATCAAATTGAGCAGTTAACCGAAATAAAAAAAAGAATGGAAACTGTCCGGGGTCAAATCTATTGTACCAATCCTTATGTCAATGCCTTGCTGAACTATTATCAGGAAGCAGGCAAGAAACTGCAAATTTCGATCACATTTAAGATTGAATGTTCTGCTTTAAATGGAATGGATAATTATGATCTTAATGCGGTGCTCTCTAACTTACTTAATAATGCGATCGAAGCAACACAGACAAGTTTAAGACCGGAAATATCGTTGCAAATTCAGGAAAAAGGTGGATTACTAATGATACGGTGCGTTAATACAGTCGCGGAAAACAAACTTCATTTGAATAAGAAAATTCATGGTCAGGGATTGAAAATCATCGATGAGGTACTTTCGCATTATGAAGGACAAAGATCTTTTGAAATACAAAATGGTCAAGCTGTGAGTGAACTTTTACTGCAGGAAAGAAGTGAAACAATTCTATGTTAAATAACGAACCTTTTTTCTATTTCAATCATTTGATCTTATTTTTTATCTGGGCTTTTTTTCATGTTTATTTTCTGAATCATGAAGAAACAAACATCCGGATGTTTATTAAATTGTATTTAGGCTTGATGTTGAATATGGCAATAAATTTCTTAACAGGTTTTATTTTCGATGAGCTTTTTTCAGTAAATTTGATCAGAACTCTGTTTTCTATATTAACTTTATTTATAACCTTGAAAATTGTTGTTAAAGATATCTGGGCTAATACTTTCTTTGCTGTAATCTTCCATACTCTATGTATTGTTTTTTCTGAAATGCTGACGATCCTCGTTATGTTAGCACTTAGCGGCTTTGATCAACAGTCTTTTCAGGATGCTTCTTTTTTTGGAACATTAGGATTTATCATTATGGATGTGTTTAACGCTTTATTTTTATGGGGAGTATGGGGGCTGAAAAAGAGGGCTTTGCGGAATATTGATTGGAAAAAGCAAGGACGGGTCATTCCTATAATTATAGTTCAGGGAGCCTGGATTTATCTTTTGTCATACAAGCTTATTTACGCTTACAAAATTTCTGTAAGTTTAATTCCCATTCTAATATTTTCATGGCTGTTAATGCAAGGAAGTGTCGTTATGCTGATTCATAGTTTAATCACATTAAAGAAGGATCGTGAAAAAGCAGAAAACGAACATCTATATAATGCTCAGCTACAGAATCAGATTACGGAATTATATCAAAAACAAAATATTATGGATGATTTGTGGAAAAATGTCCAAAATCAAGTGGAACATCTGAACCTCAACGAAATATATCAGCTTCATCAGCAAATTGGTGAGATTCGTTATGCCTTGTATTGTGATAATCCTTCTGTCAATGCTATGCTGGCTTCTTTCATTCGGCAATGTCAGGAAAAAAATATAAGTTGCACTTATTCTATCCAAGCTACGCTGCTGAACGGGATTGATGATTACGATTTAAATACATTATTAGCAAATTTATTAAAGAATGCTGTAGAAGCTACAGAAGGTAACTTGCATCCACAAATTGAATTAACGATTAAGCAGCGTAATCAAATCCTTTTGATCCGTTGTACCAATAATTTGGGACAAAAGAAAAAAAGGCAGAAGAAAATTCATGGTAACGGCAAATTGATAATTACACAAATTGTAAAAAAATATCAAGGTGAAGTGCAGTGGCATTTGGATACTCAGCAGGCAGTAACAGAGATCTTCATTAATAAAATGATTATCGATTAAAAAGCTTGGTCGCAGTGATCAAGCTTTTTTAATCCTCTGTATGAAAGAAAAGTTTAGCTATAACATTCATCGTATTCTTTTTATAATTACGGGAGATTGGAATGATATCTTCGTTCAGAAGAAGAAGATCATTGCCCTGCACGGACTTAACATAGTTTAAATTGACGATATAAGAGCGATGTGTCTGAACAAAGTATTCCGGAAGTAACGGCAGATAGTCATCAAAAGAACCGTAAGGATCGATGACCGGAGTTTTCTTACTCTTTAATTCATCGGAGGTAAAATAAGACTTGATATCCCGGCAATGAAATATGATTTTTCGTCGGTCTTTTTCAAGATAGTAAATTTCATTGTTTTGAATTACTTTAGCATGCCGGTTCATAACGATGTGCAGCGCATCTTCAGTTAGTATGTTTTTCTTTTTGTTAAGATTTTTCAAAGCTTTTTCTAAAGCTTTAGGCAGTCGTTTTTCAAGCTCATCTTTAAGAATGCAATAAATATGATTGCATAAATAAACATCAGGAAAATACATCATATAGTTCGTAATAAATATAATTTGGACATCGGGTGAAATGTTTGTTAGTTTTTGGGCAAATTCCAGACTCGTTGTTTTTTCTGCGTCAAATTGAATGTCTAGTAATAAAATTTCAAAATTACCGATCAAAAGCTGATCCTGGAGATCTTTAAGCATATTGAACTGTGTCAGAATATATTCCTGCTTTTTTAGTTTGAGATAATCTTGTGTAACTTTACAGATTTTATCAAGTTGGTAAGGTGAGTCATCGCAAGCTGCTATTCGTATCATTTTAACCTCCGATTATTTTCAAAAATGATTTTCTGAATTCAGCGGTTCTTGTATTATTGTAAGCCGTTTCCTGAATGAAGACAAGTTCAATCTGAAAGGGATTACATCAGAACTCGTTTAATTGACTCTATTAAGCTAATGGTACCCACTCTATACTTGTTAAAGAAGTATAAGATTTCATATCATCTTCTAAAGGAACAGATGTTTATTTTAGGATATACTATAATAGAGGATTTTGATATTGGTTGTTTTATTGCTAAAGAATTTAATCTTTGTATGGGTTCAATTGTTGAACTTCAATATTCTGATTATTTGAAATATCAAAGGATTATAAATGTTTCACAATATGATGAAAAAATAGTTGGGGATTTTATTTTTTTTCAAATTAATAAAAGATATGTTTGTCCTCCACTTATGAATAAATTATTGGAAGAAATGATTCTTTTACGGCAATCTGAGTGGGCTGTAATTCCTGATGTATTTGTATCAATTCCAGTTCAATATAATTCTAAAGAATTAATACTTAAACGCGATGTCGGATATGACGTCAAAACAAAGAAATTATTAAAAGATTTAGATTTTAGAACTCATTATGAAGCAGGTGTACCATCTAACTTGAAAAGCGTTGATGATTTAGCTAATTTTAAAAACAGAATTCAGAGGTTTTATCTTGGAAAAATAAGAATTCTGATAACCAGTGAGATTACTATTGAACATTATGGGGAATTTGGTAATCCCATTGGAACGCCTGCTTTTGTAGATATATATATTTCAATAGATAAAGATAGTAATTGTGCTGTTTTTACATGGTATTCGCTTTCATCCCCATTTTTGATTAGTCATTTAATGGACAATATAATCAGAAACAATTTAATTGTTGTAAAAGATGAAAATATTAATGTAAATTTTTTTGATTATCTCCATACAGAATTTGATGTAATTAAACGTGGTACACCTAAAATTTTTGCAGTTATTCCTGAAGATAGAAAATGCTTAAAATCTAGCCAAATTGCTTCACTTCTTGCTTCAGAAACAATATATCCTGAAGGTGAGTTTTTTGGTGAAATAGTAGATCCTGAAATTACGACAGCAGTAAACTCAGAAAAGGGAATGGGACAATATGATCGCGCTTTTGTTTGCGCTTATAGTAATGTTGTTCTTCAATTTTCTCCAGATTTTTATGGAACTTTATATGATAGATTGTGCGAGGAATCAATAACACTATTTTATATTGAACTTATTTTGTTAGAAGAAGCATCAATACATATTGCTGATAAAAAAATAATAAACTTAATCACATCGAGTCTTATAACAGAACCAGTGAATTTTCTTAAACATGTTGAAAATATCTACGATGATTATTCTAAAACGATAGATTTCTGGGATATTCAAGTCAATTATCCTACATCTCAAAAGTCTATAGATATGTTACGTAAAACTTTTAAAATTAATGAGCAACTAAAATTTATGCAACGTAATCAGGAACAATTGCAATTGGTTTTCGACACAAAGTGTGATATTATTGATCGTAATGATTCTAAAAGAATGGATACTTCTTTGGCAATTATATCGGTACTTGCTGTTTTCTCCGCTTGGATAGATGGTTATGACTATATTGCAACGTGGGAAGATGTTTTTACACATGAAACAATTCATATACTACAGCGAATTTTGTTTGTTTTAATATTTTTTACTGCAGGATATGCTATTTCCCATTTGTTTGGAAATAAGTTTGGCTTATTCTTATCGTTGAGGCGAGAAAAAAGAAGAAGAAAGTTAAAACGAAAGCGGAATAGATAATATAAAAGAATATTTTCAGAGAATATAAACATTATTTAACTTATATTTTAAAATTTTGTCTTTTATATAATGTTTCTTAGACATATAGGAGATAAGTGTGAAAGTAAGGCATTAAAACTTGCTATCATGCAATATTTATGATAGCGCTATACGCGGTAATGGAGGTAAAGATGAAACGAAAATTTAATGAGTGGTTTAGTGTTCAATTAGCGAAAAATCCAAGTAAAATGGTATTGGCAGTAATCCTTTTGTTTAATATTATGTTTTTTTTGTTATCTGCTTTTATAATCAATAGCCTAGCTGTTTCGGGAACTGAGAAAATGGGCTTTTTAGAAACAGTGTTCTATACAATAACAATGATTTTAGATGCGGGATGTATATCGTTTATTATAGAAGATGTTGGAAAATCTGGCGTATTTATTGCGATAGTTTGCCTATGTACAATCGTTGTAGGTATGATTTCATTTACTGGAGCTGTAATTGGTTATATAACTAATTATATATCTAGCTTTATTGAAAACGCCAATTCACGATCTAAAAAGATATCTATATCCAACCATGTTGTTATTTTAAATTGGAATACTAGAGCATCTGAAATAATAAATGATTTGTTATATAGTGAAACGTATCAGAAAGTAGTGGTCTTGGTTTCCTCTAAAAAAGCAGAAATAGAAATGGAAATTGAAGAACGATTAAACGATACGATTGCACGTGAGAATGAAAGTTTAATTCTTCAGTGTAAGAATATGAATATCATTAAAAGATATTTTACTTACAGGCGTGAACAATTTAAAAAGAATATAACAGTAATTGTTAAAGAAGGAGATGTATTTTCCTCCCGGCAATTAGCGGATATATCGCTTGAAAGAGCAAAAACAGTGATTATATTGGGAAATGACATTAATAATACAATATGTAAGTTTGAACTGAGAGATCGGTTAGAAGAAAAAAGCCAAGGTAATTCTCAAACTGTGAAGACATTAATGCAAGTTGCTGATATTACCGCGTCTGAGAATTCTATTGATGATCAAAAAATTATTGTTGAAATCACTGATGATTGGACATGGGAAATTGTTGAAAAAATTATAAAATGTAAACAAGTAGATCAAAAATGTAATATAGTCCCGATCAGAATTAATAAAATATTAGGACAAATTCTTTCGCAATTTTCATTAATGCCTGAACTCAATCTTGCTTATAAAGAGCTCTTTTCTAATAAAGGTGCTACGTTCTATAGTGAAGTTCATTCTCCTGAAAATGATATTACGTTTATATCAAATTATTTAGATAATCATAATCATGCAATACCCCTTACAATCATGGATAATAAAGGTAAATCACATGCATATTATTCTTCTTCAGCAGAAAGAGAGATACATCAAATTAACACAATAAAAACTAAAAACTATAGTGTGAAATTAAATGAACAGTATTGGTTGGAAAGAAAAAATGTGATAATTTTAGGCCACAATAGTAAATGCCGAGATTTAATGCAAGGTTTTTGTGCATTTAGGAATGAATGGAATTATAGAAATTCAGATGAAGAAATTTTAAAAATAATAATTATTGATGATCAGAAAAGTTTAGATAAGATGAATAACTATAAAGATTATCCTTTTGTTGAAACAGTAACTGCAAGTATTTATGATAAAGATATTATTTGTTCAACAATTGAGAAATTTGTGTCTTCTAATGAAGAAGATACCAGTATATTGATTCTTTCTGATGATGAAATGTTAAATGAAAATATTGATGCTAATGCATTAGCTAATTTAGTTTATGTGCAAGACATAATTAATGATAAGAAAATAAAAAATCCAGATTTTGATGAAGAAAGTATCGATGTTATTGTCGAAATTATAAATCCTAAGCATCACGATATTGTCAGTAGTTACAGTGTAAATAATGTTGTTATTAGCAATCGCTACATAAGTAAAATGATAACGCAAATCGGGGCAAAAGAGGCTTTGTTTGATTTTTATACGGATATACTAACATATGATACAGATGATTCAGGAGTATATAATAGTAAGGAAATATATATAAAAGAGGTATGCAAATTCTTTGAAGAATTGCCAAAACCGTGCTTCGCTGAAGAATTTATACGTGCAGTTTATCACGCTTCCTTAGATGAATCACTTCCTAAAGAAAAACAAAATCCAACAATAGTTCTTGGATATGTTAAACCTGGAGGGAAAATGATTTTATTTGAGGGTGATCAATCTAATGTTAAAGTCGAATTAGATTATAAAGATAAATTAATAGTTTTTAGTAATCACTAATTTCGTTAAGTTAAAATTGAAGGCAGAGGAGGATATGGCTTTCATAGATTAGCTCGGCGCAATAAAAGGCTCTGTTCAGCAAAAATACTGGTTAATAAAAGGATTGTAAAAAGTGTTGGAAATTCCACGGAATACTCGTAGGTCATGAATAAAAGTCTTTTTCTCATGGCTGTGTTTAAGAATTTCACATCTTTTAACATAGAAAGAATTGGTTTATCAGTCAATAGACTGTACAGAGCCTAATAAAAATACTGGTAGAGCTTTGGGAAGAATTCTTAGGAAATGCCTGAAAATTTGGACTTTTTGGAGGCTGTTGAAAAAGTACAAAAAGTCAAAAAAGAGGAGTACTGTGAAAACGGATTCCCATTTTTATACGAAAAGTTTTATCACCAGTACGTGTGGGATGAAGAAACAATAGTATAAGCCAGAAAACTTGTTTTTCATCAATCATTTTACAAGTTAAGGTTATTTTTCATTGCATAAGCGAAGTCATGAGTTCTTCAGTTAACGAAAGCGACTTCGTTTTCTTATAGATTTCGTTGATTCTAAACATTGTCAGATATTCCTGTAAAAATGTATAGCTGACTCCTTGAAAGGATATAAAAATTATTTTATCCTGCTATGTAAATGATTTACCTTGTCTAGTGGTTAATGGCCATCTGCTTCTTGTGACTAGTTATTTTATGCTATGTTACTCCAAATTCTTTGACAAGACGATGATATGATCGCTTTTTATTTTTCAATGTCCGCTTATTGGGATTGTACGCAATTTGGTGATAGAACTTATGTAAAAAAATATCAAAAGTGGCGGATGAATTCGCTTATTTACGTATTTTAAGAGAAATTGTGGGGAAATGATGAGCTATGATTTTCAAAATTTCAAAAACAGCCTACTTTTTCAGTAGCCTCGCTTTTTGAGGCTCTTGTATTTAGAAAAATTATGAATGTGCCATAGGAGCTGAAACTAATATCAATAAAAAGCAATTTTAAAATTATAAACAATATTAGTAAGAAAAAGTTATTAATCGAAAAGAGGCTGTGACAGATAAGGGATAGGAAAAAATGGTTCTATAAATTTTGGTGTTGGTGGAAACCAACGCCTTTTTTCTTGAGCATAAAAAAAAGAGACATAGGTAAGAATTTCCGTTACAATAAA
>ERZ1106944.259-NODE-259-length-38666-cov-3.608195_pt1 | contig 38666 bp, 30 predicted proteins | sample MGYA00403672_ERZ1106944 | MGnify/ENA primary metagenome ERZ1106944 (study PRJEB35170, sample SAMEA104062454) | human gut metagenome | biome: human gut; feature: human-associated habitat; material: faeces | place: Denmark | collected 2012-10-16 ...
CGACCACAACCAGTTGCTGATGACCATTATGGACAAGATCGCCCGCCGTCACCAGTTCCGCGTGCTGCTGCACGAAAAACCCTTCAAGGGGATCAACGGATCGGGCAAGCACAACAACTGGTCGCTGGGAACCGATACGGGCGTGAACCTGCTCGGTCCGGGCAAGACCGCTTCGGAGAACCTCCAGTTCATCACTTTCCTGGTGAACGCCATTTCGGCGGTTTACAAGCACAACGGCCTGCTGAAGGCGTCGATTATGAGCGCGACGAACGCTCACCGGCTGGGCGCCAACGAGGCGCCTCCCGCCATCATTTCGACCTTCCTCGGAACGCAGGTGTCGGCCGTGCTGGACAAGCTGGCCGCATCGAAGGGCGACGATGCCATCCGTTTCGACGCCAAGAACGTCTTCAAGATGAGCGGCATTTCGCACATCCCGACGCTGCTGCTGGACAACACCGACCGCAACCGCACCTCGCCGTTCGCCTTCACGGGCAACCGCTTCGAGTTCCGCGCCGTGGGTTCGTCGGACAACTGCGCCGAGGCGATGATCGTGCTCAACTCGGCGATGGCATACGAACTGACCGAGTTCAAGAAGGCCGTGGACGCCAAGATCGAGGCCGGGGCCAAGAAGGAGAGGGCCATTTACGAGGTGCTCAAGCAGATGATCAAGGCCTGCAAGGCCATCCGGTTCGACGGCAACGGCTATTCGGACGAGTGGAAGGCCGAGGCGAAGCGGCGCGGTCTGGACTGCGAGACGTCGACGCCGCTGATCTTCGACCGCTACCTGGACAGGGAGAGCCTGAAGATGTTCGGCGATATGGGAGTTTTCACCAAGGTCGAACTCGAAGCCCGCACCGAGGTGAAGTGGGAGACCTATACCAAGAAAATCCAGATTGAAGGCCGCGTGCTGGGCGACCTGGCGATGAACCACATCGTGCCGATCGCTTCGAAATACGAGGCGCAGTTGCTCGACAAGGTCTATAAGATGCATCAGATCGGAGGGCTGAACGCCTCGTCGGACATTCTGCTTATCAAGAAGATTCAGGACCATACGGCCTCGATCCAGAAACTCACCGGCGAGATGATCGACGCCCGCAAGGTTGCCAACCGGATCGAGGACCCGCGTGAAAAGGCCATTGCCTACCACGATACCGTGGCTGTCTGCTTCGACGAGATCCGCCGTCATATCGACAAGCTGGAAGAGATCGTCGACGATCAGATCTGGCCGCTGCCGAAGTATCGCGAACTGTTGTTCCTGCGCTGATCGGGCTGATTACGGCATAGAAAAACCGGGAACATTCCTTTCGGAGTGTTCCCGGTTCTGGTTTCATATCTTGCGGAAATTATTCGTCGTCGCGGTACATGTGTTCCACGTAAATGGCGTGCTGCATCGCCTCGCGCTTCGCGATCGAAGGCTTGGTGAAGTACTGGCGGCGGCGAAGCTCCTTCAGGACGCCCGTGCGCTCGTATTTACGTTTGAACTTTTTCAGGGCGCGCTCGATGTTTTCGCCCTCTTTTACCGGCATGATAATCATAATATTCTTTGTTTTTTGTTGTTTTGAATCTGTTTGTTCGTTCTGAAAACTGCGGGGTGCGCATCCTCGATGCATCTTCCCCAAAAACGGTCGTTTTATTCGTCGGCAGGTCCGCTGTCCGACCCGAATTGCAGATAAGGAGCCAGCCGTGCTGCCTCCTCGCGGGTCAATATGTTCTGTTCCACCAATTCTCCAGCGGTACTCCAACCTCCTTTCAACTGTCTTGCTTTCAGCAATTTTCGTAATGCCTGCGGTGCTATGTAGGGGTGTTTCCCCAGCACTTTCGGGCTTGCAAAGTTAATATCAATTTTCCGAATTTTGCAACTATCGCAGTAAATTTGTTTCAAAATTTTTTCATAATTGCGTTCCCGCACTCCCGGAACCTCTGCGAGTTGCTCCGCGCGGACGAATCCGCCGAGCCGTTCGCGGTAGTGCATGATCGCCACGACGGTCCTGGGACCGATGCCCACAACCGAGCGCAGCGTCGCCGAATCGGCCGTGTTCAGCTCCACGGGCTGTTCGATCGGCCGCGCCTTCCGTTCCGGGAAGATGACGTAGGGTTCCAGCGCCGCGGCCACCGAGTCGCTCACGACGTAGCATTCGCGCAGGTCCTCCATGTCATGGATGCCGCTCAAATCCCGCCAGCGGATGAACGCCTCGGCCTGACGCTTCGACAAGGCCCCGATGGCGCGCAGGTAGCGGGCGCTCACGGTGTCGATGCGGAACGGCCCGGGTGCGAGCGGTTCGGGGAGAATGCGTCCCGTGCGGTATTTTTCGGGTGCGATGGCGTATTTGCGGCCGATGCGCACCCAGGGTTCGAGCCGCCGGTAGAGCGAGTCGCTGATGCCGTAGCAGAGCGTCAGGTCCTCGGGTATGCGGAACACTTTGCCCGCGGCGCGGTATTTCAGCAGGCTCACCGCTTCGTGCTTCGTAAGCCCGAGTCGCCGCAGGTCGTCGAGCGAGGCCGTGTTGGGGTCGAAATGCGACATCACGACGCTGTCCGCGGGCAACGCCTCCTCCATCTCGGCCTCGGCGCGGCGGGCCGCTTCGGGGTCGGCTGCCGGGCGTACGAGCATCAGGGCTATGATCAGCAGCCCGGCCAACGGCAGGAATACCGCAATGGCGCGTATTTCGCGGTCGGAAAAAAGTTTAGCCATTGTTCTGTTTATGCGGTCATATGCTTTATCGTTTCAACTGCCGGGAGCATGCGTCGTCTCCCTTCCGGAGGGAGGCCGGGGCGGGGCTATGCTTGTAGATGGCTCCGCAGGCGGCAATGACGGCGGTCGAAAGCGATTTGTACGTCGAAGTGTGTATTCGTTTTGTCTATTTTCCGATCTCCTCCAGTGCCCGCTTCACCGAGCCCCAGCGCAGCAGCAGTTCGCGGGCCTCGGTTTCGTCAAGCCCCGACGCCTCGGCGACCATCCGCGTTCCGCGGGCCACGAGCTTGTCGTTGGTCAGCTGCATGTTGACCATGCGGTTGCCCTCGACACGCCCTAGGCGGATCATCACGGCTGTCGATAACATGTTGAGCATCAATTTCTGGGCCGTTCCGGCCTTCATGCGCGTCGATCCGGTCACGAACTCCGGTCCTACGACCGCTTCGAGCGCATACTCCGCTTCGGCAGCTACGGGCGACGCGGGGTTGCAGGTGATCGAGCCGGTCAGCAGTCCGTGGCGCCGCGCCGCGCGCAGTCCGCCGATCACGTAGGGCGTCGTTCCCGATGCCGCGATGCCGATCAGCACATCGCCGGCTGTGGGGTGGTAGGGCGCCATGTCGCGCCAGGCTCCTTCGGTGTCGTCTTCGGCGTGCTCCACGGCCCGCCGCAAAGCGCCGTCGCCTCCGGCGATCAGCCCGATCACCCGGTCGAACGGCACGCCGTAGGTCGGGGGCAGCTCCGAGGCGTCGGTGACCCCCAGCCGGCCGCTCGTCCCGGCGCCGATGTAAAACATCCGGCCTCCGCGCTGCATGCGCCCGACGATGCGTTCGACGAGTAGCTCCATGACGGGGATGGTCCGCCGCACGGCTTCGTGCACACGGGCGTCCTCGCGGTTGATGCCCGTCAGGATGTCGTGCACCGACATCCGTTGCAGGTCGTCGTAGGCCGAATCCTGTTCGGTGATTCTATCTTCCATAGTGGTATTTCAAAAGCCCTTCGGCGGGCGATTCTACGATGGTTTCCACGCGGCGGCCCTCCGCTTCCAGCGCCTCGCGCAGCAACGCCTCGAAGTGGGCCGCCACGCCGCCCAGCAGCGATACGGGGAGTTCCGCCGGATAGCGGCTCAAGTTGCGGGACGCAAAGTCGCGGAACGACCGGAGTACCAGCTCCCGGATCTCCGGGCGGTCGATATGCGTGCGTATGAAAGGTGCGAACGAGGCCAGAAAGCGGTTGGCGTAAGGCTCGCGGTAGACGCGGCGGATGATCTCCTCGTAATTCAGCCCGTGCGCCGCGAGAAACTCCTCTTTCAGCGGAATGTGCCCCTTGAAGATGCCGTTCAGGAGATTGCGCCCCAGATGCACGCCGCCGCCCTCGTCGCCCAGCACATAGCCCAGCGGGGGGACGTTTTTCAGGATTTCGCCGTCGCGGCACAGGCAGGAGTTCGATCCCGTGCCGAGGATGCAGGCGATGCCCTCCCCGTGGCCCCAGAGCGCCCGCGCCGCGCCCAGCAGGTCCGATTCGACCGTAATGTCCGTCGTTCCGAAGTGCGCTTTCAACTCCCGGCGCAGCTTCTCGCTCGCTTCCGGGAAGGTCTCGCCGCACCCCGCGCCGTAGAATTTCACGCTCGTCACGCCGTCGCATGGCGGCAGTTCCGCGAGGGCTTCGCGTATCTGTTCGGCCGAGTGCTGCACGGCGTTGATCCCCCGCGTGCGCACGTTTGTCGTCCGTGCGCCGTCGCTGGCGATCCACGTGCATTTGGTCGATCCGCTGTCGGCTATAAGTACCATAATTCAAAGATACGGATTAATCTTCAAATTCCGGAAAAAAGTCATAACTAAATTTTTTAGTTTAAAAACTATGTAAAATAGTTGCATGTGAATTTTTTTTAGTTACCTTTGTTCCCGGGTGCATGAAAAAGGACCGATGAAGCGATGGGCGGCTGTTCCGGAGGGAGCATTGCCGGCCGGGCGTGTCCGGGAAGTCGTGGGACGAATCCGGCGTCGGTCGGACGCCTTCGGCAGGATCGTCGGCCGCGAGGGCGCCGTTCGCCGCATCGGGACCGGACCGGGCGTTTTGCTGCGCCGCCGTATGCTGGAATGCCTCCGTTTCAACTGAAAACGATACCTGATAAAGCTTGTTTGAGTGAAATATGAAAGAGAATCCTGAAAAACTGACACGCAGGGAAGAGGAGCTGATGCGCTGCTTCTGGGAGCACGGTCCGCTGTTCGTACGCGAACTGGTGGCCCTTTCGCCCGATCCCAAACCCCATTTCAACACCCTTTCGACGATGGTCCGCGCGCTCGAAGCCAAAGGCTATGTCGCCCACAACTCCTTCGGCAGCACCTACCAATACTATCCGGTGGTGAGCGAGGAGGAGTTTTCGCGCTCGACGCTCGGCAGCGTGATCAGCCGCTATTTCGAGAATTCCTACCTCGGGGCGGTCTCGGCACTGGTCGAGGAGGAGAAGATCTCGCTCGGCGAACTGCGCAGCCTGATCGACCGCATCGAAAATCAAAACCGATAGCGCCATGTACGACCTGATGATTTACAGCCTGAAAGTCGGCGTCTGCCTGGCTGTCTTCTACCTCTTTTTCAAATTGCTGTTGAGCCGTGAGACCTTCCACCGCTTCAACCGGATCGTGGTTCTGGGGGCGATGTTCCTCTCGTTCGTGCTGCCGCTGTGCGTGATCACGGTTTACCGCGAAATCCCCGTCCTGCCGGAAATCCCGGACGGGGAGGCTGTTGCGACGGCCTTCGCCGAACCGCTTTCCGAACCTTTTCCGTGGGAGATGCTCGCCGGGGCGGCATTCCTGCTCGGGGCGGCCGCCACGCTGCTGTGGACGCTTTGTTCGCTCATCGGAGTCCTGCGTCTGATCCGCGGCGGACGTCGCGAACGGCTGGAGGACGGGGCTGTGCTGGTGCGCACGGAACGGCCCGTGACGCCTTTCAGCTGGGGACGCTATATCGTGATGTCCGAGAGGGACCTGGCGGAAAACGGCGGGGCGATTCTGCTTCACGAACGGGCGCACCTGCGGCTGCGTCATTCGCTCGACCTGATCGTGACCGACGTTGCGGGCTGCCTGCAATGGTTCAACCCCGCGATGTGGCTGCTGCGCCGCGAACTGCGGGCCATCCACGAATATGAAGCCGACGAGGCGGTGCTCGACAGCGGCGTCGACGCCCGGAGTTACCAGATGTTGTTAATAAAGAAAGCTGCCGGCGGGAGGTGGTACTCGATTGCCAACAGCTTTAATCACAGTAAACTTAAAAACCGTATTACCATGATGTTGCGTAAAAAATCGTCGCGGTGGGCCGGGGCCAGGGCGCTCCTGCTCCTGCCGCTCACGGCCGTCGCCCTGGGGGCTTTCGCCGAAACCGCTTATGTCTTTCCGGAAGACAAAGGTAAAAAAGAAACCAGTACGATTTACATTCGGGGGTCGAAATCTTTTTCCGATGGGCAACAACCGCTGATTCTGGTCGACGGCCGGGAGGTGAAGTCGATGGACAGCCTCGCTGCCGACCGGATCGAGGCGATCACCGTGCTCAAGGATTCCGTTTCGATGGCTGTGTACGGCGAAAAGGCCGCCGACGGCGTGATTCTTGTAACGCTCAAAAAGACCGGAGAACCGGGCGATGGGGCGCAGGTCCCGGGACTGAAAGGCAAAGTCGTGACGGTCACCCGGGCGGACAGCGCCGGGACGAACGAGTCGACAACCGTGCGGGTGATCGGTCACGGTACGAGGCCGAAAGACGGAACGGTTGTGGTGAATACGGCCGGAATCGCGAAATCGTATCGGTTCAAGGTCGAGAACGGCTCGTCGGTCGAGTCGAATCCTGTATTTATCGTCGACGGCGTACAAGTGTCTGAAATCGAATCGCTCGACCCGGATCAGATTGAAAGCATGTCGGTGATCAAAGGCACGAATCTCCCCGGGGAGTTTGCCGACAAGGGGTATGAGGGCGTGATAACGATTACGACCAAACAGGCGGCTGCCGCGCAAAGAGCCGCCGCGAAGTCGGCCCGGGAGGGTATCGAAGCCGGGAGAGCCGGGATCGAAGCCGCCCGCGAAGGGTTGAAACTGGCCCGCAAGTATATGAGTTCCGATGACTGGAAGCAGGCCCAGAAAGCGCTCGACAAGGCCCAGAAGGAGCTTGAAGCGGCCCGCAAGGAGACTTCGGCACAGCTTTCCGAAGCGCAGAAAGCGGTGGGAACGTCGCTTAAACTTTCGGCGGACGCCGGGCATGCCGATAAGGTGACCATTCAGGGCACTCCGGAGAGTTCGGTGTCGGTTTATAAGGGACAGGTTACGCTGAAAGGCGGATTTCCCGACGGCATGCTGATCCGTATCAACGGCAGGGAGGCCTCGAAAGAGGATGTTGAACGGCTGGAATCCGGGAAGATCAAGCGCATGGAGGTCTATAAGGGCGACGAGGCCGTGAAGCGTTACGGCGAGAAGGGGCGCAACGGCGTGGTCGAGATCCGCGCCCGCAGGTAAAGGCTTAAAGGAAAAACCATAAGCAGATAAAAAGTTCACGAAGGCGGGGGATTCCACGGAATCCTCCGCCTTTTTTGTGCGTGCCTATTTGAATTCGACGATCTCGGGCCGCGTCGGCCGGTAGCGGTACTGCTCCATGCGTGTCGGGTTCGAAAGGCGGAAATATTCGCTCTCGACCAGCCCGCGTTTGCCGAAGGCCACGCCCAGCCGGATCTGGATCGTGTTGAACACCAGCCGTTCGTTTCGCAGCCGCACGCCCAGTCCGAACGAGGTGAAGAAGTCGTTTTTGAAGATATTGGGCGAATAGCCGATCAGCCCGAAGTCGGCGAACCCGAAGACGGCGATGCGGAATCCCAGCGGCTGGTAGGGGGTGAATACCACCGTCTCGGTGTTGAGGATCATGCGGTTGGTTCCGATGATGTACTCCTTGAGGGCTTGCAGGCCGTCGGTGCGCGTGAAGCGGATGCTCTCGTCGCTGCCCGTCGCACGGTTCCAGCCCTGCGTGTAGTTGAAGGCGAGGAACTGGCGGATGCGGCTGCGCTTGAACAGGAAAAGGTTGGAGAACCACCGCAGGTCGACATCGACGGCGCTGCGCTGCCACATGCCGTTTTCGAGGTCTATGTAGCTTCCGAGCGTGAAGCCGCCCATGATGTAGCCCAGTCTGCGGAATCCACCCGTTTCGTAGCTCGCGCCGAGGTAGAGGGCGTCGTTGAATTCGCCCCACGAATAGCCCGTCGTCACTTCGGCCTTGTAGCCCGTCGCGAGATACTCGCGCGTACCGAATCCGTAGATCATGTTGGCCGTGTAGAATTTTTCGCGGTAGAGACCCCCGCCGACCAGCAGGGCGTCCTGGTCGTGCAGCGCGGGGTTGTAGTCCGGGGCCACGAGGGGCCTGCGGCTCACGCGCCGGTAGTTGTAGCGTCCCGAGAGATAAACGCTCGATTTGATCCCGCGCAGGTAGTGCGAGTAGCCGCCCCAGACGTCGAGGTTGCGCTCCTTCACCAGCAGCGACGTGTCCTGTTCGATCATGTAGCGCTTGGCTTTGATGTCGCTGTATGTAAGGCCTATCTCGTAGTCCGTGGGTTTGAGGAACTCTTTGCGCAGCCCCATGTTGAGCGTCGAGTTGTAGAAGTCGCGCCCTCCGCCGATCTCGGCGGTGTAGAAGGTCCCGAGCAGGTTGGGGATTTCGTATTCGACCATGTTGCCGCCGTAGGAGAAGTCCTTGCGGCTGAAGTTGGTCATAAATTTGAGTTTGTTGCCCGATCCGAAGATGTTGGCGTCGGAAAGCCCCACCATCGTCCGGCCCTCGGAATGCCATCCTCCGTCGACGGAGATGGTCCAGCTGTCGCGCGTGGTGATCAGGAGGTTCACGCGTGTCGAGTCCACCGCGTCGGGGAGCACCGTGACGTCGATGTCCGAGATGTAGTCGCGCGAGCGGATCAGCTGCTTGTTGCGCACGATGAGCTGCGGGTCGAGCTTGTCGCCCGAGCGGAACAGCAGGTCGCGCCGGACGACGCGGTCGCGGGTGAGCATGTGGGTTTTGTTGGCCATGCGTTCGAGCCGGTTGCCGCCGGGGTCGAAAACCTGCTGGCGTTCGATGGTGATGTCGCCGATGGTTTTCCCGGCGTAGGGTTCCAGCAGGCGGCTCTCGTCGGTGACGCGGCCGCTCATCGTGGTGTCGAGCACGGGTTTTACGAAGAGCATCCGGTAAAGCATGCGCGGCACGGCGCGCCGGCTGGTTTTCGACTGGATGCTGTCGTAGAGGCGCTGGTTGCGCGCCGATGCATCGGGATTCGCCACGCGGGCGCTGTCGGGCGTGAACCGGTCGGGGGCGTGCGTGCCGGGTCCTGCGGCACGGACCGAGAGGACCGTTGCCGCCCCAATCAGGATCAGGGAAAATATGCAGAACCGGGCGAACATTGTGTCAAAGATAACGGATTTTTTCGGCAAAAAGTGCGACACAGGGGCCTAAATTGAGGATTCGATACCCATATCCCGATTATTCCGTCTCGGCGGCGGGTGCAGCTTCCCGCATGGCTTATAATCGGTGTTTTCCATCCCTCTCTTTTCTTTGCCGCGACGCCCTCCCCCGGAGAAGACGAAAAAGACGGCCCGAAGGTCGTCTTTTTCCATTTTCCGTTCAGCGTGGAATGGGGGTCATCCCTTCCCCGCCTTATCTGCGGCCCTCTTTGGCCTCGATGCATTCCGTGGCGTGGGGCACTTTCATCAGCCGCTCCTTGGGAATGAGCTTTCCGGTCGTTTTGCAGATGCCGTACGTCTTGTTCTCGATGCGTACGAGCGCCATTTCGAGGTTGCGGATAAATTTCATCTGATGGGCAGCCAAACGACCGCTTTCCTCTTTGGAAAGAGTTGCAGCGCCCTCCTCCAGCACCTTGAACGTCGGCGATGTGTCTTCCGTATCGTTGTCGGCGGTATGGGTGATCGTGGCGCGCAGCAGCTCGTAGTCCGCACGCGCGTTCTCAAGCTTTTTCAGGATAAGCTGCCGGAACTCTTCGAGTTCGGCGTCGCTGTATCTGGTTCTTTCGTCTGCCATAATAATCTCCTCTCTTTTAAGGTTTACTGTAAAATTAAGCAATAATTCCGATATTACCAAATTTTACCGAAATATATCAAGGGGCTATATCCGCGTCACGGCGATGCGCAGCGGTTCGTCGTCCACGTCGGTTTCGACGACCGTTTCGCCTGCCGGTTCCGCTGCCGGACGGACCTCCACGGCGAGGGTCTGCGAAGCGATGTAACCGGCGAATCGAGCGATTGCGTCGGCCACCAGGGGCTTCTGTTCGATCTCTGCGCGGATCTTGTCCGTGACCTCGAATCCGGAGTCCTTGCGGATATTCTGGATGCGGTTTATCAACTCGCGTGCCACACCTTCGGCTTTCAGCTCCTCGGTGACGGTAATGTCGAGCGCCACGGTGAGTTTTCCCTCCGAGGCGACGAGCCATCCGGGCATGTCTTCCGAGGTGATCTCGAAGTCGGCGGGCGTCACGGTGATCCGCTCCGCTCCGAGGTCGAGCACCGTTTCCGGCGCGGCCTCCACCTCGGCGATACGTTCCTGCGAGAACTCCGCGACGAGGGCGGCGATCTGCTTCATCCACTTGCCGTAACGCGGCCCGAGGGTCTTGAAGTTGGGCTTGATGCGTTTGGTAATCAGCCCCGTGGTCTTTTCGATCAGCTCGATCTCCTTCACGTTGACCTCGTTCATAATGAGGTTCTTCACGGCCGAAATATGCTCCGCCGTCGCGGGGTCGAGCACCGGGATCAGGATTTTGGTCAGCGGCTGGCGCACCTTGATCGACACCTTGCGGCGCAGGGCCAGCACCATCGACGAGACCTTCTGCGCCAGCGACATCATCTCTTCGAGGCGGGCGTCGATCAGCCGTTCGTCGGCCGTCGGGAACGCCGCGAGATGCACCGATTCGTCCTTGTGGCGGCCGCTCACGGCGTTGAGGTCCGTGAAGATGCGGTCGGAGATGAACGGCGCGAACGGCGCTGCGAGCATCGTGACGGTCTCAAGACAGGTGTACAGCGTCTGATAGGCCGCCAGTTTGTCTTCCGACATGCCGCCTCCCCAGAACCGCTTGCGGTTGAGGCGCACGTACCAGTTCGAGAGGTTCTCGCCCACGAACTCCTGAATGGCGCGGGCCGCCGGAGTCGGGTCGTAGTCTTCGAGAGATTCGGTAACGTTCTTCACCAGCGTATTCAGGAGCGAGATGATCCAGCGGTCGATTTCGGGACGCTTCTCCATCGGAACCTCCTCTTCACGGCCCGTGAAGCCGTCCACGTTGGCGTAGAGGGCGAAGAACGAGTAGGTGTTGTAGAGCGTTCCGAAGAATTTGCGGCGCACTTCGTCGACGCCGTCCCTGTCGAACTTGAGGTTGTCCCACGGCTGCGAGTTGGAGATCATGTACCAGCGCGTCGCGTCGGCTCCGTAGGTGTCGAGCACCTCGAACGGATCGACGGCGTTGCCCAGGCGTTTCGACATCTTGTTGCCGTTCTTGTCCAGCACCAGACCGTTCGAAATGATATTCTTGAAAGCCACCGAGTCGAAGAGCATCGAGGCGATGGCGTGCAGCGTGAAGAACCAGCCGCGCGTCTGGTCGACGCCCTCGGCGATGAAGTCGGCGGGGTAGACCTGGCCGAAGCCCTCCTTGTTCTCGAACGGGTAGTGCACCTGCGCATAGGGCATGGCGCCCGAGTCGAACCATACGTCGATCAGGTCCGATTCGCGCCTCATCGGCTCGCCCTTCGACGAGACCAGCACGATCGAATCGACATAGGGGCGGTGCAGGTCGATGTTCTCGGTCGAGTAGTTCTCCTTCGACATGTCGCCGACCCTGAAATTCCTGTACGGGTTTTCCTGCATGACGCCCGCCGCTATCGAACGCTCTATTTCGGCCATCAGCTCTTCGACCGAACCGATGCACTTCACCTCGGAGTAGTCCTCCGTGGCCCATACGGGCAGCGGGGTTCCCCAGAAGCGCGAACGCGAGAGGTTCCAGTCCACCAGTCCTTCGAGCCACTTGCCGAAGCGGCCCGTTCCGGTCGATTCGGGTTTCCAGCGGATCGTTTTGTTCAGTTCGATCATCCGCTCGCGCAGCGCCGTGGTGCGGATGAACCACGAGTCGAGCGGGTAGTAGAGCACGGGTTTGTCCGTGCGCCAGCAGTGGGGGTAGGAGTGGGTGTGCTTCTCGATCTTGAAGGCCTTGTTTTCGGCTTTCAGCATCACCGCGATGTCGATGTCCAGCGTCGGGTCGGTCTCGCTCAGCCGCTCGTCGTAGGCGTTCTTCACGTAGCGGCCCGCATACTCCCCGTATTTCGCGGCGTCGACGTGCGTCTTCACGAACTCCGGGTCGAGGTCTTCGATCAAAAAGAATTTGCCCTGCCTGTCGACCATCGGCTGGTTCTTGCCCGCGCGGTCGACCATGAAGAGCGGCGGGATGCCGGCGGCCTTGGCCACACGGTCGTCGTCGGCGCCGAACGTCGGGGCGATGTGCACGATGCCCGTACCGTCCGAGGTGGTCACGTAGTCGCCGACGATCACGCGGAAGGCGTCGCCTTCCGGCTTCACCCACGGGATCAGCTGCTCGTAGCGGATGCCTTCCAACTCGGGACCTTTCCAGCTCCCCTCCATGATCTCGTATGTGCCTTCCATCTTCTTGGTGAAGTAGGAACCCAGTAGCTCTTTGGCCAGAATGACCGTCTGCGGCCGGTCGGTGTAGGGGTTGCGGCACTTGACCTTCACGTATTCGATCGCAGGGCCTACGGCCAGCGCCGTGTTCGAAGGCAGCGTCCACGGCGTGGTGGTCCAGGCCAGGAAATAGAGTTCACCTTCGATTCCTTCGAAGAGTTTCTCGCTCTTCGCGTCGCGGATCACGCGGAACTGCGACGTGCAGGTTGTGTCCTTCACGTCGCGGTAGCAGCCGGGCTGGTTCAGTTCGTGGGTCGAGAGACCCGTTCCGGCGGCGGGCGAGTAGGGCTGGATGGTGTAGCCCTTGTAGAGCAGGCCCTTGTCGAAGAGCTGCTTCAGGAGCCACCACAGCGTCTCGATGTATTTGTTGTCGTAGGTGATGTACGGGTCGTCCATGTTGACCCAGTAGCCCGTCTTGCGCGTGAGGTCCTCCCACTTGCCCGTGAACTCCATCACCGCCTCGCGGCACGTGCGGTTGTACTCCTCGATGGAGATCTTCTTGCCGATGTCTTCCTTGGTGATGCCGAGCTTCTTCTCGACGCCCAGTTCCACGGGCAGTCCGTGAGTGTCCCATCCGGCCTTGCGGTGCACGAGGTAGCCCTGCTGCGTCTTGTAGCGGCAGAATACGTCCTTGATCGTGCGGGCCATGACGTGGTGGATGCCGGGCATGCCGTTTGCCGAGGGGGGACCCTCGTAGAATACGAACGTGGGATGGCCCTCGCGGGTCGTGATGCTTTTGTGGAACGTGTCGCGTGCGTCCCATTCGCCGAGCACGTCGGCGGCTATGCCTGCCAGGTCGAGGCCTTTATACTCCTTGAACTTCATATCGGTAGAAATTTCTTCGCTAATTTTCTGACAATTGGCAAAGATATAAAAAAGATTTGAAAAACGGGTCTGAAGCGTTCGATTTATGGATCTCCGTTCCGGGAAGCGGGGTCTGCGGGGGCCTTCCCTTCGTCGGGGCTGTCCGCGTCCGGCTTCGGGGCGATGACCGTCCCGGTCGTTTCCCGTCCGGTTCTGCGCCCGGGACGGACGCGGGTTTTGGGGATTACTCCCCCGCGGGAATGTCGATCCGGAAACAGGAGCCTTCGCCCGCCACGGAGTCGACGCCGACCGAGCCGCCCAGCTGTTCGGCGATCGACTTGCAGATCGACAGCCCGAGCCCGGTCCCCTGGGTGAAGGTGTCGAGTTTGACGAAACGTTCGAAGATGCGTTCCCGGTCTTCGGGCGCGATGCCGATGCCCGTGTCGCGGACGTAGAAACGGATGTGGCCGGGAATCCGGCGGAATCCGATCGTTACCGATCCTTTTTCGGTAAATTTCAGTGCATTGCGCGTAAAGTTGTTCAGCACCTGGGCAAGCCCCTTCCTGTACTCCGTGACGGGGAATTCCGGCAGCCCTTCCTCGACGCGCAGTTCCACGCCCGGCCGGCGCTGGAGGCGGAGCGAGTCGGCGACCTCCCGGCATAAGTCCCGGGCGTCGAACTGCGTGCGCTCGATGTCCGTGCGTCCCGACTCGATGCGCGCCAGATCCAGCACGTCGGAGATGATTTGCAGCAGCAGGGTGTTGTTGCGCAGGATGATGTCGGTGTACTCCCGGCGGGTTTCGTGCCTGCTTTCGTCTGCCAGCAGTTCCGAGAATCCGACGATGGCGTTCAGCGGGGTGCGGATTTCGTGGCTCATGTTGGCCAGGAACGCCGACTTGAGTTTGTTGGACTCCTCGGCGCGCTTCTTCGCTTCGCGCAGCTCCTCCTCCTCGGTGCGTTTGAGTTCGCTGATGTCGTAGTTGACGCACGCCAGGTCGATCACGCCCTCCTCCGGACGGTAGTCGCGGCAGAGCAGGTGGATTTTGATCCAGCGCATCGGCTCCTGATCGCTCACGATGCGCACTTCGTTGACGAAAGTCCGGATTTCTCCGGTTTTGAGGCGTTCGAACTCCTCCTCAAGGTGTTGCCGGTCGTCGGGATGGACCTGCCGCCAGTGGCCGAGAATCTGTGAGGCGGGCGTGTTTTCCGCTTCGCCGTAATTTTTGGCCCAGGGACCCTTGGTGTAACCCTCTCCCGTAAGGGGGTTGTAGCTGACGCAGCCCACGTGCGCGAAGTCCGAAACCAGGTTGAAGAGATGCTCGAAATCGTCCAGCTGTTCGCGGCTGCGCGTGGCGTCGGTGATGTCTTCGAGCAGGATGACCAGTTCGTCGTCGTCGCCCGGCGTGTTGTAGATCAGGCAGCGGCAGGTGCGTTTGCCGTCCGGGCTTTTCCCGGTCTGCTCCCAGAAGGAGCAGGAGGGGATGTGCTCGAATGTGGGGATGTGTTTCAGGGGATCTATTCCCACCTCGCGGGCCGTCTTTCCGGCATGGCCCTGCGTGTGGATGCCCAGTATCCTGCCGGCCTGCTGGTTGATGTACGAAAGCAGGTAGTCGACCGCTTCGCCCGATTTGTCGCGCAGGATGTTGACGCGCAGGTAGCCGATCGGCAGGTGTTCGATCAGTTGTGCGAGGTGGCTGTAATTGCGTTGCGTCGCCTTGTAACTCTGATTGATGGAGGCCAGTTCGGCATTTTCGGGAGTGCCTTCCGTAACGCGGCGGACGGTTCCGAAAACCGAGCGGACGCCCGTCAGCGGATCGTTGGCGGCAGCCACGGCTCTGACTTGCAGGCATCTGTCGCCGTTGGCCGTGACGAACGTTTCGTCGAGCGAGTCGGAGACCTTGAGGGCGGCGCAGCGGGTGTAAATGCGCGCCCGGTGCTCCTCGCCGGGCAGCAGGTAGACCTCCTCGAACGAAATGCGGGTGCGATCTGCGCCGAAAAGGTCCGCCGCCAGCCGCGAACAGGTCATTTCGCGCTGTCCGAAGTCGAGCTGCCACCATCCGACGCCGGAGGCGTCGAGTGATTTTTGCAGCAGGTCGGGGGCGGCTTGTTCGGAGTGCATGGCAGAAATACCCTTTTTTCGATGTTTCTGCAAAAATAGAAAATTTCGGGAGAAAACGAATTTTGTCCGGATGATTTTTTGCGCGGCGGCGCTATTCGGTTTCGTCCTGCCGCGTCAGCGTGCGGATCACGCGCGCCGGGTTTCCCACGGCCACCGAGTCGGCCGGGATGTCGCGCGTCACGACGGCTCCGGCGCCGATGACCGAACGGTCGCCGATGGCGACGCCCGGGCAGACGATCACCCCTCCGCCCAACCAGCAGTCGTCGCCGACGGTGATCGGACGGCCCGCTTCGAGTCCAGTGCGGCGCTGTGCCGCGTCGAACGGATGCAGGGCGGTGAGCAGCTGCACTTTGGGCCCTATGAGCGTGTGGCGGCCGATGCGGATCGGCGCCAGGTCGAGGAACACGCAGTCGAAATTGACGAACGACCCTTCGCCGATTGAGATGTTGAGTCCGTAATCGCAGCGGAACGGTTCGCGGATGAATCCTTCGCAGCCGGGGCACAGCTCGCGCAGTGCGGCGCGGTAGGCGTCGTCGTGGCCGCAGAGTTCGACGTTGAGGCGGTGCATCAGGCGCGTGGCGTTGTCCCGGATGGCGGTGAGTTCCGCATCCCGGGGGTCGAACCACCCGCCGGCGAGCATCTTTTCCCGCTCGGTCATTTTAGTCGAAGGATTGCATTTCGATCAGCTTGGCGTAGATGCCGTTGCGTTCCATCAGCTCGTTGTGCGTGCCCTGTTCGGCGATGCGGCCGTGGTCGACGACAACGATCAGGTCGGCGTTGTGGATGGTCGACAGGCGGTGGGCGATGACCACCGACGTACGGCCTTTGAGCAGGTTGTTGAGGGCGTCCTGCACGAGTTTTTCGCTCTCGGTGTCGAGTGCCGAGGTGGCCTCGTCGAGGATCAGGATGTCGGGGTTCTTGAGCACCGCGCGGGCGATCGAGAGCCGCTGGCGCTGGCCGCCGGAGAGTTTCAGGCCCCGGTCGCCGATGTTGGTCCCGTAACCGTCGGTGCATTCGCGGATGAAGCAGTCGGCGTTGGCGACCTTCGCCGCCTCGACCACCTCTTCGTGCGTGGCGCCGCGCTTGCCCATGCCGATGTTGTTTTCGATGGTGTCGTTGAAAAGCACGGTGTCCTGCGCCACGACGCTCATATGGGCGCGCACGCTCTCCTGCGTGTAGTCGCGCAGCGAGATGCCGTCGATGAGTATTTCTCCCGCCGAGGGGTCGTAGAAGCGGGGCAGCAGCTCGCTCAGCGTCGACTTGCCGCCTCCCGAGGGACCGACCAGAGCCACGGTCTGCCCGCGGCGTATCTCGAACGAAATGCCGTCGATCACTTCGCGCTCCCCGTCGTAGGTGAAGTGCACGTCGCGGAATTCGATTTTCTCTTTCAGCCCCGTGAGTTCCCGGGCGCCGGGTTTGTCCTGTATTTCGGGTTTCGTGTCGATGATCGAGAAGATGCGCTCTCCGGCGGCGATTCCCTGGTTGATGTTGGCGAACTGGTCGATGAAGGTGCGCACGGGGCGCGTGATCTGCGAGAAGATGGCGATGAAGGCGATGAATCCGCCGGGGTCGAGCACGCCTTTGGCCACGAGCGAACCGCCGAAGACGAGGATCACGCCCACGGCCGTGATGCCGAGGAACTCGCTCATCGGCGAGGCCAGCTGCTGCCGGCGGGCCATCGAGAGGGTCAGGCGCGCCAGGTCGGCGCTGATGGCGTAGTATTTCTGCTTGATGTATTCCGTGGCGTTATAGCTCTTGATGACCTTGATGCCCGAGAGCGACTCGTCGAGCGTCGAGACCATCTCGCCCATGCGCTGCTGGTTGGTGCGGGCCGGGTGGCGGAGTTTCTTCACGATGCTGCCGATCAGCAGGGCCACCACCGGGAGGAACAGCACCGAGAAGATGGCCAGCTCCCACGAAATGGCCACCATCATCACGATGTAGCCGATGATCAGAAACGGTTCGCGGAACGACACCTGGAGGGTGTTGGTGATGCAGAACTGCACCACGCCCACGTCGGAGGTGATTTTCGAAATGATGTCGCCCTTGCGCTGGTCCGAGAAATAGCCCACGTTCATGTCCATCACGCGCGAGAACATTTCGTTGCGCATGCGTTGCAGGGTCCGCGTGCGCATGTTCTCCATGGTCCATGCGCCGAGGTAGCGGAACAGGTTGCTCATCAGGCTGATGCAGATGGCTACAATGGCCAGCAGCATCAGTACGTTCTGGCGGTCGTATTGTTCGAAGATGTGCGAATAGGCGAAGTTGAAAAGTGTTGCGAGGTAGTCCTGATTGAGTTCCAGGGGAGGCAGCTTTTCGACGTATTCGAAGGAGTAGTTCGCGTCGAACATGGTGTTCAGGATCGGGATGATCAGCATGAACGTCAGCGAGTTGAACAACGCGTAGAAAAGCGAGTAGAAGAAGTAGGGGATCGCGTATTTCTTGATCGGCCGGGCAAAACCCAACAGCCGCATGTATGTTTTGAACATTCGGAGCGTATGTTTGTTGGTTACGCAATTAGCGGCGTAAAGATAGGAATAATAACCCGAAAAGCGAAAAATGTACGATAATTCGATGGATTATGGTGGACTTTGTGCCGAAAAAACGGTGCGGCGGCCTTCCTTTTTACCGCTCTGCGGGATCGTAGCCCGTGTCTTCGAGCCAGTGCGCCTTGTCGTTGGCCGCCGCCACGGCCAAACAGTCGCAGCGGTTGTTCTCGACTGTTTCGGCGTGGCCCTTGACCCAGACGAAACGGACGTTGTGGCGGTTGTACACGCGCAGGAAACGCATCCAGAGATCGGGGTTTTTCTTGCCCGCGAATCCCTTGCGGACCCAGCCGAAGACCCAGCCTTTCGAAACGGCGTCGACGACGTATTTCGAATCGGAGTAGATGACCACGTCCGAACCCTCGAACTTGAGCGTTTCGAGCGCCACGCACACGGCCATCAGCTCCATGCGGTTGTTGGTCGTGAGGCGGAATCCCTGCGACAGCTCCTTGCGGTGGTGTCCCGAGAGAAGCACTGCGCCGTAGCCGCCCGGCCCGGGGTTTCCGAGGGCCGAGCCGTCGGTGTAGATGGTGATCGGAGACAAAATATTCGTAGATTAGAGATCAAACATAGAGTTTATGACGGGATGTTCCGGTCCGGTTTTCCGGGGCTTGCGCCTGCCGTCCCGCCGCCGGCCGTTTCGCGGTTCATTCGGCGGCCGTTCCGCCCAGTTCCTTGTCCAGAATCTTTTTCGCCTGGTAAAAGGCATTCGTGTAATTGCGTGCCAGTATGGTGCCGTCCGGATCGATCAGAACGAAGAACGGCCAGCCTTCGATGGCATACGTTTCCATGATCTGCCGGTTTTCCGGATGACCGGTTTCCAGTTCCGCTTCGATCCATCCGTGTTCCAGCATGCCGGCCAGCACGGGGCGCATGTCGTCCACACCCGGCGACGGCGTTTTTTTGCCTGCGGGCAGACTTTCGTATACGCTCCGGATATCGGCGATGGATTCGGTCAGACCCACCACCTGCAACCCTTTGTCCTTGTACTTTTCGAACAGATCGCTCACCTGCCGGTCGATATGGATCGAGCCGGGACACAATCCCCAATGGTAGAGCAGCAGGTATCGGCCTTTGAAATCAGCCTTGGCGACAGTACGGTCTTCGGTCGTTGCCAGTGTGAAATCCGGCGCCGGTTTTCCTTCGGCGAGTTGTTCCATTCTTGCCATGCAGTCTGCGTACATCTGGCCGAAATAGCTCGTTTTCAACCCTTCGGACAATGTCTTGTAAAACTTGTGCGCCTCCTTGGCTGGGGTGTACGACAACTTGGGTATCCTGTCGATCAACAGGTACAGGCTTCCGTGCGGATTGGCCGCTTCCAGATAACGTCCCCGGACCCGGCCGAGCGAATCATCGACCGCCAGCAGGCTCGACAGCATGGGCTCGTCGTAAATTCCTCCGCCGAGACGGCAATAATAGATCGCATCCGTCGAGCCGGTCATGCCGATCCTATCGCCGGGCCTGACGATGACGGGTTTGCCTCCGCGATCCCCGGCTGCGGCTCTTCCGGCTTTCGGGCGGTAGGTCATCAGGTAGTACTGGTCGTGTTCCGACTTCCCCCGATAGCGGAATGCGCCCGGTTTGCGGACCACGACGTCGAATCCCGGGCCGTACTTCCATGAAGGCAGGAGAATACGCTCGAAACGGAGGGTGTCTCCGGCTTGCAGTCCCTCGATCCTTCCCTCCAGTCTGAATCCCCGGGCATAGGCACAGGCTGCCGTCATGGTCAGGGCGCAGCATGACAGGAGGAGTTTGTATCGTAGGGCCATGATAGCTGTTTTAATGCTTATTTGCCGGGACAGGGTATGTCCGATTTTTTTACGAAAGGGCTTCCAGTTGCGCCTTGATGGCCGCGATCTTGGCCTCGGCGTCGGCCTGCTTGGCGCGCTCGTTGGCCACCACCTTCTCGGGCGCCGAGGCGACGAACCGCTCGTTCGAGAGCTTCTTCATCACCGAGGCGAGGAATCCCTCGTAGTAGGCCAGATCGTCCGCGAGTTTTTTGCGCTCGGCCTCGGCGTCGATCTTTCCGGCCATCGGCACGAAGTACTGCGTCGTCTTGACGATGAACGCCGCGGCCGCCGGGTCCTTCTCCGCCACGGTCTCGATGGCCGTGAGGTTGGCCATCTTCATCACGACGGGGGCGAACTCCGCGGGATAGTTCTCATCGGCGATGACCCGGAGCGTCAGCGCCTCTTTCTGCGGCAGGCTCTTCTGGTTGCGGATGTTGCGCACCGAGGTGATGATCTCCTTCGCCAGTTCGAAGCGCGCCAGCATCGCGGCGTCTTCGGCCGCAGGCTCGGGCATCTGCGCCACGCAGATCGAAGCGCCTTCGGCGCGGGGCGCGAGGTCCTGCCAGATCTCTTCCGTGACGAACGGCATGAAGGGGTGCAGCACGCGCATCAGGGCGTCGAAATAGCCCTTCGTCGCCTCCATCGTCGGGGCGTCGATGGGCTGTCCGTAGGCGGGCTTCGCCATCTCGAGGTACAAGCCGCTGAAATCGTCCCAGAAGAGGCGGTAAGCCTCCTTGAAGGCCTCCGAGATGCGGTATGACTTGAAATCCTCGGCGATCTGGCGCAGCGAGCGGCCCAACGCCTGCCCGAACCACGCCACGGCTAGACGGTTGTTCTCGCTTTGCGCCGCCGCGGCGTCCACCGCCCAGCCGTTCAGGAGGCGGTAGGCGTTCCAGATTTTGTTGCCGAAGTTGCGGCCCTGCTCGCACAGCGCCTCGTCGAACATCACGTCGTTGCCGGCCGACGAGGAGATCAGCATGGCCATGCGCACGCCGTCGGCGCCGTATTGGGCAATCAGGTCCAGCGGGTCAGGCGAATTGCCCAGCTGCTTGGACATCTTGCGGCCGATCTTGTCGCGCACGATACCCGTGAAGTAGACGTTCGAGAAGGGCTTTTCGTGGCGGTATTCGTAGCCGGCCATGATCATGCGGGCCACCCAGAAGAAGATGATGTCGGGACCGGTCACCAGATCGTTGGTGGGGTAGTAGTAGCCGATCTCCCTGTTGTCCGGGAAGCGGATGCCGTCGAATACCGAGATGGGCCACAGCCACGACGAGAACCACGTGTCCAGCACGTCCTCGTCCTGCCGCAGGTCCGTCAGTTGCAGCGATGCGTCGCCGCTCTTCTCGCGGGCCTTTTCCAACGCCTCTTCGGCCGTCAGGGCCACCACGAAGCCGCCTTTGGGAAGATAGTACGCCGGAATGCGCTGGCCCCACCACAGCTGGCGCGAGATGCACCAGTCCTTGATGTTCTCCATCCAGTGGCGGTAGGTGTTCTTGTATTTCTCGGGCACGAAACGGATCGCGTCCTCCATCACGGCTTTCGTCGCCGGTTCGGCCAGCTCCTGCATCGAGAGGAACCACTGCATCGAGAGTTTCGGCTCGATGGCCACGCCCGTGCGCTCCGAATAGCCCACGTTGTTGGTGTAATCTTCGGTCTTTTCCAAAAGGCCCGCCGCGTCGAGGTCCTTTTCGATCTGCCGGCGCACGTCGAAGCGGTCCTGACCCACGTACATGCCCACCTTGTCGTTGATCGTGCCGTCGTCGTTGAAGATGTCGATGGTCTCCAGCCCGTATTTCTCGCCCAGCATGTAGTCGTTCACGTCGTGGGCCGGAGTCACCTTCAGGGCGCCCGTTCCGAACTCGATGTCGACGTATTCGTCGCGGATCACCGGGATCGACCGTCCCACCAGCGGCACGACGACGCGGGCGTCGGCGGGCAGGGACTTGTAACGCTCGTCATTGGGGTTGACGCACAGCGCCGTATCGCCCAGAATGGTCTCGGGGCGCGTCGTGGCGACGATGATCGCCCGGTCGGTTCCCTCGACCTTGTAGCGCAGGTAGTAGAGCTTGCCGTGCGACTCCTTGAAGACCACCTCCTCGTCCGAGAGGGCCGTCTGCGCCGCGGGGTCCCAGTTGACCATCCTTACGCCGCGGTAGATCTTGCCTTTCTCGTAGAGGTCGCAGAAGACGCGCAGAACGCTCTCCGTGCGGGCTTCGTCCATCGTGAAGCACGTGCGGTCCCAGTCGCACGAGGCGCCCAGTTTGCGCAGCTGTTTGAGAATCACGCCGCCGTATTTCTCCTTCCATTCCCAGGCGTGGCGGAGGAACTCCTCGCGCGTGAGCGACGACTTTTCGATGCCCTTTTCGCGCAGCATCGCCACCACCTTGGCTTCGGTGGCGATCGACGCGTGGTCCATGCCCGGCACCCAGCAGGCGTTCTTTCCCGACATGCGGGCGCGGCGCACCAGTACGTCCTGCAACGTGTTGTTGAGCATGTGCCCCATGTGGAGCATGCCCGTCACGTTGGGGGGAGGGATGACGATCGTGTAGGGTTCCCGCTGGTCGGGTTCCGAGTGGAAAATATGCTGTTCGATCCAGTAGTCGTACCATTTGGATTCGATCTGCTGCGGTGCGTATTTGTCTGCGATTTGCATGGCGCGTTGAATTTTACTTTGTTTTCAGGGATGCAAAGTTATTAACATTCTGTCAAAGATAAAATAAAATTTCTAAAAAATCGTTATATTTGCACCATTATATATCTGTATATCCTATGAGCAAAAAAGATAAGATCAAAACCATCGAAGTAGACGACGTGAATCTCGTCCCCGAGCTGCTCGACGGCAATCACCGCGTGATCCCCATCGTGACCGGCGGCGACGAGCCTGTGGAGGAGGTCGAAGTGCCCGAAATCATACCCATTCTCACGCTGCGTTCGTCGGTGCTTTTCCCCGGCGCCATCACGCCCATCACGGTGGGCCGCGACAAGAGCATCAACCTCGTGCGCGCCGTGAATGCCGAAGGCGGTATTCTGGGCGCCGTGTTGCAGCGCGAAAGCGACGTCGAAGACCCCGCGCCGGACGACATGTACAAGGTCGGCACGGCCGCGCGGATCATCAAGATCCTCGAAATGCCCAACGGCAACCTCACGGTGATCCTGAACGGCCTGGAGAAGGTCGAGATCACGGAGTACATCACCACCGAACCTTATTTCAAGGCCCGGGTGACGGCCCTGCGCGATTCGACTCCCGATGTGAAGAGCATCGAGTTCGAGGCTCTCGTGGACTCGATCCGCGACGTGGCGCTGAACATCATCAACGTGTCGCCGTCGATGCCCAAGGAGGCGGCTTTCGCCATCAAGAACATCGACTCGAAGCGCGGCATCATCAACTTCATCTGCTCCAACATGGAGCTGACGGACGAAGACCGCCAGTCGCTGCTGGAGGCCCCCGGCCTGCTGGCCCGCGCCCGCAAGCTGCTCGAAATCCTGATTCGCGAGCAGCAGCTGGCCGAGCTGAAGAACCAGATTCAGGAGCGCGTCAAGCAGGAGATCGACAAGCAGCAGCGCGACTACTACCTCCAGCAGCAGATGCGTACGATCCAGGACGAACTGGGCGACGGCGCCGATGCCGACATCGAGAAGATGCGCGAGGAGGCCAAGAAGAAGAACTGGCCCGCGGAGGTGGGCGAAACCTTCGAGAAGGAGTTGCAGAAGGTCGAGCGGCTGAATCCCGCCGTGGCCGAATATTCGGTGCAGATGACCTACCTGCAGCTGCTGCTGGAACTGCCGTGGAACGACGTGACGAAGGACAACCTCGACCTCAAGTGCGCCCGCGAACAGCTCGATCACGACCATTTCGGTCTGGACGAGGTGAAGGAGCGGCTGCTGGAGCACCTGGCCGTCATCAAGCTCAAGGGCGACCTCAAATCGCCGATCCTCTGCCTCTACGGCCCTCCGGGCGTGGGTAAGACCTCGCTGGGCAAGTCGGTGGCCGCGGCGCTGGGCCGCAAGTTCGGCCGTATTTCGCTGGGCGGCCTGCACGACGAGTCCGAGATTCGCGGACACCGCCGCACCTACATCGGCGCCATGCCGGGCCGGATCATCCAGACCATCAAGCGGTGCGGCTCGTCGAACCCCGTCATCATCCTTGACGAGGTGGACAAGGTGACCGTTTCGAACCACGGCGACCCGTCGAGCGCCCTGCTGGAGGTGCTCGATCCGGAGCAGAACACCACGTTCCACGACAACTACCTCGACATGGAGTACGACCTGTCGAAGGTGCTGTTCATCGCCACGGCCAACAACGTGGCCAATATCGCCCCGGCGCTGCGCGACCGCATGGAGATGATCAACATCGCCGGTTACCTCCTGGAGGAGAAGGTGCGCATCGCGCTGGACCACCTGCTGCCCAAGCAGCGCGAGGCCCACGGCATCAAGGAGCAGGAGATGACGATGACCCCGGAGGTCGTCGAGAACGTCATCGCCTGCTATACGCGCGAAGCCGGCGTGCGTTCGCTGGACAAGAATCTGGCGAAGATCGCCCGCGCCCGCGCCAAACAGATCGCTTTCGACGAGGCTTTCGCGCCCGAGATTTCGATGAAGGACGTCGAGAAAATCCTCGGCATGCCCAAGTTCCTCAAGGAGGAGTACGAAGTGGGCGGCATGACGGGCGTCGTGACGGGCCTTGCGTGGACCGAGGTCGGCGGCGACATCCTCTACATCGAGTCGGTGCTGACGCCCGGCAAGGGCAAGGTGAGCCTCACGGGCAACCTGGGCGATGTGATGAAGGAGTCGGCGACGATCGCCCACGAGTGGACGATGGCCCACTACAAGGAGTTGGGCATCGACCCCAAGCTGTTCGAAACGAACGACATCAACATCCACGTTCCCGAGGGCGCGATCCCGAAGGACGGTCCTTCGGCCGGCATCACGATGGTCACTTCGATCGTGTCGAGCTATACGGGGCGCAAGGTGAAGGAGCGTATCGCCATGACGGGCGAGACCACGCTCCGCGGACGGGTGATGCCCGTGGGCGGCGTGAAGGAGAAGATCCTGGCCGCCAAACGCGCCGGCATCACCGAGCTGATCCTCTCGGAGGAGAACCGCAAGGACATCGCCGAGATCAAACCCGAATATATCGCGGGCCTCACGTTCCATTACGTGAAGACCAACGAGGAGGTGTTGCAGCTGGCTCTGGAATAGTTTTTTCGTGATGGCGGCGAACTCTGGCGCTTCCTTCGTCGGCTTCGGCAGCCACATACCCCGTGTATGCTTCTGCCTTGCCGGTTTCACGAAGTCCCGGATTTCATCCGCCCTGACGAAAAAACGGGAGGCTGTAATTATGAATTTTGAATTCTGAATTATGAATTTTTTGGCAATCATCCCCGCGCGCTACGCTTCGACGCGCTTTCCCGGGAAGCCGCTGGCGCGGCTGGGCGGCAAGCCCGTCATCCAGCGGGTCTACGAGCAGGTCGCCGGCGTGCTGGACGATGCCGTGGTGGCCACCGACGACGAGCGCATCCGCGACGCCGTGCGGGCCTTCGGGGGACGGGTCGAAATGACCTCCCCGGACCACCGGAGCGGCACCGACCGCTGTTGGGAGGCCTACTGCAAGCAGGGCCGCGAATACGACGTGGTGGTCAACGTGCAGGGTGACGAACCTTTTATCCGTCCTTCGCAGCTGGAGGCCGTGAAACGCTGTTTCGACGATCCCGCGACCGACATCGCCACGCTCGTGAAACCCTTCACCGAGGCCGACGGACTGGCGGCCCTCGAAAATCCCAACTCGCCCAAGGTGGTCCTCGACGCGCAGTCGCGGGCCATCTATTTTTCCCGCTCGGTGATTCCCTACCTGCGGGGCGTTCCGCGCGAAGAGTGGCTCGCGCGCCACACGTTCTACAAGCATATCGGGCTTTACGCCTTTCGCGCCGACGTGCTGCGGGCGGTGACGGCGTTGCCGCAGTCGCCGCTTGAGCTGGCCGAATCGCTTGAACAGCTGCGCTGGCTGGAGAACGGTTACAAGATCGGCGTGGGGATTTCTGAGGTCGAGACCATCGGCATCGACACGCCCGAAGACCTGGAGAAAGCGGAACGCTTTCTCCAATTAAAAATTAAAAATGAAGAATGAAAAATTAGGGATTGAAAATTCTCCGGAATTCTTAATCTTTAATTTTTAATTTTTAATTCGAATTTTATGGCAATAAAATTTATCGCAGGTCCGTGCGTCATCGAATCGGCCGAACTGCTGGACGCCGTGGGCGAAAGGCTTGCGGCCATCAACCGCACCCTCGGCACGGAAATCATCTTCAAGGCCTCGTTCGACAAGGCCAACCGCACTTCCATATCGTCGTTCCGCGGCCCGGGACTCGAAAAGGGGTTGCAGATGCTTTCGGACGTGCGGGCGAAGTGGGGGCTGCGCCTGCTGACCGACATCCACGAGGCGTGGCAGGCCGCACCCGTGGGCGAGGTCGTCGACGTGATCCAGATCCCGGCGTTCCTCTGCCGCCAGACCGATCTGGTGGTCGCCGCAGCCCGGACCGGCAAAACGGTGAACGTCAAAAAGGCCCAGTTCCTTTCGGGCGCGGACATGCGCTACCCCTACGAAAAGGCCCGCGAGGCGGGGGCCGGTGGCATCTGGCTGACCGAGCGCGGCAACTCGTTCGGCTACAACAACCTCGTCGTCGATTTCCGCAATATCCCCGACATGCTCAAAATCGCCCCTACGGTCGTGATGGACTGCACCCACTCGGTGCAGCGCCCCGGCGCGGCGGGCGGCAAGACGGGCGGCAACCGCGAATTCGTGCCCGCCATGGCGCATGCGGCCAAGGCGTTCGGGGCCAACGGTTTCTTTTTCGAAGTGCATCCCGATCCCGACAAGGGGTTGAGCGATGCGGCCAACATGCTGCGGCTCGACGATCTGGAGCCCCTTGTGAAAAGCCTGCTGTAAAATACCCATCTAACTCTCGTTAAGCATGACAGATACGACCAAGGCGCAGATTCTGGAGGTTGCCCGCAAGGCGATCCATACCGAAATGCTGTCGCTCAAACGCATGGAAGACACTCTCGGCGACGAGTTTGCCACGGCCGTGGAGATGATCCTCGGAAGCCGCGGCAAGTGTATCGTTACGGGTATGGGCAAGTCGGGCCTCGTGGGGCGCAAGATCGCCGCGACGCTCGCTTCGACCGGAACCCCGAGCTTCTTTCTCCACCCCGGCGAAGCCTTCCACGGCGACCTGGGCATGATTTCGAAGGAGGACATCGTGGTCGCGCTCTCCTATTCGGGCGAGACGGACGAAATCCTCAAGATCGTCCCCTTCATCCACTCCAACGGCAACAAGCTGGTTTCGATGACCGGAAACCCCGACTCGGCGCTGGCCAAGAACTCCGACGTGCACCTCGACGTAAGCGTCGAAGAGGAAGCCTGCATCCTGCACCTCGCGCCGACGACCTCGACCACGGCGCAGATCGCCATGGGCGACGCGCTGGCCGTGTCGCTGATGCAGATGCGGGGTTTCACGAGTGTCGATTTCGCGCGCCTGCACCCGGGCGGAAGCCTCGGGCGGCGTCTGCTGATGACCGTAGGGAACGTCATGCGCGACCACGATCTGCCCGTCGTGGCGCCCGACTGCCCGGCTGCGGAGATGATCCACGCCATTTCGAAGGGCGGATTGGGGCTGATCGTGATCTGCGAGGGCGAGCGGATCGAGGGCATCGTCACCGACGGCGACGTGCGCCGCGCGATGGAGCGCCTGCGCGGGGAGTTCTTCAATATCAGGGCTTCCGACATCGCCACGCGCAATCCCAAGACCATCTCGCCGGACGAGAAACTGATCGAGGCCGAGAAGATGATGACCCGCAACAAGGTCACCTCGCTGCTCGTGACGGACGCCGCCGGCAAGCTGACCGGAGTGATCCAGATTTACGACATCAAGTTGTAGCAATGCTGCCGGTTTCGGACCGTTTCCGTAAAACGAGGGGAGGTTTTCAAAAAACCTCCCCTCGTCTATTTATTTCCTTATGTAGTGCGGCATTTCGTCCGGCAGCTCCATCGAGATTTCCACCAGCCCGCGGATTTCGCCGCGCTCCCTCCACGCCGTCTGGTAGATCATCTTGCGCACGCCCTGCTTTTCGATGCTGTAGGCGTTCGTGCCTCCCGATGCGAGCATGCGGCGGATCGTTTCGCGCGACCGTTCGTTGTGGCAGTCGAACAGGTTCCGGCCGATCAGGTCGCCGTGTTGGGCGAAGGTCGCACGCGCCTTTTCGTTCATGTAGAGGATCACGCCTTCGGTGTCGCACACCGTGACGGCGCAGTCGGCCTCTTCGGCCCAGGGAAGGGCATTTTCCATTGTCATTGCTGTATTTTTACGAGTTGTTCGCGGTATGCGTTCAGAATGCGCGACTTGGAGATGAATCCCAGGTAGCGGCCCTGCTTGTCCACGACGGGCAGCATCCAGGCGTGCTTGTCCTCGAATTTCTCCATGACGCTCAAAATCGCCTCGTGTTCGATGATCTTGTCCGGCGGCGGAATCATGTAGTCCGAGATCGGGTGCCCGTACTTCTCGTGTTTGAACATGTCCTCGCGCAGGTCGTCCAGCTGCACCACGCCGATCAGCCGGCCGAAGTTGTCGATCACGGGGAAGATGTTGCGGCGGGCCGTCGAAATGATGTGCACGATGTCGCCCAGGGTCATGTTCTCCTTGATGCGCAGGAAATCGGTTTCCATCAGCTCTTCGAGTTTCAGGAAGACGAACACCGACTGGTCCTTGTCGTGGGTCAGCAGTTCGCCCTTCTGGCGCAACTGCTTGGTGTAGATCGAGTCGGGGTCGAGGTAGTAGTCCACGGCGAACGAGATGCAGGCGGTGATCATCAGCGGGATGAACAGTCCGTAGCCGTTCGAGAGTTCTGCGATCAGGAAGATCGAGGTCAGCGGGGCGTTCATCACCCCCGACATGACGCCCGCCATGCCGACCAGCGTAAACGAGACGATCGACACCTCCCATCCGAACAGCGTGTTGCACACCAGCGCCAGCGAGGCGCCCGTGAAGGCTCCGACGAACAGCGACGGCGCGAACGTACCGCCCACGCCTCCCGCGGCGTTGGTCGTCGACATGGCGATGACCTTGAAGAACATCGTGGCGATGACGAAGAGGATGATCACCCAGTCGATGTCGCGGAAGCGGTAGAAGAGCGAGTTGTTGAACAGCTCCTGCGCGTTGCCGTGCATCAGGGAGGTGAATCCCTCGTAACCCTCGCCGTACAGCGGCGGGAAGACGAAGATCAGGATACCCAGAATCGCACCGCCCCACAGCCATTTCTTGTACTGTTTGTCGATGCTCTTGAAGAAACCTCCGACCCGCGAGTTCATCGACGTGAAATACCACGCCATCAGCCCGCACAGCACGCCGAGCAGGATGAACAGCGGTATCTGCCACAGCTCGAAGGCATCCGCGGGGGCCAGCGTCACGGCCAGAATCGGGTCGAAGCCGCGCAGCATGAAGGCCATCGTCGTCGCAGTGATCGAGGCGATCAGCAGCGGGATGACCGACCCGGCGGTGATGTCGAGCATCAGGATTTCCAGCACGAAGACCACGCCCGTGATCGGGGCTTTGAAGATCGCCGCGAGGGCGGCGCCCGCGCCGCAGCACAGCAGCAGCGTCGTGTGTTTGTAGTTGAGGCGCGCCAGCCGTCCGATGTTCGAGCCGATGGCCGCTCCCGTGAGCACGATCGGGGCCTCGGGTCCCACCGAACCGCCGAATCCGATGGTCGTCGCACCGCCCACGATCGAGGTCCAGCAGTTGTGCCGGGCGATGCGCGAGTTGCGGCGCGACATGGCGTAGAGGACGCGCGTCACGCCTTCGGAGATGTTGTCGCGGACGATGTATTTGACGAACAGCGTCGCCAGGATGATGCCCACGGCGGGGTAGATCAGGAAGAGGATATGTGCGCTGTCCACCGGGAACCAGCGTATCAGCCCGCTCTTGATGCCGTGCAGCAGCATTTCGAACAGGTAGGTTCCCAGCCCTGCGAGCACACCGACCACCACGGCCAGCAGCATCATGATCTGCTGGTTGGAGAGTCTCCGGGTCAGCCGGAGGAACTCGAGGTAGATGCGGTCGGCGCGGAAGGACATAAAAAGTGAAAAGTTAAAAGTTAAAAGTGAAACATTGCGATTGACCGAGACCGGGCGGTTTGATTTCATCCTGTACGATGCCCGGTGTGCAAGTCAAATGCCTTTGATTTTCAATTTTTAATTTTCCGTTTTCAACTTGAAATGCTCGGTCTGGCCGTCGATCAGCTCGCGGTCGTCGAAATAGTTGATTTTCATGGCTGCACGGACATCCGCCAGGGTTTCGGCGGCCGCTGCGCGGGCCTTGGCCGAGCCTTCGCGGAGGATGTCGTACACCTCGCCGATGCGCGTCTCGTAGTGGCGGCGGCGTTCGCGGATCGGGTCGAGCATCTCGTTGAGAATGGCGATCAGCAGGCGTTTCACCTTCACGTCGCCCAGCCCGCCCCGGCGGTAGTGGGCCTTCAGCTCGTCGAGCGAAGCGTATTCGGGCAAATATTTCGAAAAATGCTCGGGGCGGCTGAAAGCGTCGAGGTAGGTGAACACCGTGTTGCCTTCGACCTTGCCCGGGTCCTCCACGCGCAGGTGGTCGGGATCGGTGTACATGCCCATCACCTTCTTCTTGACCTCCTCGGCCGTGTCCGACAGATAGATGCAGTTATTCAGCGACTTGGACATCTTGGCCTTGCCGTCGGTTCCCGGCAGGCGCATGCAGGCCGCGTTCTCGGGCAGCAGGATTTCCGGCTCGACGAGCGTTTCGCCGTACACCGCGTTGAATTTGTGGACGATTTCGCGCGTCTGCTCGATCATCGGCTCCTGATCCTCGCCCACGGGCACGGTCGTGGCCCTGAAGGCCGTGATGTCCGACGCCTGGCTGATGGGGTAGGTGAAGAATCCGACGGGAATGCCCTGACGCTGGGTCGTGTCGCCTTCGGCGGCGCCCTCGGCGAATCCGCGCAGGGCGATCTCGGCCTTCACGGTCGGGTTGCGCTGCAAACGCTGCACGGTGACCAGGTTCATGTAGTAGAACGCCAGTTCGCATAGTTCCGCCACCTGCGACTGGATGAAGAGCGTCGATTTCGCGGGGTCGAGACCCACCGAGAGGTAGTCCAGCGCCACTTCGATGATATTCTGACGCACCTTTTCCGGGTTGTCGGCATTGTCGGTGAGCGCCTGCGCATCGGCGATCATAATGAATATTTCGTCGAACTCGCCCGAGTTCTGCAGCTCGACGCGGCGGCGGAGCGAACCCACGAAGTGGCCCAGGTGGAGCCGGCCCGTGGGACGGTCGCCGGTAAGGATGATTTTTGCCATATTTTTAGAGAAAGTACATTTTGCAGGCGAAGATACGAAAAACTATGCGGCAATGCGAAAAAGTTGTCCGATATAGATTTTTTTTATATCTTCGCTTTCTCAAATAGACGCCTGTTATGACAATCATCCAACTCGAATATCTGCTGGCCGTGGCCAACTGCGGGAGTTTCTCGCTTGCGGCCGAACATTGTTTTGTGACGCAACCTTCTTTGAGCATGCAGGTTAAGGCGCTTGAAGAGGAGCTTGGCGTGGTGCTTCTGGACCGTTCGAAAAAGCCCGTCATTCCCACCGAGGCGGGCGAGGTGGTGCTGGAACAGGCGCGCGAGACGATCAAGGCGTACAATTACATCAAGGAGGCCGTTTCGGAGCTCAAGGGCGAAACCGCGGGCAAACTGCGGCTGGGCGTCATCCCGACCATCGCGCCCTACCTGCTGCACAAATTCATTCCGGCCTTCGTGCGCGACTACCCGAAGGTCGAGCTGGAAATATCCGAGATGATCACTTCGGACATCGTCGAGGCGCTCAAGCGCGACCGTATCGACGCGGCGCTGGTCGCCAGCGGCACCTGCGGCGAGGGCATCCTCGAGCAGGAGCTTTTCAACGACCGCTTCTACGCTTACGTGTCGCCCGAAAATCCGCTCTATGAACGGCAGAATATCCGTATCGAGGAGATCGACCTCAAGGACCTGGTGATCTTGAGCCCCGGCAACTGCATGCGCGACCAGATCATCGAACTCTGCCAGGCCCGGCGTTCGATGCCGTCGCACTATTCGTTCGAATCGGGTTCGCTGGATACGCTCATGCGGATCGTCGACTGCACGTCGTGTCTGACGATCATTCCCGAAATGGCCGTCGAATACATCCCCTCGGACCGCCGCGACCGGCTGAAAACCCTTTCGAAAGGGGCTACGTCGCGCAAGATCGCCGTCGCCGTGCGCCGCACCTACGTCAAGAACTCGATCATCCGGGCCTTGACCGAGACCATTCTGGCCAATGTTCCGGGTGCGAAGGCATAGCTTCCGCTCTCTGAAAGAATGCGCCCGGCCTGCAAAACGCAGGCCGGGCGCATGTCGATTATCCGGTCGGTTATTCCGGAATCGTTACTTTGGTCGCTTTTCCCGTCCAGTCGGCGAAGATTGATTTGCCGTCGGAAAGTTTGACGGAGAGTTTGACGGAGAAATTATCCCCGTCTCTGGTGACAGTGAGCATTCCGTAGGAGACTGTTGCCGAAGAGATGTCGTCTCCATTGCTTACCGTAATTCTTTCAAACGAGTGTACGATGTCGAACTCTGTTTCACCGATTGCCCCGACGGAGAGGTATGGTCTGAGAGGCCCGGTTTGGGTAACGGGTTCTGTGAGGTCGATAGTTTTGCCTATCAGGGATTCAGAAACTTCTATATCGACACCGTAGTCGGACATTGTAAACGGTAATGTTGAAAAATACTCTCTGAATAGAATGAGGTCGTATGAGGTTTCCCATTGCTCGTCGGCTTTTTCTTCCACATAGAAAGCGCTTTTGACCTCGCAGATCTGACCATTGACGGTGATCGTCTGCATGGTGGTTACTTTTTCGTCCTTGCAGGACGTCGTGGCCAGTGCGAGTGCGCCGGTCAGGCAGAGCATGAAGATTTTTCGCATAAATTGAACTTGGGTTAGTTGGAGTATCTCCAAAAGTAGTGATAAAAAACGAATCCGGCGACAAAAAGGGCGAAATAATGAATCGCTTCCGGAATAATATGCCCGCTTGCGGCGCGATTTTTACCGCGTTGCTTTCAAATCTCATTCTCTTTTCATACCTTTGCAAGGTTATAGATACCTATTGAACATTTATGGATAAACTGATCGAAACGATCGTCAGCGCGATTGAAGATAAAAAAGGTAAGAATATTGTATCGTTGGACCTCTCGGGATTCGATGGAGCGATCTGTTCGCATTTCGTGGTCTGCAACGCCGATTCCACGACGCAGGTGTGCGCCATAGCCGCCGAAATCGAGGAGAAGGTGTTCGAGAAATTGGGCGAGAAGGTGTGGCGCATCGAAGGCCAGCAGAACGGCGTGTGGGTCGCCATGGACTATGTGGACGTCGTGGTGCACATTTTCCAGACCGAGCTTCGGAGCTTCTACAAGCTCGAGGAGCTGTGGGCCGACGCACCGCTGGTGAAATATGAATACGAAGAGTAATCCGGATTATGGCACAGAAAAGCAAGAACAACAATAAAATGAATATGAACATGCCGCGGCCTTCGATGCTGTGGATCTACGGCCTGATCGGTTTGTTCATCATCGGCTGGTATCTGTTCGACGGCAGCAATGAAGCGCCGCTGCCCAGCGACTGGACCACCGTGCAGGAGATGGTTGAGAAGGGCGACGTGGAGAAGATCCAGGTCGTGAACCGCGACCAGGCGCAGGTGTTCCTGAAAAAGGAGGCCGGCGAGAAGTACCGTAACGACTCGGTGGACAAGCGTTTCCGCCGCCTGCCCGAGTCGGGCGTGCAGCTGACTTTCACCATCGGTTCGGTAGATTCGTTTCGCGAGGATTTGAAGGCCGCCGAGGAGAAGTCGGGGCAGACCGTTCCGGTGATCTATGAAAACAAGGCCAACGACTGGACCTCGATTCTGATCAACCTGCTGCCGTGGGTGCTGATTATCGGCGTGTGGATTTTCGTCATGCGTTCGATGTCGCGCGGTGCCGGAGGCGGTGCGGGCGGCGGCATCATGAACGTGGGCAAGGCCAAGGCGCAGGTGTTCGACAAGGATAACTCCAAACGCGTCACGTTCAAGGATGTGGCTGGGCTGGAGGAGGCCAAGGTCGAGATCATGGAGATCGTCGATTTCCTCAAGAAGGCCGACAAATACAAGGAGCTGGGCGCCAAGATTCCGAAGGGCGCGCTGCTCGTAGGCCCTCCGGGAACGGGCAAGACCCTGCTGGCCAAGGCCGTCGCAGGGGAGGCCAACGTGCCGTTCCTCTCGATTTCGGGTTCCGATTTCGTCGAGATGTTCGTCGGCGTGGGCGCCTCGCGTGTCCGCGACCTGTTCGAGCAGGCCAAGCAGAAGGCTCCCTGCATCGTCTTCATCGACGAGATCGACGCCATCGGCCGCGCCCGCGGCAAGAACGCCGGATTCTCGGGCAACGACGAGCGCGAAAATACGCTGAACCAGCTTCTGACGGAGATGGACGGCTTCCAGACCAATACGGGCGTCATCGTTTTGGCCGCCACCAACCGGGCCGACATCCTCGACAAGGCGCTGATGCGCGCCGGGCGTTTCGACCGCCAGATCGAGGTGGGACTTCCCGACGTGAAGGAGCGCGAGGAGATTTTCAACGTCCACCTGCGTCCGCTGAAGCTCGATCCGCAGCTGGACCGTTCGTTCCTGGCGCGCCAGACCCCCGGTTTCTCGGGCGCCGACATCGCCAACGTCTGCAACGAGGCCGCGCTGATCGCCGCGCGCCACAACAAGAAATTCATTTCGAAAGAGGACTTCCTCGCCGCCATCGACCGCATCGTGGGCGGCCTGGAGCGCAAGAACAAGATCATCACCGACGAGGAGAAGCGCGTGATCGCCTTCCACGAGGCGGGACACGCCACGGTGAGCTGGATTCTCGAAAACGCCAGCCCGCTGATCAAGGTGACGATCATCCCGCGCGGCAAGGCGCTGGGCGCCGCCTGGTATCTGCCCGAGGAACGTCAGATCACCACGCGCGAGCAGATGATGGACGAGCTGGCCGCTACGCTCGGAGGCCGCGTTTCCGAGCAGCTGACCTTCGGCGAGATTTCGACCGGGGCGCTCAACGATCTGGAGCGCGTCACCAAGCAGGCTTATGCCATGGTGGCCTACTACGGCATGAGCGAGAATGTCGGCACGCTCTCCTTCTACGACTCCACGGGCCAGAGCGACATGGCCTTCACGAAGCCCTATTCGGAGCTGACGGCCCAGCAGATCGACGCCGAGGCCAAGCAGGTGATCGAGAAGGCTTACAAGATGGCCGAGAAGGTGCTCCGCGAACATGCCGACGGCCTGAAAGAGCTGGCCGAACTGCTGCTGACGCGCGAGGTGGTCTTCACCGAGGATGTCGAGCGCATCTTCGGCAAGCGTAAGAAAGACATCGAACGCGAACGCCGGGAGGCCGAGGCGAAAGCCAGAGCCGAGGGCGGCAAACCCGCCGGAGAGGAGCCGCAGGCCGGCAAGCAGGCCGCCGCGGTCGCCGATCCTTCGGCCAAATCGGATAAGTCCGAAACGGCCGAACCGGCTCCCGTAGCTCCGGCCGTTGCCGCGCCCGAAACCGAATGACCCCGTTGAAACCCAACTACACCCTTAAAAAACAATGAGTGAAAAAATGAAGAACCTCTGGGTGCGCACTGTGAGCGGGGCCGTTCTCGCCGTGGTGATGCTGGGGGCTATCGCATGGTCGCAATGGAGTTTCGGCCTGCTGCTGGCGGCGTTGCTGGTCGTCGGCATGACGGAGTTCTATTCCCTGGCCGGGGAGCAGGGCAGCAATCCCCAGCGGATCGTCGGACTGGCTGCGGGACTCGTGCTTTTCGCCCTGAATTTCGCATTCGTGTCGGACGACATCCAGATACTCGGCAGCGCCCGGCAGGCTTTCGCCTGCGGAATGGCCCTTCTGCTGTTGCTGCTGCCCGCCATGTTCATCTGCGAACTTTACCGCCGTCGGGAGAATCCCGCCGCCAATATCGGCATCACTTTCATGGGCGTCGTCTACGTGGCGCTGCCGTTCTCGCTGATGTGTTACATTCCGATCATCGGCAGCGAGGCGTGGAGTCCGTGGATGATGATTTTCTACGTTTTCATCATCTGGGCCAATGACGTTTTCGCCTATCTGGTGGGCATGTCCGTCGGCAGGCACCGCCTGTGCGAACGCCTTTCGCCCAAGAAGTCGTGGGAAGGGTTCTTCGGCGGCATCGCCGGAGCTGTGGCAATGGGGCTGGTAGCCGCCCGCGTGATGGACGGCAGCTGTTGGGTGTGGGCCGGGCTGGCGCTCGTCGCGGCCGCTACGGGGGTTCTGGGCGACCTGGTGGAGTCGATGTTCAAGCGCGCCGCCGGGGTCAAGGATTCGGGAACGCTGATTCCCGGTCACGGCGGAGTGCTGGACCGCTTCGACGCCATGCTGCTCTCGGCGCCGTTCGTCTTCGTCTATATGCTTTTTGTGATGTAACTGCAAACTTAACCGTGTTATGAGAATCAATAAGGAAGGATACAAAATCATCGGCATCTCGGGCGCTGTCTGCCTGCTTCTGTGGTGGCTGTTTTACCATTTGCTGGTCCACGATGCGAACGTCTCGCTGCTGTGGTTCAGCACCCTCGTGCTGCTGCTGTTCTGGTTCTTCATCGTAGCCTTCTTCCGCGAACCCCGCCGGGTGCGCATCCACGACGCCGATCTGGTCTTCGCTCCCTGCGACGGCCGCGTGGTCGTGACGGAGGTCGTCTCCGAGGACGAGTACCTCAAGGAGGAGATGTTGCAGATTTCGATCTTCATGTCCATTACGAACGTCCACATGAACTGGGTTCCCGTGGGCGGCGAGGTGGAGTATTTCAAATACCATCCGGGGCGTTTCCTGGTGGCCTGGCACCCCAAATCCTCGACCGAGAACGAACGCACGACGACCGTGGTGCGGATGCCCTCGGGCCAAAAGGTGCTCTTCCGCCAGATCGCGGGACTGATCGCCCGGCGCATCATCTCGTATATGACCGTCGGTCATCAGGTCGAGCAGAACAGCGTCTGCGGATTCATCAAGTTCGGCTCGCGCGTCGACGTGCTCGTCCCCAAGGACAGCGAACTGCTGGTGGAGATCGGCGATCCCACGGTGGGTTCGCAGACTCCGATCGCCCGGCTGCGCAAGAACCTCGAAAACGAATAACGCCATGAAGGCGACGCCCCAGACCTTCCTGCGGTTCATCGCGGGCGCGGCGGTTGCCGCGGCCGTGCTCTTTCTGGTCTGGTATTTCTCCTCGATCGTCGTCTACATCCTCGTTTCGGCCGTGCTGGCCGTCATGGGCAATCCGCTCGTGAAGTTTCTTTCGGGGCTTCACTTCAAGGGCTGGCAGGTTCCCCGCTGGCTGGCCGCGCTGGCGACCCTCGTGGTGATCTGGGTCGTCCTGGCTACGCTGTGTTCGTTGTTCGTGCCGCTGGTCTTCAACAAGATAAACCAGTTCGCGCACGTCGACTTCGCGGCGGTCGTGGGGAGCATCGGCGAGCCGATCGCCCGGATGCAGCACGATTTGCAGGCGCTTTTCTCCCTGCCCGAGAGCACTTTCTCGCTCTCCGACGAACTGACGGCCGCCCTCCGGCAGATCATCGACATCAATTCGCTCAACACGATTTTCTCGTCGGTCATCAACCTCGTGCTTTCGTCGGTGATCGCCATTTTCTCCGTTTCGTTCATCACCTTCTTCTTCCTCAAGGAGGAGGGCCTGTTCTACGCGATGGTCACCTCCGTTTTCCCGGAACATTATCACGGCAACATCACCCGTGCGCTGGATTCGGTGACGGTCCTGCTGGCGCGCTACTTTACGGGTATCCTTTCGGAAAGCCTGCTGCTCACGATCGCCGTGACGCTGGTGATGATGGCCTTCGGGATGAAGGCCGCCGACGCGGGGTTCATCGGCCTTATCATGGGTGTGATGAACGTCGTGCCTTACGCCGGGCCGCTGATCGGCGGCGTGGTCTCGGTCTTCGTGGGCATCGTCTCGCCGATCGAGGGCATGAGCGTGGGGCATACGGCTTTCGTGATCGCCGGGTCGCTGCTGATCCTCAAGGGTATGGACGATTTCATCCTCCAGCCGACGCTCTATTCCGAACGAGTGAAGGCGCATCCGCTCGAAATCTTCCTGGTGATTCTCATTGCCGGGTCGCTGGCCGGAATCCTGGGCATGCTGCTGGCGATACCTTCCTATACGGTACTGCGTGTCTTTGCCAAGGAGTTCTTTTCGCAGTTCCGGCTGGTGCGTAAACTGACCGAAAAAATCTGATGGAACGGATTCTGATCGAAGGCGTTGTGGAGCACGGACGCCGACTCGGACGTGAGTTGGGTTTTCCGACGGCCAATCTGGCCGTTCCGGAGGACGTCGCCGCTGCCGACGGGGTCTACCGTTCGCGTGCGGAGGTCGGCGGGAAAGTCTATGACGCCATGTCGAACCTGGGCCGCAACCCTTCGGTCGGGGGTGTCGAGCGGCGTTTGGAGACGCATATTTTCGACTTCCGCGGCGAACTTTACGGCCGTCGGCTGCGGGTCGAACTGCTCGAAAAGATCCGCGACGAACGCCGGTTCGCTTCGGTGGAGGAACTGCGCGGGCAGATTGCCAGGGACAAGGAATATATTTTAGGATTGAAATAATGTGTCCGTATTTTGGTCAAAAACCCGGTTGCGTTGCGACAAGCCCCTCCCGAGGGAGGGGTTTGGGGTGGGGTCAGACTTGTAAACGCGGCGGTACGCCGCGGGTCTCAACCGGGCAGATACGGACGAACGATGCGATAACTTAAAAACATACTGCTATGTATATTGACAACACTCTTCCCTATAAGGTTGCCGACATGTCGCTGGCCGAATGGGGCCGCAAGGAGATCGAGATTTCCGAGCATGAAATGCCCGGCCTGATGGCCGTGCGCCGCAAATACGG
>ERZ1106944.266-NODE-266-length-37649-cov-15.680454_pt1 | contig 37649 bp, 45 predicted proteins | sample MGYA00403672_ERZ1106944 | MGnify/ENA primary metagenome ERZ1106944 (study PRJEB35170, sample SAMEA104062454) | human gut metagenome | biome: human gut; feature: human-associated habitat; material: faeces | place: Denmark | collected 2012-10-16 ...
TGATCTCCCTTTTCTTCGGTACGCCATCTCGTTGGTCTGTACCCCGCTTTGTCTTTATGAATCTGATTGGCTTCAACGATCATTTCTTTCATCTCCCATCACTTCTAATATTGCGGTTTTTTTGAAAAAGCCTTGTTTATTTTGATGAAATTTGACATAAATTGCTATAAATTAAAAATTTTTATGAAAAGTGTTTCATTCAGTTCAGGATTTTTCGAGACTCTGCCGGCGTTATCAATCCCCTTCCTTCGCTTCCCCTTTCTATAGAAGAAGAACGACTTTTAAACAGGTTCCCTCAGATTTCATAGTAAACGAAGAACAATTTCTCCCTTAAGACCTCCCCCTTAATCCTCACAGAAAAGAAAAAAGGAAATTGAACATGGCTGTCCGATTTCCTTGTGTATTTCCTTAAGCTTTCATATCTGTTAATGGAATAAATTCTTTACCCGATCCCAGAAAGAAGTCTTCACTTCCGTCTTTGTTTCCACCACCGTTGTTTTTTCTTCCGGCAGTTTAATTTCATCCGTCTTCATGATGAACTTCACCGAAGTTTCCATCGTGTCCGCGGCGCCGGCGTAGCTGCGGTATTCCTTCGACTGATCCAGCGCCGCTTTCGCGGTATCGAGCACATCGTTCAGATCGTCCATCGCATCGGTGACTTTCCCGCTTAACTCGTCGATTCCTTCACGGCTGAATTCATCAACGCCGTCGTTCAATTCGCCGGTTTTCTCAGCCAGCTCCTGCGTTGCGTCTTTAAACTTGTTGATGGCGTCGGTAATGTCCCCGGACGCGCCGTTCAGCTTATCCAATCCGGCATTCATCGCCACGGTTCCTGCCGCCAGCTGATCTGTGCCTTCCTTCAAGTCCTTTAAGCCTTCCGGCAGCTGCTGCAAGCCGGCCAGCGCGTTTTTCAGTTCATCAACGCCGCCGATCTGTTCGATCATGCCGTTGATATTGTCGATCATCGCCGTCATTTCCGTCGTCAGCTGCTGCGCCTGGCTCATCAAGCCCGCCATTTCCTGAACCTTGGCGCTCATTGTATCCTGCACGGTTTGAGCGATCTGATCAACCGTTCCCACCGCCGCCTGCTTGCCATAACCACTCATCGTATCGACGCCGGCATCCACCGCCTGACCTAAGCCGGCCGCGATCCTTTCCTGCGCGCTGCCCAGCTGGGCATTCAGCTGTTCACCGACTTTTCCCGCAATCACCTGGGTTAAGCCCGGAATTTCCTCCTCGGCCACACCCTGTTCCGCCAGCGCGGAGCCGATTGCGGAGACTAACGCGTTCTGATCCATTTCCACGTTCACCGCCGGCAAGTTCTGCTTAACGCCCGCTCTGACCTGCTCGGTCACGGCAGCCCAGGTATTGTTAAATTCATCGCTCTGACCGGCTGCCCGAATTGCATCGCCGGTTGCCTGCGGCATCGTTGCCAGCGCCTGCATGCTGCCAGCCAGCTGTTCCATTAACGCCGAAGCGCCCTGCAGCTGTGTCAGGCTGCCGTTCAGCTGTTGAAGCAGTCCCATCAGCTGTTCGTCTGTCAGGTTGTATTTCTGCAGCATCGCCGTTAACTGCGTCTGGATCTGACCAACGCCGCTTGACAGCTTCTGCGCCCCTTCCTTCAGCTCCTTCGACGAAGTCGCGGCAGTATTTAACCCATCTGAGAATTCCTTGTATTTTGACTGGAATTCTCCCATCTTATCGTTCAGTTCGATATTCGCGTCATGCAGCTGCACCGTGCCGTCTAAAATCTTCGCCGTGGCGTCCTTCAGATCATCGACGCCGTCAGTCAGCTTATCGAGATCACTGCGGTCGATCTCCTTGTCTTCCAGATTGGAAGTCCCGGCCGCAGCCAGAATGATCGACGGCATTTCAAAGTTTTCCACATTCGCTGTGATCACGAACTCATCTTTCAGCTTATCCTTGATGTCATCCAGCGCGCTGACATTGGAATCCTTCAGCATCTGGCTCATCCCCGACACAGTGGCCAGGGCGACGATCTGGTTCTTCGATTCGTTCAAAATCAAGCCATCTTCCGCCTTCACGTCCTTAAATGTTTCCGTCGGCAGATCGGTGACAATCGCGCAGGGGAACAGCGTGGAAATATACTTCGTCTTCCCGTTGATCGTTTCCGTCGTTTCCAGATGATTGATCAGCTTGATCGTGATCATCAGGGAGCCGCTCTGGCCGACGATCTCATGCGGATCCACACGCTTGCCATTGAATTGGTAGCTGACCTCCATCGTTAACGGCAGCTCCGCCGTCGTCGTGCCCTGGTAATACAGGTCATGCTCGTCGGAATTCCACATTAGCGACGTGCCGTTTTGTTCGGGCAGATCATCACCTTTGATATTCTTGATATTTTCCAGGATACTCTGATCCGCCGTCTGGCGGAAGCCCTGTTCGTTATGCAGCCATTCGCTGACGGTCGCGGATTTCAGCTGTCCCTGCCAATCCAGGAAGGCATAGACGGTTTCTTCCTTTTTCGTGCCTTCATCCGGCTTGTTCTCTGCCCGGACCGGCGTGCACAGATTCAGCGCCAGCACCCCGGAAAGGGCCAGCGTCAGCCAACTTCCTTTTTTATTCATCGTGATTCCTCTCCTTTTTTATTCAGAAATTGAAATGATGTTTTTTCGATAACGCCGCCGAAGACCATCAACAAGGCCGGCAGCACGAGCAGAATGACCGCCATGCTGATCAGCGCGCCCCGCGCCAACATGCCGCACAACGAGCGGATCAAATCGATTTTGGAAACCAGCGACACGCCAACAGTGGCCGCGAAGAAGCTCAAACCGCTGGTCAGGATCGACGAACTGCACGCATAGACCGCCGTCTGTACGGCCGCTTTCCGATCCTTGCCCCGCCGGCGTTCCTCCTGGTAGCGCGTCATCGTCAGAATCGCGTAGTCGATCGTTGCGCCCAGCTGGATCGTCCCGATGACGATGCTGGCGATAAACGGTATCGTTTCCCCTTGAAAATAAGGAATGCCCATGTTGATCGTAATCGCCATTTCAATCGCCGCAACCAGCACAATCGGCACGCTCAGCGACTTAAATGAAATCGCGATGATCAGGAAAACCGCCAGAATGGAAACGATGTTGACCATCTGAATATCGTGATCGGCGATCAGCACCAGATCGCGGTTCAGCGCGCCCTCGCCGGTAACTAACGCCGTCGGATCGATCGCCTTGACACGGTTTTCCAGCTCGGTGATCTGCGCGTTTTGTTCATGCGTCGCCGAGGTGTAGCTGGAATTCGCCATGATCATCTTCCATCCGCCGGCATTAAAGACAGAACGAATCCCTTCCGGAAGCATCTCTTCCGGAATCCCGGCGCCTAAAAACCGATCTAATGTCGCAACGGAATTGATCCCATCCGTCGTTTCAATCGCCTCCAGCACCGCGTCCATCTGCGTGCTGCTGAGCTGATCGCTGACGAGGATGAAGTTGGTCGTCGGCATGTCGAATTCATCGCGCAGCTTCTGTGTGCCGGCGGTGGATGTCAGATCCTGCGGCAGCGAGTCCAGCAGGTTGTAGTACACGTCGGTTTTTTTCTGCGCCGCCGCAAACGGAATCAACAGCGCGACGGCAGCGATCAGAATGCCTTTATAGTGGGTTGTCGTAAAGTTGGCAACACCTTGCAGCTTGGGAATTAAAACCTTGTGCTTATGTTTGTGAATCGGTTTATCGAAGACCAGAATCAGCGCTGGCAGAATCACCACAGCGGAGAACACGCCCAGCACAACGCCCTTCGCCATGACGACGCCCATATCGGTGCCCAGCTTCAAATCCATGATGCACATCGCCAGGAAGCCAGCGATTGTGGTCAGCGAACTGGCGCTGATCGCAGTAAAGGTGTTGACGACGGCTTCAGTCATCGCTTCCTGACTTTTCAATCCCTTGTGCAGTTCCTCGTCATAGCGTTCCAACAAGAAGATCGAGAAGTCCATCGACACCGCCAGCTGCAGAATCGCCGCCAGAGCGGAGGTGATATAGGAGACCTCGCCTAAGAAAATATTGGTTCCGAAATTATACAGCACGGCGTACAGGATCCCCAATAAGAAGATGAACGGCGCCACGCTGTAACGTAAGCCCAGAAATAAAACGACTAAGGATAATCCGACCGCAACCGCCACATACAGCGGCAGTTCCTGTTCGATCAACATTTTCGTGTCGTTGATGACGGCCGCCAGACCGCCTAAGAACATCTGGGAATTCATCAGCGATTTAATCTCGTCGACGGCCTTCAGCGTCCGGTCGGATCCGTTGCCTTCTTCAAACGTGACCATCATCAGCTGGCAGTCGCCGTTATCCAGCATTTTCCGCAAGTCTTCCGGAATCATTTCCGAAGGCATGGTCTGTAAGAAATCCCCCAGCCCCATCGCGTCGCGGACGCCGTCGATCGCGCGGATTTTGTCCGCGATCCGATCGACCTGTTTCTTTTCCATGTTTTCAACGGTAACAATCGCCATACTGGCGGAATGGAATTCCTGATCCAGGATGTCCTGGCCCTCGATGGAATCCAGCTGATCCGGCAAATAGCTCAAAATATCATAATTGATGCGGGTGTTGATATAGCCGATCAACGACGGAACCAACAGCACCGTCGCCAGCGCCAGAATCAGAATTCGTTTTTTTACGATCTGTTCTGCAATTTTCCTCACTGCAGATCACTCTCCCTTTCAAATGACTATCAGTCATTACGTCAGACAGAATACCTCCGAAATGACTGATGGTCAATAGACGGATCGGCGAATTTGTCTATCAGATTGACTTTTAGTCATTTTGATTTGACTCTGATTTAAGGTATGTTACAATGAGGCTGAGGAAGTGAGAATATGGCCCGGCGTACATTAAAACAACAGAAAGAACAGAAACAGGGTGATTTACTAAGCTCGGCCTATCAGTGTTTTCTGACCAAGGGATTTGCCAAAACCACGATTGACGATATCGTGAATCGGGCCAAGGTCGCCAAGGGAACGTTTTATTTGTACTTTCATGATAAAGAGGATATCATGAAGCATCTCGTCATCCAGATCAGCTCGCAGATCGTCATCCGCGCATATACCAAAACGAAGGAGCGGGGCATTCAGGATTTCCTGCCGTCAGTCTTGTGCTTTATTTATCGACATGATCATCGAGTATTTCAAAGCGAATAAAGCGGTGCTGAAACTGATCGAGCGGAATTTCTCATGGCCGTTGGTGATGGAGGTTCTCAGCGAAGGCAATCAGGCGGAAATCACGCAGATTCTGGAGGAATTGTTAAATTATCCGCAGCTGCGGCGGTTTGACCGGGACGAAGCGTTCCGGATGATCTACATGATCGTCGAGCTAGTCGGCTCGGTCTGCTACACCTCGATCATCGAGGAACAGCCGGCGCCGATTGATCACCTGAAACCGACGTTGTACCGGATGGTGGAAAAAATCTTGATTTGAAGCAATGATAACGCAAAAAAAGCGAAGCCGATCGAAATGTCAGCTTCGCTTTTTTATGGTTCAGATTTGCTTGTTTGTTTTGCCTGATTTGGTTGTTTTCCTTTTTTGTCGTTCCTGCCTTCCGGCTCAGATCGCTGCGCTTCGCTTTTCTATAAAATCTGATTGAGGTTGCCGCCCGCGGCGTTCAGCTGTGTCTGCGCTTCTTCCCGGCTGACGTGCTTCAGCTCCATGATCAGGGCCGGTTTAATCTGATATTCGCATTCTGTTAACAACTGCCGTGCTCTTTCCAGCGTACAGCTGGTCGCCTGAGTCAGAATATACGCCAGACGGGTGCGCATCTTGTCGCTGACCGGCGGCACGTTGATCATCAGATTCTCATACACGTTGCCCAGCTGCGCCATCGTCACCGTCGTGATCATGTTCAGAATCATCTTCTGGCAAGTTCCCGCTTTCAATCGCGTCGATCCCGTGATGACCTCCGGCCCCGGCACCGGCGCCATGACCCGATCGCAGACCTCGCTGACCAGCGAATGCTTATTATTGACCAGCCCCGCGCAGGGGATCCCCTGTTTTTGGCACCAGGAAAGTGCGCCGATGACATAGGGCGTCCGTCCGGACGAGCTGATTCCGATCACAAAATCCTTAGCCGTAACCTCCCGGGCCTGCAAATCCAGCGCGCCGTTTTCCGCGCTGTCCTCCGCGCTGCCGTCGGTCTTCATGATATCGGTGAAATTGCCTGCCACGATGGAAACAAATTCGCCGTGGGTGCCGAAGGTCGCGTTGGCCTCGTAGGCGTCCAGCATGCCCAGATAGCCGGAATGCGCCGCGCCGGTAAAGATGATCCGTCCCCCGCGCCGCAAAGCGGCGATGCACTGTTCGATCGTCTCGTTGACTTCGGGCAGCACCTCCCTGACCGCTTTTGTACAGGCTTGGTCTTCCCGGTTCATCAGCGCCGTGGATTCCGCGACGCTCATGTGCGGCAGATTCATTGAAGCGGGATTGCGCTCCTCGCTGGTCAAGGTCATTAAATTATCACGCATCAGAACAACCCGATAATCGCCCCGACGGCCGCGATGACGATCAGCAGCGCCATGACTTTCGTCGCCTTGACTTTCTTATTCTTCAATAAATACAGCGTGCCCAGCGTCAGCGCCAGCGGAAGCAGGCCGCGGAACAGCTTGTCGAGAATATCTGTCTGCACGCTCATGCCGGCGCCCTGAATGTTGATCAAAAGCGGTGTCGACACGCTGACAAACCCTGCCGTCAGCGCACCCATGACAATCGCGCCCAGAGCGCTGGCTCCGGTGATCACCTTTTTGATCAGATTGCTTTCCAGAATCCGCTGCAAGCCTTCCTTGCCCAGCTTGTAGCCGGTCATCCAGACATAATACGCGATGCTTAACATAATCCCCATCATCAAAACGGCATAGACCAGCGGCCCGGCCAGACTGCCGGAGGACGCCAGCGAGATTCCGATCGAAAGCAGGATCGGCGTCAAGGTTCCCTGCCACAGCGTATCCCCGATCCCGGCAAACGGTCCCATCAGGCCGGTTTTAATGCCGTTGATCGCTTCGTCGGAAATCGGCGCGCCGTTGGCCCGTTCTTCTTCCATCGCGATGACCATGCCGTTGATCACGCCGCCGAAGTGCGGTTCCGTATTATAGAACTCGATATGCCGCTGGACCGCCGCCTTGTATTCTTCCGGGTTGTCCTTGTACAGCTTTTCAATGATCGGCGCCATCGCGTGACAGAAGCCCGTCCCGGCCAGCCGTTCATAATTGTAATTGGCGTGGGAGAAAAAGGTCCAGCGCCAGAAGGACTTCACAACGTCCTTTTTGCTCAGTGTTTTCCGTTCTTTATTCTGTTCCATAATCATTTCCTCCTAACCGTTCTCTTTCTGCAGCTGGGTGTAGAACCAGGCGATGATGAAGCCCAGCACGGCGATGACGATCGTATCCAAACCGAGATACACGCTCAAGATGAAGCCAATCATGTAGAACGCCATGCTGTTGGGACGGCTGATCGAGCGCAGATTCATCGCTACGCCCAAAGCCGGCAGCACGCCGCCGATGACCTGCAGGACATGCAGCACGTCGTTGCTTAACATTGCAACCAGGCGCGCCATGTAATCCGCACCGAAATACGCGCCGAGCATGACCGGAATGACGCTGATCGCAAACGCCACGATCTGCGGCGGGACGACGTGCAGGAAGCAGACCTTTTTCAGATCGCCCTGTTCGGCCGCTTTATCCGCCATGTGGACAAACGCGACGTCAATCGTCATATGCAGCACCCAGACCACGGTGCCCAACAAGCCGAACGGAATCGCAATCGTGATCGCGGTCGCCGGATCGACATGACCGACAATCGCAAACGCCGTGCCCAGCACCCCGGCCAGACCCGGATCGGATGGAATCGTACCGCCGGCTGAAATAAACGCGATATACGGCAGCTGGATCGCCGCACCGATGATGACGCCTTCGGTCGGATGCCCTAAGATCAAACCGACGAGGGTGCCCGCGACCAGCGGCTTCTGAAACAAGCTGGCTGAACCGAGGACGGTTGTCCACGGCGTTCCGATGATGCCCAGATAATAAACAACGCCCATCAGAAAGGCTTGAAACAACGAAATACTCACATCAATCACCTCTTCTAATTAAATAAACCGTTTGAAATCGATCGCCGGATCTTCTGCCACCATCTGAATCTCGACCGGAATCCCCTGATCAATCAGCTGCTTCAGCTGGCTGATTTCCGCTTCGCTGGCAGAGATATTCTTGTAGATGGTTTTACGGCCCGGCTTGATCCCCATCCCGCCAAGATTGACCCGGGTCAAAGTCACGCCGTTTTGTGCCAGACGCACATAGGCTTCCGGGGTTTTCGCCAGAATGATCGCCTTGTCGTGATCCTGCAGCCCCTTGATCACCGCAGGGCTGTCCGCCACCGTCGTCACCTGCGTGACAATGTTGGCCGGAACCAACGTTTTAATGATCATCGTCAGAAACGAATCCTTCGCCGTAACATCGTCGATGACAATAATTTTGTTAGCCCCGGTATAATTCAGCCAGGACGTCATGACCTGTCCGTGAATCAGACGGTCGTCGATGCGTGCCAATACGATACTCATCTGTTATTCCTCCTCTGTCAAACTCTGAATCCGCGCACCGGCGTCGAAGATGCCGCTGCGGCCGTTTTCCACCGCCATGGCAATCAGCTGCTGCGCGGTTACGTCTTCACGATTGGACAATACCGCCTGCAGGATCATCGGCAGATTGACGCCGACCACCACCTGCAAAGGATATGTCCGCAAGAGCCGGATCGTCTGGTTGCACGGCGTGCCGCCGAACAAATCCAGCATCACCACTACCTCTTGATAACCACGCTGATGAAACTGTTCGATCTTGTCGGCAATCAATCGGCCGAAGTCCTCCGGATCCTGCCCTGCGCAAAGACCCACGCTTTCCACAAAGTCATGCTTGCCGGCGATCATTTCCACGGTTTCGAGGAAAGCCCCGGCTAAATTGTGATGCGTCGCTATGAGAATGCCTGTCACAATGTCCCTCCTTTCTTTTTATGAGGAAATGCAGATCATCGGTTGTATCTGCATTCTATCATTCTTAATTCCCTACGTCGTTTTATCCTTTACACGGTTGCTTCGTGCAATGTCAAAATTTATCAAGCAGCGCAGCCCGGAAAACGGCGATGAAGTTTTCATACGATCCTTCGCGCAGGATTTCCGTCACCCGCTGCGGTTCGCAAACTAACGACGATAGATACGGCCACAGCTGAAACGCCTTGGGGTTGTTCATCTCCGTGGAAACCAGCATGACGATCCGCACTTTCTGACCGGTATCCCAGACGATCGGTTTATCCAGCACCGCCACGGCAATGAACGTCTGCGCTGTGATCGGATACAGCGGATGAGGCATCGCAACCTGATTGCCGAAATAGGTCGAGCTGAGCTTCTCCCGTTCCCGCACCAGTTCCTCAAATTTCTTCGGCAGACGGCAGGAGCGGGACGCCATCGTGATCAGCCGCCCCACGATTTCCCGGCGTGTTTGCGCTTCCCCATGCCAGAACAGATCCAAAGAAAAGCGGGACAGGATGGAATCGACGCTGTCGTAGCCGTTGATCGCCAGATTCATCTTGGCAAAATCTTTCTCCGTCGGAAACAGGCTGATCCGCACGGCGGCTCCGCGGGTAACGGTGTCCTTGGTTTCCGTTGTAAACATCGCGTCGTAGCTAGCCGGATCAATCCGGCTCAGATCCAGCGGATTCACAAAATCAAGCTGAAGCAGCTGCCTGCGGAACCATTGATCGATCTTCTGCCGCAGCAGAATCGTTTCGCTCGGCTTGAGACTGCTGATGACCAGAATTTTCTTGCCTTCCGAATTCATCGTGATGTTTTCCAGTCCGTAATTGAAATACAGCGTGAAATACGCCGCTTCATCCTCGCTGATGCGCACGTGATAATGATCGTCGATCAACAGGCTGAAATAATTGGCAATGTCAAAGGCAAACGGGAAGGTCTGCTTGATTTCCGTCAACAGCACATTTTTCAGCTGACGGTTGTTCTGCATGCGCGAAAGCAGCGGCACAAAATGGAGCGCCAGCGCGATTTTCAGATCAATGCTGCGGGTGAAGTCAACGCCGTATTCGACGTGGATTTTCTCCAGCGAATCCATGATGAACACATTGATCTCTTCCGAAACGCCCGCAAAGTCGTCGTAATCCCGCTTGCCGCGCAGATTGATGGCCAGATAATTGATCTCCTCGCCTAACCGGCTGCCGGGCACCGTTGTGCAGCGGCGCAGGATATCGCGGGCGATCTTCGTTTCCTTTTCCGTCACGCTGCGCTTAGTCGATCCGACTTCAATGAAATAGCCTTTTTCAATCCGCTGCAGCGTCAGAAGCAGATGGATGATCAGACTTTCCAGCAGCACTTCGCTGATTTTATATTCATTTTCAAGGAAGATTTCCACAAGCAATTCTTTCAGCTCCGTGATTCGTTTCAGATTGGCTTTTGTTTCATGGGTCTCTTCCGTCAGCGAATAAATATCTTCGCGGGCCAGACAGGTTCGCTTGTCCTGTTCCAGTCCTTCAATCCGATATCCGCTGCCGGAGCGATAGGTCAGTTCCAGATTGTATTGGACAAGGATTTTCCGAACGGCTTTCAAGTCAAGATACAGCGTGGAGTCCGAGATGTTCAGCTGCTGCAGAAGCCAGCGCTTGCGCACATAGCCGGTGTGATCGAGCAGCTTCAGCAAAATGATTTTAATCCGCATCGGCTGTTCGTTCAGCGAAGCGCTTTGCGGCGGGTTCTGAATGTGTTTCAGTAAGAGTGCGGCCTGCTGCGGATCATGAATTAAAAGCTGGTAGCCCTTGGAAGGTACCGCGATCAATTCCATCACGGCTGACGAATTAATTTCCTGACGGATCGCCGCGATCTCGCTTTTCACAGTGCGCACGCTGACGCCGCTGATTTGGGCCAGCGCGGCGGCGGAATGAAACTGACCGCAGTTGTCCGCCAGCCAGCGCACGATTCCCTGCTGCCGCTGCGTTAACATAAGCGGACCGACGGCGCCGGGACCGCAAGCTGACCGGGGTCATTCCAGCAGCGGCTTTTTTGCGGCCATGGATTTAAGCCCCGGGGAGAAACGATGAAATAAAGTAGTGTCATAAGCGTTCTCCTTTCCGGCTTCATCTTAGCATAAGCGGGCTGCGGAATCGTTGATTCGTGCAATCTGGTTTTTGAGGTTTTGCACGAAATACCGTGCAGAAAAAAACGAGGGTGTTTCCTGCAAGCGTCAAACGTTTTCCTTGCGGTTTCCATTCAGGCGTTAACCCTCTTCGCAGGCATAATAAAAACCGGAAACAACGAATTTCCGGCTTCCGCGCCTCGCCGCGAAGAAATGCTTGAAAGGGGGACAGGCAATAAAAAAACAGCCCTGAATTCAGGACTGCTTCTTTCGATATTTACAGTTCAACTTTTTCCAGATCGTTATACGCGATCTCGGTCGGCGTTTCACGGCCGAACAGGATGCACAGAACCGTGGCGGTCTGAGTATCGTCGTTCATCGCGTCGATCGAGCCTTCGATTCCGCTGAACGGTCCGGTCAGAATCTTGACGCGGTCACCCGTCGTGAAATTGACGCTGACCTTGCGGTCGCTCATGCCGATCCGGCGCAGGATCGAATCAATTTCTTCCGGGGAGACCGGGAACGGCTTCGCGCCGCCGCCGCTGGATCCGATAAATCCGGTGACGCCCGGCGTATTTCGAACGATATACCAGGCTTCATCCGTCATAATCATTTCCACGAACAGATATCCTGGGAACAGGTTGTGCATTTTTTCTACTTTTTTTCCGTTTTTGTATTCAATCTCCGGTTCCTCGGCGACCAGGATGCGGAACAGATAATCGGAAATGCCCATCGTGTCCACACGACGCTGCAGGTTTTCCTTAACCCGGTTCTCATGGCCGGCGTAGGTATTGACGACATACCATTCTTTCTTGGACTCTGTCATGACTTACGCTCCGATCCCGATTAATTTGAGGAAGAAGGAAACGAAAAACTCACAGGCGACGAAGAAGACGCCGAAAAACGCGCAGAAAATCAAAACTTCCACTGAATTTCCGCCCAGTTCTTCTTTCTTCGGCCAGCGAATTCGCTTGACTTCTTTGGAGATACCGCTGAAACTAAACCATTTTAACATATCTGTATCCTCCTACTTCGTTTCTTTATGAAGTGTATGTTTGCCGCATTTTTTACAATATTTCATCAGTTCAAGACGTTGATTATGCGTCTTGGGATTCCGGTGTGTAACATAGTTGCGTGAAAGGCACTCTGTGCATGTCAGAATCACTTTTGTTTCTTTCGCCATCGAGGTCCCTCCTTACCGTGCTTATCCACTTTACCATAAAGAAAAGGGTTCGTCAAATAACCCTTAACTTAAGCGGATTATAGCACCATCCCGTGCTCTTTTCAAGCCTCTTCGGAAAATTTCCTGAGGATGTGCTCGAGTTTCCTGCGAATTCGCCCCAGTTGATTGCCATAGCTTTTCCGGGAGATGTTTAAAATCGCCGCAGCTTCCTGATAGGATGTGTTGTCCAGCGACAGACACAGAATCTGCCATTCCTTCGGCGTGAAGTAGCGCCGCAGCTGTTTTACCTGCTTCGCCGCTTCGTTTAAGGTGAAGCGATAGACAGGGTCAAAGAACCGGTCGTTGGAGGCCAGCGTGTCCGCCTTATACATTCCCCGGTCCTCGCCGACCATCGTATCCAGCGAATCGCAGGCATAAAACGCGGCGTCGCTGGAACATTGAGAATGCCGGTAAATCGTCAGCAGGCGCTTCCGCAGACAATTCTGCAAATAGGTTTTAAAGGAGCAGGGATAATCTTCCCGGTAATTCTCCGCGGCGCCGATCAGCATCATCCGGCTTTCCTGCTCAAGATCTTCCTTGTATGCCTCGCTGGAAACCGAGCAGCTGTCCAGCTGAGAGAGCTTGAAAATCATCCCGCAGATCATCGGCTTGTATTTGTTCAGCAGATTCTCCACCGCCCAGTCGTCCTGTTGGCGGATCATATAAAGCAGTTCGTTGTCTGTGGACATTTCCTCACACATCGTCTATCCTCCTGTTATTTCAGAGGGAAACGTTTCGCATGGATCTGATAAAGCAAGACAGCGCAGGCGACCGAAGCGTTCAGTGAGGAAATCGTGCCTTCCATCGGCAGCGTCAGCATCACGTCGCATTCTTCTTTGACCAGCCGGGAAATACCTTTGCCCTCCGAGCCGATCACCAGCGCCACGGGCGTATCAAAAGCCGGCTGGCGGTAATCCTGGGCATTGCGCATATCCGTACCGTAAACCCAATAGCCCTTTTCTTTCAGTTGCCTGAGCGTCTGGGTCAGATTGGCGACCATCGCCACCGGTACCGTTTCGATTGCGCCGGTGGATACTTTGGCGACCGTCGAGTTCAGCGATACCGAGCGGTTCTTGCGCAGGATCACGCCGTCAGCGCCGACCGCGTCGCAGGTCCGCAGCACCGCTCCCAGATTGTGCGGATCTTCCAGCTCGTCCAGAACGACGATCGTGCCCAGCTTGCCGCTTGGAATGCGGTTCAGCATTTCGTCCACGCTGACTGTTTTGTAATCCTCGCAATACAGCGCGATCCCCTGATGGTGCGTATCCATGCAGCACTTATCCAATTCCCGGCGGCTGACCCGCTGAACAGGGATTCTGCGGCTTTTCAATAACGCTTCCGCTTCCGGAAACTTCGTCCCTTCAGCGACGAGCGCTTTTTCAATTTTTTTCTTGCTTTTCAGGATCTGCATTGCTGCGTTTTTCCCATAAATCCATTGTGCCATGATTTTTTTACCAAACCTTTCATAATAAAAGCCTTATATAAAGGCTTTTGCTTAACTATTTATAATACACAAAGCTGCCAAAATCAACATAATTAGCGACAATCTAGTGACAAATATTAACAGTTTATATAATAAGGATAGAACTTTATACTTTATTTATGAAGGACAAATGGAAAAAAGAGCAGCACCGGCAGCGGAAACTTGCAGCCGCCAGGTTAAAAGAAGAACGACTTAAACGTGATTATGAGGAACGTAACGCAGATCACGACTGCTGGCACTATAAGCAAACACATCCTGGAATAGTGATCCACGATCTAACAGGTTTTGTATTTGACCATCTAACTGTCATCGTTAAACTTGCCCCTTATATTTCTCCAGACGGCGCCATCAAGAATAATCGTTATCTCTGCCGATGTAACTGTGGTGACATGATCAAGGTGTACGGATTTGAGCTGACCGGTAAGCGAGTGACGTCTTGCGGTTGCGATGTGCAGTCAAGAAAAAAATTTAAATACCATAACGATCAAGAAATTAATGATGACGCAGAATGGCTATACCGTGTGTTAAGCAAAACAAAATAAAAACCCCCACCCTCCGGCATTGGAAGGTGGGGTATTTGTTATTTAAAGCCCGTGCTCCAGATCCGTGATCCGCTGCTCATGATCGTCTAGCTTATCGTGGATCCGGCGATGACTGTCAGAGTTTTTTACAGCCAGATCGTTGACCTCCTCATGGGCGCGCTTTTTGAGATCATCATAATCCTTTTGTAACCGATCGACGGTTACCGTCAGTTTTGTGATACTGGTATTGAGGTTGATCACCGGCTTGCCGACTGTAAAAAACAAGCCAACAACGGCGATGATAACCCCGACTACTCCCCACTCTGTCATGGGGCTTACTCCTTGCTCGACAGCTGCTTAATCGTCTGATTGAGACCGGTAGACGCCCAGCCGGAGATCGCGCCGATCATAATGGTTTCCGCTGACCAATCGCCAGTGATCAAGGGAGCCAGTGCTGCACCGATGAGCAGCATCGTTGCCGGGATGTATTTGTTAGGATAACGCTCGGTTGACTTGAGCGCTGCACCGATTGCATAACAACCGGCGAGCACTAGTGGCATTAAAAACTGAGTGATGATTTCTGTGATTTCCATTTTACATTTCCTCCTCATTTTCTTCAATCCAATAGCATTGGGAATCGTACTGGCAGTACCCGCGGATCCCGTTATACTCCGCTTCTACCCACTGATAGCCGTCTGGTTTGATGCCTGGCAGGAACCGGATCAGCTTTGCAGTACCACCGATCGGGATCGTTGCCAAGATCTCACCAGACGCTCTGCCATTGGTAAAGGACAGCGTTTTGCGTACCCGCAGACCAATGGAGTCTACCACAACGGACATCCCATCAGCAGGCTCTGGCGTAGGTTCTGGCTGTGGTTCTGGTTCCGGCCGCTCTGCTTTGTAAAACGTCAGTACGTTTGGCAGCGCTCTGCCGGTATAGACTTTTTTAGTACCGTCCACGATCATCTGACTGGATCCACCGCTGTCCAGCATTGCGCAGTAAACCATGTCATAGGCTTTGGCAAACTGCCTGCAGGCGGCCCCGTTGAGCTTGCCAGAGACAACAGCAAAGACGTCAACGCCATCAGCGTCTCGCATGTGCAGTGTCTGAGTGTTGGCAGTTGTGTACTTAGACTGACCAGAGCCACTGGAGACCATCGTCACGTCTTTACCATCTAAAAGGACAATACAAGCCGGACTATAACCTACCTTGACCTCAGCACCCGGGTACTCCCAACTAGCCAGATCACCAGCGATCAGCTTGTTATCCTTGGTCACGACTACGTCCAGCCACTCAACTTGATCTGGCCGGCCGTCTGCGGTAAATCCCTGATGACGTCCGCAGATAGTACCACGATCGGATCCAGACATGACAAAGTAGCTACAGCTGACCTTGCAATGATGGATGTGATCATCGTCGATTTTGTCAATAGTCTTAAGCACCTTATCCCCGCCGGCTGACATCAAGCCGATCTCCTGATCGTCCTTCCGCTTGTAGACGTGGATTGTCTGGCCTTGCCAGGCAATACTCTGATACCCTGGTTTTAAATACATCTTGGATCCCTCCTCGTAAATTAAAAAAGGACACATCAACCAATGCGTCCATGTCCCGCGGTATATTGCCGCGGACTTATCTCTAAATTGTGACTTGACGACGCAGCCGCCGACGGATCCCCATCGCTTAGCCGTCGACTCGATGACCTGGCCGCCACCGATGTAGATCCCGATGTGGCCCTGCTGCCAGACCAGCAGCCCCGGGATCTCCGGGATCGTGCTGATCGGGCCCTTGTCGATCGCCCGGGTGTACATCTGATCAGCGTTGATATCCGGCACCGTCTTACCGTAGTAGCTGGTATTGCCTGGGCCGTAATCGTGCCACAAAAAGCACTTAATCAATCCGATGCAATCAAACACCCGGCGGCCGGCAGTATCGTAGCGGCCGATCCCGCCGAGCTGGTAAAACGTTTGGCGGTTGAGCTGCTGCTCTGCCCATCGGCAGAGGTCAGCAGCAGATGTGTAGTCGTACATAGGCATCACTCCTTTTTACGTTAGACGATCACTGTACCTTTCGTAATCGTAAAGCTTAATTTTGATCCAGACTTATACTTCCACCATGTTCCAGAAGCAATCTTTATTTTTATAAATTCTTCTGATGTAGTAAGTTTTCGAGTTGTAGTACCACTGGAATTCCCCCAACGATCACTGACCGTAAAGGTATCAATCAAGTCCTCTGTACCGTCTTCTTTTATACCGTACAAGTTAGTCGTGAAATTGTAATTACCAGGATCATTTTCATCCTGTGACCAATATACATAAGATATTGATACCTCGCTAGGAACAAAAGGCACAAACAACGGTGTAGATGTAGCACTCATAGTCCAAACAATGCCTGTAGCTGTGTAAGCCGCTGACGTGATTTGAGTTACATCACGTTTTCTTTTTCCGCCAGATTTCCCCGTATCTACAAGCATACTAAGCACCTACCTTTTCCAGCCAATCAATGACACCACCGCCCTGATAATGAGCATCCGGCGCATATCCTACGCCCTGACCATAAAAATGAAGGCGTACACCAACACATTCTTTTAATTGCGTTCTGTTCTGTTGACCTCCGCCGCTGTATCTTGAGTAACTCTTCGGTCCAGTACAAGCTTCTACTGTACCATCTTCGTAGATAAACGCCATTTCCGTAATTCCGGCCCAGTTATTACAATAGGTATAGCATTCCAATACAACTAACGGTTTTGGAAATTTGATATACCAAGGGTATTCCGCTGGATTAGCGATAGAACTTGCATTATTGAAATTGACATTCTGCCCCATGTTAAAATAAGAATCCGGAAGATTGGTCTCCCAGCCTGGCTGATCTTTATATCTGGCAAAAAAGTCTTTCGCATAGTTTCCTCGAAAACGTTGATATTTTTCAATTCCATCAGATATACTTATGCCCTTATTCACGATGTCAAAAAGCATGGTTTTCACCCCGCTTTTGACTGTTTTTAATTTTCTTGAAAAGTGTGAAAATCGGCTTAACAAAAGGGTTTTTAGAGCATTTAAGCGCCCCCCCCCCGATTTTTTCGAGCCACAATGTACATTTAGCTGATAAGCTAAATCCGCTGCCGCCGCCCGACTGTGAGAAGGAACAACTTCCAATATTTTTCATCTGTTCAAAGCTGGCAAAGGTTAGTGTGCAGATATCCGACTCGGTTGAGCCAGCGCACGATCCCGGATCAATATCCTCTAAGTAGAGAATTGTTTTTGTTATGTTATTTAGACTGAATCTTGCATATCTTGCGGTGTAATAATTGCCACGCCCCGAACAGCTAATGTGAATAATTAGAGGAATATACTTATTTTTATCCCAAGAAAATGTTTGGAAACCTCCGCTAAACAATGTACCGCTTTTTAATTCGTACCCCGGAAAAGGATTCTTACTATTTCCGGATCCGAAAATATCAAATATCATTACACACCTCTCCTATCTATTGAAAGTGTAGCGATCGTGATGCTCTCCTCAGGCAGTGCAATCGCATACAACCGCAGGATCCCGTTAAGGCTCCGACCTTTTGCAATACACCCCTCCTCGTCGGTCGCCGGCGACAGTACAACATGACAGAAATCTGTTTCAAGCAATCCGGCCACCGCAATGTCCACATGATATGCATACTGCGGATAATCTGTAGAGTCAACAAACTGTGATGCCGGCACTGTGATATTTTCAAGCGGTGTCAGATCATGATTGTTGATCTTACGCAGCCACGGATTGACCGTAGCGGCGTTAAACGGTGTACCCGGTACATAGTCATCCCCCGGGCTAAACTCCAGCGTAACAACCTCTGTAGTGCCGTCTGCGTGGGTTATTTTGTATTGATTGAGCTTTGATCCGGTTGTATCTTTGATCTCACTTAATGCCATCATCCAACCTCCTTCCACACGATGTTATCAATGACTATATCAGCTGATGGCACAGCGTTGGCATACAGCCTTAACTTGCCCGCCATTGTGTTACCCTGCTCAATGACCCCGAGTGCCTTGGATGCTGCCGACAGGTTAACATTAGCCCAACAGGTCGCCGTCATACCACTGAGTGTATAATCAGCACAGTATGGATATTGAGCCTTGTTTTCGTCCGTGTTGGCCACAAATGCGGATGTTACAATCGTGACATTGCGGAGGACGTTTTCAGGTCTCACACCATCCAGTTTCTTCTTATCAGCAGCAGCCATCAAACCATTTGCGGATTGTGTAGCCACTCCGTAAGTCGTGTTTGGGGTAGCCTGCCAAGTACCATCACCCCGCAAAAATTTAGTTTGAGCGCCGGCAGCTGGAGCTGGTACCAGCCCTGCTTTACCCGCCGCCGAAGATGTAGCACCGGTCATATTACTGTAGGTTGTATTGGTCGGTGTCGACCATGTGCCGTCACCGCGAAGATATTGACCTTGCTTACCCGCAGCAGGTGCCGGTACAAGACCAGCTCCTCCAGTTGCATCAGCTGTGGCAGCCTTAAACGCTGCATACGTCGTGTTGTTATCAGCTCCCCACACAGCCGTACCATCTGCTGACCAACGTAATATCTGTCCAGACGCCCCACCAGATGGAATATGCTTATTGCCAGATGTTGTTGGGTGAGTGTATACAGTATCCGTAAATTTAGCATTTGCCGGGACATCCGCATTTACTGTATGATTATTGACCTTATCGGCATTATCCACAATACCGTTATCATTGGTATCATATACGGATTTAAGCATATCGCCATTACCGGCACTCGCTGCTAAGTCATCGACATACTTTTTGGTTGCAGCCATGAGATCAGCTGTTGGAGCGCCTTTTAGAGTGAGGTTGCCAGTCATCGTACCTCCAGCTAAGGGCAGATAACTATGGCTGTGACTCGCTGCTGCCGCTCCAATGCTGGCTGATGTAACGTTTACCTCTTTGGCATCGGATCCATCATAAGTAGCCGCAGCAGTGCCGTTTAACTTTAAAGTCAATGCAGTAGGATTTTTGAGCGATACCGGGAAGTCTGTAATGTCAGCCTTAACGTGCTTGTGTACTGCGGCCGCTTTACTGCTTACCGTGTCCCACGTATCCAGCATAGCCTGAGTGATCTTGTCAATTACAGTTTTGTTGCTGTGACTGTGCTTATTATCAACGGCACTTTTCAGGTTAGCTTCAGTTTGTGTGTAGGTATCCAATAAAGTTTTGTTGGCATGACTATGCTTCGCATTTACAGCACCGTTCCAGCCTGTGCGCTCGGTGGTGGTTATATGGATGGTCGTATTACCGGTATGTCCATCCAACTCAGCTTGGGCTGCCTTGGTACCAATAGCCGCATTAAGAGCGTCCATAACACCCTCGTTGGCTGCAATCGCGTCAGCCACTTCTTTTAAAGTGTCCATCGACTCCGGCGCACCGTTAATCAGATCTGCAATTTTTTGCAATGCGTAAGCATTAGCCTGAGCCATGGCGGCGTCGATCGCGTCCTGTTGCAGCGTTGATACCGGCTTTGATTTATCCGCGGTGTTGTCAACGCTGCCTAAACCGATCTGAGCTTTAGTCACTCCATGCGGGTTGGATTTATTAGCTAGGTGTGAGATCAGATCTGTTGTACCCTTCGCGAGCTTGCCAAAAGCAACATTGAGCTTCTCACCAGAGACCAGTGCAGCCAATGCTGTTGCCGCGGTGTAACTTGGCGTCTGATCGTTGGTGGCCACATTAGGTACATTGCCCAGCCCCACCTGCGATTTTGTCACAGCGTGCGGGTTAGATATATTGCCTTTGTGGCTTGTCAAATCGTCTTGTACAGCCTTAATTGCAGCGGCCTGTGCTGTAGAAACCGGTTTATTGGCATCGCTCGTATTGTCGGCATTTCCAAGCCCTACTTGAGATTTTGTCACTGCGTGCGGGTTGGTTTGATCCGCGGCGTGATTGTCAAACGCAGCCTTGTTGGTGCGGATGATCTCCAGCAGATCAGATTGCATCTGATTCCGGGCTGTGTCCTGATCAACAAATTTTTGGTCCGTCTCACGCGCAAAGTCGTCCACCGCCTGAAAGTTGTCATCAAAGTGCCGGGTATTGACCGATGACTTGCGATGGTTTAAATAAAGGAGCAGCTTAAGCCGCTCCGTAAAATCATATAAGTTTGCCACTTAATCCCTCCTCTCTGCAGGCAGAAATAATGGCTCGTTGGCAAAATACTGGCCAGCCAGCGGCTGACTGATGATTGCGATCAGATCAGCGAGGTACTGATCCATAAACTCAAACGCCCGCTCAAATTGATTGGCGATTGTGTAATCAAAATAATCCCCGAAGTCAGGGATGGTGTAGGCGTCACGCATGGTGCGAGACAGCTGCTCGATGTTGCACCGGATACGATCCATCTGACCGATCGTCGGCAAGCTGGTCAGATCCCAGTCCGTCCGGATATCCAGCTGCAGGTTAACACCGAGCAGCGCAGAGATCCGATCCCGCAGGATCTGACAGTTACGCTCAACACGTAGCAGATCGTCGACGTTATACCGATCTGTCGCCCGGAAGGTTTTGATCTTCAATCAAACCACCCCCTTAACGGTTGCGGTCAGACCGCTGCCGAGGTCATACTCTATGCTGCTGATCTGCGCCTTAACGATGGTCCCATAAGTGGTTTCCACCTCTAAATACTCTGAGGCCTCCATGGTTGCTACCGCCCACCATTTAAAGCCGATGTCCAGCCTCTTTTGCATCTGCTCCAAATACCATCTGGCGGTCGCCCTGGCCTGCTGAGCGCTGCCAATCAGCTCATTACAGCTGTCCAGCACCAGCGTCTGTGCTTGTGGATCGATCTCAATCTGTGGCAGCGTAGCACTGGCCGTGGCGCTCGAAACTTTGCGCACCCTACCGTTGACTACCAGCTCGTAAATCGTCTCAGGATCGCCATGGAAAAGGCTGACGTCGGCGTAGTGCTTGATTGTGCAGCCCTCCGGCAGATCGCAGGCCAGGTCATAGACTGGCACGTCTGAGTAAGTGATCTTGGCGTTGCCATCCTCATCGGTGATCACCTCGCCGCTAAACAGCTCCTGCAGTTCGGCGGCCGGATCCGCAGATCCGTAATTAAAGTAATTGACGGACACCTTGGTGTAGCTGCCAATATCTTTGGAGTCGATATCTCCCAGCCGGGTGTTGCGATCTGCCTTAAGTACATACGGCAGCGCAATGATCGTCTGCGGCAGCGGCGCCTGGCCGGCCATCAACATGCCCGCATGTGGCCAGCCGGTATAAACTGTGTCCTCCGCGATGATCTGATTGCTGATCAGCTCCTCAGTGGCCTGGTAAAAATAAATCTTACCGTCGCGGCCCTCTTTAACGATGGCGCCGACCGCGATGGCCACCACCTTTAATGCGTCCTTTTTGTTTTGCGTTGGGATGTAGCCGGTCAGCTTAATCCCGCCGACATTGGGATGGACGTAGTGATCATAACCGATCAAGATATCCGCGACGATATCGGCAACCGCGGCATCCTGCCAAAACGGCGAGTAATAATCCTCGTCGTCCAGCAGCATGTTTAAGATCCCAAACGCCTTACAGGTCAGCTTGGCAGACTTGCTGGATGGCGGATCCAGATAATACTTGCCCATGTTGACCCGCTCGAAGATCCCAGTCTTGCGGTTTTTGACACCGGCCTGCACCCGCACCTCCTGCCCTTTTTTGAAATAGCGCAGCAGATCCGACGGGTTAAGTAGATCATATTTGCGCTCATAGTTCTCGAGGTTAAACGACAGCTCGTTGGGATAGAGTGTATTGCTCAATAAGGACACCTGCTCCTTAACCTTTGCTCCCTGCGTCTGCTCGCCCGTCAGCGCATACGTCAGCCCAAAATCAATTTCATACAGCTTGACATAAGTCTGCGGGTTTTGCGTTTGGATCATCTCAATCTCAATGCGATCGTAGCCATTAAGGCTCTGACCATACTCCTGCTTGGCCGGAGCCTCGCCGTAATTCAATGACCCGACAGTCATCGTGTTAAATTGATCCACGGTGATGTTGGCATTGTTAAACGATTCAACGGTCCACGCCGGATAAAGCAGCTTGTGCTCTGCCAACAGCTCGCCCCCTCGGTACCACCGGCAGATCGACTCCACCGGCTTGCTGTAGTCATCATAGTAACAGGTGATGCCAGCCGAGCTGTGCCGCTTATCAAACTGCACCGTGATGATTTGTGGTCTGACAAACTCACAGCTGTCATCTGACAACTCTGACCACCAGCCTACTCTCTCCCGGGTGTAGTCATCAGGCATCAGCGTCATGGATCCGTCAAGCAGAAATTGATCGTACTCGCAAGTCGCAAAGCGCTTGGGGATATCACGATCGCCGTCATACACCTCGCTGAGATGAGCCAGGCGTCGCTGGCTTGCAGTCACCTCTGTGATATCACCCTTGGCGGTGTTGTCAAACACATCAATATCAATCTCGGCTTCCGTATCACGAAATTTGTAAACAGAATTCTCATAGAAGGTCTGCGTTGTTTTTGCCATTTTAGCGCCTACCTTTCTGTGAAGGATGTCGACGTGTCCTTCCAGATGGACCCACTGACCGGATCGTAATGGTACATCCCGGATTTAATATCTCCGCGATAGCACTCAATCGTCGGTGTCGAGCCGTCTGGATCCGGATATCTCAAATAGCAGTATGGAGGCAATGATTTCAAAAAACGGATCATCGCCTCATTTGCTTTCCTGTTTTGCTTTTTCGGATTCCAGCTAAGGGTCAATTTTACTTTCGATCCAATTCTTTCTCTCATCATTAGACCGAAATCGTTTCGTCCAGATCCCCGATCTAGGTCAGAGAACTGCCAGTCAAATTTGCAAGGGATTGGCAATTCTCGCGGTGTTGGATCGTCGTCTGTCCAAATATAGATCATTGCCTCCCCCTCCTATCTTTCTAAGGCAAATGCAGGATTACCACGCCTGCGATCATTGTCTTTGTTAATCCTGTTAATCCGATCGGCCAGCGATTCCCCGTCGATGATAACGGCGTCGTCCTTTTCATAAATCATTAACAGGATGTCGTACAATCGACTTAAGGCATTCAGCGTTTCCGCACTTCCAAAGCCCATTAAGTTCTGCAGCTTAGACAGCGGTGCAATAACCTCTGGATCCGATGTCGCTCCCGGGTTATCACCGACAATCGCGGTGGTAGGACCATAAGCCAAACCGCCGTTAGCTAGTTTAGGCATCTCAATCCGAGGTAGCGACACACGCTCAATACGAGCGATATTAAAGCCAAAGGTTGTCATCCCCGTTATCGCTGTTACCCAATCTGGCACATCGATATGAATCTTATTTATCTGATCGATGCACCAGTTAATCGCATCGATAATGAAGTTCACAGCCGTTTCAATGATGTCAATGATCGTGTTCCAGATTGTCGCAAACACGGTTTTACAGCCATTCCAGACAGTTTCCCAGTTCTTTGCAAAGTTTCCTGTTAAAAAGGTAACCAATTTGTTAAACATCGTCTGTGCCGTCGTCAGAACAGTTTGGATGATTGTACCTAAGATTTCAATGGCAACGATGAGCACATTCGCAATAAAAGCAGCGATCGGCTGCAGTGTATCAACCCATATCGTTTGCAAAGCAGACATAATATCATTGATTGCCGGCAGCATGGCCACCCAGATGTCGTATAAGCCTTGAAAACAGACTGACAAAACACCTACGATAAACTCGGCGATCGGTTGCAGTATATTGACCCATAATGCAGACAACACGCCACTCAGCTCTAAAACCACAGCACAGACTGCCTGTGCAATGATATTGACCAACGGCATGATCACATTATCGATCAAATCCAAGACAAAATTGCCGATCGGAACCAGTACACCTTGCCATAACTGATTCAGTACCGACATCAGACCATCCACAACAGTCATTACATTATTGCGAAATTCATCTGATGTATTCCAAAGATAAATCACTGCTGCGACAACAGCCCCGATGACAGCAGCTACAATCAGCCCTGTTGTGCTAAAGCCTAAGAAGGCAGCCTTTAAAGCTCCAATGATCCCTTCGCTGGACGCCAGGCTCATAAATGCTTTTAACCAATCGAATGCTTTTTTTAGCGGCATTACAATCTTTCCAATTGATGTCGCGATCGCAGGCCATTTCAAGGTAATTAAAAAGGCGGCAATGCCACCCATAATCGCAAGAATTTTTGCTTTATTCTCGTCAAGGAAGTCCATCACGCCCTTGATGATGTTCCTGATCTTCTCAGCAGCTTTTTCAATTCCGGACGTATCAGGTTCTTCATCCAGCCCGAGATCTCCAAAATCAATCGCAAAGCCATCACCACTAATCCCTGACATGTCAGCGTCCTCAGCCCCAGACTGAGGTTGGTTGATGTTATTGATCTCATCAAAGCCTGCCAACGTCTTCTGATTCTTTTTGGCCTGTGCATCTGATTTTTTTAATGAGTTAGTATAACCATCCTGTGCAGACTGAGCTTTACTCGCTGATGCAGCAGCGCCCGCTACTGGGTCAGCTTTACCGCCACCGAATAATCCGCGGAAAACAGACTGCAGCACCTGCGCAAACCACAACAGCTTGGAAACGATCATGTTGATAAACTGAACAACTGGTGTCAGCACCTGGATCAAACCGTTACCGATAATCCCCAGCAGCTGCTTCCAGCGCTCTTGCAGGATCCTGATCTGATTTGCCCAGCTGCCGCTGGTCTTGGAAAAGTCACCTTGAGCCAAGCTAAGCTGCTCCGTGACGTACATATACCGCAGCGTGGTCTGCTCAGCCTGATCCATATCGGCAATCGTTTTCTGAATACCCTTGCTGTAAGCAAACTGCTGCAGGTTGGTTTGCGTCATGACGACACCGAACTGCTTCAAGCTTTCCGTTTCACCAGTCCAGATGGATTTCAGTGCAGTATCCGCAACCGACTGGCTGACGTTATAAAATGACGCGACGTCGCCGGTTAATCCTGCAACGCTGATTGCCATCTTTGCCGCTTTGTCGCCAGCGATCCCCATGCCTTTTGACATGGCCATGTAGGTAGACGCTGTTCGTTTGGCAGTCAGTTCTGACATACCAAACCGATCAATGGCTGTTTTAGAGAAGCTCTCAACCATATAAGCCATGTCACCAAACGCAGTATCGACTACGTTCTGCACCTCCTGCAAATCACTGGCCATCTCAATCGCCGCTGATCCTACTTTCTTAAGAGCAGCGACAACTGCGGTGATTCCAACAAGGCTCATGACCTTTTTCATCATGCCGCCAAAGGAATTACTAATCTTGCCAGTTTCCTTTTTTACTGCAGATGAGGTTGATGTAAGCTGCTGTTTTACCTTGGCAAGTTCATTCCGCAAGTCCTGAGTCTGCGCTTCAATGATGACCTGCAGCTTCTCAAGAGTAATTCCGTTCATGCTTGGTCATCACCTCCAAATTTACGATTATGCCTTAGCACGAAATCATTAAATTTCGCTTTATACAAATCCATTTCATCTTTTTGACGCTGAATCTCATACGCCTCGCGCTCTTTTTCAAAAAGTTTCGGGTAAAAGTCCCAAATCTGCCGGCGCTGAGGTTTGCTGTTTTTATCGCTCCATATCGTTACCATACCGTCAAAAATCTGTTCTGCCTGAACGGACAGCATAGTGATTTGCAGCTTAAGCTCCTCTGTTTGTTTTTCCTGGCAAGCGTCAATCATGTCGATAATTTCTTGTGCCGTCGATGCCCAGAAACAATCGGGAGTGATTCCAAATTTCAGCGCCTGAACATAAAGCTCATTCAGATAGTCAGTAACAGTTAGATATTCTCGCGAACCTCCGCCATCTGGCTGTCCATGACTTCCGTCTGAGCTTCCGAGAAAAAACCGGACACCTGATAGACCGGCAGTACAACATCTGACAGGAACGCTACTTGGGAACCGCCTTCATCCAAATACTGATCAAACAGGATCTGAACCTCTTTGTAGGTGATGCCATGGTTGAATTTTTTCATGGCTCCGTGAACAACGGTTAACATAACGGACAAAGCCGGCATGCTGCCGCTGCTTTCCAGCAGATTTAAAAGATTGCATTTAAACTTTGTTTCCAGCTCTGCAATCGTTGCTGTGTCCAGTTTCAGTCGGTAATCCGTCTCTCCAATAGTCCAAACGGCAAAGGGTTTTCTTTTCGTTTCATTCATTATCCTTCATCTCCTATTCTGTTGGATCCACGACTGTGATCTTGCTCTGCAGTGCCATTGCTGCAGTAAATTCAACGGCTGCATTGACTCCGCCGCCGCCGACTTTGACATTAACCTGAGCATCAAACTGATACTTGGTTCCGTCCGGCATTGTCTGCTGGAAAGGATAAACCTTTTTACTGTCAGCGGCTGCCCGCAGTTTGCGATAAGATGAACTGACCGTATTGACATACTTGAACTTATACTCCATGTCCCCAGCATCGCCGACTCCCATCTCGTACTGCTTTACATCATCCTCTAAGGTGGTATTGTCTACCTTCTCAGGATCTGATCCTAGCTCTGGCACTTCCTTTAAACCGGTCAGATCAGTATATTCAGCAGATTCTGCCGTTTCTTTGTATCCTAATTTAATTCCATTGGCAAGCATTCACTTCGCCCCTTTCTATTTCTGATAAACAATAAGGGTATCGTGATCCACAACACCCTCAAAGCGCATAACCTTGTGTTTTAAATAAGATTGCTCCGGTATATCCACACAGGATGATCGATTAAGTCCAAGATTGGCAAACACCGCATTGACCTGTAGTGCTGCCGCCGTTGTGCTGATTTTATCCCAGATATCCACCTTGTATCGGATATAAGACATGCGTTCTGTGTCGTCAGTGATCTCCTGCGGGATATTTTCTTCTTCTAAAAGCTGAATGCAGGGAAACTTCTTCCAGTCATCAGGATAGGTATCTGTAACGTTTTCTGAGATTTCCTTGAGCTCTGTATAGATAACTTTTTTAACGTCGATCACTTCGCCGCCTCCTTAATTGCTTTTTTGAGATCCTTGGCCATGTTTTTACTAATCTGATCCTCATTGTCCTTCAGCGCCGGATACATGTAAGGTCGTGCCGGCATGCCTTTAGTATAATAACCAATGACTTTCCCGTCCTTTTTCGCAATCCCCAGACCATATTCCTCTGCATCTTTTTCCGACATAGCACTGGCTGGGATCATCCATCCTGTTTGTGAGTAATGCGGATTCAGTTCTGGCGAGATCCCTTCGTGATTTTCTTCACCCCGCGGACCCGTACCGAATTCGACATAAGCGCCATATTCAGAGCTTACAGAGACGACTGACCGTACACCCGTTTCCGTCTTGAATGTACGGCTGTGAATCCTGCGTCGCAGATCACCTGTTTTAAACGGCACCCGCAATCGGGCGTCATCTCGGACAAACCCTGCTGCCTTTTTCATTGACTTCAACAGGACATCCTGGGCGTTTTCTGACACCGCATCCAGCTGATCCAGCAGCTTTTTTAATCCAACAAGATCACTCATAGCTTCTTCAATACAAAAGTCCAGTGATCCGTGTAACGCTGCTGTGAGATCACTTGATAGTCAGGATCCTGATCTGCAGAAACAAAAACACAAATACCATCAGACTCCTTAATCTCTTGGTCACCCTGATAAAGCATGTTCAGCATATACTGCAGCTCCTGACCGTAAATCTGCGCCTGCAGCTGTCCGCCGGCTGGCCAGATTTCAGCGTCAATTTCAACAGGGCTTCCCCAAGCGGGGTAAGTATTGCCTTCTTCGTTTTGAGCCATTATGTGATGCTTGAGGTTATACGTCTTGATTCTGTACTGCCTCAAACGCATGGCCACACACCCTCGCTAATCTATAAGTTTCAATCGCTGCCTGGATCGCCTTTGGCATTTCCTCAAAACTGACGCTGATGCCGCCCTCGCTGCGACTAGACTCACCCTCGGTACCTAATCGATTGATCATCACAACCGCAAGATCTCGGCGAGCTACTTCCAGCGGTGGGATCAGCTTTGTACGGTTGGTCAAGCTTAAGATTGTCTGTTCAGCTGCTTCCAAAATGATCGCAATCAGATCAGTGCTTTTACAGCCAGTTAAAGCAGCGATTACTTCCTCCGGGGTTTTCATGCACCTTGTTTTTCTTTAATCAGCGCGAGGATCTCAGCTCTGGTCAGGGATTCCGGAATTTCCAGCTGCAGCTCAGCCGCCCAAGCTTTCAGCTCATCAAGATTCATCTGCGAAGGCGACTTCTTTTTTTCCTGTTTTGCGGGTTCTGCGTTATCCAACGCATTGTTCAACGCCAGAACCTGTACCAGTTTTTCTTTATCGTCGGAGACCAGATATTCATCCGGTCTGTTTTTGCACCATTTAGCTACATCTGCATTTCTGCATTCGTGAAGCAGTTTGGTTTTTAAGTTATAGATAAAAGCCATAGTAACTCTCCTCTCTTTGTTTACGCTTTATTGCAAGTTAAGACGGCAATGCACTTGCTCTGCAGCACTTTAGCCCCGTAGGTATGCAGACCCTTGACGGCGTCCGAAAAGCGCTTTTCCGGACGATAGGCTTCCGTATTCAGAATCTGTTCCGCATAAGATCCAGCTTCCGTGGTGCCTGCAATAACCTTGTACTTTGCCCCTTCGGTGTTCGGTACGTTATTCGACACATAGACAGTAAATCCAGCAGCTTTACCAACCTCGCCACCCTCCAGGATTGCTTGGTTGTAATCCGTTCCGTTACCGACAAAGCGGTCATCTTTCAGCAGCAGACCATGGTAAAACGCAGGGATAACTACCCAACGGCCCATCTTGGCAACATTTGCTTCCGTCAGCTTCGTGTTCAGATCCACTAGATAATCATAGGCATCCGCTTTGGTCGGCACGATCGGCGCATCATTGGTCCCAATCGCATTATCGGCATGGACATTGATCGCCAGCAAGTTTGCCGCAAAGGCGTCAACAACATCGTTCATCGCATAAGCCGCACGCTGCATCGCTTTATCCATCAGCTTCGGATTGGTCTGCGCATTATCAACGTCATCAACCGCAAAGTTAAAATACTTTGCCTGGTCGATCTTCAGCTCCTGTTGTTCGCCAGTGATATCCTCTGGGGCGTCGATATCAGTACCTTTAGTGTAGTCTTTGATCGATACGTCACCGACCTGGTTGATCTTGACAATGTCACCGAAGTTTTTGATTTCTCCTTCATAATCGCGGTTGAGCAGATTTAAATAAACGTGGCTTTTGTCCAGATGGTTCAGCAGACGTGCGCTCCAAATGGTAGGGATAAAATTCTGAATAGACATAATCGTTCATTCCTCCTATTTTTTCATGGACGCGACAACGGCGTCCCAGTTGGCATTGATCTGTTCCGGCGTCATGTTCCGTAACTGATCATCGGTGTAAGTTGTTGTGTTATCTGGAGCTTTCTTCGGCGGCACTCCACCTTTCAGCTTCTCGTTGACTGCGGCTTCTACCGCAGCGTTGTAGGATTTCTCGAAGGCTTCGAGATTTTGTTTCGTTTCATCCGCATCCTTGCCGACGACAAAAGCTGCGAGGGCAGAGTCAATTCCTTTTACAGTCAATTCTTTCGCGGCTTCAACGATCAGCTTCTCATGTTCAAACTTGGACCGTTCAGCCGCAAACTTTTCCTGATCTTTCTTGAATTGATACCGTTCCCGTTCTTCCTTGGTCATCTTGGCCAACTTTTCAGCTTCGCTCAGATTTGCATTCTGTTCCGCTTCCCAGCGAGCCCTGGCATTCGCCAGCGCGGTACTGGTCGCCGATCCGATCCGGCTATCCAAAACGGATTTAAATGACGGATGATTCAAGATATCGTCTGGCTTGAACGCCTTCAAAAAATCGTCAAGGCTTCCTGTTGCTCCTCCGGCGCCTTGACTCCCTTCTGCGCCAGCTGCCCCATCAGTTCCTCCGGCATTACCGCCGTCCCCTTCTGCAAACAACTGGATGTTGAGTGGTAGTCGCTTCAATAAAAAATCCATGTTCATCGTCCTTTCCGGCCCGCCGAGTCTGTGCCAAGGCAGTCCTGTTTATTGCATTACCCCGCCCAGTGCGTGCCCAAGCAGTGTGCAGCCATAATAAAAAGACAGTTTTTCGCCATGCCCGGGGCGCTATCTATGTTAGATCTTTATGTATGGTTCTGAAAAATCATTTTCATAATGCAATCCATAAATTTTAGCTTCAGGTTGTAATTCTTCATACCAGCTAAAAAAATATATATTTTTATTATACTTGTTTATCAAAAATTCTATTATTCTTTCTTCATTCCAGTTTCGTGGAAACCATTTTACATAAATGCCATTATCAATGTCCCACTTAATAAAAGCACCAAGGTAGTTTATGTCATCGGCAGGGGAACACATACTTAGCATATTCAAAACAGTATTGTCAACCACTCCAGTTTCTTCATGCATTTTGGCTGCAATCATCTCTATATCTGTGTGATTATAGATTTTATGAAACATTTTCCCTTTTTCATCTATACAGATGCTCATGAATTTTACCTCTTTCTGTACTTAAATCCTGATCCATCGAAAATTATTAATTTAGTACGATTCAATACAACGGTATAACTTCCTGTAGCACCGTGTTTTGCATTTATTGCATCATATCCCAACTCAGCTGCCAGTATTCCCCAATCATAATTATCCTCTTGCATTCTCTTATTCGAAGCACTGATACCTTCTCTATAAATTGCTTCAAATTCTTTTCGCTTTTCCTTTAATTCCTGCAATAGATCCATATAATCTTGTGGTGGCTTACCAACAACCGGATCCCAATTTTTATGATAATTACGAACTTTATTTTGCAGCTTACTCAAAGCTAAGACTCCTTCATAATTATCAGGCCGGTTTACTTTTATCCATTCGATAGCATATTTATCTTGTAAATCTTCAAACTTTATAATTTTAGCTGATGGTTCCATAGTCATCCATGTAGTTTGAACATGTTTTTTCCCCCATGCATATTGCTCTATTTCATGTTGGAATTTTGAGTATTCTATTGTCCCCTTAGTGTAATCCGCTGCACAATACATACCTCTACCATATTGGAATCCTCCGGTAGTACATTTTACATAAAACTCACCTTCTTTGAGTTCATTATACCATGTTTCAACTTGTTCTTTAGAATCATCTGAAAAGGTTCGCTCCGCGATGAAATGATCCTCATCAACAGCTTTATAAAATTCTTCTTCATCCACTATCAACTTAGGCTTTCCATCAAAACCTTGCAAATTAATAATATCTTCAATTTCATATTGAAAGCTTGTTCTTTTTTTGTAAACTCCTATTAAACTCCTTCCTTCTGCGATTGTATGTTTATCTATGTTTTCTGAAATAGTACCATTTAATCTACTTGCATATTCATTTTTCCAATCGGCATATTTCATATCCGCTGGAACAGTAATTCGTTCTCCCGTTTCTGGATCTCTAGCCGCGCGGATCCGATGCTCGTAGCCCTCAATTTCTTCTTCCATCCACGATCGGCAATGCGGATGTAGCGGTGGCACGTTCTTTCCAGGTACAGATTTTTCAATAGGAATCCGATCTCCATCGTGCTCCTGACAAATCTTTGATGTCTTGCGGTCAAGGGTAGCCCGGAAAATTCTGACCTTCGTTCCGCGGTCAATCGCAGCAGCTTTGTCCGATTCCTCGATCAGATAGGCCGTTTCCGTTCTAATCAGGCGTTCAGTCGCATATTGACCGTAGCTGGTCAGCTCTGTCAGCTCGGCTGCCATACGTTTATAGCTTTTTCCTGACATCAGTCCCGCAGTTAACGTCTGTTGCAGCTTCTCTGCAAGAACATCTGTATTGTCCCAGACACTCTTTGAGTAATGTTTCCCGCTCCAGTTGTTTTTTAGGATTTCCTCAACATGTTCCGGAGACATAGACGCAAATTCGTAGGCGTACCCAGTCCCCTGCTGGAAGTCGAAAACATTGTGTAAATAATTGTCTTCAACTGTTTTTTTATACAGCTCGGTAGACTTCTGCAGCTCCACATCTGCCACTTGCTTTGTCTTGATGTAGATGTCTTGTTTCAACGCTTCCAGCCGGTCGATTCTCGAGCCATAAGTGGAAGCTTCCAGCTTCGCCCGCAGCTGTTTTTTTATAACTGGATCCTTAATTGAGCTAATCTGCAGCTTAATTTGATTCCATTCACTCTCGCTGATCTTCTGATTCAAGATGTCCTTTGCCTCTACGGAGGACAGATCATTCTTTTTAGCGTATCGGTAAAAGATTTTTTCAATGTCTTTGTTAAGATCGTCAATGGCTTGCTGATAAGCTGCAGTGATCTCTTTGATTGTCTTATCACTGTTCTTATGGGCGCTGTGGATGCGTTTCTCGGCACGTTCCTGCCAGTAGTCAGGATTACTCATTTAGTTCTTTTTCGTCCTTCTGCAGCTCTGCCTGATCGTCAGGATCACCCTCTGCATAGTTTCCAAAGGCCTGCTGTTGTTGCTTAATCTTTTCCTGATTTTCTTGTCTTACCGCTTCCACTTCCGCATCCGGATCCTCAACAAAGTCCAGCTGACTGATCAAAGTTTTCTGGCTCACTGCGCCGGTCAGATTCGCAATCATCTGCGACAGTTCCAACATATTTTTCGGCAGTCCGCGCTTAAACTCTGGGATGATCGCGGCAGGATTCAACGCGATATTTTTTAAACCGAGATAATTACAGATCAAGCGCATACGCTGTTTTAGACCCTTCGTGTAGTAGCGCTCTTTTGTCTTGGTGATCATCTCCAAGCCAAGCAGCTTATACTCCATGGCCACGCCGGAGCTGTTGCCGACAAAGTTCTCATCGGTCAGGCAAGGTACGTGTGAAAAGGTGTAAATGTCATCCTTGATTGCCTTTTTCAGTACCTCGACCGAGGATTCATCAAAGGTTCGCGTGATATATTCCGCGCTGGCACCTGGCGGCAGCTCCAAGATACCCAGGTCTTTGATCTGCTTTGCAGCCTCCCCTGTTTCCTTTTCGTCATCGCCAAGCAGCGCGCCAATGAGCACCAGGATAGCTTCCAGAAATTGTTCCTTGTCATTCACGCGATCTGACATCAGCGTGTTGTAAGCGTCGATCAAGCTGATTTGTTGCTCATAATCGCCAATCCCGTCTTTGTTGTTGCGATACTCAACGATTGGTACACCATCAAACAGATGAGGTACTGGATCATCTGCGCTGCTTTGCACAGTCATAGAATCGTTGATAATGTCGATGGTGTGGACATAGTGCCGGGTGGCCACGACCGCTTTATAAATTTCCTGCTTTGTCGATGCATCCACAATCCAGTAGTAATAAACGCCGAACAACACATTTTCTTCAATCGTGTCGTCGTATACCAAAAATGTGTGTTGTGGCTCTAAATTTTTGATCAAAGGCCGTGCCTCATCCTGCGCAGCGTAGATATACTCATACGCTATGCCAGCTCGTGACATATCTAAGGCGTTATCGTGATCTGTTTCGTCGACATCCGCCATATCAAAGTAGTCGGTAAGACGATCGATATCCATCGTCTTGTCACTGGTACTGTAAGTGATCGGAGCAGATAAAAAGTAACTGGTGGCCGTATCTGCAATATCCTTGGCGTGATTACATACAAGTCGGTTATTGCTTGCCGCTTCGTTTTTCTTTTTTCGGCGCAATATTTCGTGATGACCTTCGTAATAGCCCAAGCTTCGATGGATCCGCACGCCTTCTGTACTTCTGTGCGCATTGATCAGCTGCAGGATTCTCGATTTATCTAAATACTGTTCATCAAATTCTCCGATATATTTCATTTTTTCCATGTTATCACCTCACACGATGCCGTACCGGGATTTCCGACGGGCTTTAGCTTTACTCATGATCATCTGGTCCTCCAGGCTGTACCTGGTGGCGTCGATGGTGTGGTTATCTTTGTCTGGGTAGCTGCCTTTAAAGTTACCGTTTTTATCTCGCTCGAGCTCGTAGCTGCTGAACTCCCGGGCTGCATTGGGGCAGTACCGCGAGTCTATGATAATCTCGTTGAGATCCTGCAGCCACTTGATCCCATGGTCGACGGATCCCGGGCCTTTTTTTGCTCCGGTGATCCGCAGGCCCAGCTCCCTAAACTCGTTGATCGTCCGTGAATCCTCACTGTCCGCGACGACCAGCTGATTAAGTGGGTTGAGCAGCTTAATCTGTTGGACTGCCTTGGCATTGGACAACCCCACCTGATAAAGCTCGCCGAAAATAAAAAGGCGCCGGCGCGTCTTGTCAAAGTGATTTTTAATATAGGCCAGCGGATCTGCGGCAAAGCCGAAGTCCAGACCGTGATGGATCTTGTCAAAGACCGCCAGCTCATCCGCGGCGATCTTCCGGATTGTAACATTGTCAAATACCTGTCCACCTGTGCCGGTCGCCTCGCCGAGGTACTCATGCCGGTAAGCCATCGGCTTGTTGCGTTTAAGCTCCTCGGCCTCAATGTAAAACTGTGGACCGAGCCACTCGCGCGGTACCGATCGGTAGTCGCTGTGATGCACGATCGTGTCCGCTCGCGGCAGCAGCACGTCTTGGTTGACCCAGTTATTGATGCTCTTTGGTGGGTTCCACGAGTAAAATATCCAGTACCGATCACCGCCGCGCATCAGGGATTGGTTGATCGTGCGCTCCTCCTCATCTCCGTCAAACTCATCTCGCTCCTCATACCATGTGTAGGCAAAGTAGCCATGCTGCAGCTTGACGGACTTAATCTTTTTCGGCTCATCCGCGCCACGAAAAACGATACGCTGACCGGTTGGCAGATACGTCAAACCAAGCGGTGAGTATTTAGGTCGCCAGAGGTGATCAACGCCAAGTTTATCAATCGCCCACAGCAGTTGCTCAAAGACTGACTCCTCTAAGTAGCGCCCGACCTTGCGCAGCACCATCGCATTGGCGTCTGGGTTGGACATCATTCCCAGCACGATCATGATACTGATAAACGACGACTTAGTGGATCCACGGCCGCCGGCCAGCTTGTAATGAGTGTGCTTGTGCTCTGTGATATCCCAGTACAGATCGTAAAAAGACGGAGCGATCAGCTCCGTCAGTTTAATCCGGGTCGGTATGCTTTGGGATGTCATTTATAATCTCAACTTTAGATGCGCCCTCAATGCTGATGTCCTGCTTGTTGCGCCAACGATCCGGCCGGCGGTTATTGAGCCAGTAGATCTGCGCAGTGACGTCAGGTGCTACCTGCTTGACGGTTGTTTTAATTTTTACTCCGTCAGGGCCATCCTCTGTGCAGGTCTCCGTGTACTCGTACCCAATCGCCCGCTTGTACAGTGCACTCTCGACTCGGGCATCCGCGACCTCTTTGTTGACTGTAAGAGTCTCCATCAACTCCTGATGAGCATGCTTATAGCCGCTAAAGGTGCTCTCAGACACGCCAAGTTTTTTGGCGATGTCCCGTTCGATCGCACCGTCACGCGCCCACTGAGCAATCAGATCCAGCTTAGGTTTAACATGTGTCTCATACTTACCGCGCATCCTATCACCTCCAATGGATTTGTTCATCAATCGACACTATTCGACATTTTAGTTCATTTTAGACAACATTTGTCTGTTGTTTTAAATTTGACGATTTATGTGCTTTAAATGCAGTGTTATTAGTTATATTCTCAAATTAAAATAACTTTGAGAGTAGAGGAAAATTATGGAAAATTTTTGTCCGGAATGCTGCTCAAATTGTCCGCACAGATTAGAGTTTTACTCAGCACTGTTGGATAACATTGAGCACTTTTTAAATCTCACACCTACTGAGGATGACAGAATCGACATCCTCGCTGTCCAATCCATAGCCGCTGACTTATTGAAGTATTGCGGCATCACCAATCAAGGCTACAGCCTGCTCACCAGTGCACTGACTTACTCTGTGCTGGATCCGACTTTATTGTAAGGTCAGCTGTATCCGAAGATCGCTGCCATGCACCACACAACAGCCACCAGAGTAGAGCGCAATATGCGTACAGCTATTGAAGGAGCGTGGACAAAAGGGGATGCTCATGTTATGACCCAATACTTTGGCAACACTGTGAAGTCGACAAAGGGCAAACCTACGAATCTGCAATTTTTGCTTGTGATGAGTGAGATTGTCCGCAAACGGTGTATTGTCCCTCATCGACACCCCATCAAATAGGCCATGCGCCTATTTTTTTAAACCCCGCAAGGCGATACGCGGGGCTGTGAGTTTGCAGGCTAAAGTATAAAAGGGGTCAGAAAGTAAAGGGAGGAAAAGATGGGGGTACCTGCCACATCCAGCCGGGGAAGGAGAAAGAACCGACCGGAAACCAAAGAAAAAGCACCCATCACTGAGTGCTTTGTTTATCCTTGACCGCATCTGGGCCACTTGCTTGCGCAGAGGTGCGAGCGGTACTGTCTGATACCCACTGGCATCTTACACGCGTATAGTACCACAAAAGTCAATGGGACGTGTCCCAAGTTTTCAAAATTAGCTGATTTATTCTGTATCCGACGTTCGATTTACTGCGAGGAAGCATCATTTCAATGTCTCGATATGGGATCCGTTGGGTAAATACTTGCTTAATCAATTCTCGATCCGCCGGCTGCAATCCTGCAATGAACTCGTCAAGCCCAAGATAACTGCGCTCCTGAACAATATCGTCGATTATATGTGGGAGACTCGCACAATCAAGCTGCAACTGCTCAACTTCAGTATGCTTATTATCTATACTTCTCACATGACAATTCCTGGCTGCATTCTTTGGAAAGTCTGCATTCCAACGAAGCTCATCTTCAATTTCGTGCAAGCGACGTTCCGCCGCTTCCTTCTCTCGGGTGTAGCTTCCCCACAACCACAGCTTTTTCTTGTACCGTTCCTTGTATTCTTCCTCTGAAATGAATTGCATCCGCTATTCCTCCGTCCCTCAAGCTTCGTTTATTTGCGTTCTGCCGTCACAACCGTCACCATAGAGCACGATTCTCAAGAATTCTCATCTTCCGAGGGTTCTTGTTCGTCTTCTTCTGTTTCTTCGCTAAAACGTGTACTAGCTCCATTATTACGCGGTTTGTACAGTTCATCTCTTTCTTCGCGTCCCATGCGATACCGCCACAGCGGACAGTCGGTACATGTGCACCGTCTTACCTCGTGTGTTTGCTGCGCGCTGCAGTCAAGACATTTAAGCCTGATCGCTTTTGCTCTACTGATTCTTTCCATTGTCTTTCCCCTCCTTTTTCCGCAGATTGCATCATAAACACCCTCAGCTTATCCTTGGTTCGTTTGATCCGCTCATCCGTCACCGCTATCCCTCCTATTGGCTACTCTGTTTGTC
>ERZ1106944.272-NODE-272-length-36062-cov-10.782209_pt1 | contig 36062 bp, 32 predicted proteins | sample MGYA00403672_ERZ1106944 | MGnify/ENA primary metagenome ERZ1106944 (study PRJEB35170, sample SAMEA104062454) | human gut metagenome | biome: human gut; feature: human-associated habitat; material: faeces | place: Denmark | collected 2012-10-16 ...
GTCCGGCGGCTTCTCTGGCGGCGTTCTCTTTATCAAGGGCAAGCTGCCCTTTCTTTGCCGCCCAGTATTCCCGTTCCGTTATCCGTTCCTTGCTGCCGTTCAAGAGGTCGATTTGGTAAAGCCCCTCCCGGTGGCACATCTCCATGACTTCACTCTTGAAATATTCCATAGCGGCATTGGTGCAGCGGTGCTTGCAGCCCTCCCTTGTGTCGGCTGGTCTGTCCATGTAGGGCAGAAGCGGGACTTCATAAATCCGCAGGGAGTTGATGACGATATGCACATGGATATTCCCGCTGTGGTTATGCCCATCCGGGTGGGTGCAGACTAAGGCTTGGTGTCCGGGGAAATGTTCTTTGCAGAACTGCTCGCCCAGCTCCTGCGCCCGGTCTACGGTCAAGGCGTTGTCTGTCCCGTCCCGTGGGTCAAAACTGATGATATAGTGGTGGCTTTTCACATCTTCCCGTTTTTGGTTTTTCTCATAGCGGAGATTGGCTCGCATACAGGCAACAGCGAAATCCCCGCCCCCGCAGTTAAGGGAAGAAATGCGGTAATCCTCCCTCGGTATCAGCCGCCCGTTTTCATCAAGGGTGGGCTTCATGGTAAACTCGTCATGCTCAAATGTGAGGTAGGCTTCTGCTGCGCCATAGTCGGCATTTTTAGAGCTGATATGTTTGAATGTTGCCAACAGCGTCACCCACTTTCTGCAAGACTTCAAACTTTAGGGCAGCAAGGTCGGAAACCGCCGCCCGTACCTCCCCGGCAAGCTGCGGGTAGGGGCTGTGCCACTCGTTCAGCGTCCGGGCTATCTGGTTTAAGTTGCCGCCGATCCTGCCGTATTCGGCGGTCAGCTTCCCGACAGCGGCAAGCAGCTCGTCGTTGACGGGGGAAACGGTTATGATGGGGCGTATGGCTGCCCCGGTTATGGCTTGCCGGATAAACTCGGCTTGGCTCATGTGGTAAGCAGAAAGCCTTTCCGCAAACTCGGTGTATTCTTCCTCGGTCATGCGTGTCTTGACTACCCGGCTGCGGTGCGGCGTGTTGTATCGTTTTCGCATGGTAAACCTCCTTTCGGCTGTGCGTGGTGTCCTCTCACTAATAGGAGAAAAACAGGGTGTGAAGCGGAACTGTTTTTGAAAAATCCGAAAAAATATTTTGAGGGATTTTTAAGCGGCGTAAGCCGCATGGCAGGGTTTGGGGAAGGCACTCCCCAACAAGATTCCCGCAGGGGCAAAATGAGCGAAAAGCGAATTTTGGTACTGCGGTAGAATCTTGCTCTCCGTGACTGCAAACTTTCTCTCACTTCCGTCCGCCACTTTTTTGGAAAACTGCAACCACAAAAGTTTGTTTCTCTTTTTCTGCTACTACTAATCCTGTAAAGGGCATTCCTGCCCGCTTTCGCTAAAATGACACCGGACGCAGTGGTTTCTACCCGGTGTTGGAGAAATCCTTTCTCTTTGCCCTCTACTACGGGTAAATGCTCCAAATGCCAAACACCAGGGCAGAAAAATTCCCTCCTCGCTTACTACTACAACCGGCAGGGGGCAAAATGGCCGGGAGCGGAGCCGGACAACAAAAAAAGCAGTAAATCTTTTTCAAGACTTACTGCTTTCGCTGGCCGCGTCGGTGGCGGCTGGTATTCAGTTTTTATGACTTGTCCGGTGGTTCGTCAAGCCGGAACTTGAATTGACAGTCAATTAACCGCTGCTTTACATAGTCCTCCACCTCGGCGTTGACCTGCCCGTTCACTTTTGAGAAATAGCGGATATATCCGGCGTAGTGGAGCAGGACAGCGTTCACGGCTTCTGGGTCGCCCTCACGGGCTTTGAGGATTGTTTCATAGGGGAGAAGTCTACTCATACCGGCTCACCCCCATTTCTTCGCGTAGCCGCTGCAAGGCAAGCTGGATATGCCGCCCCGCTGTGCTGCGTGACCGGCCAATACACGCGCCGATCACGCGCTGCGGCTGGCGCAGAAAGTAATAGCGCAGGATTTCTTCCCGCGTCTGCTCCGGCAAAACAGAGATCGCGTCGGCAAGGGCGGCGTTGCAGAGCAGGACGGTCTGACCGCAGACGGTAAATGGGTATTCCTCGTCCGGCTCCGACGCGGCAAACTGGACAAACTTCTCGTTCATCAGATAGTCAAGGGAAACTTGCCGTTCCCATTGCCGTTTAAGCTTCAAAATCTTGTCCAAGGCGGCACAGCGGATAACAGTCTTGCAAAAGGCGTTGTACCTGCGCTGGATATATTCTTGATAGGCTATCTGGTCGGTCATGGAAATTCCCCTTTCTGAATAATAGTGCGGGGCGGTGGCACTTCTTGCTGTCGCCCCTTGATTGCCTACCAGCAAAGGCGGGCGGGGCTGTCAACGGCTGCGCATATGCGCCGTTCATCTTGACCGTTGACTGGCTCGGCTGGGTTTGCTATTTACCCGACAAACTTGAATTTATTTTAAGCTATCACGTTTTACCTTCTTAAGCCTTACTATCATTACCATAGGAATTTCTTTGTTGGTTTTAAAACATTCTTCATAAAATCCATCAATGACAAATCCAGCTCTAAAACAAAGGTTAAAAATATCTTGTATGGAACGATGATAATAAATCTGCTCTTTCGGTTGCCCTTCAATCGCTATATCATAGTAACTGTGCGGTGTCATATATTTTTCAGTCAACGTGACAAAACAAGGGTGTTGCGTTGCAAAGACAAAAATTCCGCTTTCCTGCAACAGTTCATAAACAGCCATAAGAAGTGGTTCAATATCCGTAATATCCATAATTGCCATATTAGAAACTGCTTTCGTAAAGGCTCGATTTCTTTTTAATTCTAATATACTTTTTCTATCGGTCGCATCCGCCACACAAAATTCAATTTGTTTTGCATATTGTGATTGCCGTCTTTTAGCCAATTCTATCATTTTTTTGCTGTAATCAAAAGCGACAACCGAAGCGCCTCTTTGTGCAAGATACGAAGAATAATTTCCATTGCCACACGCAATATCCAAAATGTAATCCGCAGGATTAGGAGATAGAAGTTCCGTTACTTTGGGACGCACTACCTCTCTGTGAAATTCATTAGATTCGTCACCCATTGCATTATCCCAAAATTGTGCGTTCTCCTCCCAGATTTTTTTACTTTCCTCTGTTCCCATGTTCTCTCCCACTCCCCAAATTTGCTTTTTTGCTTCCATTAAATCTTCCTTACTATATTCCATTGTTACCCTCCATAACTTCTGATTGTTGCCGTCTTGACGATTATGTATCTTTACATTACCTTCTGAAACATATGGCGCACCTTGTCCAGGCGGCTGTTTGGACGGCGGGGCTGGATGACCGGCTGACCGACAGCGGCCTGATATCCTTTCAGCTCTGTAAGGCATACGCTCCGCCCGTTGGTGTAAAAGGCCAGATCAGTACGGTATGCCTGTATACAGCGGGCGGGAATCTCGCCAGTAAAGACAACTTCATCCTTTTTTACCTGGGCCGTTTCGATGGTGGCACAGTATTTCGGTGCATCATGATAAGCCCTGGAAAGGTATTCCTGGGGCGCATAGAGGATGAAGGAGAGATAAGGTTCCAGCAGCTGCGTCCCCGATTCCTTCAATGCCTGTTCCAATACAATCGGGGCCAATGAGCGGAAGTCCGCCGGCGTGCTGACCGGACTGTAATAAAGCCCGTATTCAAAGCAAATCTTACAGTCCGTTACGTTCCAGCCGAACAAGCCCTGCTCCAGCCCGTAACGGATACCATCCCTGACAGCGTTTTGAAAACTCTGGTTCAAGTATCCCAGCGAAACCCGGCTCTCGTATTGTACACCGGAGCCAAGCGAGAGTGGTGTAACAGACAGTCCTATGGATGCCCAAAACGGGTTGGGCGGCACCTCGATATGGATGGTGTGGCTGGCTGCTTTGAGCGGCCGCTCCATATAAATGACGGAGGGTTCCTTTACCACTGTTTCAAGCTTGTATTTTTCCGACAGCAAAGCGGAAACAACCTCCAACTGCACCCGGCCCAAAAAAGAAAGAATGATCTCATGGGTGATGGAATCCACTTCGCAACGCAAAAGCGGGTCAGTATCCGCAAGTTGCGTAAGAGCGTCCAGCAGCCGTTCTCTTTGCGCTGCCGTTTTCGGCGCAATCGTCGTCCGCAGCATGGGGAGGGGGTCCTCGCGCCACCTTTTACGAGGGAGCCGGGTTTGGTCCCCTAATACATCGTTTAACCTCACGCTGTCGCTGGGAAGGATAACAATTTCACCCTGATAAGCGGTGTCTGTCCGAACAATTTCCCCTTTGGATGGAATACGCATCTCTGTGATTTTCAGCTTTTCTCTCCCGGCCAGGGCCACCGTATCCCGCAGGCGCAGCGTTCCGCTGTATAACCGTAGATAGACACGCCGCTGGCCGCAATCGGTGTACTCAACCTTGAAAACGCTGCCGCATAGGGCGGCGCCCCCCTGTTCCCCAATCGGTTGGAACAGCCCTGTCACCGCATCCATCAACGGTTGAATGCCAAGGCCATTTTTGGCGCTGCCATGATAGACTGGGAACAGGGAGGCGTCTTGAACCCGCTGCTGTTCCTCCCGCGCAAGTTTTTCCCGGCTGATTGGTTCTCCTGCGATATACTTTTCCAATAATTCATCGTTATTTTCGATGACCGCATCCCATGCTTCTATGTCGGTATTTTCCTCCAGGACTATTTCCGGGGACAGCGACACCGTCTGCTTGATGATAATATCGGCGGAGAGCTTATCCCGAACAGACTGAACCACGCTCTGCAAATCAACGCCAGCCTGGTCGATCTTGTTGATAAAGATAACGGTGGGAATGTTCATTTTCCGCAGGGCATGGAACAGAATACGGGTCTGGGCCTGCACGCCATCTTTAGCGGAGATCACCAAGATGGCCCCATCTAAAACAGCCAAAGAGCGGTACACCTCCGCCAAAAAATCCATGTGGCCGGGCGTATCCACAATGTTAACTTTACATCTGTGCCACTGGAAGGAAGTGACTGCCGCTTGAATGGTAATCCCACGCTGCCGCTCCAAAAACATGGTGTCCGTCCTCGTTGTCCCTTTTTCGACGCTCCCCGGTTCTGAAATGGCTCCGCTGGCATATAGCAGGCTCTCCGTCAAGGTCGTCTTTCCAGCGTCTACATGGGCAAGAATTCCAATATTGATTATTTTCATGTGATTGTCCTCCCTTTACAGCCCCAAAGGGCATAAAAATCCCCAGCAGTAAAATACTTTTACCACTGGGGATTATAAGTTGCGGACATACACATATACAGCATACACCTGTTTGTGATTGCTGTTTTTGGGGATATGTCAAAATTGATAAGGCAAAAGTATTCTTAAATTGGGTACAAAAAACTAAGCCCCTACAAAAGGAGCTATCATAATCCTTTGTTCCCACTATTTGATTATAGTTTTATTTAAGAATACCTTGCCGCATATTTTTTACTCCTTTTCTGGATTAAATCATTATATCACATCAGTTTTAGGAAAGCAAGTACCTAAAAGAAATTTTTCTTCCCCTTATATGTAACAATCATACCGGCTTCCTAGCGTTCAGAATGTTTTCTGCTGTCTGCTGTGGTGTTTGGTTGGAATTGTCCAACCAAAAGCCGATCCGTGGTGTTGTCTGCATTTTACTAAATACAAATTCAATGTATACAGAAAGATATAAGGAGTGGGAGGGATTCCGCCGTAGTTGGCATTGTAGGAAAATCCAAAAGTTTAGATTTTCCCACAATGCTTATCTTTTGGTCTTTGGTTCGGAATAGTGTAGTGCTGGCGGTCTATCTCTTGTTTTCGGTTGCTTGCTTCCTTACCGTACATGAGCATTGAGCGGCTGCGGACCAGCAGCTACTTTACCAGCAACTCCAGCATTTTCAATGAGACGGATTTTAAACAGCTGAAAGAGATGAAACCTCGCAGTGCTGCCGATGAGAAGAAATATCAGAAATATCTAGCGGGGCAGCAGTTTGTGGCGGATGTGTTGACCATCCTGGAAGCCAACTGTTCTGACCATGTGTTTATGGATTACAGCGAGTTTGAAAAGCACCTGAAATCACTGCTGGGCAAGGTTGAAGGGATGTCTGCCAGCCGGTTGACCGGCATTGCCAGGGTGCTGGCGGTGATAGACAAAACTGCCGTGGTTCAGAAAGATCGCAAGGGCGAAATGATCAAGGATACTACTACCAAGGACACCGAAATCATCAAGCTCACCCAGGACCCAGAGAAATATTTTGAGGCGGAAGTCTATCCCCATGTACCTGACGCTATCTGGGCCTATGAATTTGACCCGGAGAAAAAGGAGAGCGCTACCAATAAAGAAAAACTGGGTGCAGAATTCCCGTTTACCCGATTCTTCTACGAATACAAGGAGCCGGAAAAGGCAGATGATTTGCTGGCACAGTTTATGGAACTGGAAAAATCCCTCTCCGAAAAAATTGCAGCCTTGCAAGAAAGTGAGGGAGTGTAATGGCAGAGCAGATGAAATCCAGTGGGATTGAGTGGATTAAGGATATTCCATCATCATGGGAGATCAATAAGGTCAAATATTTGGCAACGGAGCCTGGAACTTTGTTTCTTGATGGTGACTGGATAGAAAGCGATGTAATAGAAGAAAGTGGTATTCGTTATCTAACTACCGGAAACGTTGGCGCTGGATTTTATAAGGAGCAAGGATGCGGATACATTTCCGAAAAGACTTTCTCAGAATTACATTGCTTGAATGCGTACCCAGGTGATTTGATGATTTCACGGCTTAATGAACCGATTGGAAGAGCTTGCATTATTCCGAATACTGAATCCCGTTATGTTGTGGCTGTTGATAACGTTATTTTGCGTCCAAATGCCAACTATAATAAAAAGTTTATTATGTATGGAATGAATGCTGATGGATATGCTGAACACGCCAATATGATTGCCCGTGGTGCAACAATGTCGAGAATCAGTCGAAGCCAACTGGGACAGTTTTGGCTTGCTTTTCCAAATATTGAAGAACAACAGGCTATCGCAGATTTTCTTGACAAAGAATGTGCTCAGATTGACAGCATTGCCGCAGATTTGGAAAAGCAGATTACGCTTTTGCAGCAATACAAAAAATCCCTGATTACCGAAGCGGTAACTAAGGGGATGGACAAGTCTGTGCCGATGAAGGATAGTGGGGTTGAGTGGATTGGGAAAATTCCCGAACATTGGAAAATTAGCAGGGTGAGGCACCTTGCCAGTCTTTGCAGTGGAGCAACTCCAAGCAAGGATGTATTGTCCTATTGGGAAGGTAATATTCCTTGGGTATCATCACAAGAAGTAAAATCCGATATTATTGAGGATACAAGTCTTCATATAAGTGAAGAAGCAATTAATAATTGCTCTACACAACTAATGCCAGCTGGTACCTTGGTAATGGTTGTACGTTCCGGAATCTTACAGCACACTATACCGATTGCGTTGTTGGGTGTTCCCGCCACAATCAACCAGGACATTAAGGCATTTCAATTCAACCATTTGATGCTTCCAGCTTATTTTAAATACTACATACAGGGAGAAAATGATGCACTTTTATCGGTGATTATTAAAGACAAAACGACAGTAGAGAGTGTTGATAATCAACTTCTATTATCACTAAAGATTATGGTTCCTCCTATTGAGGAGCAAAAAACAATTGTAGCTTTTCTGAATTATAAATGTCGTTACATTGATAAAATCTTAAATGATAAACAGGAACAATTGAATCTGTTGATGCAACACAAAAAATCTCTCATCTACGAATATGTCACCGGCAAAAAACAAGTAAAGGAGGTGCAGTGAGATGGTCATCAAAGCAGGAGAATTAAAGGAACGTGCAGATTATCAGGCGTACATTCTGGAAATGCTGCGGGAGGAAAACGGCTATCATGTGCGCCCCTCTACTGCCTACGATCCCGGCTACGGCATGGATGTGGAGCTGCTGTTCTCCTTTTTGCAAGCCACCCAGCCGGATGCATTGGCACGGCTGGAAAAGCTCTATGGCGACAAGACCCGCCAGACCATCCTCAACTACATCAACAATGAGGTCAATAAGAAAAACCGCAGCCTGCTGGATGTACTGAAGCACGGCGTGGAGTTTGATAACGGAGTATCTCTGACCCTCATGTACCGCAAGCCTGCCACCACCTTCAATCAAAAGGCGGAGGCGCTGTATCAGCAAAATGTCCTCTCGGTGATGGAGGAAGTCTGGCACAAAGAGGGCGAGCGCATTGACCTTGTAATCTTCCTCAACGGTATTGCCATTTTCACCTTTGAGCTGAAATGCAATACCAGCGGGCAGAACTATGAGGATGCGATCCGTCAGTATAAGTTTGAGCGGGATTATAAGACCCGCCTGCTGAAATTCAAGGCAGGCTGCCTGGCTCACTTTGCCATGGACTTGAACGAAGTCTATATGTGCACCAATCTAAAAGGAAAATCTTCCTTTTTCCTGCCGTTCAATAGGGGCTGTGGCGTTGGTATTCATTCCGGTAAGGGCAACCCGCACAATGAAAACGGGATCAATGTTTCCTATATGTGGGAAGATATTCTCAAAAAAGATACAGTGCTGTATCTGATTGATAAAATCATATTCCTGCAAAAGGAGACTAAGAAAGACCCGGATACCGGTAAGCGTGTCACTAAAGAAACCTTGATTTTCCCCCGATATCACCAATTCAATGCCGTGCGCAAGCTAGTGGCAGATGTCGTAGAACACCACAGTGAGAAAAATTATCTGATTGAGCACTCGGCAGGCAGCGGCAAAACTAATACCATTGCATGGCTGGCTCACCGTCTCGCCTCTTTGCACGACAGGGAAAACAAAGTCATTTTTGATACGGTCTGCATCATCACTGACCGTATCGTGGTAGACCGTCAGCTTCAGAAAGCAGTACTTTCACTGGAGCACAAGGCCGGTCTAATCAAGGTCATGGATGAAAAATGCACTTCCAAAGACCTGGCGGATACCCTTAACGGCAATACCAAAATCATTGTGACCACCATCCAAAAGTTTATGTACATTCAGGAACTTGTGCGGGAGCTGAAAAGCAAGACTTTTGCCGTAATCATCGACGAGGCGCATTCTTCTACCGCCGGAACTGCTATGGAAGCGGTAACGTATGCTCTTTCGGAGAGCCGCAAGCTGAGCGAGGCCACCCCTGTTGATGTGTCTGAAGAAGAAAAATCTATGGGCGATATCATCGAGGACGAAATTGCCCGCAGCGGAAAGCAACCCAATGTTTCCATGATTGCCTTTACCGCAACCCCGAAACCAACCACTTTACAGCTGTTCGGCTGCCTGAATGAAGAAGGAAAAAAGGTTGCTTTTGACCTGTATTCCATGAAGCAAGCGATTGAGGAAGGTTTCATTCTGGATGTACTGCAAAATTATGTGACTTATAAGACTTATTTTGAAATTAACAAGGCCATTGAGGACGATCCTGAGCTGGAAACGATTGCCGCAAAGCGTAAGATTGCCAAGTATATTGAACTGCATGATACCAATATTGCTCAGAAAGTGGAGATCATTATCGAGCATTTCAAAAATAGAATCATGCAGGAGTTAGGCGGCAAAGCAAAAGCCATGGTCATTACTTCGTCACGGCGGGCAGCAGTCAAATACCGGAACGAGTTTGAGACCTATATTTCCAAGCATGGGTACACGGGTATTCGTGCACTGGTGGCGTTTTCGGGTAAGGTCTCTCTTGATGGACACGAATACACCGAAGCGGTGATGAACGGCATTAAGGAAGAAAATTTGCCGGAAGTGTTTGACAGCAACAGCTATCAGGTGTTGTTGGTGGCGAATAAGTATCAAACCGGCTTTGACCAGCCGAAGCTCTGCGCCATGTATGTGGACAAGCGACTGAAGGGAGTCAATGCTGTTCAGACTCTTTCTCGCCTGAACCGTATTTGTGCACCCTATGATAAGAAAATATTTGTGCTGGATTTCAAAAACGAATATGAGGATATTCAAGCTTCATTTGCCCCGTTCTATACCGAGACAATTCTGAACGAGACCATCACCCCTTCGGATATCCGAGCGGTGGAAGCCCAAGTGGATCAGTATAATTTTCTTGATATTGACAATATTGAGGAATTCAACGGATATCTGTATCAGGATAAGCGAACATCCAAAGAAAAGGCTCAGATGTGGGCGTTGCTGGATAAATCCCTACAAATCATTAATCACCACCCGGAACTGGAAAAGCTGGAGATTCGTGCGACGATCAAGCGTTTCCTGCGGTTTTACAGTTTCCTGATTCAGGCAACCTGTTTTGAAAGCGTGGATCTGCACAAGAAGTACAATTTTCTTTCGTACCTGATTAAGGAAGTCGAAGTGGGCAGCTGTGGAAATGATTTTAACATTGCTGACAAAATCACTGCCTCTAATTTCCGTCAGAAAAAAACTGGGGAACACACACACAAGATAGAATCCAAGCCGGAGGTCAGCCTGCCGACACCCAATGAGGTCTTTATGGATGAAGCTGTGAAAAAGAAGCTGTCCGAGATCATTGATGAGATCAATGCAGCGTATAACAAAAAGTTCGATGTTGATGTGGCTTCCAAATCCGCTCTGCAAATGAGAGATATTCTACTGAAGAACGGACATCTGCGGGATAGCGCACGGAATAATTCGCTAAAAGATTTCGGCTTCGCTTATTTTGATGCTGTACAGGACGCTCTGATTGCTGGGTATGAGCAGAACCAAGATTTTTTTGCTCTCCTGCTTGATAATGACGAGAAGAAGCGCGAACTGATGCAGGTGTTTTTGGATGATATTTATAAGAAATTAAGAGAAGAATAGTATCCTTAAAAGTATGACTCGCAAGTATATTACAAATTGCTCTGAAGTAAAAAATAGATACCGCTATGTGGGCTAATTCTACATAGCGGTATTTGCTTTAATCTTCTTTTGAATTTTGGGTTATTGCGGCCCCCGGCATATTATTCGGGTTTTTGAGTAGCTTAGATAGGATTAGTATCCGCAGGAAAGCAGAAAAATCTTCTGATAAAATTTTTTCAAAAGGAATCTTCATCTTGTTGCAAAATTCGTGTATCACGATTTCTTCGTTGCTGCCTTTTTGCATGGCCTGCTCAAATTTTCCTTTCACATCGCCCAATGTAGGCTGTGGATCAGCTGTTATTTTATCCTTTATGTGTTTTTTCCGCAGATCACGGACAATGATGTCCAGATCATCATGCAGAATATGATTGAAAAAGTCGTTTTCCTGAATCTGTCCTGTTCCAGTGTTCGGATATAAAGGTAATTCTCCACTGGAGAATGTTCTTTAAGAATGGTCTACCGGGTAGCTTCCAGAATCAGATTCATTTGGTTCACCCGCATATCAGCGATCCGGTCAATATAGATTTCCATATCAACCATCTGCCGCAAAAAATTCGGATGAGTCGTTAGTTCACAAAGCAGGCGGTTGTTGATCTTTTCGTTGCTTAAAAGTTCTACCATAGCGTCTCTCAGATGCAGAGCTTGAAGCTCTGTATTTGGGTGATTTTTATTTTCCGACATGCCCATCAGATAATCAGTGGACACTCCGTAAAACTTTGCCAGTGTCGCAATCGCAAATGGGCTGATGTCTTTGTAGTCATCGCTCTCATATTTCCCTAGTGCAGACTTAGACGGGCCGGTCTGTTCTGCCAGCTGTTCCAGCATTAGGTGCTTATCCACCACTCGCAGGTCTTTAAGCCGTTCCGGGATCGACAGTTTTGTGTTTATCAAAGCACCTTCTTGCCAACGGTTTTTGTTTTCCATATAGCACATTTCCGAGAGCGTGGAAATATGCGGTATCATGTGTTTTTCCTGCGTCTTGGACATACGGGAGCAGCTCTCTTTTTTCGGTAAACTGGTTCTTGTCAAGAGACATAAAACCTTGAAAAATTAATGATCGGCTGCAAGGAAGATGACTTCCGGGGAAGTGCCGCCATGATAAGAGCGCATAAAAGAGGACAATACGCTGGGAAAAATCCTGGCAGGAATATTTTGCAGACAGACCGTCAGACAGAAAAATAATTGATGCGGGACATACCGCACCAAATGAATGGAAGTAGATCATTATGAAACTGAATATGAAGGTAAAGAAAATTCTTTACGCTTATGCCTGCCCCAGCCCTCACAACACAGTGACAAGGCTGAAAGGGCTGACAGCATCGACTGTTGACCCGGAGGCGAAAGGATGCTTCATCTTGCTCGTAAAATTGAGACAGAGACAGATGAAATGTGGTATGAAGCTTTTTATCACCATCTGCGTATGGAGATGGACGAATACTGCCGGATCAGACGCAGTCTGAGTGCGCTGAAAGCAAACAATGATTATGAGGAGAAACTATTTGAGGAAGCTGTCTAAATTTGAAAAAGAAACAATCATCAACTGGAATGAGGGCGTGACGATTGCCAGTATCTACACCTTTAATGCCAACTTGAAACGCAGACTGGAGGTTTTTAGTCGGAAGTATCCCCCGCTGTGTCGCTTAGAGCGTAGCACGCCGGAAGGTAGTGTGACTTATGTACTGGACAAGTCTCGTCTTTCGATTCGGCTGGTGCCCCCGTACAGCGAAGAACGGCTGGCGGCTACAAGGGAGTACGCAAAAGAACATGGCTTTCAGGTCATACAAACAGAAGAAAAAATTGCTTAAATTGAGGGCGATTTACGAAAAAACATCAGGTCTGCACCCTATGTTTTGAACGGCAATTTCCGCAGGTGTATTCCGTATCCAGTTTCTGCGGATTGATGTAGATGTATGAATACGGAGCCGGAAAACTGGAAGACACCATATTATCAGAGGTAGAGGCCGGTTTTTCAGGTGCCGGGTACAGGTGTGCAACACCCTGTTGGGGTCAAGGGTGAAACGCCTTGCCCAGAGAAAGCTGATGCCTGCGTCAACTTGTACAGGGTATTACCTGACGCAACACTTCGCAGGTCTGGCGGCTTTGCCGTCCTCTCCAGCTCGGAACATTTTTGCAGGAAGGAGGAAAAATGTTTGAAATTAACAAGACACAATTGTCAATCCGGTAAGCATTGCACTTACAATTCCCGGCACAATGACCGCCGGTTCGATTTAGAAAACAGCGAACACATTGACGCTGAGCGTGCCAGACAAAATGTGTACTGGGACTGCTACCGGGGCTTTACCACCCACGAATTTCGGGAAAACCCTGAGCAGCCGGATTTTAGCTTTGAAGAAATTGAACGGATGTACTACTATGATCACTATGTCGACCATGTTAATGCCCAGCATGCCCGGAATGAAAAATCCGGCACATTGAGCGCAACCGCACTGTGGATGATCTTCTGAGAAAAGTTTTATCACCAGAACGTGTAATATAAAAATCGTGACTTTGAAAATTTTTGAATCAACAAGTAGTGAAAAGAACATTATACAAACGATTGATAAAGAGGAGGAATGAGCAATGAGAACAATTACTGTTAAAGGCGTAAGCAAGGTAACGGTCAAACCAGACTATATTGAAATTACTATGAAATTAGAAGCCAAGAGTAAGTTGTATGACAAAGTAATGGAACAAGCGACTGAACAATTATCCCGATTGAATAATGCTCTGGAAGCGATCGGTTTTGAAAAAGATTCTTTAAAAACCTCGGATTTTGACATACAGGCAAATCAAGAGCGTCGCAAGGATATTAGAGGAAATATCATATGGGTATTCAGTGAATTTGTATGCAAACATCAGCTAAAATTATCATTTGACTTAGATTTGGACAAATTAGCACAAGTTTTGTCTACACTTGCAAAGTGTTTGGCATGTCCTGAGCTAAACATTGCCTTTACAATAAAGGATACAGCTGCATTGAACGATGAATGCGAAACACAAAGCGGTGCTACTATGTGAAGCTTCAGGTGTGAAATTGGGACAGTTGCTAATGATTGATTATGACTGGAAAGAATTTAACATCTATTCAGAGACAAATATTGATTTTATGCAGAAGTATTCGTATGATTCTTCTCCAAAAACAAAGTATATGAAGATGGAACCGGATTCTATTCATGTCAAAGACACTGCGAATTATATCTGGGAAATTGAGTAGCATGTCTCTTTTAATAAACAAAAGCTTTATCGTAATAAAGAACAGCCATAAGACTTGCGAGAATATGCCAAAGTTGAAACCAGGCTTAAGATCAAGGTGTTTGTATCTCCTAGGATTATACTTCAGGGATTGAATCCACAATGAGAAAATTCGTACAGGTGTGGCCAAAGTCAATCCAATCAAGACGCTGAGGGAATTTTTTACAGCCAAGGTCGGACGATGACCGTATTATTCTCGATAATACAGGATATTACCATCTTCCAATCGTTGAACAGTTTCTTAATGAAAAGATCTTTGTCAACATTTTCTTTCCTAAGCTTATTTGTAGGATTTTGTATTAGGTTGATATGGATGTTGCTATTTCATAAGATTTGACGAATTCTATTTGAAAGAATGAATCTCTTATGAATTAAACTCAGGCAGTGACGTTAAATAATTAGATTATTATAGAACATTTTATATAGGTTTAAAGAAATAAAATACCTAGACAGGTTATTAAATATCTGTGGTATCATTGGTATAGGTTTATTTAACTAGATTTGAGGAGACGTCTGATGGACGCAAGACAGAACCTGAAAAAATATTTTGGTTATGATTCTTTCCGAGAAGGTCAGGAGAAGATCATTAATGCAATTCTTGCTGGGTGCGATGCATTGGCAATCATGCCGACAGGGGCAGGAAAATCAATCTGCTATCAAATTCCTGCTGTGATGTTGCCTGGGATTACGCTGGTAATTTCACCGCTGATATCGCTGATGATGGATCAGGTCAAGGCCCTGAATGAAGCGGGAATTCGTGCAGCTTTTATTAATTCATCCCTGAGTGAAGCTCAAATTACTAAAGCCTTACTGCTTGCTGAAAAAGGAGTCTATAAGATTATCTATGTCGCTCCGGAACGATTAGAAAGTCACGATTTTATTCATTTTGCCCGTCAAGCTGATATTTCCATGATTACCGTTGATGAAGCTCACTGTATTTCTCAATGGGGTCAGGATTTTAGACCAAGTTATTTGAAAATTATCGAATTTGTCAAAAGTTTGCCAAAACGTCCGATTGTCAGTGCATTTACGGCAACCGCAACGCAAGAAGTAAAAGTAGATATACTCTGTGTTTTAAATCTGATTGAACCGGAGGTGGTCGTGACTGGATTCGATCGGAAAAACTTATTTTATAGTGTAGAAAAAAGAAAAGATAAAGACCATTTTGTTATAGAGTATGTTGAGAAACATGCAAAAGAAAGCGGAATTATCTATTGCGCGACTCGCAAAAACGTAGATAACCTTTTTATGTTGCTTTCCAAACAAGGTGTTTCTGTCACCCGCTATCACGCCGGATTAGACAAAGAAGAAAGAAAGCAAAATCAGGATGATTTTATCTATGATCGAATTCCGGTCATTGTGGCAACGAATGCTTTTGGGATGGGCATTGATAAGTCGAACGTCCGGTATGTAATCCATTATAATATGCCTCAAAGCATGGAAAGTTATTACCAAGAAGCAGGTCGTGCAGGCCGGGATGGTGAGACGTCACAATGCATCCTATTATTTTCTGCCCAAGATATCATGATCAACAAGTTCCTGCTGGAAAATAAAGATTTTTCAGATCTTTCTTCTGAGGAAATTGAGATTATAAAACAACGGGATGCCAGGCGTCTTAAAATTATGGAGAATTATTGCAGAACCAATGGTTGTCTAAGAAATACCATTTTAGATTATTTTGGGGAAAAAGTAATAAAACCTTGCGATAACTGCGGCAATTGTATGAAAGACTATAAAAAAATTGATATGACTGAAGAAGCGAAACAGGTTATCAATTGCGTTGCAGAAACAAGAGGCCGGTACGGATTAACAATTGTATTGGGAACTTTAATCGGTGCAAATCGTGCAAGACTTAAAGAGGTAGGCACGAATCGTTACAAAACCTATGGAGCATTAAAGAAATACTCTGAGTCACAGATCCGAGAGCTCATCTATGAACTCATTAATCAGGGATATTTGATTCAGTCAGAAGACCAATATGGAGTTTTGAAACTAGGCGATATCACGATGCTGCAAGATGAGAATACCCATGTGATTTTAAAAGTCACTGAAGAAAAAACACAGGAAGCTGGAAAATTAAAGAGTAAGCAAAGAAATACAGACAAGCTTACTTCCGCCGGCTATGTTTTATTTGATGCTTTGCGTAAACTTCGGACAGATATTGCGAGGGAGGAAGGATTACCACCTTATATCATTTTTAATGATAAGACCCTGATTGAAATGTGTATTAAATTGCCGCTTGATGAAGAGGCGATGTTGGATATCGCAGGTGTCGGTGTTAATAAACTACAAAAATATGGACAACGATTCTTAGCGGTCATTGTGGACTTTAAAAAGACGCATCAAGAGGATAAAACTTCAATTCAAGATAATGTTTAAGTTTACGATATTTGAGTTAAAAGAAGAAAAATAAGTATTGTGAGATGAATGGAAAGCAAGGAGTTCCCATAAAAGATTAAATTTGACGAGAAATGATGTTATAGCCATTGTAATTTGAATGATTGAATAAGAATCAGCCGGGTAAATGTTTTAATTATAAAAGGATAAGAAAAAGGCCGGTAAAGCAGAGTGAGATAGTCTCTGCCAGCCGGCCTCTTATATTTGATTTTAATTTCTATTCATGTATTCTGACAGACAAGGATAAACCGTGATGGGCATACTTTGAAAAATCTTCTTCTTTACTCCCTACTGAAACACCAGCTGCTCCATCATCCGCGCAGCCCCGTCTTCTTTATGCGATAACGCATGATGCCGCGCCATTGCCAGCACTTCCTCCGTCGCGTTGGCGACAGCGACGCTGTGTCCGGCGACGTTCAACATCGGCAGGTCGTTGGCGTTATCACCAAATGCCGCCGTTTCCTCCGGCGTGCAGTTCAGTTGCCGCATGACCCATTTCAACGCTTCGCCTTTATTCGCCTGCGGATGCAGAATTTCCAGGTTTGACGGATGCGAAGATGTGAGTTCAATTCCCTCTTCATCTGATAACAGATTGATCAACGCCTGCTTCTTTTCCGGATAATCGCGGCTGGTAATAAAATGAATCTTCGCGATCTGCGCGTCTGGCAGGGCATCCAAGAAATCCTTCCCCGATTCCCAAATCCGGTTTTTCAAAATATTTTCCAAATAAGAACCGTCGATCTTCAACGCCTTCCGGTCGTCCAGAATCGCCAGATGACTGTGAAGCCGGCCTTCAATCAAACAACTCCAATGTGGATTCATCGGTTCCGCCTTTGTCAACAACGCTTTGGCTCTGGCCGCAGGCAGCGTATTGGAAACCAAGGTTTCTCCCGTATGATTATCCACGATCAAGCCTCCGTTGGCCGTGACGATCCAGCGGATTTTTTTCTGATCCCGCAGCCATTGCGGAATCTCCCCTAAGGGCCGGGAACTGCATGGCACAAATTCCACGCCGCTGTCCAAAATCCGGCTGAGAATTTCCTTTGTGGTTTCGGTTAAGACAAAATGTTCGTTCAGTAAGGTGAAATCCAGGTCGGTGGCGATCAGGCGAATTGAACTCATAAACAAAAATCCTCCTCTTTCAGAATATTTTCTAACTATGATACCAAAGCCGCCGAAGGAATACAAGCCTGAAAATACAAATGGGTGGCAAGCTTCGCAAAATTCAAATCAAGCTCAGTCAGAAAGCCGGAAATGTCTGGAATTTGCGGATTATGTAGAGAAATCCTTGCTTTTTACCACCAGGTATGGTTTACTATTCCTGGTCTTTTTATCAAGAATGAGGGAGAGAGTCAGCTCGACGAACTCATACCAACCTGCTTGAAAGCAAGGTGGTAATGCTGGCAACGATAAGAAAGCAGGACGATGAATCATGAAGCCTTCTTTCTGAAGGCTTTTCTTATGCGTCATATCTGCCTTGATAAAAAAGACAAGGAGGATAATCTATGAAAAAATTTTTTACCAGCGAATCCGTCACCAGCGGACACCCGGACAAAATCTGCGACGCCATTTCCGACGCGATTCTGGACGAAGCACTTCGTCAGGATCCTGCCAGCAAGATGGCGGTGGAAACGACGATCAAAGACAATCTGATTTTTATCTATGGCGAAGCGAACACCAGCGCCGATCTGCCGTTTGAGAAAATTGCGAAGGACAAAATCCGCGAAATCGGCTACACAGAAGAATTTGAAGTCTTGACCAAGGTGTCGAAGCAGTCGGCGGAAATCTATGAAGCGGTCATGCATGATGAAGCTGATATGGGCGCGGGCGATCAGGGAATTATGTTCGGTTACGCCTGCAACGAAACAGAAAACTATATGCCGATGCCGATTGCGCTGGCTCACCGGCTGGCGGAACGGCTGGAACAAGTCCGCAAGCAGGAAGCCCACTCCATCCTGAAACCCGATGGCAAAACTCAGGTCACCGTGGAATATGATGATAACAAACCAGTCCGGCTTGACACCATCGTCGTTTCCACGCAGCATATCGCTGAAGCGACCCAGGAAGAAATCCGGGCCAAGATCATCAATGAGGTCATCAAGCCGGTGATCGACGCCAACCTGATCGACAAGGACACGAAGATCCTCGTAAATCCAAGCGGATCCTTCGTCGTCGGCGGACCATTCGGCGACAGCGGCACAACCGGCCGTAAGATCGTCGTCGATACCTATGGCGGCATGGGACGGATCGGCGGCGGCTGCTTCAGCTCCAAGGACCCGAGCAAGGTTGACCGCAGCGCGGCCTATTACAGCCGTTTCGTCGCCAAGAACCTGGTGGCGGCCGGTCTGGCGGATCGGTTGGAAATTGAAGTCTCTTACGCTATCGGTAAGAGCGAACCGATTTCGATCTATGTCGAAACCTTTGGTACCGGCAAGGTCAGCGACGAGGAAATTCTGGAAATTATCCATAAGAATTTCGATTTCCGCGTCTCCAGCATCCTTCGCCAGTTAGATCTGAAAAAGCCGATTTACAGCCGCTATTCCGCTTACGGTCACTTTGGCCGCAGCGACTGCGCCTGGGAAAAGTTAATTGAGTTAAAGCGCTGATCGGCGCTTTTTCTTCGTCTCCGAGGAAGACAAAACGACAAAATTCAAGTACAATTAAAATGAACAAGTCGTTTGAAAGAAATTCAAATGGAGTTCAGACTGGACTGTGAGGCGGCAAAGCAACGCGGAACAACCCGCCAAGGAGGAAGACAATGACTGATTTTTTACCTGTAACCCGTGAAGAAATGGAACAACGCGGCTGGACCCAGCCCGATTTCATCTATGTCAGCGGTGACGCCTATGTTGATCATCCGTCCTTCGGCCCGGCGATCATCACGCGCATGCTGGAAGCCTACGGCTATAAGGTCTGCATGATCCCGCAGCCCGACTGGACGCGTGACAAACCCTTTATGGAATTCGGCGAGCCGCGGCTGGGCTTTCTGGTGTCCTCCGGCAACATCGACTCGATGGTCAATCATTATTCGGTTTCCAAACGCCGCCGTGATAAAGATAATTACACGGATAACGGCGAGATGGGCAAACGCCCGGACCGCGCGACGATCGTGTATTCCCAGAAAATCAAACAACTCTATCCCAAGACGCCGGTGATTCTGGGCGGGATTGAGGCATCGCTGCGGCGGTTAGCCCATTATGACTATTGGGATGATCAAGTCCGGCGGTCGATCCTTTTAGATTCCGGCGCCGATCTCGTATTGTACGGCATGGGCGAGAATTCGATCATCGAGCTGGCGGAAGCACTGGACGGCGGCCTGCCAATTCAGGACATCATCTGGATTAAAGGCTCCGTCTACAAATGCAAGACGATCGATCATCTGTTTGAGCATAAGCTGCTGCCTTCCTTTGAAGAAGTGTCGCAGGATAAGCGCAAATATGCCGAGAGCTTCCGTATCCAGCATCTCAACATCGACGCCCTCAATGCCACGGTGCTGGTCGAGCCGTATCAAGGCTGGTATGTCGTCGCCAATACCCCGGCGCTGCCTCTGACGCAGCAGCAGATGGATTTTACCTATTCACTCCCCTATAAGCGAACCTTTCATCCGATGTATCATCACATCCCGGCGATTGATGAAGTCCGCTTTTCGATCATCGCCAACCGCGGCTGTTTCGGCAGCTGCGCTTTCTGCGCGCTGACCAATCATCAAGGCCGGGTGATTTCTTCACGAAGCAAGCAGTCGATTCTGGAGGAAGCGAAAAAGATAATCCAGGATCCGGATTTCAAAGGTTACATCCATGACGTCGGCGGCCCGACCGCTAATTTCTACCATCCTTCCTGTCAGGATCAACTGAAGCGCGGAACCTGTCCGGGCAAGGAATGCCTGCATCCCAAGCCATGCAAAAATCTTGAGGTTTCTCATCGCGATTATCTCAGCATCCTGCGCGATCTGCGGGTATTGCCGGGCGTGAAAAAGGTGTTTGTGCGCTCGGGCGTGCGATACGATTATCTGATGTACGATCAAGACGATACCTTTTTCCGCGAGCTGGTGCAGTATCACATCTCCGGTCAGCTGAAGGTAGCGCCTGAACATGTCAGCGATAAGGTGCTGGATACGATGGGCAAATGCAACCACGCCCTGTATGAAAAATTCAGAGAGAAGTATCTGGCGCTGAACAAGGAATATGGAATGAATCAATTCCTCGTTCCTTACCTGATGAGCTCGCATCCCGGCTGTGATCTGAACGACGCGATCGAGCTGGCCTGTTATCTCAAGTCGATCAATCACATTCCGCAGCAGGTGCAGGATTTCTATCCGACGCCGGCGACGATCTCCACGACGATGTATTGGACAGGGCTGGATCCGATGACGATGAAACCGGTCTATGTCGCCCGGGATCCGCATGAGAAGCAGCTGCAGCGGGCATTAATACAATTCAACGCCCCGCGGAATTATAAGCTTGTGCATGAAGCGCTGACCCGCGCCGGCCGGACCGATCTGATCGGTTATGGCCGCGACTGTTTGATTCCGCCTGTTCCCTGGGGAAAACAGGAGGCAGGCAGTCGGCAGAAAACGGGACGGGGCGCAAAGGAAGAAAGCAAGCGGTCGGGAAGAAACAGTGGGAACTCCAGGTCTGGAAGCCGCTCGCAAAAGCCGGCAAAGGGGCGTGAGAAAGCCGCTGCTGATGGAAAAAAGCAGGCCGCCTCAGACAAGCGTTTTGATCAGCGTGGGAAAACGTCCAAAAGCTCGATTTCATCTCAAGGCAAACGCCGGGGATAATCCATATCCAGACAAACAGAAATTAAATAAAGCAAGTAAAAACGCCGCAATCACCCCGCGGCGTTTTCTTGAGGCTTGCCTTCGGGTCTTCTCAGAAACAGCTGCCGTCGATTTTTTGTTTATCCACTGCATCGCAAGATCGTGGTTGAAACGATTCATCCAATCGCATGCCGGACATTCAGACTGCCGCAGATCCCTCCTGTACTCTGAGCTGCAAATCAAAAACTGAATTTGAAAAGCGGGAATTCAGCGGCGACTCATCCGCGATTTGCCGCCTGTTTCCCGGTATTTTTCCTGGCAAAACAAAACCGCTTTCATTGCTGAAATTATTATCACAAATTATTGATTGATCAATGAATAAAAAAGCCATTTTTACAGTGTGCTATTGTTGAATTCAATTTTCAAAGGGGATATAATAAGAACATCAAGGGAGGACTAAAAGATGATTATTCAAAGTAAGCAGGTTTGGGTTTCCAGTACGTTCATTGAAGCGCAGCTGGAGATCATAGACGCGAAGATCACAGGAATTTACCCGTATGGAACCAAGCCGGTCGATAAGGATTACGGCGAGGATCGGATCCTGCCGGGCATGATTGATATTCATTGCCACGGAGGTCTGGGTTTTGATACGAATGACGCTAATCATGAAGGTCTGCGGACCTGGGCTGCCGGACTGCCGAAGGAAGGCATCACCGGTTTTTTGCCGACCACAGTCACGCAGAGTGAAGAGGTGCTGACCAAAGCGCTGATCAACGTCACAGAAGTCGTTGACGAAGGCTACGAAGGTGCGGAAATCCTCGGCATTCATTTCGAAGGCCCATACCTCAACGCGAAAAACAAAGGCGCGCAGCCGGAACAGTTTATCGTTACGCCGGATGTTGAGCAGTTCAAGAAGTATCAGGAAGCCGCCAAGGGCATGATCAAGGTTATCACACTGGCAACGGAAAAGGATCCGGACTGGGCTTTAACACGCTACGCCTCCAGCCATGGCGTCTGCGTATCCATCGGTCACTCCGGCGCAACCTATGAAGACGCGCTGATGGGCATTGCCAACGGCGCAAATTCCATGACGCATGTCTTTAACGGGATGAATGGTCTGCATCACCGCACACCGAATCTGGTCGGCGCCGCGATGCGCTGCCGCGACACCTATGGCGAAATCATCTGCGACGGCAACCATGTCAACTGGGCGGCGGTCAATGCTTACGTTACCGCAAAGGGCCGCGACTATGCCGTCATGATCGACGACGCGCTGTGCGCAAAAGGCTGCGAACCAGGCTACTATGAACTGGGCGGCAATCAGATTGATATCCGTGAAAACGGCTCCGCTTATCTGCATGGCACCGACACGCTGGCCGGCGGCACTTTGAAGTTTAACCGCGGTCTGCAGAACCTGGTTGAAAAGGCGCTGCTGCCGTTTGACTGGGCCGTCAACATGGTTTCCCTCAACCCGGCCCGTCTGTTGAAAATGGACGACCGCAAGGGTAAAATCATGGCGGGCTACGACGCCGATCTGGTTGTTCTCAACCGCGATTACGACGTGGTTCAGACATACTGCCTCGGAAAAGAAATGCTGTAAAAACCTGAACCTTTCAGGTTTTTCTTTGTAGTTGGACTTTGCCGGAGCAGAAAAACGGGACAGATTGCAGCGAATGCTGCCGGGGATTTCTGTTTTTCCCCCGCTTTCAGATTCCTTCCGCGCTCTGCGATGGCGAAGGTTTTTGTTCAAGCAGAAAAAACTGCTTCCATAACGTTCCGCATTGGAATAAGCGATTGATTTTAATTCCAAGATGCGTTTCCATTTTCACAAGTCTTAAACAAACAGCCTGTCCAGCTTCAATTTATCTCCATTATAAAAGCATATAAGAGTACAAAATAGAGACAAACTCCAAAGAAAAGAGGGAGCAAATATGAGAATTCAAAGTACGCGCGTCTGGCTGAACGAACAATTCGTTCCAGCTCAGCTTGTTTTTGACAACGGAAAGATCACGGCCATCGAATCCTATGATGCGCAGAAAGCCGACGTGGATTACGGCGATAAGCGGATCCTTCCGGGTCTGATCGACATTCACTGCCACGGTTACAACGGACTGGACTGCAACTATGCGACCCGCGAAGGTCTGCTGAACTGGATTGAATATCTGCCGCAGGACGGCGTCACCAGCTTTTTAGCGACGACCTCGACCGCTCCGGAAAGCAATCTGCTGGAATCCTTCGCGCTTATCAGCAAGATCATTGACGAAGATCACCGCGGGGCAAAAATTCAGGGCATCCACGTCGAAGGCCCGCAGATTTCCCATGAATTCAAGGGTGCGCATAATCCATACTTAATTCAGAAACCCAACATTGAACAATTTGACCGTTACCAGAAGGCGGCTGAAGGTAAGATCAAGATGATCTGCATCGCGCCGGAAAAAGATGACGATCACGCGTTGATCCGCTACTGTGTTTCCCAGGGCGTCAAAGTCGCGATGGGGCATACCGGAGCGAAATTTGATGAATGCGCCAAAGCGATCGAAGATGGCGCCGACAGCTTCACGCATACCTTCAACGGCATGCTCGGCCTGCATCACCGCGAACCGGGAACCGCCGGGGCCGCGCTGTTCTTTGAGGACATTTACGCCGAACTGATCGCCGACGGCGTGCATGTGCATCCGGCCGTCGCCAGTGTGCTGGGCCGCGTCAAGGGCAAGGATAAACTGATTCTGGTTACCGATTCCGTATCAATTAAGGGCCTGAAGCCGGGCTTCTATCACATGAAGGGCCGCGACGTGACGGTCGGCGAGGATGGCTGCGGACGGCTGCCTAACGGTAAGCTGGCAGGCAGCTCCAACCGCATGAACGTGCTGGTCGGCAACCTGATCGAAATGATGAAGCTGCCGCTGGCGACGGCGATCAACGCCGCGACAATCAATCCTGCCACGCGGATGGGCTTTGCCAACAAGGGCTTGATCGAAACCGGCTATGACGCCGATCTGTGCGTGCTCAATGACGATTACAGCGTAGCCCAAACCTGGGTGCTGGGCGAGGCCATGCTGCATGAGTAAAGCCCGCGCCGTCTTTTTCGACATCGATCACACGCTGTTCTCCCACACCCTTCACGATGTTCCCGCCTCGGCGTATACCGCGATTGAAAGGCTGAAGCAAAACGGCAGTCAGATCGCGCTGTGCACAAGCCGGGCGGTGGAGGAATTGGTCAATCTGCCGCCGAAGCTGACGGATCTGCTGGACGGGGTCGTCTGCGCTCAGGGTGGAATCATTATGGATCATGGGAAAATCATCGCTTCTAAAATCATTGATGAAGGCGATGCCGAACGGGTGATTGATTACTGCCGCCGCAACGATTTAGTCGTGCGTTACAGCGGCGTCCATGGTGAAAACAGCCACGATCTGCACTACACCCAGGAAATCAGCGATCTGTTCTATTTTCTGTATAAGATGCGTCCCGGCCAGACGCTGTGGAAGCACCAGCCGTTAGTCAATATCATCTTTTATACCCGGGAAGCCCAACATGTCGACGCGATCCGGCCGTTACTGCACAATTCCCATCTGATGGTCATGCATTTCGCCAACGAAGTCACCGCAGCGGATGCGAACAAGGCCAGCGGAATGCTGGAACTGGCGGCGCACTGGGGCTTTGATCAACCTCAAACAGTGGCGTTTGGCGACGGCTACAACGATGTGGAAATGATCCGCCGGGCCGGGCTGGGCATCGCAATGGGCAACGGCTGCGATGAAGCCAGGCAGGCGGCCGACTACATCGCTGACGACATTGATCGTGACGGCGTCTACAAAGCCTGTCTGCACTTTGGATTGATCGAGGAGGAAAATCATGCCGAGAATTGAAAATGAAGTCGCCGCGGTGGAAGTAAAAACGCTGGCGGCGGAAATCACCAGCTTTTATGACAAAGAAAAGAATATCGAACACATGTGGCAGGGCGACCCGCAGTTCTGGGCCGGGCGCAATCCGATCCTGTTCCCGATGGTCGGCAGCACCTGGACCAAGGACTATCAGATCGACGGAAAAACCTATAAGATGGGCAACCATGGGTTTGCCCGTCACAGCGAATTCACCGTCGAAAGCGTGAGCGAAGACACGATCGTTTTATCTTTAAGCGACAATGAGGAAACTCGCGCGCAGTATCCGTTTGAATTCAAACTGACGGTGACCTATCGGCTGTCCGGCCGGAAGCTGACGATCACCTACCGGATCGACAATCATTCGCCGCGGATGATGCCGTTCTCCTTCGGTCTGCATCCGGCGTTTAACTGCCCGATGGCGCCGGGGGAACGCTTTGAAGACTACAAGATCGTTTTTGCATGCCCGGAAACGCAGACAACCGCCAGCTCCAACGCGTCGCTGTGTTTAAAGGAAGAAAAGGAAATTGCGCTGGACTACGCGACCTTCAACAACATCCCGACGCTTCTGTTCGAGCATCTGCGCTCGCCTTACGTTACCCTGACCAACGGTAAAAACAGCGTTAAAGTCAGCGTCGCGGGCTATCGCTGGCTGGCTTTCTGGACCAAGCCGAACGCTCCGTATCTGTGCATCGAGCCATGGCATGGACACGGCGATTTTGCGGAAGTTCACGTTCCGTTTGAAGAACGCGAAGGCACGATTCAGCTGCGCGAAAACGCCAGCTTCACGACGTCCTACACGATCGAAATCGGCTGATTTTAATTTGGCAACAACAGCCCGAAGCGTTGAGTTTACACCGTTTTCGTGCTATTGTTATAGATGTAAAAGGGAGGAATTTCAAATGTTCAAAATTATTGTGACGGAAAACTATGACGAATTAAGCGAAAAAGCTTTTGAAGTCATGAAGGAAGTCATCACATCCAAGTCCAATCCGGTTCTGGGTCTGGCGACAGGCTCCAGCCCGATCGGTCTGTACCAGAATATGATCAAGGATCATAAGGAAAACGGGACGTCCTATAAGAATGTCGTTACCTTCAACCTGGATGAATACATCGGTCTGAAGCGCGACCACAGCCAGACGTATTGGACGTTCATGCATGAAAACCTGTTCAACGGCCTGGACATTCCGGAAGCCAATGTTCACGTTCCAGTCGGCGACAGTGACAACATCCAGGCGGAGTGTGAAAAGTACGAAGAAGCGATGAAAAACTTTGAAGTCGATATCCAGCTGTTAGGCATCGGCGCCAATGGTCACATCGGTTTCAACGAACCGGGGACCTCGTTTGATACGCTGACCCACACCGTCGTTCTGAAGGAAAAAACACGTCAGGACAACGCGCGTTTCTTTGATCCATTAGGGGAAGAAGTTCCGACCGAAGCGATCACCATGGGGATCGCGACGATCATGAAAGCCAAGAAAATCCTGCTGGTTGCCAATGGCAAGAACAAGGCAGACGCGATTTACGCCATGATCAAGGGCCCGGTTACGGAAGATTGCCCGGCCAGCATCCTGCAGAACCATCCGGATGTGACGGTCATCGTCGACCGCGGCGCCGCAAGCAAGCTGTAAGCCGTTCCGAGTTTACATCAATAACTTCAAAACAGCCTCCGGGCTGTTTTGTTTTGGCGCAAATGAAGTCGGCCGCAAGGAAATACCGTCGATGTCCGCTGTGAGCATTTCGGTATGCAAAGGAAAAAACTGTGATATACTTAGATTACTGAACAGGAGGTTGAAGACAATGAAAATTGTAAATACGCAGGAATTTGATGAAATAACAGCGAAGGACGGGCTGGTGCTCGTGGATTTTTTTGCCGATTGGTGCGGACCATGCAAGATGCTGGCGCCGGTGCTGGAGGAAGTCGCGGCGAAATATGAAGGCAAGCTGGAAATTGTTAAGGTGAACGTCGATCAGTCGCAGGATCTGGCGCAGCGTTACGGCGTCATGTCGATTCCGACGTTAATCGCATTCAAAGGCGGAAAAGCCGTGAAGCAGAGCGTTGGTTTCCAGCCGAAAAACATGCTGGAAAACATGATCGAAGGTCTGTTGTAAGCGGTCTGATTCAACAGATAAGGACTTTCGATTGTCATCACAATACCGGGTACTCAGCGTATCCGGTTTTTTTGTGTTTGTCTGTTTGGACGCCCAAGCGGGATGAGACTGCCGGATCCGGGAAAACTGAGTACAGGCAAAAGGGGAAGACGAAGCAGGAAGCAGGCACACATAGGCCTTGAGCGCGGCCGGGGATCAAAAGGAGGGAGCGGCAGCGGGGCAGGAAGACATGAAAAGCGGAAATGTTCGCTCTGAGGGAAAACTGAATGGAAAGAGGTCATTTTTGAAACCTTGAAATCGGAATGCGTTTCAGCACGCTTTCAAGGTTTCCTGCGCTTGAATTTTCCATCCCCTCCCTGCCAGCGCGGCATGACAGCCGCGGTAGAATTCAGAAAAAAGTTTAACCGCAGTAATCTTTTTGTTTAAAACTATTGAATTTTACAGGCGCGTATGTATAATAATATCTGTGTTTATTAAATGCTTCCGGGAAGTTTAGCGACACTAAACTTCAAAGCAGAAAAGGAGGGGTTGGATGGATATCGGATATCGGATCAAACAGCTGCGGACGAAAAACAACCTGACGTTGGAGGAACTGGCCAGCCGCTGCGAGTTAACCAAGGGTTTTCTGTCGCAGCTGGAACGGAATCTGACCTCGCCTTCGATCGCGACGCTGCAGGATATCGTTGAAGCGCTGGGCACGACGCTGGCGAAGTTTTTCCAGGAAGAAACAGAGGAAAAACTGGTGTTTACCGACGACGACTACTTCGTCGACGAGCGCGAAGACTGTACGATTCACTGGATTGTGCCCAATGCCCAGAAAAACGAAATGGAGCCGATTCTGCTGGAACTGCCGCCGCAGGGCCGGTCACACGAGGTCGCTGTTCACGAAGGGGAGGAATTCGGCTACGTGCTGTCCGGACGGATCAAGCTGGTCAATCTGGATACGGGGAAAGTCTATATCGTCAAAAAAGGGCAGACGTTTTACATCAAGGGTTCGTTCAGCCATTGTCTGAAAAACGATTCGGCGCAGCCGGCCCGCGTGCTGTGGATCTGCACGCCGCCGATCTTTTAAGCCATTAGAGAAAGGGGATTTACGGATGAAAAAACTAATTCAGTTTAAGAATATCGTGAAGGAATTCGACGGCCAGATTGTCTTGAAGGGCGTCAATCTGGATATTTATGAAAACGAGTTCGTCACGCTGCTTGGCCCATCGGGCTGCGGCAAAACGACGCTGCTCAGAATTCTGGGCGGCTTTCTGGAGCCGACAGAAGGAAAGATTATTTTCGACGGTCAGGATATCAGCCAGGTGCCGCCTTACAAACGGGAGATCAACACCGTGTTCCAGAAGTACGCGCTGTTTCCGCACATGAACGTGTATGAAAACATTGCCTTCGGCTTGAAAATCAAGAAGCAGTCCAAGGACGTCATCGAACAGAAGGTCATGCGGATGCTTTCTTTAGTCGGTCTGGAAGGCTTTGAAAAACGCAACGTCACCCTGCTTTCCGGCGGTCAGCAGCAGCGTGTCGCGATTGCCCGCGCGTTAGTCAACGAGCCGGAGGTTCTGCTTTTGGACGAACCGTTAGGCGCGCTGGATCTCAAGCTGCGCAAGGAAATGCAGCACGAGCTGAAAAAAATTCAGAAGGAAGTCGGCATCACGTTTATCTTCGTTACCCACGATCAGGAAGAAGCCCTGACGATGTCTGATAAGATCGTCGTTATGAAGGATGGCGAAATCCAGCAGATCGGCACGCCGGAAGAAATCTACAACGAGCCGGAAAACGAATATGTCGCCCGCTTTATCGGCGAATCGAATATTATCGACGGGGTCATGAAGGAAGACTACCGCGTCATGTTTGACGATAAGATCTATGAGTGCGTGGACTTCGGCTTTAAAAAGAATGAAAACGTCGATATTGTGATCCGCCCGGAAGACATCGACATCGTGCCGCGCGGTCAGGGGATCCTTACCGGCGAGGTCAAGTCGCTGTTGTTTAAGGGCGTCCATTACGAAATCATGGTCCAGACGGTATCCGGTACCGCGAAGACGGTCAAGATGCACGTTCTGGCCAACCATGATAAAGTGAATCCGGAAGCGCATGAAAAAATTTCTGCCAACGACTTCACGATGGACCTGGAGGACGTCGCGGAGATGACCGACGCCGACGTCATCGCCCGCGCCAACGCGCAGGCCTGGGATGAGGAAGATGAATTTATTTCTCTGTCCACCGTCGATTATGACATCAAGCCGCAGCCCGGCACCTATCCGGCAACCTTCGGCACCTCCAAGGGCACCTCGATCACGATTAAAATCAGCGTCGTCGAGCCGAAGTATGTCGAGGACAACAAGCATAACATCGGCATTACCGCCTTTGACTTCTATAAAACACCGGATGAAATCAAAGAGAGCGTCGCGCTGAACACCGATTTGAAAATGTGGGCCAGCGCCGAAGCCTGGGATCTGGAGGACGACAGTCCGATCGAGATCAGCGAAGTGAAATATGACTTCGATCCGGAAACGATCACGGAAGGCGACTTCGACATCACCTTTGCGACCAAAGGCCGTATCTTCAAGATCCACACCACGGATTTCCAGGAGGAAGGCAAGAAAGTCGATCTCAAATTCGCGCCGGAGGACATTCACGTCATGTCCAAGATGGGAGTGTAAGCCGCTATGAAATCGTTTGCGCGCATGCTGTATCCCTATCTGATCTGGATCGCAATCATGATTCTGGCGCCGATGCTTCTGATCGTGCTGTACGCGTTCACCAAGCAGGGCAACTCCGTACTGACGCTGCAGTTTACGCTCGATAACTTCGCCCGCTTTTTCTCCGACAGTATTTTTCCCAACGTGCTGTGGCGGTCGTTAAAGATCGCGCTGATCACGACGGTCATCTGCGTGCTGTTAGGCTATCCGGCGGCGTATTTCATCGCCAAGCTCGACGGCAACCGCAAAGCGATCATGGTTCTGCTGATCACGCTGCCGATGTGGATCAACATGCTTGTCAGAACCTACGCCTGGCGCGGCATCCTTCTGAACTTTCCGGTCAGCAGCGAATTCAAGGTGTTTGTCGGCATGGTTTATAACTTTATTCCCTTTATGATTTTACAGATCTATACGTCGCTGACTAAAATGGATCAAAGCCTGTTAACCGCGGCGGAGGATTTGGGCGCCAACAAGGTGCAGACCTTCCTGCGCGTCACGCTGCCGCTGTCAATGCCGGGCGTCATTTCCGGCATTACGCTCGTCTTTCTGCCGGCGGTATCGAGCTTCTTCATTCCGAAGCTTCTGGGCGGCGGTGATTACGTTTTGGTCGGCAACCTGATCGAAAATTACTTTATTTCCACCGGCGATTGGAACTTCGGCTCGGCGATTTCGCTGATCATGGCGGTGATCATCATGATCTCGATGTTTATCACCAAGAAGGTCGACTATGAGAATAAGGGGGAAACCCGCGCATGAAAAAACTGAAATCCTTGTTTTCCCGGTTTTATCTGTTACTGGTTCTCGCATTCTTCTATCTGCCGATTCTCTATGTCATCGTCTTCTCCTTCAACGACAGTAAGTCGTTAAGCAAATTCACCGGTTTCTCACTGCAGTGGTATGAAAAGATGTTCGCCAACCGCACGATTATGGAGTCGATCTATTACACTGTGGTCATCGCGGTCATCGCAACGGTGGTTTCCACGATCGTCGGCACGATCGCGGCGATCGGTCTGTCCAAATCCAGGCGGATCGTCAAGGAACTCACGCTGCAGATCAACAATCTGCCGATGATGAACCCGGAAATCGTCACGGCGATCGGCTTGATGCTTCTGTTTACTTCGTTAAATATTAAAACCGGCTTCATGACGCTGTTGTTGGCGCATATCGCATTCTGTATTCCCTACGTCATGCTCAGCATCATGCCCAAGCTCCGCCAGATGGATCCCAACCTGCCGGAAGCCGCGCTGGATCTGGGCGCGACCCCATGGCAGGCCCTGACGAAGGTCATCGTTCCGGAGATCATGCCTGGCATCGTTTCCGGTGCTTTGATCGCCTTCACGATGTCGTTTGACGACTTCGTCATCTCATTCTTTACAACCGGTCCGGGCATCAACAACATCTCGATTTACGTTTATTCGATGTACAAGCGGATCAATCCGAGCATCAACGCGCTGTCCACGATCATTGTGGTGATGATCACCGTCGTTCTGATTCTGGTCAACGTCGTTCCGCTGATGAAAGAAAGGAAATTGAAGAAAAATGAAAAACTGGGTTAAACTGGGTTTGTGCGGCCTGATGGTCGTTGCGCTTGGCGGCTGCGGGGGTGGCGGCAAGAGCGACATTGATCCGCAGGAGGTCTACGGCTGCAGCACGCTGAACGTCTACAACTGGGGCGAATATGTCGGGGAAAACGTCCTGTCCAACTTTGAAAGACAGTACAATGTTAAAATCAATTACTCCATGTTTGCCTCCAACGAGGAAATGTATACGAAGCTGCTGGGCGGCAGTCAGTATGACGTGCTGGTGCCTTCCGATTACATGATCGAGCGGATGATCGACGAAAATATGCTTCAGCCGCTGGATAAGTCGATGATTCCGAATCTGGCGAACCTGGCCGACGGCGTCAAGGGTTTGTCCTACGATCCGGATAACACCTATTCTGCGCCGTATTTCTGGGGCATGGTCGGCATTGTCTACAACAAGAACAACGTCGATCCGGCAGATGTGGAATCGCAGGGCTTCGACGTGCTGCGCAACGAGAAATACAAGGGACATGTGTTTGTCTACGACTCCGAGCGGGATTCGTTCATGATGGCGTTTAAGGCGCTGGGGTATTCGATGAACACGGAAAGTGAAGATGAGATTCAGGCGGCGTATGAATGGCTGCTGGACATGGATAAGAAGGTCGATCCTTCTTATGTGACGGACGAAGTTATCGACGGCATGGTCACCGGCGAGAAGGATATCGCCGTCGTTTACAGCGGCGACGCGGCTTATATTCTGTCTGAAAATGAGGACATGGCTTACTGGCTGCCGGAGGAAGGCACGAACCTGTGGAGCGACGCAATGGTCATCCCGGCGAATGCGAAATGTCCGAAGCTGGCCAATGAATTCATCAATTACATTTTGTCTGACGATGCTTCCTATGACAACTCCAGCACGGTCGGCTATGCTTCCAGCAACAAGAATGTGCTGGAAGAAATGAGCGCCGCGGGTGGAGAATATGATGGGAATCCGGCGTATCTGCCGCGCGTTGGTTATCCGAAGGATGAAGTATTCAAGCACAATGAGGTTTTAAAAAAGAAACTGGCAGATCTGTGGATCAAAGTTAAAAACAGTTAAAAAGCTGAGTCTTTGTGGACTGAGCGTATGAAAAAAGGCGTCGCAATCGGCGCCTTTTCCGTTTTGAAAAACGCCGAAAATCGTTTCATTTTAGCCTTGCATTTTGATAGGAGTTCATATATAATAATAAAGCACAGCGAAATGGTACCTTAGCCAAGTGGTAAGGCAATAGACTGCAACTCTGTGATCGCCAGTTCAAATCTGGCAGGTACCTCCATAAAATTGGGGATGTGGCGGAATCGGTAGACGCATCGGACTTAAAATCCGGTGATGGAAACATCGTACGGGTTCGAGTCCCGTCATCCCCACCAATCCTAAAAATCAAGCTGTGAAAAAATAAAAAAAGTTGTTGCAAATCAACACGAACTCTGTTATAATAACAAAGTGTTGTTGATAAGAACAGCAAGATACGCGCCCATAGCTCAACTGGATAGAGCGTTTGACTACGGATCAAAAGGTTGCGGGTTCGATTCCTACTGGGCGCGCCATTTTATTAAAAAAAACAGTTCCCATTGGGAACTTATATTTCGGGATGTAGCACAGCTTGGTAGTGCACTTGATTTGGGATCAAGGGGTCGCAGGTTCGAATCCTGTCATCCCGACCATGATTTAAATTTATGGCGAGGTAGCTTAGTTGGCTAGAGCGTTCGGTTCATACCCGGAAGGTCGTGGGTTCGAGTCCCACCCTCGCTACCATTTGATTGTTTAGGATCTGCGGACCCTTAGCTCAGTTGGTCAGAGCTGCCGGCTCATAACCGGCTGGTCGTAGGTTCGAGTCCTACAGGGTCCACCAAGTCATTCTGGAGGAATACCCAAGTGGTTGAAGGGTCCGGTCTTGAAAACCGGTAGGTCGGGAAACCGGCGCCTGGGTTCGAATCCCAGTTCCTCCGCCATTGAAAATTTCATACTTAGTTATCGCGGGGTAGAGCAGTCTGGTAGCTCGTCGGGCTCATAACCCGGAGGTCGTTGGTTCAAATCCTTCCCCCGCAACCAATGGTTCTGTAGCTCAGTTGGTAGAGCAATGGACTGAAAATCCATGTGTCGCCGGTTCAATCCCGGCTGGAACCACCACTTACTAAAAATCCTGTCGCTGGACAGGTTTTTTTGTTATCGGGGACAAAGCGAAATGAACGGCAGACAAAGCGCGGAAGGATTCCGAATGAGCCCGGCGATCCCGGCTGATCGCTGTACGTTGCTGCAATCTTAGCTAAAGTGAATTACATCTCAGGTCAAGAAACTGATAACAGTGTTGAGATTCGAAAGCAGAAAGCAGAACCAAAATGCAGCTGGCTCTCTCCCTTTTATTAAAAACGGCAGAAGCAACGGACTGTGCTGGACTGAAACAGGCGGATGATAATGCAGGAGGAAACACAATGACAGATCAACAAGTTAAGCGGATGGAACTCAATTCCGCGATGACCCAACTCGTTGCCGATTATCTGCAGGAAAATCCCTGCGCCATTGAGCGGAGAATGGTGGAGTCCCTGTGCTCTGGCTGCGGACTCTCGCAGACAGACGCCGTCTATACTCTCTTTTGTATTATCGCAGGGCTGGATCTTGACGAAAATCCCCAGCACCGCATGCTGGCCGAACAATATTTCAAGCCGGGATTCCGGCACTTGTCCGCGGCTGACTATGAAGCTGACGCCTATTTGCGCAACATTCATTTCCCGGACAGCACGCAAGGCGCCTGGACGGTGCGCTGGGAATGCTATCAGCCGTTTGAAATTTTGATCTATGACGATTACCGCGTGGATGAAACCGGGGCGGAATGTCCGCAGTTGGGCTATTTCGATACGGAATACCGTTATCCCTGTGTTTATGAGAATGGCGTTGAATGGATGAGCGTGATTCCCAGCGAGATCAACACGATGCGGCCGCTGCTGAAACAAGCCAGCGGGAAAGTGGTGGTTTGCGGACTGGGCTTAGGTTATTTCGCTTATCACCTTTCACGCAAAGCAGACGTTGAACAAATTGTTGTGGTTGAGAAGGAAGCGGCGGTGATCGCCTGGTTTACCCGCTGGATCCTGCCCCAATGGGAGAATCCTGAAAAATTAACAATCATCCATGACGACGCTTTCGCTGTGGTGGATCGTCTGAAACCCGGCGAGGCCGATACAATCTTTGTCGATCTGTGGCACAATGCGGCAGATGGCGCGCCGCTTGTCCAGGCGATGCAAAAGCGCGAACCGCGTCTGCCGGGCACCCGTTTTCTTTACTGGCTGGAAACGTCCGTCAATTCCGTTCTGCGATGGAATCAGCTGATGGACGAACAGCACGCCTAATCAAAAAAGAGGAATTTCCAGGCAGGGCGCCAGACGAAACATGCGCTTTCTAATCCCGGAGTTCCTCTTTTCAGGTTTAAGCTTTCAAGGGTTTATTTTTGTAGATGATCGACGTCGATCAGTTCGTATTCACGCGAACCAATCCCCAACGCGGCCGCCGCTTCGATGGTATGAATTCCATGGCGGGATTCAATTCTTTCAATTAAATCCTTCTTTCCCGGATCCTCGCACTGATAAACAAGATCGAGGCATGCCTGATCCAGTGCAACCGGATCGAGTGAGGACAGAATACCGATATCTCTGACCTTCGGATCCTCCGCTTTTGCGCAGCAGTCGCAGTCGACCGACATGTTGCACATCACGTTGATAAATGCAATGTTTTCTTTTTCATAATCCAAAATTGACTTTGCGGCGTCGGCCATGGATTCCAGGAACTGATCATGATCCGCGGTCCAGATGTTTTCCGCGACGCCAGCCCCATGGATGTAAGCTTTACCATAACTGGACGCCAGGCCAATCGAAATATTTTTCAGCGCTCCGCCGTAACCGCCCATCGGATGGCCCTTAAAATGCGTCAGCACCAGCATGGAATCGTAATTTTTCAGATGATCGCCGACAAAGTTTTTCTGGATTACCTTTCCGCCATTCACCGGCAGTTCCAAATCGCCGTCTTCGTCGAGAATATCGCCGGAAAACAGTTTGGACCAGCCGTGCTTTTCCATCGTGTGCCAGTGGGCTTCCGTCGTATTGCGCTGTCCTTCATAAGCGGTGTTGCATTCCACGACCGTGCCGTTTACTTTGTCGATCACCGGTTTCATGAATTCCGGACGCAGAAAGTTCTGGTTGCCGACTTCGCCGCTGTGCAGCTTCACCGCGACCTTGCCTTTAAGCTGCCGGCCGAGAATTTCTTCCATTTCGATCATTTTCTCCGGAGTGATGATTTTGGTAAAATAGACCTTAGATTTTTCCATTGGATGTGCCTCCCTTACTTTGCAGACGGGGTAGTTCGTTTCCCCGTGGCTTTATTGTAACGCCTGAAGTTCACTCCAAGTCAATTCTTTTTTGTCAGATCAACGAACATAATCAAAAACTTTATAATTCTGACCGAAAAGTAGCCGCTGCTTTTTCTTTTTGGTATACTGAAAGCAGAAAGCAGAAAGCAGAAAGCAGAAAGCAGAAAGCAGAAAGCAGAAAGC
>ERZ1106944.276-NODE-276-length-35371-cov-12.752803_pt1 | contig 35371 bp, 34 predicted proteins | sample MGYA00403672_ERZ1106944 | MGnify/ENA primary metagenome ERZ1106944 (study PRJEB35170, sample SAMEA104062454) | human gut metagenome | biome: human gut; feature: human-associated habitat; material: faeces | place: Denmark | collected 2012-10-16 ...
TTTATATTTACAAATATATATTTATAGATTATACTGAGTTTAAATCAGGCAGCTCTCATCCAGTTTCATCCATTGAAAGGGGGAAAAAACATCGAATGAATCAAATTATCATCGCCGCCCATGGCCGGCTTGCGTCGGGCATGAAGGAAACGCTGGAATTTTTCGGCGCCCGAAACATCGTCATTTTGGAACAAACCGTTCAGGAATCCGGCTTTGAAGCAAAGGTGGAAAAAATCCTTCAACAATATGCCGGCCAAAACTGCATCGTCTTTACCGATTTATACGGAGGCTCCGTCAATCAGATCTTTTTCAAAAACCTGCGTAATTACTCATTCCATCTGATCACGGGTATGAATCTGGCGATGATTCTGGAATGTGTTTTTACAGAAACCGATCTGGATGGACTGCACTTAAAGGAAATCATTGCGAATGCCTGTCGTCAAACCTGTTACATGAACGACTTGTTGCTTCATTGCGGGGAAGAGGACGACTAGAAAGGAAAATCAATATGATCAGTTTATTGCGCGTCGACGGACGGCTGGTTCACGGCATGGTCGCCGTAACCTGGGTCGGGGAACTCAAGCCGAACGTTTTAGTGGTTGCCAACGATGCGGCGGCCAACGACAGTTTTCACACAATGACGTTAAAGCTGGCCAAGCCGGCCAATGTGGACATGTATGTCTGGACGCTGGCCAAGGCGGTTGACCGCTTGAACGGACCGAAATACAAAGCGAAGAAAATCTTTATCACGGTCGGCACCATCGCCGACGCGGAAGCGCTCGTCAGCCAATGTCCGGAGATTCGCCGCGTCAATGTCGGCCCTGAAGTCGACGGTACAAAGGGGCGGGTAACCGAAGGAAAAGTGGAGATCAGCGACGGCGTCTTTGCCTCCCCAGAAGAATTCGCGTGTCTGAAACGCATTCATGATCAGGGCGTCGAGGTGTTCGCGCAGATCACTCCGCAAATGCCGGCCGTTGATTTTACGGATTTCGCTAAAAAATTTGAATAAGAAGGAGAAAAGGGTATGATTTTACAAGCTATTCTCGTCGGTCTTGTCGCGGGTTACGGACGGATCGAACAATCCTGGTTCGGGCAGCAGATGATCGCGCGGCCGATCTGGCTGTGTACGCTCGTCGGACTTTTGTTAGGGGATTTAAAGCAAGGCGTCATCATCGGCGGTACGCTGGAGCTGATCTGGGCCGGTGTCGTTCAGATCGGGGCTGCGCCGACAGAGGTTGTCAGCGGCAGCGTGCTGGCCTCGGCGCTGGTCATCACCAGTGGTCTGACCGTCGAGGAAGGCGTCGCGCTGGCAATCCCGGTCGCGCTGCTGGCCAGCGTTATGAATACGTTTATCTCGTCGGTGAACTCTGCCGTTCTGTCTTCCTTGACGAACAAAGCGGTGGAAAACTGTGATACCAAGATGATCTGGTGGACTGGAATCGGCGGAGGCATCATTTATTTCATCGTCTACTTTGTCGTTATCGCCCTGGGCTTTATGGCCGGATCCGTCGCGATCCAGGCGGTCATTGATTCCATTCCGGGCGTCGTCCGCTACGGTCTGACCAATGCCAGCAAGCTCCTGCCTGCGATCGGCATCGGCATTCTGCTGAAATTTACGTTTGATTGGAAATATGCCGGCTTCTTTGCGCTGGGCTTCCTGCTTCCAACCTATCTGGGAATGGGCACGATGGGCGTCGCACTGACGGGATTGGTCTGCGCATACATCTATTATCAATTTAAACCGAGAGCAGAGGAGGACGACTAATCATGACGAATCCGGTTCAATTATCAAAAAAGGAACTGAATAAGGTATTCTGGCGTTCCTATCAGGCGCTGGGGTGTTATACCTACGATAAGCAGCAAGGGATTTCCTACATGCGCGCCCTGCTTCCGGCGCTGCAGAAACTCTATCCGGATCCGGAAGATCTGAAAGAAGCCCTGATCCGTCACAACGTCATGTTCAATACGACCTGCGCTTTCGTACCGTTTTGTCTGGGCATCACCTGCGCGATGGAAGAGGAATACGCCAACGCACCGGAAGGTACGTTTGATCCACAGTCGATCAGTTCCGTCAAGATCGCTTTGATGGGACCGCTGGCCGGGATCGGCGACAGCTTCTTCTGGGGAACGTTCCGGGTAATCGCCTGCGGGATCGGCGCTCCGCTGGCTGCGGCCGGCAATCTGCTCGGGGTCGTGCTGTATCTGTTGTTGAATTTACTGCCGTCAACCTTGACCCGTGTCTATGGCTTTAAGCTGGGGTATCAGGGTGGCCGGGAATTCCTGGCGAAAATCCAGGCTGACGGCACTCTGGAAAAAGTGACGGAGGCCGCAAAGATTCTGGGTCTGGTCGTCATCGGCGGACTGGTTCCGACGATTGTCGCGGTGCCGGTCTCCCTGCAGCTGAACATGGGCGGCGGTTCGTTTATTCTGGCGGATGTTCTCAACAGCATCATGCCGAATTTACTGCCGTTGGTCTTATCTGTCGTTGTTTATCATTACATCCAGAAAGGAGTCAGCGTCAACAAGCTGTTATTCCTTTTGTTGGGCTTAGGCATTTTATTAACGGCGGTCGGTTTCTTCCCGATGGGATAAGCTGGCAAAGATAGTTTCAGGATAAGCAGGCTGAGAGATCGCCTGCTTTTTCGGATTATAGAAGTAGGAATAAAGTTTCCTACTCGACCTAGGATTAGATGAGCATAAACTATTGATATTAAGAACAAATCATGTGTGGGATATTCAGTTGATCTTAGTGTTTTATTAAGGGTTTCTGAAATTAGGATATACTATTTTTTTTCGTATCAGATAACAGATCAGGCAACTATGCGGGAGAAACATCTGACTTTATCCTGGGACCTGTTGCTAACGATAATGTTTACACCACATTTACCCTTTATACCGCTGGAGCATTGACTAAGGAACAGACCTTGGAGGCTCTTAAAATCAAAAAGCTGTATAATCAGTTAGTGCTCACCTCAGGAAAAGCGTTAAGCTACTTAAAGTTTATTGGCACGGTGCCGGAGGAGGAATTTTAATGGAAAAGCAGAAATTTGAAGCGATGCTCATACTTCTTGTTCCGCAGGTAGTCCACCTGATCACTGAGAATTACCCGTTTGATGAAGTTACTGCCTCTAAAGAATTTTATGACTCTCAGGTATATTCTTTTCTGGAGCAGGAAGATACGAAGTTGTGGCATTTGAGTGCGCTGACTTTGTTCAATATGTTCGATGAAGAAAAAAAGACAGGCACATTCACATTCCCGGAGGAGGCATGAAGATGAGTAAGGAAGGTAATTTTTTAATCTATTGTATCGAAAGGTATAAATCCGCAAAAGGCTTAACCGGCAGACAGGTTTCTGAATTGTTCACAAAATACCGTGTATGGGATTACATCTATTCTTGTTTTGAAGCTTTGCATACAACCGGAGAAAAGTATATTGTTGAAGATATTGATCTGTATATTGAAGCCAGACAATCAGCGATGGTTTAACTGCAAAACCGGAAATAAAATGAATCGGAACCTGCTCATTCTATATGAAAAGCGCTGCCACCAAGGACAACGCTTTCTAATAGAACTTTCTGCCGAAAATGATCCTTTGGCAGACGCAGCATTTCACTTCCTGGATTCGAGGAAAGGGAGGAAAACGATCTAGTAAGTATAGCTGCCCATCTTTTTGTGGAAATCCGGATCGCTGGCAACGTTGCAGTCTATGCCCAGATCCAGCGATAATTTTCTCGCCAGCACCTGCAGCGGCACAATATACTCCATCGTTGCGAAATACGGATCGTTGACAAACGGATAAACGAAGTTGTGCGGATCCTCAGCTTGGGAAGCATCCGAAGTGATCACATAGTTCAGGTTATGCCGCTCGCGGGCGAAGTAATCGCGCATCCGCAGACAGCGTTCAAAATACTGCCCCGGGCAAGCCAGATAAACCATCGTCGTGTCTTCGTGAATCGAATGATACACGCCGTGCATGAATTCTTCCTGTTCGTAACCGACGACGCTGTAACGCACGGCTTCCAGAATTTTCAGCGTGCCTTCCATCATGGCCGAAATACAGCTTTCATAGCCGACCAGAATCATCCGGCGGCAAGGAAGCAGATCTTCCTTATTGCGCAGATACCACTGGCTCGCCTGTTCCGCAATCTCCGGAATGTTGTCGCAGGTTTTCACCATCTGTTCCGTTAACCGCGTTTTCTCTTCTTCTGAAATCCGGCCTAAACGCACCGCCAGCTTCATGCCCAGAAGCATAATCGTCGCCATCGTGCCGATATACCCCTTGGTCTTCGGGCCGGCATATTCCATGCCGATCGCCAGCAATATCGTGACGTCCGCATGATCGCTGACCGGTTTGCCGGCCTCGCCGGTAACAACAATCGTCTTTAAGCCCAGTTTCCGCGCTTTATCCAGCGCCGCGATCGTGGAAGAACTGCGGCCGGCCTGGGAAATTCCGATGACCAGCGTATGCGGGTTCAGAATCAGTTCATTGTCCTTAAACTGCATCGGATAGCTGGCAAAGACCTTAACCTTCAGCACATCCTCAAGCAGCTTTTTACAAGCCAGCGCGCCGTGATAGGATGTGCCTGATCCGACGACATAGATCTGTTCGATCGTGCCGTCTGCGCAGTAATCCAGCGCTTCTTTGAATATTTCATCCTGGTGCTCGACGATGTTGCGCACCGCCGGCTTGGATTCCAGGATATACTGGTACATATCCCAGTTTTTTTCCGTCATGAATTAGCCTCCTTATTGATTGACTGTCCGGTAGTAATAGTTATAACGGGAGCCGATATACAGCATCTCCGTGTATTCGATCAGATCGTCGTCCTGGTCGTACATCCAGGTGATGTTACGCAATAACGCCACATCCTTGATTTTCAACAACCGCTTTTCTTCTTCCGTCGGCATCATCGCCGTCATCTCGCCATCACTGTACTTAAACTGCGCCCCGTTTTCCTGCATGATCTGATAGACCGAGCCTTCGATCTTCCGCAGATCCACGCTCGACATGTATTTCTGCGACAGATAGGTATAGCTGATCGCGATCGGCGTTTCATCCGCCGTGCGGATGCGCACGATATAATGAATCGCATCGTCCGGACTCAGCTTCATTTTTTCCATCAGCTTCGGCAGTTTATCCGCCCGCTCGATCCGATATTCGATCAGAATCGCGCCCGGCTTCTGCCCCATCTTCGTGATGTCGTCGGTAAAACTCGTCAGGTTGCCGATCGCCTTGACGATCTGTTGGTTGTCGACAAAGCTCCCCTGTCCTTTGACCCGGCGGATACAGCCTTCCTGGGCCAGAATGTTCAGGGCCTTGTTCGCGGTCATGCGCGAAACCTTAAACGCCTGCGCAATTTCAATTTCGTTAGGTAGTTGATCGCCCGGCTTGAGCACTTTATCGACGATCTGTTGACGGTAGTAATTAATTATTTGTTCATATTTATTCATTTAATCCAGCTCCGAGGGATCGCTGATCATCGCCATCAGCGATTTTCTATTCTTATCATTATTAGTATACCGCATTGCCTGGTTCAGGTAAATCTCTACCTGTTCCGGCTGGTCCTCATAATGGTAAAGTTTAGCCAGACGGAAAGCGATCAGCGACTTGATTTCGTCGTTTTCACATTCCGGCAGCGCCTCGGTCAGCTCCTGGATTAACGTGGTGTCTTTCTGGATGTAAATGCGGTCAAGCTGTTCCACTTCCCCGCGGATCAGTTCCGCTTTCTGCCCCTTTTTCCCGATTAACAAAGGCATCAGCTGATCGCGGCAGGTCTCGGCCAGCGCGCGGTCGCGAAATTGCAGGGCGTAGCCGAACATCCGGGAATCAAGCGCGATCTTTTCATCCGCATTCATCTTCAGCGAAGCGAACTGCGCGTAGGTCGCGCGAACCTGATCATGATCCTGCAGATCAATGAAATAGTTCAGCTTCATCATCAACAACGACACCTTGGAAAAATTAAATCGGCAGTAAGGGGAATCGAGCAGTTTGAGAAAGCTGTCCGTATCCTGTTTCATTTTGAATGTATACAGCTTCCGCAGCGCTTTCTCGCTCACCCATTTTTTATAGATCACGCTGCCGAACAAACACAGCAGCGTGATCCAGAGGATCGGATTAGTCATGGAACCGGTTCAGCGCCCGGGCAAACCGTTTGGCCGTGATGTGTGGACGCGTGATCGCGTTGCCGACAACGACGGCGTAAGCGCCCATATACAGGCATTGAACCGCGATCTCCGGTGTGGCGACCTTGCCCTCCATGATGACGCGGGCGCCGGTGCCTTTAACGGCGTCGACGATATCCCGAAGCAGGATATAATCCGGAGCGTCCTTGATTTCCAGCTTGTCGAAGGCGCCGGCTTTCGTATACCCGGCTAAGGTTGGGGCGACGAAATCCGCCCCCATTTCCGCGGCGATCCGCGCGTCCTCCGCAGTGCTGACATCGGCGAAGATCAGCGCTTCCGGAATGTTTTCCTTGATTTCCCGGATCGTTTCATACGCCAGCTTGCCATCGTCGCGGTAGTGATGTGTCGCCTGCACAGCGATGATCTCCGCGCCGGCTTCCCATACCGCTTTGGCCGCTTCCAGATTCGGCGTCAAATAGACATCTTTCACATTGCGGTTGATTTTCCAGATCCCGATGACCGGCAGATCGACCTGCGCCTTGATCGCCCGGATATCCTCCGGGGAATTCGCGCGAATTCCCTTCGCTCCTGCCCAGGCCGCGCACTCCGCGAACTTGACGGTAATGCCTTCCATATAATGAGGTTCCTCCGGCACCGCCTGGCAGGAAACGATTAAGCCGTCTTTCAGGCTTTCCAGAACTTCTTGTTTTTTCATCCCGTTTCACCCCTGTTTCATTCGATTACAACAGACCCAAAGCGACAGCCAGAACACCCAGAACCAGCAGGGCGATCATGATGACCGTACCGGAATAACGTTTCTGTAAGCCCCAGTAGCACGCGAAGGTCAGACCCAGCGGCAGAATCTTCGGGCAGATTGCGTCAAAGATCTCCTGCAGGACAACCTGCGCGCCGTTAATGTTGAGGACTGTAACCAGATTGACGTTGACCATTGAAGCCATCATTGCGCCAATAACGACCAGGCCCATGATGCGGGCGGCTTCCGTCAGCTTGTTCAGCGTGCCGTCTTCGGAAATCCGGGTCAGGAATTCGCTGCCGCCTTCATAACCGATTTTGAAGCCGACGCGGCGGACGATTTCCGATGGAATAAAGTTGATCAGGAAATACAGGATCGGGCCTAAGATGTTGCCGGCGACCGCTAACGGCGCGCCGACGCCGACGCCGATGACGCGGAAGGTGCCCCAGAAGAAGCTGTCGCCGATGCCGGCTAACGGTCCCATCAAAGCTGCCTTAACGGAGTTGATCGAAGCGACGTCAAATTCGCCGTCCGGTGCGCTGGCGCACTGTTCCTCCATCGCGCAGGTGATCCCGATGATAAATGGACTCGGTGTGGTCGCACAGTTGAAGAATTCCAGATGGCGTTTGACGCCGGCCTTCATCTTCGCTTCATCCTCGCCGTACAGCTCGCGGATGGCAGGCATCATCGTCCAGGCGTAGCCTGTCGACATCTGACGTTCATAGTTGAAGCATCCCAATAATTGATAGTGACGATTATAAACTTTCTTTAAGGTTTTCGAGCTTAATTTCTTCATGCCGATCGTCATCTTACAGTTCCTCACTTTCATCGCTGGCGCTCATGGAGCCGGACTTGCCGCTCGGAGCGAACTGATAGTAAACATAGGCGCAGATTACGCCGATCACCGCTGCGGCAATCGTGCTGACGTTGAAGAAAGCGACTAAAGCGAAGCCCAGGAATAAGAACGCCGCGAACTTCTTGTCGAATGTCAGCTGAATCAACATCGCGATTCCTAACGCCGGAAGCAGGTTGCCGGACTGAGCCAAACCGGACTGGATAACGGCCGGAATGTTGTTGACGATCGCCGTGATGACGTCGCCGCCGATTAAGAAGCCTAAGAAAATCATCGTGAATTTGAAGACGAAGTACAGCGCGCTGCCCATCCAGTTGGACATTTCAACGCCCTTCCAGTCGCCCTTATCAGCGCATTTGTCAGCGCGGTGGGCGAAGGTGGTGTTGAGGATGCAGACGCCGATGGAACCAACCTGAGCCAGCAGCGCGATTGGAATCGCCAGGGCCAGCGTAGTTTCGTAGGAAGCGCCGGTTTTGATTGCCAGCGCAGTGGCCAGCGCACTGCCGACGACGACATCCGGTGGCGTGGACGTTCCGATACCGACTAAGCCCATCCAGACCAGTTCCAGATTACCGCCGATGATTAAACCCATGGTGAAATCCCCCATGATCAGGCCGACGATCGGGCCGATGAGAATTGGCCGGTCGAGCATGTGCTGACCGCCGATGCGGCTTTCCATGTAGATCAAGGTTGCGACGAGCGCGACTAAGAATCCCTGTAGCATAAGTTTTTGCCCTCCTTATAATTTTTTATTTGGCAAATATTTTTTCAATATCTTTGAAGTTCATGCGGTCCAAAGATGGCGTGATCTGCGCGAAGACTTCCACACCGGCGTCGGCCATTTTCTTGGCGCATTCAAATTCCTTCCGCGTCATGAAGACCTGCGGCAGCGTCGGGATGTATTCCTCGCCCGGCTTCTTGTTGACGCCGGCTGTGCCGATGTTGAGCTTGGCGATCCCCTTGACGCGTTCCCAGATGTAACAGGCATCCTCGACGGTTTCCGTGACCAGGAATATTTTCTTCCGGTCATTGATCGGATTGTTCAGCGCCTTGATCGAATCCGCGATAGTCTTGATGATCAATTTGACGCCTGCCGGTTTGGCCAGTTTCATCGTCGCGGCCTTAAAGCTGTCCCCTGCCGCCTCGTCGTTGGCTACCAGAATCGTTTCCGGCTTGATCGCGGAAGTCCAGGACACAGCCACTATGCCGTGAATTAACCGGTCGTCCGCTCTGACTAAAATAATCATAAAATCCTCCTTTCCTTTTTATAACGCCTGATTCAGTTCAGGTCATTACCTCAATGATTTTGTTTACAGCTCGTCGTCCTCGGTTAGATCTGCTTCTTCAGCGTCAGTGTTCAGCGTGTTCATGCACATCATTTCCGCTCTTGCGCGCTCCACGATCTGCGCGGCCAGCTCCGGTGTAATGTCTTCGCTTTGATAAACCATTTCCAGCACTAACGGAAAGTTGACGCCGGTCACCAAGACAAAGGCCATTTCCTGCATCAGCTTCGCAGCGATCTGATTCACGCTGCCTCCGGCCAGATCGGTCAGAACAACCAGGTTGCCCGGTTCGATGGCAGCCAGCTTGGCGCGCAGCGCTTTTTCAAATTCATTATCTTCGACATAGGCGTTGATATAATGAATGTTAGCGGCGTCGCTGTTGAAGAAATGAATGGCGTTGGCCAGCCCTTCGGCGAGCGTGGAATGGGTGGCGATCAGAAATTGATTCATGCTTGTTCCTCCGGTTTCTTATGGGCGAACGCCCGGCGTTTCGGCGGATAGACGCTGGTGTCGTAGCCGATTTCCTCACAATTACGGGCCGCCATCAGCTGGAAGGGAACAACGAAGGCCAGCGGACTCAAGTCGGGCGCGATCGGACTGCGGAAATGCAGATCCTTCGGATTTGTTGCTTGTTGATCGGCATAAAAGACAAAGACGTGCTCGGTCACTTCATTCTCCCGGATCCAGTCCAGAAACAGTGGAATCCGCGTGCGTTCAACTTCATTGCTTGCGATGAAATACAGGTAGGTTTGATCGTCGAACGCCATCTGCGGCCCGTGGATCAGTTCCTCCAATTCATAGGCGCTCAGCGGCTTGTGGAAGGTTTCATACATTTTCAGAACGCCTTCCAGCGCGGTTGGATAATTTGTTCCATAAGCGGCGATATGCCCCTTTTTCATGTCCAGCAGCTCCGGCTGATTGCGGTCGATCCATTGCTGGACTTCTTCGATCAACGCATCGAAATGCTCGAGCATCGTTTCCGCTTCCTGCAGTTTCTGCTCGCTTTGCGCTTTCTCCAGCTGTCCCAGCGCCGAGGCAATTTCAACAGCCCACAGATAACCGGTCAGCAGCGTGATGATGTAGCCTCGGGTTTCGATCGGGATTTCTTCCTTGCCGCAGGTTAACGGCACGACGACGTCGACCTCGCGGGTGATCAGGCTGGACAACGCTTCCGTCAGCGCAACGGTAAAGTAGCCCGCATTTTTAGCTTTGCGCATCGCCTCCACCGTGGAAACGCTGGTGCCTGACTGACTGATGCCGACGACCAGAATCTGATGCGGCTGATAGATCTCATTGTTATTGATCTGCGTATAATTCGTAAATACCGTCGGAATCACGACTTCCGCTTCCACCTTCAGGTATTTTTCAAACCAGTTCTTAAAGCTCAGCGCCGCATGATAGCTTGTTCCTGAACCCAGAAAATAAACTTTCCGGATATCTTGATTCAGGAACAATTCAATCATCGGATTGACGAAACAGGCTCTTTCGGCAAACGACTGACGAAGTGCCCGGCCTTGATCCAGAATATATCCAGCCATCGTCGGTTTTTCCATTTTTCTCCTCCTGTATAATCATGTTTTTGTTTATTGTATATACATAATATATTTCGTGAATACGCTTACGTCAAGATAAATTTGTAGATTTTTGTAGGATTTTCTTTTTGAGTTGGAATGAAAGCATCGTAAATCAGTGACTTTGTAATCATTTATTGCTTTATTATGTTATTTATTTTCGCTTTCTCTCTTTGTCTTTCGCCCTCTCTCTCGCCTTACGCCTAGCACTATATATGTATAATCATTCAATAATATGACTATATTTTTATCTCTTATATTTTTTACATTCAGTTCCCCCGTTGTTTTGACGCAGGAATTTTTCAGAGCAATGGGGATCAGAAAACTGATCTTCGATACAATAAAAAAAGCCAGCTGTCGTTTAACAACTGACTTTGATTCCTTCTGTTTAAGCTTATCCGGCGGCATCTGAACACCTTTGCCCCTTAAGAAAATTATGCCATCGTTTAAGCAGTCATGAATTCATACATATCGCCGGACTGGATATAACGGCACGGAACGGCTTCGCCCAGCGCTTTTGGGATATAGCTGACCATGTATTCCATTCCCGGTTCCTCCGTATTAAAATGGCCGACTGCCAGAATCGCTTTCGGCATCCCCAGCATCGCACTGTCGCGGATGTATTCGCTGACGGTAAAATCGATCAGTTCCATCGAGATCAACAAGTCGATATTTTCCTGATCAATCCGGGTGATCATATCGTTGTCGCCGCCCAGGATGTGACTGGCAATCGCGACTTTCCTGACCTTCGCCTCGGTGTTTCCCAGCATTTTCAATCCGGTCAGATGGAATTTCTCCATGATCAGGCGTCCAATTTCCTTAACCGGCGTTTCCGGTATCTCAAAAACCATCGGGCGGACCGGATCGCAGCATAAATATTTTTCCCAGCCTAAAGTGACCATAACGCCATGAAAAATCCCGTCTACATAGCCGCCGTTCATCGGAATCCCGGAATGGATATAATCATGATCCCGCCAGACGACGATGCCGGTTTCATCCAGCAGCTGCTTTTTTGCCAGAAAGGTTTTATTCCGAGCTTCGTCCAGCCAGTCGGTATGATCGCCGTGATTCCAGAACAGCGCTTCATGACTGATGATCAGATTGGCGCCGCTGGCGCTGGCCTTGCGGATGACGTCGACTGAAGCATAACACGTCGTCACGATGCCGGTACATTCCTGATCCGGATTTCCGTAAAGGATCTGATCCCGGGTTACCGCGTCGTCAATCGGTTTGCCATTGGCGATTCCGCGATGATACTGTTTCATTTTCTGTATGACTTCACTAATTTTCATAACAAACCTCCTGTTTGTATTGTAACCCCTTTTTCCGGCTTTTTCTATGCCTGAATCGCCCGTTTTATCCCTCGGAATCCTTCGGCTTCGACAAAGAGGCGCATCCGGATTCGGAAAATTCATAATCATTGATTTCAGGGAAATCCAGAAATTCCGCCAAAGTCATATCAAAAGCACAGGCAATGCGGAAAATTGTTGCCATACCTGGATTTTTATACATTCCCTCTACGATCCGCGTCAACGTCCGCTCGTTAATCTTCGCTTTTTTCCCCAAAATCTCCACTGAGATGTGTTTAAGCCTGCATAGTTCCTGTATCCGTTTCGCTAAAATTTGATTGTATTCCATAGTTATTCCTGCCTTACTTCATAGCCTGCATGTCCATCGTTTATTCTGTTTTTTCAGGTTATTGTCAATTTGAGAAGGTTGCAATAAACTCTGAACTTCTTAATTATAATCGATTCCCGGTCCAATAAACCATACCTGATTTCCAACTTGCTTCGATTCCAACGCTTCGGCAGCCTTGTTCTGTATTCCAAATCTGGAATATGATCCTCTTCCCCTAAGCCAGAATCATTTCAAAACGATCCGCTGTATAACAGATCATACGCTCATCCTTTGCAAACAAGAAAAGATGGCCGCATAGACCACCTTTTGTTAACTTATTCAGCTTCCGCTTCCGGACGTGAATTTTCCGGCGTTTCCGCAATCGTGGACGCAGATTCCGCCGATTCCGTGGCAGCTGCCGCTTTCATCTCCGGTGTCGGCAGATCCAAAAACGGTTCGCCTTTAATGATCTTATCAATCTGTTCGGCAGTCAGCGTTTCATTTTCAATCAGCGCTTCCGCGATTTTGATCAGTTCATCTCTGTGCTCCAGAATAATCTTCTTGGCTTCATCATGGCACTGGTCGATGATCTTGCGAATCTCCTGATCAATTTCAAACGCAACCTGTCCGGATACGTTGCTCGCCGAGTTGTAATCGCGGCCCAAAAAGACGTTCTGCTGACCATGATCATACTGAACCGGGCCGAGATCGCTCATGCCGTACAGCGTGACCATATCCCGCGCCATCTTCGTCGCCTGCTCGATATCGTTCACCGCACCGGTTGTGATATCGTCAAAGAACACTTCTTCCGCGACGCGGCCGCCCATGTAGCCGGTGATCGCCGACATCAGGTCGTTCTTCGTGTTCATGATCTTTTCTTCCTTCGGCGTCATCAGGTTGTAGCCCCCGGCGGTGCCGCGCGGAATGATCGTTACTTTCTGAACAATATTGGAGTTTTCCAGATTCAGGCCGACGATCGCATGGCCGGATTCATGGTAAGCCACCAGTTTCTTGGATTTTTCATCATATTTTCTGGACTTTTTGGCCGGGCCCATCATGACGCGGTCAATCGCTTCGTCCAGATTGTGCATGTGGATCAGATCGCTGTTTTCCCGCACCGCCAGAATCGCGGCCTCGTTCAGCACGTTTTCCAGATCCGCGCCGGAAAAGCCCGGCGTCCGCTTCGCTAAAGCGTCCAGATCAATTTCCGGAGCCAGCTTCTTGTTGCGGGCATGGACTTCCAGAATGGCCTTACGGCCTCTGCGATCCGGCAGAGAAACGGTAATCTGACGGTCAAAACGGCCCGGCCGCAACAGCGCCGGATCGAGGACGTCGGGCCGGTTGGTCGCCGCAATCACGACGATACCGGCATTGTCCGTAATGCCGTCCATCTCGACTAACAGCTGGTTTAATGTCTGTTCCCGTTCATCATGACCGCCGCCTAAACCCGCGCCGCGCTGGCGGCCGACCGCATCGATTTCATCAATGAAGATCATACACGGGGCTGTCTGCTGCGCTTTTTTAAACATGTCGCGGACACGGCTCGCGCCGACGCCGACGAACATTTCAACGAAATCCGAGCCGGAAATCGAATAGAACGGAACGTCTGCTTCACCCGCAACCGCCTTCGCCAATAATGTTTTACCAGTACCTGGCGAGCCGACCATCAGGATGCCCTTCGGAATCCGCGCGCCCATCTTGGCAAACTTCTTCGGCGATTTCAGGTAGTCGATAATTTCCGCCATTTCCTGTTTTTCTTCATCGCACCCGGCGACGTCGTCAAAGCGAACCTTGATGTTGCCTTCCAGCCGGGCCCGGGATTTTGAGAATTCAAAGGCCTTGTTATTGCCGCCGCCGTTCATCTTGGAAATCAGGAAAAACGCCATCGCACCGAAAATCACAAACGGAATCAACGATAAGATCGTATCTAAAAACAGATTCGATTCGTTCATGTCGCTGACCTTGACGTCGGCAGCTTCCAGCGCGCTCATCAGCGCGTCGACTTCGGTTTCCGAGCGCGGCACAGAAGCGGTAAAGCCGACCTTCTTGCCGTCCTGTTCAAAAACACCCTTGATTTTAATCACATTGTCGCCGACCGTCACTGCGCTTTCGGTGACTTTCTGTTCTTCAACTAACTTTTGAAACTCGTTGTAGGTCAGATTCTGTGTCGCAGTCCCGGTATTCATGTTCATCAAACTGAACAGCGCCAGGATCACAATCAGATACGGAACAAAATTGATCCAACGATTATTACGCATTGTATCACTCCTTCGCTAGCGTTACTTGTAGCATTCTTCTTTCAGGACACCGACAAAAGGGAAATTGCGGTACTTCTGATTGAAGTCCAGTCCAAATCCGACTACGAATTCGTTTGGAATTTCAAAGCCGGTATAATCCGCCTCAATATCGACAACCCGGCGGTCCGGCTTATCGAGCAGCGTGACGACGCGGACAGTCCGCGCCCCTTTGTTTTTCAGCATCGTCTTGACCGTTTTTAACGTTCTGCCGGTATCGACGATGTCTTCGACCAACAGGATGTCCAGATTTTTGACAGAGCAGTCCAGATCCTTGATAATCTTGATATCGCCGATCGACTCTGTTCCCTCATAGCTGGAAACGTCCATAAAATCAAACTGAATGTCCAGATCAATGTGCTTGATCAATTCTGCCAAAAAAGGGACGGATCCCTTCAGCAGCGCGACTAACAGCGGTGGTTGTTCATTGTTTTTGTACTCTTGGGTAATTTGTTGTCCCAACTCTTTGCAGCGAGCTACAATTTCTTCTTCATTAAGTAAAACTTTTTCTAAACACGGATGCATAGCCAAACCTCCAGAATATCCCTATTTTATCACAAAACAAGTTGGATTGTTAGAGTAATGTGCGACATTACAGCCTATTTTCGGGACCAGAATGATCTCGCCGCGGCAGTTGACGACAACCGGCCAGCGCCGGCGCTGATCCGGCGGGATCTTCCTGTCGATAAACCACCGGTTTAAGCGTTTTGTGCCGAATCGGAGCTGAATCGCGTCTTGGGGACGGGGATTGCGGATCGTGATCGGAAAGTCTTCCTGATAGAGTGTGACCGCTTCCGTGGATTCTCCGTTCTCCGCGATCCTGAAATACGGCGTCGCGAACAATTCTATTTTATCCAGAACATAACAATAAGATACCTCATCTGTGAAGTCAAGTGAAAAGAATCCGTAAGCCGCCTGAAACCGGCGGTCTTTACTGAAACTCACGTCGAAATTCCCGTTTTTCTGCTTCAGCGCTTTGATCAGCTCGATGAGAAAGGCTTCTGAAGGCGGAACCACGCCCTGTTCCTGCATCCACGCACGCAGAAAAATTCGTTGTTCCGCTTCGCTCAGCGTGAGAAATATTTCCTGGGAAATGACTGGATCCGCGGGATTCAGCTTCGCTTTGACAGCTTCCTTCTTTTTCTGACGATTGCGGTTGCGCACTTTCAGTTTTCTGACTTCACTCCGCTTTTGCGCTTCGCTGAGTTCCGCCAGTTCATGATGACGCAGCTGATTGCGGCGGTAATCGTCGCTCAGATTGGATTCGTCGATCCCATAGGCAATTTTATGCCGGCCGCAGTATTCCTGCAGCTGCCGCTTCGTCCAGCTTAACAACGGCCGGACGACGACCACGCCCAGCACCCGGCCTTCTTCCCGGATGCCCAGCACTTCGCACTGCCTTCCAGACTCCTGCTGAAGCAGCGCCGTTTCCAGAAAATCGTCCAGATGCTGAGCAATCAGAACACCTGCCGCCGCTTCCTGATCGGCCAGCCGCGCAAAGAAGGCATACCGCGCCTCGCGCGCCCAGGCTTGAAAGTTTCCGGACGTTTCCTTGACCGGATCCAGCGAATAAAACGGGATCGCATAGCTGCGGCAATACGCTTCAACGATCTGTTGATCGCGGTCAGCAGTCGGCCGATGATGATAATTCACATGGGCGCACACAACGCTCACACGATGTCGGCGGCACAAATCCAGAAGCGCCATCGAATCCGGCCCCCCGGAAACACCCACGATCCACTTTTTTTCCGCCAGTTGATTCCACCGCATCGTACCGCCTCCTTCCGCTTGAATCCTGGTTTTATTTATTGAACCACAGAAGTATTCCGTTGCCAAGCGATTCGCCTGCGACAATCCCGGATTATTGTATAAATTCAGGCTTTTTTTCTGTTTTGAAGTCCAAAATGTGAAAAACCCGCGTCAGCGCTTGCTGACACGGGCGATTAACACGGTCACGTCGTCGGCGCAGCCGGTTTCCTCCATCGCACGCAGACCGGTTTCAATCCGCTGCAGAATCTGATCCGGATCGCCGCCGCGGATCCACTGATCGAGCACTTGTTTTTCCACGCCGTCGCTGCTCATCACAAAGCAATCCTGATCCTGACAGTCAATTTGAAAGCAATCCGTTTCGATTTCCTGAATGATCCCGATCGGCAGTGATTCGCCGCTGATTTCCATGATCTGATCCTCCCGGATCAGATACGTCGGACACGCCCCGGACTTACTCAGGAATGCCTGATGGCGGCGTTGGTCATAACACAGGAAATCCAAGGTTGCGAACAACTCCCGCTGATCGGCATGAAGCAGGGCATTAATGCTTTGCACCGCCGCTTCCACCGGCAGCTTGGCGCTCAGCATCCGCTGCAGCACCTGCGTGACAAATTGGGAACTGCGGGCCGCCTGGGGGCCGCAGCCCATCCCGTCGCTGATCGTACAGATCGTTGTCTGACCGTTGCGGAACACCGCGCTGGTATCGCCGGAAACCTCAGGATCCTTCTTTAAAGTAAATAATCGTGTTTTCAATGTTGAAGGCTGAGAGGTCGACAACTCCAGCCGGCTGCCGGTATAGAAAATCCGGTTGCGCTGAAACCGCGTCACCTTCAGATCCGGGTCGACGACCATGTGGATCAGAGGCAGGACGACTTCCTCCAATTCGCTGTGCGACAGCTGGGAGAAGTCGATCACTACCTGCAGCGGACCTTCCTCCCATTGCTGAACATGGACGCGCTTGACTTCAAAGTGATACCCTTCCAACAGATTCACCAGTTTATCGCTCAGCGCTTCGTCATCCACGACGCTTTGCTTCATCTGCATCGCCACGGTATCCAGTGCATCGGCCATCCCTTCCAGAATCCGCGACTGACTTGGGTGAATCGGTTTGAAATAATCGGCGATCAAATCAAAGATATGCGAAAACTGCGATAGCTGGTGCAGTAAAGTCCGCTTGCGGCCTTCGATCCGCTGACCGTTCAGCGTCTGTTTTTCCTCGCTCACCCAGCGCTGCGTGATCTGCGAGGCCGGGAACTGCTGCGCCGCCAGAAAGATCACGATCGCTGAAGCCAGCGACCAGGCTGGCTGCCGGGTCCAGATTAACGGCACCATCCAGCCTAAGAAGCGCAGCCAGCCCATATCCTGCCGCAGGATGTTCAACAATAACAACGCCGCGCACCAGACCGGCGTATGACTGCCGATGGGAAAACAGAATAACAAGCCTAAACACAACGCCAGATATTCACGCACCGGCATCGTCATGGCCAGACATGCCATCACCAGCACCGACGCCATCCATGCGCCTTCCAATGGAAAGATGGTCATGATCGGATAGATCAGACTGCTTCCGAGAATTCCCAGCATCATCATGCTGAGCTTGAATTCCGTGTCGATCCACATCCAGTCCGACTGGGTGAAGCGGCAGATCAGAACCCCCGCCCCCGCCGCGGCCAACCCCTGCGCGAAGGCCGTTCCGGTCGCCAGACTGGCCAGCAGGACGTTCAGACCGCAGATCATTGGAAACCACGCGAATAAATTCTGCCGCAAAAGCTGGATCAGACAAATCAGCAGCAGGAAGAAGACCAGCAGCAGTAATTGACAGTAAAATCCGGCAAAGCCAGAGAAACAGCTGCCAGCCAGCGTGCCGATTGCCGCCGCCATTCCCTCCCTGCGGTTGCGCTGATAGAAAAAGGCCAGTCCGGGATAAAGAAACACTGCGGATCGAAATGAAAGCGCAGTGAAGAAAAAACTGAAAACTAAAAACCCATCGCTCCTATGAAACTTCCGGAGCCATGCCGTAGACTTCTTTAGGGTCAGCTGACTCATGTTTTTCACCTTCTTAAGGCTATTGTAAGAAAGCTTCGCTGAAAACCCTGTCGAATCTTCCAGTTCTTTTCAATTTCTAAAGCATCAGGCATTCTTTGACGCGGTTGACAATATGACGGAACAGCGCGCTGTTTTCAGGGATCGTCGCTTTGACGTCTATAATCCGGGCGGTATTGATGTATTTGCAGTCGTTCAGAAACAGCACCGACTCTTTCTTCATGCCTTCGATCAGACCAATCCGCATCAGATGCCGGCGGCCGTTCGGACATTCGATCGGATCATACGCCATTTTATAGGTTACCGGATTGGACGTCATCGGCACGACGAACGCTTTGCCATTGCAGAAGGACAGGATCACGCCGAAGTGCTGAAAACCCGCTTCATTCAGATACGCCTGGCCAAAGTCGATGTAACAGATATCACCGATCTTCGCTTTCACGCCCAGCTGGACACAGCTGCGGGCATCCTTGCGGTTGAGCCAGTTCGCTTCGCTGACCAGATGGCAATGCGCCTGCCGGACCGACAGCGCGGAAAATTCTTCTTCCTTTAATGAGAGATACGCTCCCCACTGTTCCTTGAGCGAAGGATCTTCACTGTAAATCGGCGACAAATTCAAAGCCGGACGTTCAAGCATCAGGTTGTTTTTCATCATTCTTCACCTTCCTGATTATAATGTTGCCCGATTTCACATTTTGCCTGCTTTCTTCTCGGTTTGCGAGAATACTTTTTTTCTGCATACGAATTTCCCTGCCTGCCGCTCACAAGTATTGCAGAAAAATTAATTCAACCTCATCCGGTTCCAAAAGAAAAACCTGACTTCCGATCCAATCCCCTTTACCGGCGGCAACGCAAATCCAGAAAGCGTTCACCACCGATGCGGGATTGAATCATTGCATCAGGTTTCCATCTTGACCCAATGGATCAAAAATCAGAATATACAGCGTTATTTCAGATCTGGCTCAGTTTGGATCATGCTTCACTTTCGATCCATTCCGCCGCCGTTTCTTCGGCCGGCATTTCCGGCTGGATCGCTTCCTGCGGGATATCGAAGCGCTGCTGCTTCACCGCACGGTAGAAGGACACCGACATTGTGGCTGCGATCAGCCAGCCAACCGGCCAGGACAGCCAGATTCCGGTTAAGCCCAGCCCCAGAACCGTTGAGAAAAGACCAGCGCAGACGACGCGGATAACCAGATCCGTCAACGTCGCCGTCATAAACAGCTTCATCCGATTCACTCCGCGCAGCACTCCATCCGCGATCAGCTTCACCGCGATCACCAGATAGAACGGCGAAACGATGCGCAAGAACATCACGCCGGCGGATAAGGCCGCCTGATTGCCGTCGGTGATAAACAAGCCGACAAACGCCGGACCGGCCGCCAGATACAGCCCCGCGAACACCAGCGCGATCATCCCCGCCAGTTTGATTCCAGCCGAAAGTCCCGCTTCAATCCGTTCCGGGATTCCGGCCCCGGCATTCTGCGCCGTATAATTGGACATCCCGTTGCCGATCGCCGTAATCGAAGTGATCGTCATATTATTCAGCTTCACCGCCGCGGAATAGCCGCCCACCGCCGCCATGCCAAAGCCGTTGATCATGCTTTGAATCATGATATTGCCAACGGAAATAAAGCCCTGTTGTAAGATACTCGGCACCGCGATCAGCGTCAGCTCTCTCAGACAAACAGTGGAAAACAGCGGCGCCTTTCCGCTTTCCGGAAGACTTTGCAGCCGTTTCAACACGACGGTCAACGCCGCGGCCGCCGCAACGCCCTGACAAAGAAACGTCGCCCATGCTACGCCAGCCACGCCCATGTTCAGCTGCGCGACAAACAGAATATCGACAAACACATTCGTAACGGAAGACACCGCCAGGAAATAAAACGGCGTCCGCGAATCACCCAGCGCTGAAAAAATCCCCGTCGCAATGTTGTAAATTAAAAGAAACAGGAAGCCGCCCAGATAAATTAACAGATATTCTAACGAATCCCCGAAGATTTCCGCCGGCGTCTGAATCAGCTTCAACAGGAAGTCCGCGCCGATCAAGCCCAGCCCGGTCAGCGCCAGTCCGATCACCGTGCTGGTGATCAGCGAGGTCGTCACCGCCGTCTTCAGCCGGTTATAATTTTTCGATCCGAAGTGCCGCGCTACAACGACTGACGTGCCGATATTGCAGCCAAACGCAAACGCGATATAAATCAATGTAATTTCATAGGAATTTCCCACGGCCGCCAAGGCCGACGTACCGATCCAGCGGCCGGCCACAAAGCTGTCGGCAATGTTGTAAAGCTGTTGGAAAATAATACTCCCGAAAAGGGGAAGCGAATATTTCCACAGCACAACCGCCGGTTTCCCTACGGTTAAATCCTTATTCATAAAAAACCCCCTATCAGACTTTCCAAGTATAGCACCGTTCATGTATAATAAGTAATAGTTAATATTGATCGAATTAATAACAAACCGTTATGAAAGGAGGAAGAATTATGGAGTTAACCCAGCTACGCTATTTTGCCGCCGTGGCCGAGCTTCAGCACGTGACCCGGGCTGCAGAACGGATGCACGTCGCACAACCGGCGATCACCAAATCAATTCACCGGTTGGAGGATGAACTCGGCATTCCCCTGGTTGCCTCGCGCGGCCGCAACATCGTGCTGACGGACTATGGCCGTGCGCTTTACGGTATGCTTCGCGAACCTCTGTCAGCTTTAGATCAGATCCCCGAGCAGATGCGGCAGCTGGCTCAGCGCAGTGCCTGCACGCTGCACATCAATGTCCTGGCGGCTTCCCGGGCTGTGACGGACGCCGTGATCGCCTACAAACATGATCATTCGGAAATCTTGTTTTCCATCATGCAGAATGAACTGACGCAAATTTGTGATTTATCCGTCGATACGCTGACAGAACTGCCGGCGGTTTCGCACCAAGTGGACAATTCCGTTTCTTTCCGGGAACCGATTCTGCTTGCGGTTCCTTCTGCCTCCCTTTACAGCAGGCTGAGCTCCATTGATTTAAAAGAGTTAAAGGAAGAAGGCTTTATCTGTCTGGCCGGAAACCGGAAATTCCGGAAGATCTGCGATCAATTCTGTCAGGCGGCAGGCTTTCAGCCGAAAATTATCTTTGAAAGCGACAGCCCGGCAACGGTGCGCAATCTGATCGGGGCAGGCAGCGGCATCGGTTTCTGGCCCGAACATACCTGGGGAGCCATCGGCGAAGACGTGAAGCTGATTCCGATAGCCAGTCCGCAATGTGCCCGCGAATTAAGAATCTCCCTGCATCCGCAGGACAGCGCCCGGACAGCTCTGATTCATCCGTTTTATCATTATCTCATTCATTATTTCGAAGCGTTGTTTGAAGCTTAACGAAAATGGCTGACGGCTAACAGTCTTTCTTGTCTTTCTTCTGCCTTTCTTTTGCCTTTCTTCTGCCTTTCTTCTGTCTTTCCCCACCGTAAAAAAAACAGTTTTTATGCATTTAAAAACACGGAATTCATGAAGTTCGCAAACCCTTCCAATTCCGTGTCTTTTTTATTTCTTTTATTTCAGGTCTTCGTTCTTCTCGGAATCTGCTTCATTTTCATCCGATGGCTCTTCCTCTTTCGAGGCTTTCGTCTTTGCCGGCCCCTTCTCTTCCTGATCCTTTGCTTCCGTATGCTCCGCATCGGACTCTGTTTCACTCAGGATTTCGCTGGCGTCGCTCGGATCTGTTTCCTCGACTAACGCCTTCTTCTTCGGATGTCCCGTCAGGCGCCGGCACAGTCCCAATAACGGATGCCACTTTGGATTGATCATTTCGGTCGCTTCCACAAAGATCTCGGCCACAATCGTCAGCAACACAAGCATGATCATGCCCCATTGTTCATTAAAATAGCTCAAGACGGCACAGCCGCCAAACAGCGCCGTCACCAGATACAGCACCAGCACGGTGTTGCGGTGTCCCAGTTTCAGCTTATACATTAAGATGTGATGCAAATGCGAGCGGTCTGCCTGCATGATCCCCTTGCCGCTCAGCTTCCGCCGCACCATTGCGATCAGCGTGTCGGAAATCGGAACGAACAGAATGATCACCGGGAAGCCCAGCGTGATGAACGTCGTCGTCTTAAACCCCAGCAGCGACAGACAGGCCAGCGTGAATCCGAGGAACAACGCCCCGCAGTCGCCCTGGAAGATCGACGCCGGATGGAAATTGTACGGCAGAAATCCGGCGATCGCACCCGCCAGGATCAAGGAGATCACCGGAATATCCCGGCGTCCCATAAAGAAACCGATGAAGCCGATCGTGCAGACGACGATAAAGCAGATGCCTGCCGATAAGCCGTCCAGCCCGTCGATCAGGTTGATCGCGTTGGTCACGCCGACAATCCAGATAAACGAAACAAGAAAGGAAAACGGCATCATATTGATCTCAATGCCAAACGGCAGGGTGATCGACGTCAGGCCGATGCCGCCGACCAGAATCGCGATCAGCGCCCCGGCGACTTCAAACAACAGTTTTTTTAATGGCGACAAATTGATCATGTCGTCGAGCAAGCCGCCCAAAAAGACCACCGAGCCTCCGATCAGGATCCCGTTGATGGTCGAGTCGGCCTTCAAAAAACAGGCCATTGAAATCATAAAGGCGACGAAAACGGCCAGACCGCCCATCTGCACTATCTTTCCGTGATGAACCGTTCGGTTGTTTTCCACTGCGTACACCTTTAAGGCGAATCCGATGCGCTTGGCAATCGGTACGCAGATCAGAGAAATCACAAACGGCAGCGCAAAGAACGGAAAGGCGCCTTCAATCAAATGCAGCATTGAAAGTACCCCCAGACTACGATAAAGAAATATCGCTGAATCAGCGATATTGTTGGTTACTAGCGAACAAGATGCAGATTTTCAAGCATGACGCCCGTGCCTTCCGCCACGCAGGACAGCGCGTTTTCAGCGACATACACCGGAACGTTCAGCTCGTTGATCAGCAGCTGATCGATCCCCTGCAGCAGCGCGCCGCCGCCGGTTAAGACTACGCCGCGGCTGACGATATCCGCACTCAATTCCGGAGGTGTCTGTTCCAGAACTGTACGGCAGGCCCGGACGACGTCCTGCAGGCTTTCGCGCATGGCCAGTTCTGTTTCTTCCGAATTCAGCGTGATCGTGTGCGGCAGACCGGTGACCAGGTCACGCCCACTGACGTCCATCGAATCGCTGCGGCTGCCTCTCCAGGCCGTGCCGATGCGCTTCTTGATTTCTTCCGCAGTGCGGTCGCCGATCAAGAGCTTATAGCTTTCCTTCACATATTTGATCAGATCGCGGTCGAGCTTATCGCCCGCAATCTTTAAGGACGTGCTGGTGACGATTTCACCCAGGGAAAGAATCGCAACGTCGGTCGTTCCGCCGCCGATATCCAGAACCATCGAGCCTGTCGGCTTGGCGATATCCAGACCCGCACCGATCGCCGCAACCTTTGGTTCCTCTTCGATGTAAACGCGCTTGGCGCCGCAGCGGTAAGCCGCGTCCCGGATCGCGTTGCGTTCGACGGACGTGATGTTCGACGGGCAGCAGATCAGAATCGTCGGACGGGAGAACATTCCCTTGAGTTTCAGTTTGCGGATAAAATGCTCAAGCATCAGCTCGGTGACTTCAAAATCGGCGATGACGCCATCCTTTAACGGACGGATCGCGCTGACGCGGCCCGGGGTTCTGCCCAGCATTTCCTTCGCGTCCTGGCCGACAGCCAGGCACTTCTTCGTTTCTGCATCTAATGAAACAACGGAAGGCTCGTTCAACACGATGCCCTCTCCTTTAACGTAAATTAATGTATTCGCGGTACCTAAGTCGATACCTACTTCTTTGGTAAACAACATAAACCAACCTCCGCATCTCGTGTAAACACAAACATTATAACACAACTCCTTAAAATAACACCAGAATTAATGAATTTGTAACTATTTCAAGGGCTATCGCAGCGCGTACCTGTCAGAAAAAAACAGCACCGAAGTGCTATTTTATTTCAGCCGGCTTCATGCCGATGACCGTTGCCGGATCAATCAGCTTACCGTCCTTCTGCACCACGACATGAAGATGGATTCCCAGATCCTTGTTATAGATGTTTTCGCCTGCCAGGCCAAGGACATCGTTCTGATTGACAACCTGATCTTTTTTCACCGATACCTGGGATAAGCTCTGATAGGTAATTTCCAGATCTTCCCCGGTTTTCACCGTGACGCTCTTGCCGAACATCGCGTCTTCTTTGACTTCCGTCACCGTTCCGCCAAGCATCGCCGTGGCCTCGAAGACTTTGCCGTCATACGCGTAATCGAGTCCCTGATTCGGACGATACACGCCTTCAAATTCCGTAACGGCCTGACTGAGCACGTCTTCGCTTTTTGTTTTATCGAAGAAATGCAGGACTTCCTTGGCGTTGATCGCAAACGGCGCGGCGACGGTTTCGTCTGCCGGCAGTACGACCGGGATATGCAGGGAAGCCACGGCGTCCGGCTGATTGACCGGAAGGACGGGTTTGTTGTTGAATAAAGTGGAATTGGCAATGAAGAAACCGGAGATCAGAATCAGAATCATCGTCATCAGGATCACGGCGGTTGCTTTGCCTTTGGTACTTTTCTTTTCGTACATATACATGGATTTCACCTCTAGTGGTGAGTATGTCCATGTCCTTTTTGTTTATACATGGATCTTGATGACGAGATTGAGTAAAAACTGCGCCGCTAACAAAGCGATGCACATCGCGGTCAGAATATACAGCAGCTGGGCCTGCACGACACGCCCTTTGCGGATCAGTTTTTCATAGTTCAGGGCCTGCATGGCGTACAGTGCCAGCGCAAAACAGGCCAGATGCACAACGACACGAACGATCGCTTCCATAAGATCCTTCCTTTCCCTCTTTGCCGCTTCCGCTTATTTCCAGCGGACAAAATCCATTTTCCCTAGGCGGCAGCGGACAGCCTTGTTTCGTTCATCATACTGGATTAAGAGGCTGGCTGTCAAACGTTACTTTTATCTCTGGTTTCCTTGCCGGCATAAAAAGGTAAGTGATTCATACCGGCCCATTACAATTTTCTTACGTTTCGCCGGTCTTCTTCCTTCACATCGTTTTTCCTTATATAATAGAGATAACCGGAATCTTCACAAGGCAATGATACGCCGCTGCTGAAAATCCAGAGCTGGCGCAATGGCCTGATTCAGTAAAGGAGAGCTTATGAAAAAAGATCGCTTCTATAATATTCTGTTTCCCATCTGGTTCTTTTTGTTTATTCCTTCCACCTGGCTTTTCCTGATCACATTCCTTGGGAACGCCGCGATTGATTCGCTGGTGTTGGCCCTGGGCTGCAAAATGAATCATAAGTCTTTCGTTTCAGCCTGGAAAAAGAGCTTTCCTGGGATCTTTGCGTTTGGTTATCTGGCCGATTTCATCGGCGCCGCAATATTGCTTATCCTCTCCACCGTTTTGAGCGATCCGTTTCCCTACGCAATGCAGTTTAATCCATTTTCCAACTTTGCCGGATTTCTGCTTGTTGCGCTGATAGTGGCGACAGCAGGGGCTCTGATTTATTTTTTCAACCTCAAAATCAGTTTCCGCAAGCTGGACTGGTCGCTCAGTGAGAAGCGCAAAGCGGCGTTGGTTCTGGCGGTTTTGACGGCGCCGTATTTGTTCTTATTTCCTTCGATTCTGCTTTACCGATAAAATGATAAATGATTATCAAAGAATGAAAATCAGATCAAAAAATTGAACCGCGGGTTTTCCGATATCACATCAGGCAATATGCCTGTTTTTTATTCTTTTCAGCTTGCTGATTTATTTTTGACATCCTTTCATCAGTCCTCTTTCTGAGCCTTGATCACACTAATGAAACAACTTTCTTCCTGTTTTACAAAACGAGGACTCATTTACTCTGCTTCTTTCAAATTAATTAGAGTAACGAATGTTTAATGATATAATAAATTTATATTCCAGGCCGTTATGAAAGGAGTTCATTTTCATGAAAAAGAAATCATCGCCAGGCCCCGTCCTTTTACGTTGCTTTACCGGAATTCTCGCTGCATTCATCGCCTTGATAGCTCTGGCCAACTTTATTTCCGGAGGTGGATTATTCGCAACAGTCCTGTTCATTTTCGCAGCTTTGTTCATTGCCCCGATCAAATCCATCGCAGAAATAAAGAAGAAATACAGAGTCAAGCCCAGTCTGACTGTTGTTCTTATGCTTCTTTTGTTCTTTTCAGGGATCTTATTTTCCAATGTTCCTTCCGCAGATAAACCGGCCGCCGCTGCCACACCTGCCGCTACAGTTGAGGCAACTCAGGAACCCGATGCTCTTGCGGTCAACGATTTCAATGAATCGCAGAAAGAAGAAAAAAACGTTTCAAACGGAGCAGAAAAGGAGCAGGAACAGAAAGCTGGAGAGAGTTCTCCAACTTCATCCACTTCGCCCGCTGCAAGTCCGCTCCCTTCGCCAACGCCTTCACCGGCAGTCAAGTCTACCCCGATTCCAACTCCCGCGCCTACGCCGGAACCGGCACAGTCTCCTCAAACCCTCTTATTATACGCAAATACTTCTTATTATAGCAACGCCTGGCAAATCAAAATCGGAGATACTGTCAGCACCTATGTTCAGTATGGTTCAAGCGGCGGGAATACACCTTCTTATTTAAACTATTATTCTGATAATGAAGAAATTGCAACGGTCGATTCTCAAGGCAATGTCAATGGCGTCGCTGCAGGGACAACCAAAATTCATGTTGAAGGTGATGGATTGGAAGATTATATTACCGTTGCCGTCAGCGAAAAACAAATTGTCCTGGAATCGGAATCCTCAAGTCAGCAAGGATATCAAAGTGAGGGTGCGGATTATGTATTAAATACAAATACAATGAAATTTCACTATCCAAGCTGCCGCCACGTCAAAACCATAAAAAGCAGTAATCGTTGGGATTATCATGGTGATCGAGAAGAAGTGATCAACATGGGCTATATCCCATGCAAGACATGCAAACCTTAAAACTTAACTTATTGACTTGTGTCGATAGACTGCGAAATTCATCTTTCTAAAATCATGATAAAAACCAGAATGCCTGTTGCTTCCAAATAATGATACGGACTTTGTATCCTTGTCATTGTACGTATCAATCTGCATTCTGGTTTTCTTTTATCTTATCCTTTTATCTTATCCTTTTCTTAAAATTAATCAGCGTAAAAACTCCGATGTAAAACTTTTTCTTTCCTGTCCCAAAGTGTCCTTTCTGAATCAGAGACAAGTTAATCTTGAACCCTGTAGATTTTCAGATCAACGATCTGGCCGTGGTCATCGCGTTCAATATAGACGTCGACCTGACCATCGCTCTGCATTGAGTATCGGCCGGCCATTTTGTCCTCCATCACTCTGACCTTTTTTCCCTGGTAAGTATAGCCTTCGTGGTCATAGATCAGCTCATGTTCCTGATATTCCTGATCCAGTATCTCATCGCTTAAGTTGAGATAAGCGGCAATATGGAAGGCCCGCGGCTCGGCGTGAAATTCGGCAACCAGCGCGGCTGCGGCTTTTTCTCTCAAGACGTTCAGGCCATCCTGCGGATTCTGGCGCAATACCTGGATCAAGGCTTGATCGGCACGGCTGCGGATTTCCTGCGTCGATGGCAGATTGAGATCCCGCGTCAGTTCCGCTTCCAGCATAAAGCGGGAGTCCGCGCTGGAACACATGGACGACAGCTCTGAGGAAAACGGGGTTTGGGCTGCCGCCGCGGTGATCATGGTAAAGCTGACCAACAGGCCCAGACAACTGACTGTCATAATTTTCTTCAACGGTTTATAGGCAGCGATGCTGCGGACCCGGCGTTCCACTTCATTGCGGCTGAATGCACAGTAGTTCCAGGCAAATTTCAGACGTTTGCGCGACATCTGAATCAGCGCCCGGGCATAGCTTTGACGCTGCTGGATATCCAGGATCGTCAGCACCGTTTCGTCGCACGCTTCCTCAAGATCCCGGCTGATCCAGTTGACCATCAGCCAGACCAGCGGATTAAACCAGTGGATACAGAGCGCAAGCAATGCGGCCAGCTTCATCAGGTTATCCCGGCGGCGGATATGCGCGCATTCGTGAAGCAGGATGTTCCGCAGCAGTTCCGAATCCCGGAAATCCAGGCTCGCGGGCAGGAAAATCAGTGGACGCAGCACGCCGGAAACCAGCGGGCCTTCAATCTGATCGTTGAGATATACTTCCGCCCGCACATTTCGTTCTTCCAGAATGGAGCTGACTCGTTCATCGTCTTCAATCAAAATACTATCGTCAAATTTGCGGCGCGTCTGGGTATAGCGCCAGAATAAAAATCCTCCCAAAAGCAGCGTTCCGGCAATGCGAATTGTTACCCAATTCCATTGAAATGCCGGAAGCGCTGACTGCGCGACTTCGTTAGTCGTTGTATAAGCAATTTGCCGATCCTTGGTTACGCTTGTTTCCGCAGTCTGACCGGCAGTCCCGGCTTGTACGATCACATCTGCGCTTTCCGCAAACCGTTCAAAGAATACCGGCAGCTTCCAGTCAGGCAGTGAAGTCAGATTGAACGGCGTCGATAATGAAAAGGGAAGAAGCAGACGAATCAGGACGCAGATCCATAAAAGCGGAAACAACCGTTTCGGCAGAAACCGTCCGAATATTTTTTTGAGCAGCACCACGATGACGATCATTCCGCCCCCGACCAAACTCATCAGCACCAGCGGCATATTCATTTTAACAATCCACATGATTTTTTCCTCATTTCATCTTTTCGATCAGCTTCAGAAGTTCGTCGGCTTTTTCATCGCTGAGTCCCTTATTCTTTAAGAAGGAAGAAAAGAACAGCTCGTCGCTTCCACCGAACATTTTATTGATCAGCTCCGCGGTTTCCTCTTTCTGAACCTCTTCCCGGCGGACTAACGCCTCACATTGAAAGTTGGGTTCCGTGCGCAAAACCGCGCCCTTATCCACACATTTTTTGATCACGGTATACGTCGTATTCTTATTCCAGCCGATACTCTGGCCCAGCTCATCGGCAATTTCCTTCGCCGGTGTTTTGCCTTTCCGCCATAAGACGTCCATGATTTTTAATTCAGAATCGAATAATTTCATCCTGTCCTCCTTTCAGACTACTTCAATAGTCTTCTTGTTAAATAAAGACTACTACAATAGTCCATTAATGTCAAGACGATTTGAGTAGTCTGATCTGTTTTACTGGAATTATCTTTTCTTAATTTCAAAAAAATTCTACATCTCAATTTTATATGCTGTTAATAGCTTAAAGTGAATTGAAAAACAATATTCCCGTTCCGGCATAACTTATCAAATTTTTTAAATTTATCTGATATCGAAATCTACGAACAAAAGAATAGCAATTATCTAATAAAATCATTTACTCTGAGAATCAAAATCCCAAATAGTTTAAAAGCTGGGCAGCAATTTATCCCAGCTTTAATGATATAACGCATTCTTACTTAGACCTAGAACTTGCATCTCAGGATAAAGCATTAGAATTGATTCTTTTAATAACATTCTGAATTCCATTTAACATGTTTAAATCATTACCAAACAATTCAAGGATCGTACCTTTATCTGTAAACGGTGTATGTTTAAGCACTTCTGGATCCTTTAGCATACCGTTTCTTACAATATATTCAATAATCTGATTGACAAAATAAATCTGATTACTATTCAGCTCCGCATCATCCAGATATTCCGCAAACGCCCCTTTCGCGGCATTCATATCCAAGCCTACAATTTCTCTGACAAATTCACCTAATGGTTTATCTCCGAACTCTGAATAATAGTCTTGTTGCGTTCCCAATTCAATCCAAAGAATGTATTCTAAATCCTTTAGATCCTTGGAATTTAGAGGTTCATTGGACTTGAGTTTTATGATGGCTGGATTGTCTTGTTGATGCTGCTTAATATAATATTCAATCTTCGCTTTATAATTTTCCAAGTTAGTTTGATTAAGTTCTGACTCATGCCATTCTATAGAAAGAATATCATCTTCAAAATTAGTATCATATTTACTTATTTTTCCTTTTGGCAAGTATTTCATAAGACTTCTAAGTTTTTCTCTGATTTCCTCAAACTCATTAATTCCGCTATTGTCCAAATAATCTGTATGCAGGATTTTGTTGATTAAGTCTGAATGAACCTGAATTTCCGGAATGTTGGCTACGTTGGAAATTTCTTTAACCTTATTAGTTAAATCTCTATACCCTTTCATATACCGATTATTCATTAGATACGCTAACTCGATCTGATACATTAAAGCATCAAATCGCACTGCGCTGATCTCATCTTCATCAGGTTGAATCAGCGGTGTAAGCTCATTTTTAACCATTGAACAATCATCAGAGGTCAAAGTTACATAATTTTCTGGATTCGAGTAAAAATCAACAAATTTAAGATGTTGGCGCACATCAAATTTGGAACGATCCAATTCTTTTACCTTTGCCACCAATTCATCAACTAAAGTACTTCTCCACACTTTTAATTCCTCTGTCTGATAAGCCATAGCTTGAAGTTTCCACACAATTTCAAATTTCAAGTTAAAGATCGCTCCTTGAATAGCGGTTATATTCGCAGAAGCTTTCCCTTTATTCATTCTGAAAAATTCAAAATTACCACAAAAATCGAAAATATAAAATTCTTTTTTATCTTCCCCATCCAGCAGTCCAGGACATAAACGGGTTCCACGTCCAATCATTTGCCAGAATTTTGCCTTGCTCATTACCTTTTTGAAGAAAACAAGATTTACTACTTCAGGCACGTCAATCCCCGTGTCCAACATATCTACAGATATTGCTATCTGAGGAAGCTTATTAGCATCCGAAAACTCATCAATCGCAGTTTGTGCATAATTGATATAATTGTCAATTACTTTTGCATATCCCTTTAACTGTGGATATTCTTTATTAAAAATTTCGTATATTTTTTCCGCATGATTGTGATTTTTAGCAAATATAATTGTTTTTCCTATTTTCTGGCCATAATCAATTTTAATTCCATAATGAAATAGGGTTCTCAAAACTTTCTTTATAGTATCCTCATTAAACACCCACTCATTTAACGCTTCAGGACTAATCCTTTCTGGAAAATTTCCATTCTCATCCGTAAAGGTATTTTCGTATTCTTCTTTTTCTTCGTCGCTCAATTGATCCCAGCTAATTCCATCAACAATAAATTTCAAATCTGTTTCTACTGATAAGTAATCGACTAAATACCCATCTTTTACAGCTTGAGCTAATTCATATCCAAAAGTCGGAACATGGTTTTCAAGTTCAAAAATTCCATACGTGTTTTTATCAATTTCATCTTTTGGCGTTGCGGTCAAGCCCACTAACGGTGCATCAAAATACGTGAATATATCCTTATATTTATTATAGATGGATCTATGAGCTTCATCGCATATGATTAAATCGAAATGCCCGCAAGTGAAAAGTTTTTTGCCCTCTTCTTTAATTGAATCGATACAGCCCATCATCGTTTGATAGGTAGAGAAAACCGCATGTGCGTTATAATTATCTTTCTCCTCAACCAGATTCGTCGCTGACAATTCTGGAAGCAAATTAACAAAACTTCTTTTTGCTTGAATAACTAAAGAATTACGGTCTGCTAAAAACAGAATGTTTTTTACCCATCCGTTTTTTAATAATACATCGACAAGTCCGATAACAACTCTTGTCTTACCTGAACCAGTTGCCATGACCAGTAGTGCTTTTCTTCTATTTCTGGCATCGAAAGCTTCGCAAACTGCTTTAATCGCATTTTCCTGGTAATAACGCCCAGCAATCTCCTTATTGATATCAATATACTTCAAATGCGATTTCATCTTCTGCAAGTTGAAATGTTTTTCCAAATCTCGCTTAGAATAAATAGATGAAACTTTTCTTTCCGGATATTGATTATCTATAATTCGGGTATCAAAACCATTCGTCAGAAAAATAACGGGTCTTACATGATATTGTTTTTCTATTAAATCAGCATATAAAGAGGCTTGCTGCCTTCCTTGAGAAACATCAACACATGTTTTTTTCGCTTCAATAATCGCTAATGGTTTATGCGCATCATCAAATAAAACATAATCAGCATAACCAACATTCGACTTATTTGGCATTCCTGTTAACTCTACTTCATTCAGCCAATCTTTGCCTTCTGTCCATCCAGCATCAATTAACATGGCATCAATATATAGCTTCCTTGTTTTGAACTCAGATAAATCCAAAGGCCTGGCAACATAGGTATCCTGTTGTTGAATTCTGCGCTCACTTAATTCAGCTTTTAAGGCTTTATTTTCTTCAATCAGAGTCTGTAATTCAATATCTTGTACTTTATTATCGGGTTCACTTATCTTTTGAGTTTCTAATAAGCTTTCATCATAATCTCTCTGTTCATAATTTTCGCCATAGCAGTAAGCAATAAAGTCAATAAAGTAGAAAAGGTTACACAAACATATTTTAGCTATGTTTTCACTTTTCTTATCTGTGGTATGGGCTGCTTTATTACCATATCTGCGAATGAATTCTAATCGATTCCACAAATCAGTCCCCACGATATCCCTAAAAGCATCAGTATTCATCAAGCTATGTAGATTATCCTGATAGGGAACTTTCAATTCTCGATCAACGGAATACATCCATTTAATTGCCGCTTCCATCGCTCGTCGGCAGTTAAAAATACATGAGCTAACATCGATATTGAATGTTTTTTCTGCGACAACCGCAATATCTACAAAGCTATCAAAATCTTTTTCGTCTTTCAAATAATCGAAGTTAGTCATAAATTCCCTCCGTTCTAACCTAATTATACACTTACATTCACTTATGTGGAGCGACATATTTTGATTTATCGACTTGGGAGACGAAGGTGGCAAATACGTTTTGTTCTTTAATCGGCGGGATGGGAATTCTCAAAGAACCATACTTTTTAGCGTTAATTCCCGGTTGAGCCGCTCCGCTCTGGTTTAGTTTCACCCAGTTCCAGTACTCCTCCTGTTTTGTATACCAAAACAGGTATCTCGGATTAATTATCTGCTGGTTCAATCTATATCGGATAAGGTAACCAGCAAAAATCTGATTACCTTCTATGAACGCGTAGGTCTTTCCAACCGTTGCGCCCATCCGCGCAAACATAAAATCGCCATATACCAGCCGGTATTGCTCATCGTCACCTGGATTAACGGATGCCACCACATCGTTGTTAAGTGTTCCGTCATCGTTGATATCTGTAATTCTCACATAACGGGGTCTGGTTGGGTCATATTCAACCGATGCTGATTGCGCACCATATTCACCTTTGGTTAACGACACCTCATCCACGGTTTTAGTCGGATACCCTTTTCCTATAAACAACTCGACAAATCGGGCTTTGATGAGATCGTCTAATTTTTGTAATTCTTGTTTTCTCTGACGGATAGTTTGTTCAATTGTATCCATCAGTTTCATGCTTACTTTTTGTTGTTCTACACTCATGACTGGTACCTGAACCTCTTCAAGAACCAATTTACTAATAGCCTTAAAAGTGCTACCTGTTCCTTTGTTGTTGAGTTCTTTATTCTGAGCTTTTAAAAAATGAAAAACATAATTTCTCATCGAACTGTTTTCAATTGTAATAGCTGCCAAACCACGACCAATGCAACATTCCTCTTTTGCATAATTCAGTGCCCCAATAGGCGCTCTAACAGAAATTAAAATATCATTCTCTTTAGCGGTTTTCTTTGGACTGTTACACCAAACTCTTGCAATTGGATACAATTCACCAAAATCAGCATTTCCCTGATAAAATGGTATACCATTTCCCTCTTCGTTATAACTTGAAGAATCAGGTGATTGTCCCATTGTGATAATCGCTATATCTTTTAATAGATTATATTTCATTTTCATCCCTATAAATCCGAATTTGCTAACTTATATATCGTCTATGAGATTCTTTAACATTATTCTGATTGACCATTGCATAATGCATCGTCGTATCTATTTGAGAATGCCCTAATAAACTTTGTACCTGTTCTATTGGCATTCCTTTATCAATCGCTTTTGTAGCTACAGTTCTTCGAAATTTATGAGGATGAACTTTCGAGATTCCTAATCTTCTTCCAAGCTGCCTTAATCTGATCTCCACCCCACTTATTTTTAATCTATCATGTGGTAAATCTAGAGAAACAAATAATGCCGGATTATTATCAGTTCTCGCATTTAAATAATTCTTTAAATGAATCTTCGTTCTTGCATCAAAATATACTGGTCTTTCTTTATTGCCTTTGCCAAAAACTACACATTCTCTATTTTCGAAATCAATATCGTTAATATTTAATTTTACCAGCTCTCCAACACGCATTCCTGTTGAGGACAGCAGATCAATAATTGCTAGATCTCTTAAACTTGTACAATTATCTCTAAGCAATTCTAACGTTTCATCAGAATATGTTTCTTTAATTACTTTATCTGTCTTAATCTTATGAATTCTCTTCATCGGACTCTTTAAGATATAATTCTCCTCTTCTAGCCAAGAAAAGAAACTACTTAAATTCCGTCTAATGTTATCTACGCTTGCCTTAGAACAATTATTCATTTTCTGATAATCTGTCAAATATGTGCGCAAATCATCAGTAGTCATATATGTAATACTCATATCGATTTTTTCATTCATTTTAATCAAAGTGGATTCATAATATTTTGTAGTTCTTTTACTACAACCTTCTATTTCTTTAGCAGATATAAATTTAGAGATTAATTCTTCATTGGAATATTTGCAGATCTCACTTATAGAATCCTCCAAAGCTTTAATTTCCACTTTTTCAAAGCATCGAGTTAAAACAAGATCAAGCATCTGCATTTGAGCATTATTTAAATGTTTAAGTAAAGATTGTTCTATTTCTTTGATAATGGTTTCTTTCATACTAATAACCTCCATTACCAACCTCACTCCAACCATTACTCAACTATCCAAAATATTTTTGCATTAAACTATCAAATAATTCTTGTGTTTTTTCCAGTGACTGCTGCACTGCTAATTTTGATTTATCGCTCTGACGAGCGAAGTCTGCAAACTTTTTCTGGAGGGACAA